>Ga0208905_1000143_pt1 | contig 35241 bp, 31 predicted proteins | sample AntAceMetag02UKS_FD_184776 | JGI IMG/M metagenome (GOLD analysis project Ga0208905, IMG submission 184776) | Saline lake microbial communities from Ace Lake, Antarctica - Antarctic Ace Lake Metagenome 02UKS (SPAdes) (version 2) | ecosystem: Environmental > Aquatic > Non-marine Saline and... | reverse complement strand
GGGATGCGTGGAATGCGTATTGGAGAAAGAGAATGAACCTACAAAATAGGTGTCAAATTAAACTGGTCTATTATAAATGGCGGAGAGCGGCCTAATGCCCCACCTCAAGAAAATGGGACGCTCTTAAAAATTTAAATGAAATTAATCGTCCAGATACCATGCCTCAACGAGGAGGAGACAGTCGGGGAGACTATCCGGGATATCCCCCGGGAGATCCCCAGTATCGACCGGGTAGAGGTGCTGGTCATCGATGACGGCTCCACCGACCGGACCCGGGAGGTGGCCACCGCCGCGGGAGCGGACCACATAATCAGCTTCACCAACCGTAAAGGTCTGGCCCGGGCTTTCAGCGCCGGGATCGATACCGCCCTTAAGCTGGGGGCGGATATCATCGTCAATACCGACGCCGATAACCAGTACCGGGGGGCGGACATACCCAAACTCATCGCGCCGATCCTGAAGAAAGAAGCCGATATCGTGGTGGGAGACCGGGAGGTGGAGAAGATCAAACACTTCTCTCCGGTCAAGAAATATTTCCAGAGACTGGGGAGCTGGGCGGTCAGGAAGCTCTCCAATACCTCCGTCCCGGACGCGGCCAGCGGTTTCCGGGCTTACAACCGGGACGCCGCCTTCAGCCTGAACGTGGTCTCGGACTTCTCCTATACCCTGGAGACCCTGATCCAGGCGGGAAAAGGGAGCTTCGCGGTCGGCCACGTACCGATCCGGACCAATCCCCAGACTCGCCCGTCCCGGCTCTTTACCGGCATGTACAGTTACATCAAGCGCTCGGTAATAACTCTCATCCGTATCTACACGATGTACGAACCCTTGAAGGTATTCACCATGATCGGGAGCCTGGGCATCTTTCTGGGAGTAATCATCTCCGCCCGCTTTCTTTATTTCCTCATCATCGCGGAGGGGAGAGGGCACGTACAATCTTTGATCTTCGCGGCGATATTTTTCATCGTCGGCTTCCAGATCCTGGTCATCGGGCTGCTGGCCGATACCATCGCCGCCAACCGTAAGCTGACCGAGAACGTCCTCTACCGGGTTAAGAAACTGGAGAGCAGGAGAGAGAATGAGCAGGACCCCTCTTCGCCCTCGTCTGATGTTTAAAAGAGGGCGCCGGGACGAGGTCTCCTTTGCTCCATTACTCCGATACTCCAACACTCCACCAACGATGATTCAGTTACGTCCCGACAATTCATCGGCATTATGAACTTAAACTCCTCCAGACTTAAACTGGCTTATGTGGTTAAATATTATTACCCAATGCCGCGAATCTCCGGGATTCTGCGATTCGTGCAGGACCTGATTAGAGAACTGGAGAGGGACTTCTCGGTCCGGGTCTTCACCTCCCGCTATTCCCGGGACATCCCCGCTCAGGAGGAATACCGGCGGCATCAGATCCAGCGGCTTTCGGCTCCCTTCCCGCTGCGGGCCGGGGCGGCCGTACGGCGCTGGCGCCCGGACGTGATCATCTTCGGCTCCGGTTTCTGGCGGCCCTACTACCTCCTCCCCTACTGGGAATTATTCCGGCTGGGGCTGGGAAGGTTGAACCGGCCCGTTATTCTCACCCAATATACCAACATGACCGGCCGTCTCTTCCGATTGATCCATCGGCTTCGGCCGGCGCCGGACAGGATCATCACCACTACCGAGGCCCTCCGGGTCCAATGGGAACGGTTCTATCCGGGTAAAGTTGCCTATATCCCGCCGGGTCTGCCCCTTCAGCCTTCTTCCCCGGATTCCCCGGCGCCCGTGAAAGCGACTTCCGGTTTTCGGATCGGTTACTTCGGCCATCTCCAGCCCCATAAGGGACCCGATATCCTGCTCCGGATCTTTCAGGAGATGAACCCGGAGAACGCCGATCTTCTGATCAACGGCGAGGGGAAGATGATGGAGAATCTGAAGGTCGCGGCCCGGGGTTGGAAGAACATCACCATCCAGGGCTATGTTCCGGATGTTGACCCCTGGCTCCGTTCCTGCAGCCTGCTGGTTCTCCCCTTTCGCTCCAGTGTCTCGGTCCTGGGATACTCCCGGGCGGCCCTGGACGCGCTGGCGTTTGGGATCCCGGTTATCGGCACCCCCAGCCCCTCCCTGGAACCCCTGATTGAAGATGGGAAGAACGGTTTTATCTGCCGAGATGAAGAGGAGTTAAAAGAACGAATCCAATCTCTGATCGATAACCCGGAACTGAGGAAGAGCCTCTCCGCCGGAGCGATTCGCAGCTCCCAACAATTCAACATAAAAAATATTGCACGTAGGTATAAAGAAATCATCACGCAGATTTTGTTATCAAAATTATGAAGATGGCTCGCGGAACACTGTACCTGATGATCGCGGAGGTGATGTTCGTCCTCAGCGGCTGGGCCATCCACATCGTAGCCGGGCGGATCCTGGGGAAGAACTTTTACGGGGTCTTCGTCCTGCTCCTTACCCTGCTTACCCAGTACCGCATCTTCCTGGCCAGCGGCGTCCACCGCGCCGTCGCCAAGTATATCTCCGAAGATCCCCGATTCGCGCCGGCCGTCCGCCGGCAGGCATTGAGACTGCAGTTTATTGCCGGGTGGGCACTCTGCGGACTGGTCTGGGTGATCGCCCCCTCTCTCGCCCGGCTCTGGCAGAACGCCGAGCTGGTCGGGTATATCCGTCTGACCGGGTTCTTCTTCCCCATCTTCGGTCTCTACTCGGTTTACCGGGGCGTTCTCAACGGAATGAAGCTCTTCGGGAGAGAAGCCCTAGTCTCCATCGTCTACTCCCTGCTTAAAGTGCTGTTTCTGTTCGTCCTGATCCACTACTACGGGATCGCCGGGGCCGTAACCGGATATCTGGTCGCGATCGTCGGGGGGATGTTTCTGGCGCGCTTTCTCGCCCCGTCCGGGTCCGGGGAGACGGGGGCTCCTTTTCCGATAATGCGAATTGTCAGGTTTGCCGTCCCGGTGATGCTCTTCTCCTTCATTATCAGCCTGATCCAGAATATCGACCTCTACTTCATCCGGGCCCTGATTCCCCCTCCCGGCACTGATTCGGCGAACAGTTATTACGGCTGCGCCCAGCAGTTCTCCAAGATTCCTTACATGATCCTCTTCGCACTCAGCATGACCTTATTCCCAAACATCTCCTCCTTAACCGCCCGGCCGGGCGGGAAACAGAAGGCCGCCCAAACCATCAGAAAATCCCTCCGGGCCGGCCTGCTCCTGGTTCTCCCGGTATCCTGCCTGATCGGGGGCGCTTCCTCCAATCTGATTGAGTGGGTATTTCCCACGATCAACGGGGGGGGAGACGCGCTCCGGGTACTGATCTTCGGGCAGACCCTGCTCTCCTTTCTCTTCATTCTCACCACCATCCTGACCGCCGCCGGGCGCCCTTGGCTCTCTTTCTCACTGGTCGGCGTCACCCTGGGAATCGACGTCATCCTCAACTATCTTCTGATCCCGGCATACGGAATCACGGGCGCGGCGGCGGCCACCACAATCAGTTCGGCGGTGGGAGCGATCGCCGCCGCCGGGGCGGTCAGGCGGAATTTTCGCGCCCTCGTCGTGCCTTCATCCGCCGTGAAGATCACGATTGCTTCCGCTATCGTCTTCTGGCTGACGCTTCTGATAAACCCGGCCCGCTGGATGATCCCTCCCGTCTTTCTTCTCCTCTGGGCAATATATATTCTCCTCCTCCTCGTTTTCCGGGAGATTGACAAAAACGACTGGCAGATGCTAAAGTCCCTGATAATAAAAAAAGCGAGTTAGGAGCACTATTTTTTCCAAAGTAAAAAATAAAATGAAATTATCGATCATCATCCCGGTATATAACGAAGAAAATACCATCCTGACCATCCTGGAGAAAGTCCGGGCCCAGGAGATGGAGAAAGAGATCATCCTGGTCGACGACGGATCGACTGACGGGACCCGGAAGTTGCTGAAATCCCTGAACTATCCGGAGGTCAACGTCTTTCTCCACGATAAAAACAGGGGAAAGGGGGCCGCCCTCCGCACCGGATTCAAGGTGGCGACCGGGGATATCATCATCATCCAGGACGCCGACCTAGAATACAACCCGGAAGAATACCGGGCCCTGATCAAACCCATCCGGGACGGGGTAGCAGACGTGGTCTACGGGGCCCGCTTCCTTGGAGGCCCACACCGGGTCCTGTATTTCTGGCATTACTGCGGGAATAAGCTCCTTACTCTGATCACCAATATCCTCTTCAACATCAATCTTAACGACATGGAGACCTGTTACAAGGTCTTCAGGAAAGAAGCCCTATATGGGATAACGATTACCTCCAACCGATTTGGATTTGAGCCGGAGATTACCGCCCGGATGGTCAAGTCCCGGCAACGGATCTACGAAGTCCCCATCTCCTACTTCGGGCGCACCTACGCGGAAGGAAAAAAGATCACCTGGAAAGACGGCGTGGTCGCTCTTTATACTCTGCTCCGATTTCGCCTCTTCGATTGAGGCCGGATCATTCGCCTGACATGATCGGAGAGCCGGATTATATCACGGGACTATTTTCTAAAGATAAATCGAGGAATACTTCATGAATCAGACCATTAGCGCGATGGATAAAAACCCCAAATTTCACCGGTTCCTTGAACCGCTTGACGAGAGCAGAGATTTTCTGGACGCCACGTATTTCTTGCGGAATGACGGCACCATGGTCTTCTCCGAAGGATACTATCACGAGATCGAGAAGCCCCGGGAAGAGCGAAGGGTCCTCTCTCACATCGTCTTTGTGCCCTGGGATTATGATCACCCGAGCCCGGACTACTCCCGGAAGGATGTCTTCGGACAGCTCTACGAGAACATCACGAAAGAGATCATGAACAACCAGCCCCTGGACCGGTTCTATCCGCTCCAGCTTGAGAAATATAAAGAGACCGACCCCTCCCAGAGAGAGATTGAACGGCCCGTCTACGCCCGGTATAAATCACTGGTCCCCGTAACCGAACTGATCGGCTGTTTTCCCACCCGCCATTCTCTGAAAGCGATTATCGAGAAGGCGGGAGAAGAGGAAGAGGCGAATAATATCCGGATCGTGACCGAGCACACCGCGGAACTGCTGGGGATCGACGTTGATCGGATCGGAATATCCGGCTCCCTTTCTCTCGGGACCTACGGCAACCCTCACGACGTGGACTTCGTCATCTACGGCTCAGCCGAAGAGGTGAGACGGATGGTGGGATTTATGCAGCACCTGACCGACACTAACGAAAAGAGAAAAGTCTATGAGTTCGGGAAGTACTGGCCGATCCGGTTCTGGGAATGGGCTGAGGGCAAGAAGTTCATGATCTGTCCTTTCTTCTCCTATCTCGACCCGGAGGAAGCGCCGCTTCGCAACTTTGACTGTAAAGACCGGGGAGAGGCCAAGATCACCGCCCGGATCACCGACGATACCCACAATGCCTTCAACCCCACCATACTGATGGTGGAGGACGTACGGCTCAACGGGAGAGAGTATCCCGATCTTACCCGGCTCATCCTTTATCACGGGGGGGAGCGGGGCGACTGGCGGGAGGGATATCGGATCCGGGCGAGAGGCAACCACGTCCGGATCCGCACCTACCGGATGGAAGGAGGAGAACGCCAGCCCGAAGAGGAGTTTGAAGCGCTTTTAATCAATAATCTAAATCAGGTAAAAAAGCTCTAAGAACTTAGCGGACCTGAAGGTCCGCAACTACGAAGATGTCGTAGCCGTCGACCTTTAGGTCGACAGAAATATTGAAATTTCTATGTGATCCAAATACAGATAGCCAAGAATCAGAGACACTAATTAAGGGAGTAATAATTTGAATACTAATTTCTACGAAAAAATAAAGAACGATACCAAATTTAAAAACTTCGTCCTTCCGATGGAGAAGCTGGAATTGATCAGGGATGCCATGCTGTTTATCCATAAAGACGGCCTGATCCTCTTCTCGGAAGGCTACTATCACCCGGCCGGGAAGCTTATCTGCAACATTGTCTATGTCCCCGATCCAGAAGGAAAGAAAGAGATCTTCGGCCGGCCCTACCGTTCCATCATCAAGAAGGAAGGAGCAGACGGGGAGGAGGAGTGGATCGACTACCAGGACCAGCTGGATCGTTATCGCGAATTGGCCCCGGAAGCCCAGCAAGACAAACCGCCCTTCGCCAAATATAAGTGCCAGTTCAACCGGGACGACCTGATCGGTTTCGTCGACCACCGTCGCTCACTCCGGATCGCCCGGGAACTCTCACCCGCAATCGACGACTCGATCCGGAAGGTGGCCCGGCGGCTGGGGATCGCCCCCGAATCGATCGGCGCCACCGGCTCACTTGCCCTTGGCAACCTCAAGACCGCTCATGACTTCGATCTGGTTTTTTACGGAACCGTCGCGGACGATTGGAGGATCGTTAACCAGATCTACGAGATCGTCAAAGACCCCCGTCGTCGCGTCTTCGAGATGGGAATGCTCTGGGCGATCCGTTTCTACGACGACTGGGGAAATATGATCTGTCCCTTCTTCTCCTATACGGATATCCCGGAGATCCCTCTGAAGGAGTTCGAGATGGAAGTGGAAGAAGAGGGGGTTGAGTTGACCGGCACGATCGTCGACGACCGGCATACTTTTTACATGCCCTCGGTTCTCAAGCTGGCGGAAGTCGAATTCCCCGGCCGACCCAAGGTTTCTGAACTCACCCTCATCCTCTACCACGGCGGCTTGCGGGGGGAATACAAAATCGGCGACCGGGTAAAAGCCCGGGGTGACCTGGTCCGGGTCACAACCCCGAAGGAGTCCTATCTCGCCCTTCTCTCCACCAATCTGACCGAGACGGAGAAGATTTAGAATAGGGCAGTATCAGACACCGGTGGGGACCGCATGGGGTCTGGCCTCGGCGCGGGGGGGCGTGGCCCCGATTAAAGCTTCGGGGCGGGGCATGGAGAGGCCTGACACCGGGGTTGAGAACGCTCTTCGCGGATTGTTGCCGGGAATATTCATATAATCTTCCCCGAATGGGGTTGGCGAACGAGCCGGGAAGATATGCCCGCTCGGGTCCGGGGGAAGCGCTCCGTTATTCGTTCCTTCTACTATCCACCACGGTTGAAGTTGTCCAGTGGGCGACCCGGGGATTGTCCACCATCCGGATGATTTCATCCCTATCGCCGGGGACAGATTGTCTGGGGGCCAGTTGGGTGGTTGATTTAAAAGCGGGATTTAACTCGACTCTCACGGTTATGCTTTCAAAATACGAAAGCTTTCCTTCAGCGGGAATATATCTCACCGGGAAAAGATTGAAACAGAGGATGTGATATCCCTTTTTTACCTGGTAAGCTTTCAGTAAACCCCGTTCCTTTGTGTTCGTAGTGCAGGACTTCAGTCCTGCCTTCGTTGGGCAGGACTGAAGTCCTGCACTACGAACTTATAGAAATTCCGAAGCAAGGACGTGGTTCACTGAAAGCTTACTTTACCTGAATATTGATATCGGATATAACTTCCTTCGGATAGGGAAGGCTTCTACAGAATAGGTTAATTTGTCATTGCGAACCCGTAAGGGTGCAGCAATCTCAATCGACTAATTATAACTCGCTGTAGATCAACATACTGAGATTGCCGCGTCGCCCCGAAAGCTTTCGGGGCTCCTCGCAATGACACGGTAAAATCTATTTTGCAGAACTCTTATGGGTTTCATATAGAAAGGTATACCACATTCCCGAGCGGGACGCAAGGTAGGAGGGATTCCGGGGACACTAATAATCGATATGCTACGCAGGAAAGCGTTTCACGTCAGGTCGGTATTTTTCAATTCTTCCGGACCTGGAAAGCGGACGATTACATCTCATAAGATTGCAAAACAGGATATTTTTGTGGGGAGAAGAACGATTCTGGAAGTTAATTGTGCTGTTTTATTCCTAAAATTTTGGAACGATAATCAACAAGTTCCTGATATAATTTCTTCATTTCCGGGCTAAGAAAGCTAATTCCAATCAGCTTCTTCCATCGAGGCGTTGCCCGCATAAAGTCTTCCAGAACCTGATCAATAGTCATTACGTTCAGCCCGCATCTTTCCATTCCAAAGTAATCGATCCATATTTTCCTGGTCAAATTCTTTTTTTTCCCTCTCAATGGAAGCGCGATCTCTTCGATTTCATCTTCAGATTTACCCAGAGCTTTATTCGCTGAAAAAGAATTTAAAAAATCATACGCGGGAGACAATTCAACCTTCTCTTCTTTGGTAATCAGGGAGAAATTCTTTAAATGCATATCTTCGTTTCCAACGATGAAATTGAATAGTGACCTTTTAAAAAGCTTCACCTTCTCAATGGCGGGAAAAGTGCATCGCTCATCGAGGATATTCACCACCTTTTCCATGCTGTAGTTGTATTTCGTTTTACGTGTCATTCCCGCGAGCTGAGCGAAATCTTCTACCGCTATCTTGCCGTAGGAACCAATCCGATCAAATCTCTTAATGAAATATGAAAAAGTCTCATCTTGGCAATAAATCAGGCCATGAAGGGGAACAGTAATATCCACAACCGCCGCCAGCCGCATGGTCAGGTCTTCGTTTTGCGGGAGTTGAGGATAGATATGATGCTGAGGCTTGATAATATAATGACCGTTTCTGTTTGCAATTTCAAATCTTGATTGTCGAACGCTAAGCCTGACGCTGAGCTTCGGCTGTATGCCCTGAATCGACATCTTACTTGCTCTTATTGCCGCTTCTCTACGCTGACTTTCCGCGTCATACGGAAAATCATTTAATTCCTTCAGACGAGGCGATAATGATTTTAATCCCCTGCTCGAATACTTCTGCCGACCACATTCCTCATAAGTAATAGGACAGATAGTCATTCGGCTTCCTCCACCGTAACCGCGCCAACCATGTCTCCTCCAACGGCTGCAAGTTGGCTGAAGAAATCATATTTATCTATCTTCAATTGATAGAGCAACCCCTCCAGCATATCCCCTTCGGGCAGAAGCCCCTCGAAGAATGGGGGGAAGTGATCGTAGGTATACGTGTTTTGTTCCTTCGGCATTGTCAGGGAGATGGAAGAGCCATCATATCCTTTTACATATCGAAATCGATATTCCTTTCCCGGCTCTATTTCTTCCAGTACACCCGCCAACAAACCATGCATATATACATTTGCTTTTCTCATTTTAAATTTCCAGGTTGTCGGTCAATCTCCGACATTAAAGGACTATGTAACCTCACCTTGATGTTCAGAATATTGAGTACTTTGAGCAGGGTATTTAGACCTATACCCATATTACCGTTTTCTAAATCGAATATGGTTGATTTACCGACTCCGGCTAAAGTTGCCAGTTGCTTTCGCGACAGACCACTTTTCCCGCGATGAAATTTGACTATTTTACCGATTTGATCAATTTGGCTCATGATGAAGACCCCTCAAGACGAAGTTGCATAGGCTATATTTGCCAATATAGCAGTCAATATAACCCTTCTAATGTCTTCGTCAATGAAAATTTTGAAGAATTTAATTAAATTTACCGATATAACGGTAAATTTGAGCTTAATAACTGATGAATCCGGTTTTTGAAAAATCCGCGCTTCCCTCCCGGGACAGGGAAGCAAACAGGTAGCCACACCTTTCAGGACTGATTTTTACTCTTCGTTCAAACGCTTCCAGGCCTCTTTCCGGGAGAGCGCCGCTACTTTCGACCACGCGCGTCGGGTACGGGCCTGCAGTTTAAGACACCCATTCTTCTTCTCCCAGCCGGCTACGGCGGAGATGCTTACCCCGAGGAGGCGGGCAAATTGACTCCGGGACATCTTAAACTTCGCCCGCAGTCTTTTCACCTTAGCGAACGTGATCTCCGCGGCCCCCCGGGTTTTGCGGGCCGGTTTCTTTCCGGCCAGTGGGCCGGTTTTCGTTGTCTTTGGTCCCTTTTTTCCGGCCCGCGGACCAGGGGCGCGCTTTTTGACCGGTCCGGAGGTCTTCTGCCCGGCGGCTTTCTTCCGGCGGCGTTTCTTCGACCCGGCGGACGGAACGGTCCCCGCTTTCGCGCGGGACCCGGCAGCCGCCGTCTCCTCTCCGACCATCTCGATACCAAACACATCCGCCAGTTCCCCCTCGGCGATACGCCGGCGGCCGCTCTTCTTCCCGGCCCTCACGGTCGCCGCGATCGCCGCCTCGGAGCTGATCAATTCTTCGTGATCGACCCCGCGCAGAAGGAAGAGCAGTTCCGGGCTCTCGTCAAGCCGAGCCCCCACGCTATAGAGCGTCGCCGCGACGTGCTTGCACATGACAGCCCAATCGGGGCAGTCACACTCCAGCTCGATCTCCCGGGGAAGCGGGAAGAGTCCCTGGTCGCGATCGGTTACCACCTCCATCACGCTCTTCGAAATCCTGCCTTGAAGCAGTTCCAGAAGGGACCCGATCCGTCCCTCGCAGCGAGTCTTGACCCGGTTCCACTTCTTTTTCGGCAGCTTCTTTATCGTCACTTTTACATTATAGAGTTCGTTGCCGCTCACTATTGCTCTGACTACTCCCTCGGCTATCTCCAGGTGGCAGACCGCGCCGTGGCGGACATAAGAACGCCCGCGGGGCAGCCGGTTTTCATAGTCGCTGAATTTTTCCAGGTGTCTGCACCAGGCTTCCCCCCAGAAGGTGCGCGCGATCTTTCGCCCCTGAATCTCGATGGGCCGGATGTCGAGGCCTTTCTTGCGCAGTTTCGCCACCGTCCGGTGGGCCCGCGCGCGGCGCCGATCCACTGAAACGTAAGGACTCCATCCGTAATACCGGCTCATCATATTCTCCTAAAATCGCGCCCTCTCCATGTCGAGTGACACGATATCGAGCAGTTCCTCGTCGCTCATCTCCGTCAGCATGGTCTCGGCTCCTCCCGAGAGGATGCCGTCGGCAAGTTTTGTTTTTTCCTCGATCAGCGCGTCGATCTTCTCCTCAACGGTTCCCCGGCAGATGAACTTGTGCACCACCACATTCCGATTCTGTCCGATGCGGAACGCGCGATCCGTGGCCTGGTTCTCCACCGCCGGGTTCCACCAGCGGTCGAAATGGATCACGTGCGAGGCCTCGGTCAGATTGAGACCGGTGCCAGCCGCCCGCAGGGAAAGAACGAAGAACGGCGGCCCGTCTTCGCGCTGGAACGTATCGACCAGGGACCGGCGTTTCTTTACCGGTGTGCCGCCGTGCAGAACGAGCCCTTCGCGACCGAAGACCTCCGTCAGAAAGGAGACAAGCGGATCGGTCATTTCGCGAAACTGGGTAAAGATAAGAGCCTTCTCCTGACGCGATGAAATTTCTTCGCAGATCTCCCGCAGGCGGCTGAACTTGCCGCTATCGGCGGGATTGTACAGCCCGTCTCCGAGAAGTTGACTGGGATGGTTGCAGATCTGCTTGAACCGAAGAAGGCAGGAGAGCACCATTCCGCGTCGCTTCATCCCGCCCACTCCTTCCAGTGAGCGGGATAGCTCCCGCACCGTCCGCAGATAGAGCCCGGCCTGCCTCTTTTCCAGCCCGCAGAATACCTTCATCTCGGTCTTGTCGGGAAGATCGGCGATAACGCTCCGGTCGGTCTTAAGCCGCCGCAGGATATAGGGCCGCACCAGGTTGCGAAGAGGCACGTAACGGTCGTGCTCGCGCCTCTCCATGGCCTTCACGAACTTCTTGAATTTCGCGGCCGAGCCGAGGAGTCCCGGGCAGAGAAAATCAAAGAGGGACCAGAGGTCGAAGAGACGGTTCTCCACCGGCGTCCCCGTAAGAACAATCCGTCCATCCGCCTTCAGCTCCTTGACCGCCCTGGTCTGCCGGGCGGACGGGTTCTTGATCGCCTGGGCCTCATCCAGGATTACCAGCCGCCACTCCATCTCGCGGAGCCACTTCTGCCGGAGGAGCATGCCGTAGGTTGTCAGAACCACATCGGTCTTCAAAAACGCCTTTTTCGGAGCGGCGGCCATCGCATCCAGATCGGACCGAGCCGTTTCCGAAGGGTGAACAAATCGCAACGTGAGCGCGGGAGAAAAGCGTTTCATCTCGGCCTTCCAGTTCGCCAGGAGCGAGGCCGGCAACACCAGGAGGGACGGTTTCCGGTCCGGTTTCTCCGCCTCCTTGATGGCCAGCAGAAGTGAAAGCACCTGGATGGTCTTGCCCAGCCCCATGTCGTCGGCCAGACACGCGCCGAGCCCCAGATTCGAGAGAAACCAGAGCCAGTTATGGCCGATCTCCTGGTAGGGCCGGAGCGTGCCCCGGAAATTCCGGCTCTTCTTCCCCTGCCCCAGCCGAGACGGATCGCGCAGACCGGAGAGGATATCCCCGAGCCATCCGCCGGCGTTCACGAAAGACCATTCGCGGGTCCCGTCCCCGGCCGCGGCATCAGCGTTCAGATCCGCCGGCGCTCCGGCCAACAGCCTCATCCCCTCCACGAATGAAATACCGTCTCGAGCCGATTCTCTCTCCACCCGTTTCCAGTGTTCAAGAGCCCGGGAGAGCCGCTCATGGTCGATCTCAACCCATTGCCCCTTGATATAGACCAGGCCGTCTTCGGACTCCATGATCCGCCGCCATTCCTCCTCCGTCAGCTCCCGGTCTCCCAAGGCCAGCCCGACTTTGAAGTCGAGCATCGCGGCGGCCCCGAACCGGTTCTGCTTCTTCTCGCCGATCGTCACCGAAACTTGGGGCCTCGGCCGACGCCGCCACCAGTTCGGAACCCGAACCAGGAGTCCGCTCTCCTCAAGGAGAGGAACCTCTTTCAGGAAGCGATACGCCTCATCGGGCGCCCACGCCAGCGGATGAAATACCTCTCCCGATTCAACCAGTTCCCTGACAAAGTCGCTCTTCTCGGATGCCAGATGCACCGGCGAAAGCAGCTTGATCAGCGCTTTCTTGTTCCTCTCGCCCGCGTACTCCCGCAGGGCCCGGCCGAGGGACTGGTACTGCACCAGCCCGACCCGGGAAAGCCGGGGCGCGTAGGTGGCCAGAAACGCGAACGGATAAGCCGGATCGCGCTTGTTCTCCGCCAGGTGAAAGCAGATGCGCCCGACCTGATGGTAGATCGAGGCGTGCTTTTTGAGCCAGGCCGCCAGGCTCCGGCCGGAAGAAGATACTTCGTTGCGCACCCACCGATCAAGTTCAATCCAGAGGGCCTGAAGAACCTCGAGGGTCAGATACTCTCCGCCGGGCATGGGCGGCGCCCCGAGGAACATGGACGCCATCTCCGCCGGTGGGGGCGGATCTACCGGCTGGAGATAATCCGCGGCAAACTCCGGCGTGCGGCAAAGCTCGGTCAGGTAATTACCGGCAAAATCCCGCCAGAAGGCAAATGAAGCGGGCGGGGGCGCATCCGGTCTGGTCGCGGCCAGCGCGAAGAGCCCGGCCGACGCACTCAATGAGAACCCGGCAATAACCCTTGTTATCCAACCGTCAGGCGCGGCGGTCTCCCCCTCTTCTCTCTCGCGGATCAGAAGACGGCCGGCCGGTGTTAGTGCCAGCGTATAGTTCATATGACTTCTCTCAGTAAATCAGATCCCTTCGGTCTTTATACTTTCCCCGATCTCATCAAGCGCGAATCCCCCGAGATGATGATAAATGATACGACCGGCGAGGGACTCCGAAGTTTGTTTGAGCATATCCGGCGAGGCGCTTCCAAGAATGAGAAAGCGACAGGACAGGCGAGGACGATCGGCCAGTACCCTGAAATCTCGGTTACGGCAACAGAAATTTCAAGGATAAATTTAGCGCACCGTCGCCTTGCAGGTGTCCGTGGCCTAAAGCCGAAGGTCGGATTCGAACCGACGACCTGATCATTACGAATGACCTGCTCTACCAGCTGAGCTACTTCGGCACTTTTAAAATGAACCTGCTCAACTAACCGGGTCTTACCTGGTCTGAGCCGGTTTCAAGCCCAGCCGTTCCGCTTCTTCCTTGGTAACCCGGAGGCGATTCTTCTTCTTTATCTTCGCGGCGATCTCGCTGTCGGGAGCGTGGTAGTACTTACCGTTCTTGCTGGCCACGTAGTATTTCGGAGGGGGCATCCTTCCTTTTCCCTCCCAGATCCCCTGGCCGTGGACCCGGGCTTTCCTCGCCATATCTTTCAGATAATCGCCGTGCTTGAGCACGTTCCCGAAGTCCTTGTATTCGGCATATCCTTCCTTCAAGAGCAGCCCGTTGATCAGTTCATCATCGACAATCACATAGGCCAGTTTGCGCCCGTATGCGCCTTTTTTGGCGCCGGCCTCAAACTCCAGGCCAATATCCGTGCCGGAAGGAAGAAGAAGCTTGACATAGTTGGAGGCGTCCCGTCCCCATGGTTCATCCGGGGAGTCCCCCTTCTTCTTCCAGATCTCCGGTGAATCAATCCCCAGAAACCTGATGTGTTCTCCGTCTTCGGTAACCAGAGTATCGCCATCGATCACGTACTTCACCGTGGCCGTCACCGCGGGAGAAAAGTGCGGTTTTTTCCGGCCCGGTTGCGCGGGTTCTTTCGAGCCGCATCCCGGGGCCAGTAATAGAACAGCCGCGACCAGGATGAACAGCCTGAATTGTGTCCTTGCCTTCTTGCCGCCGATTATTCTCATGGTCATCTCCTCTTCTTTATATTATAAAATAGCCTGAGGATGTTATTATCGCCTCAATAATAGTAAAACTCAGGAGGGTTATTCATGTCAAGGTCCTTAATTCCGGTCATTGTCTTCTTCTCACTTTTGCTTTCTCTCCCGGCCGCCCGGGCACAACATCCGCCTCGAGCCGTTTTGAAGGAGGCCGGGATGGCGGGAAAGATCGATGTTGATTTCAGCTCTCAATATATCTGGCGCGGCCTGGAGCTGAATCGCCAGGCCGTCTTCCAGCCCGCGATACGTCTGGGCGATAAGGGCCTGGAAATAGAGGCCCTGGGGAACATGGACCTGACCTCTTCCAACGAAAACCGGGGGAAGTTCACCCGCTGGATCTACCGGGCCGGCCTGGCGCGGCGGACCCAGGAGGGGGAGGTGGCCTTTTCATATTTTTACTATGATAACCAGTATATTGGCTATCCCAAGACCCAGGAGATCGGACTCGAGGCAAGATGGGGCTATCCCATGTTCGCCGGCGGTAATGTCTACTGGGATTTCGACAACGCGAACGGTTTTTATTTCAATTCTTCGATCGGTTACATCGGGGATATCGGACCTCTCCGGATCATCCCCAAACTGGCGATCGGTTATGCCACCAGCCACTACCAGGATTTTTACTTCGGCGTTAAGGAGACTTCTTTCCTGGATGTCGAGGCTTCCTTAAGGATTGAACTGAACGCCGTCGGGCCGCTCTTCATATATGCGGAAGGACTATATTATGAACTATCCAAGAGCGGCCTCCGTCATAGAGAAGAGCACATCCGCCGGGGAGAGAATTTCTGGGCCCAGGGCGGCGTCTCCCTCCGCTTCTAACCCGCGTTCTCTTCTGATCATCCACCTCCATCCCCCCTGGCCCTCAAACCCAATTTACCTATCGAAGAGGCGGAGGGTGGGGGGTGGTTCACCGAGGATAGATGGAGGTTTAGGGCTTTCTTCTCTCCGATCGTCGCCTTTGGATGAAGACGGACGAAGAGAAAAGTCAGAACAGGTGTCGGTCGCTTCCACTTCTTTCTGGCGAAGCACGCACTTCTGGATAAACGGGTTGACCACGTAGTGGCGGCAGCGGTGACAGACCTTCTTCAGATCCTGATCGTGTACCCATCCCGGAGGGTGCTTCTCAATATACTCCGGCTCCTCTTCCAAGAATTCGTGGCCGCAGAAAGCGCAGGTCTTAACTTCCCCCACCAGGGTAAAGCCGTCATATTTTTTGACGACTTTAACGGCCGATTCCTGGCGGCAGTGCGGGCAGAAGATCCTTCTAATTTCCGCGCTCATCTTTTTTGCTCCGGGCTACCGATCAACCGCTTCCGAAAGATATTTTCGAGCCAGTAACGCCCCATCATAGATCGCCTCGTATCCGGTACACCGGCAGAGATGACGGGAGAGGACTTCCTTGATCTCATCGTCGGTCGCGTCTCTCTTCCGGTGAAAGAGGGCGAAAAGCTCCATCACAATACCGGGTGTGCAGTAACCGCACTGGACCGCGCCGGCATCGATCAGGGCCCGCTGGATCGGGTGGAGATTTGTTCCATTCGCCATCCCTTCGATGGTAAGCACTTCCTTGCCGGCCAGCTTCTTCGCGGGGAAAGTGCAACTCTTGACCGCCTCATCATCCACCACCACCACGCAGGCCCCGCAGGAGGCATCGTCACATCCGCGCTTGGTACCGGTCAGGTTGAGCTTCTCCCGGAGGATATAGATCAGTTTCTCCGATCCTTCAATCTCAACGGTTCGAGAGGTCCCGTTGACGGTAAAGGTAATCTTCTCCGGCATTATTCCTTTCCTCTATCCAATGCTTCTTTGATCTTTTCTTTCGTTACCGGGATCTCGTAGAAGTCCACGCCGATCGCGTCATAAATCGCGTTCAGAATCGCGGGGGCGACTCCCACCACGGGGTGTTCACCGATCCCCCGCGCCCCGAAGGGACCGATCTCTCCTGGGGTCTCGACAAACTCGACCGTCTGTTTTCCGGGCGCGTCCTTGATGGTCGGAAACCGGTACTTACGGAAGGAGGGGTTGACCGCTTTGCCTTCTTCAGTGAATTTTAGTTCCTCATGGAGCGAGGCACCGATACCCATCATCACACCTCCGACTACCTGCCCCCTGATCTGGACCGGATTGATCACCTGGCCTACGTCGAATGCCGAGACAAAGTGATCGATGATGATCTTCCCCGTCTCCTTCTCAATCCTCAGTTCACAGGCCTGAGCCCCGAATGTATAAGTAATCCCCATCGTGCCCTGGCCGTTCTCGTCGGGGTTCGACTGGCGGGGCAAGCGGGCGTCGGCGGTGGTATGAACCACCTCGCCGATCGTACGGCCGTCGTCAAAAGTGTAACCCCGGCCGAGTTCGGGAACCGGAACCCGGGCGGCAGGATCTGACTTCAGGAAAACGTAATCTCCGTCGTAGTCGAGCAGATCAATACCAACCCGCAGAACCTGGGAAGCGGTCTCCTTCAACATTCGAATGGCTTTATCGGCAGCACGCACAATTGCCCGGCCTCCCTGGGTGGTGAACATCGAGCCGATCGTCTGCCACTCCCAGGGGGAGAACTGGGTATCGATCTCGGTATAGACCCGGATCCGTTCCGGGGCGATCTGAAGGGCCTCGGCCGCGACCTGCCGGACAACGTTTCTGAGCCCCTGCCCCACCTCGGCTCCTCCCATGTTGATCGAGACGCTGCCGTCGATATTGAACTTGAGGTAGCAGCTCTTCGAGGAGAAAGTTGCTCCCTTGGGCGTCTTCATCAGGGCGGCGAAGCCCCGGCCGTAATAATATTTCTCGTCTTCGGAGATCTCTTTGGGCTTCGAGAAGACGATGCCGCGAACTATATCGGCGCATTCCTTCATATCCCCGTTGGTCTTATGCAATGTCTCTCCCAGAGAAGTAACCTTCCCCGGTCCCAGGTAGTTCTTTTCTCTTAACTCAAAGGGATCCATATCGAGCTTCCGGGCCAGGATATCCATCATCCGCTCGACGGCCAGCTGGGACTCCTGGTGCCCGTAGCCGCGAAAGGCGCCAACGGGGGGAGTGTTGGTGTAGATCGAGTTGCCCTCGAGATAACAGTTCGGAAACTCGTAAGACCCGGTGGAGTTGTGGGTGGCGGCGATCAACACATGCACCCCGGTATCGGCGGAAGTGCCGGTGGAATGAAGAATACGGGTCTTAAGAGTGGTCAGTTTGCCGTCTCTCCTCGCCCCGATCTTTATCTGCGTCCGCATGCCGTGCCCGATCAGCGTGCTCAGGAAGTCCTCCTTCCGGGTGGCGACCCACTTGACCGGGCGCCCCGGAACCTGGCCGGCGATGTAGGCAATGGTCTGCTCAACGGTGATATCCGACTTATACCCGAAACAGCCGCCCAGCTCGGGGATATGGACCCGGACATCGCAGACCGGCAGACCGTAAACCCGGGCCAGCTCCTCCCGGATAATGAAGGGACAGATCGAGGAGGACCAGGCCTCGATGGTATTGTCATCGTGAAACCATACGATCGCCCCGTGGGGCTCGAGCGCGGAACAGGACCCGAAAGGGTAATTGAACTCCCCCTCCACCACCACGTCGGCCTCCTCGAACCCTTTCTCGATATCTCCTTTCTTCAAGATATACCGATTGGCAATGTTCGTTCCGGCAATCGGCGCGATACCGGGGAGGTGCCAGAATTCACCGCTATTTTCATGGATCAAGACGGCGTCCCCGGCCAGAGCGGCACGGGCGTCGATATAGACCGGAAGCGGTTCGTACTCGACCTTGATCTTCTTGACGGCCCGGCGGGCTTGCGGGAGGGTCTCCGCGATCACCGCGGCAACCGGCTGGCCGATATAATTCACTTTGTCGACCGCGATCGGAGTCAGATCCCGAATATTGTCCCCGTAGACGAGCTTGCATCCCTTCCCGGTAACAACTTTTATCACCCCCTCACACTTCTCCGCCCGGGAGGTGTCGATGGAGATAATTTTGGCGTGGGCGTAATCAGGCCGCAGAATAGCCGCGCGCAGTAAACCGGGGAGTTTTATGTCATCCAGAAAAAGTACCCGGCCAGTGACTTTTGCGACGGCGTCGGGCCGGGGAATATCTTTTCCAATGTACTTAAATCCCATCTGCTAAAATCTCCTCTTTCTGGCTTTTATAATGTCCGTACCACAAACTTTGAATATATAAAATAAATGCCTTCTTTTCAACCCGAATTATTCGTGATAAACCATTCTCAAAAATCCGGGACAAATAGATTGCATCTAACCGGCTCTTATGATAAACATTTCTCCGGAACTTAAGATCTGAGAGAAGGACAATAGTAAAAACCGTCATGTTAAAGGAGGGTGGTAGAATGAACGAGGTAGTAATTGCGGAAAAAAATTATCTCACCCGGCACTGGTGGGCGCTGGCGATCCGGGGTATCGTTGTGATACTCCTCGGGCTCATACTCTTAATCTGGCCGGGCCTCACCGCCGAAGCGTTAATCCTCATCTTCGGCATCTATTTCCTGGCCCACGGCATCTTCACATTGTTCACCGCCGCCGATTTGAGAAAGGAGGATCACCGGGGGTCGATCGTCCTGGGAGGTCTGATCAGCATCGCGGCCGGAATCTTCCTCCTCTGCTGGCCGGCGACAGCCATATTAATCACAATCTGGATAATCGCCTTCTGGGCCCTGATCACCGGGATCTTCGAGATCAGCGCGGTCTTTCAACTTCCCCGGGCGACCACCGGAAAATGGCTCCTCTTTTTGAGCGGGCTTCTCTCGATCATCATCGGCCTGATTCTGCTGACCCGTCCCGGAGTGGGTTTACTGGCGGTTATCTGGTTAATCGGCATCTACGCCATCATAGCCGGGATTACTCTGCTCGGCCTGGCCGCCCGGCTCCGCGGTCAGCGGTAGTATTGATATCCACGATTCCAACGTCGGTCGTTATTATCCTGCTGATAAGCTCCGCCGTCTCGCCCCCGGTCAATCCGGTGATGACAGCTACCGGGGGGATGGCCGTTTCGCCGGAAAAAGAAGGCGAAAGAATCTCAATTCTCCGTTATTTCCCATTAAGAGACGGCCTCATCTGGAAGTACAGCTCTAACCTGGGTAAGGTTACTTCCCGGGTCACCGCCGGCGGTGATCAGACCACGATCATCACCAAGTCCCCCCCGGTGAATATAACACAGGTCCTCCGCCTTTCACCGGAAGGCCTTTACCTGACGGAAGCGGAGAGCGACACCTTTCTCCTCACGACCCGGCGCGCCTACTATCCGCCCCTGCTCCGGTTTCCGCTCCGAGTCACGGTCGGCGAACGCTGGACATGGAAAGGAAAAGAAATCGTCGACGGTGAAATTATTAATAGTCGGGTGGAGGGAACAATTGTGGGATGGGAGAGGATCATGGTGCCCGCCGGTGAGTTCCGCTGCTTGAAGGTCACCTTTACGAGCATCTCCGATGACGATACAACCGGTTTCTCCACCCAATGGCTCGCCGCCGGGGTCGGAATCGTCAAAGCCGATATCGCCGTCGAGGCGTCCGGCCTTTCCGGCTTCATCATCACCCTGCTGGGTTTTGATACATACCATCTCGAACTCACAGAGATGATCAAACCCCGGAAAAGCCAATAAAATATACTGGCAAATAGCATTTTAAATATAATCACACCGCAAGAATTGTTGAAAGAAATTCGATAAAATCTATTGAATAGGCAACATTTGATAGGAATTGTGTGAACCGATCCCTATTCCCTAATCCCTATTCTCCAAATTTGCCCCGCCCGGGGCTAATTTACTGATGAGTCTAAAGATCGATACCGGCGGAAAAAAGTTAACCATGGTCTTCGACTTCGACGGGACCATCACTGAAGAAGATATCTTTGACGGACTCTTCTCCCGCTACGCCAGTCCTGAATTCTGGGAAGCGCACCGGGCTTATCATGACCGGGAGATCAGTATGAAGGAGGCCTATCTGGCAATGGCGGAGCACTTCCGGGGAGAGCGCGATAAAATCTACTCCTTCCTGAGAAAAGAAGCTCGTCTCCGGGAAGGTTTCAAAGAGCTTCACCACCGGCTGGCCGGGGCGGGCATCCGTTCACTGATCGTCTCCAACGGGTTCGATATCTACCTCGACTATCTGGTAAAACTCTGGAATCTCGGATTTAAAGATCGTGACATTATCTGTCACCATGCCGAGATTATAGACGGCCGTTTTATCCCGTCCTTCCGGGAACACCGTGACCTGCGTCATACAAGTTGCCTGATCGGAAAGGCGGAGATCATCCGTGAACTTCAGGGGGAGGGGGCCTTCGTCGCCTTCGCCGGGAATGGCTATAGCGACACCCCCGCCGCCCATGTTGCCGATCTGGTCTTCGCCCGAGACCGACTGGCCGACTACTGCCGGGAGGAGCGCCTCACCTTTATCCCCTTCTTGACATTTCGGGAAGTCGAAAGCTATTTATTCATGCCTAACACTGAAAACGCTTCAAGATAGGAGCTATATTTAACCGTTGATCGGGATAGCGGCTGATGATATTGTAATTAAAAAATAAAAAGGAGAAACTGATTATGAAAATACCACCGCCGGTCAAGGTATCCCAGGACAAGATCATCTTCGACGTCAGCGAGATTGAAGCCATTCTCCAGGCCCCCCCGATGGACGTGAAGCCGTTCGAGCCGCGCTCAGTCCTCCTCAAGAACCGGGAAGGCGAGACCAAGACCATGCTGGTCCGGGAAGCCAAACTTGAAGAGGCCGTGCCGCTGCTAAAGATCATCCGGGAGCGGTTCCTCCAGGAAGAAAATCTCGACGAGGTGAAGGACTTTTATGATATCGTCGGCGCCCGGGTCTACGCCGAGATCCTGGGGTGGTATCGCCACCGTTTGAAAGATCCCTATACCCTGGTCGGGCTCTGCGACGGAGAACTGACCGGTTTCGCCAACGGGCGTCTGATGAACGAGGAGATCAATATCAGCCTTCACACCATGGCCTTTGACCGGGGATTCAGGGCCGAGGCGGCCATGTACTTCATCAAGTGCCAGTACTGCTTCGATGACCTCGGCCAGGATGAGTTCTGGTCCACTTTCGAGAGTTACAACGGCTGGAAACGTTGGGGATTCGGGATGGCCCAGCCGTCATATCCGTGGCCTGATCTCCAGCATGAACTGGGGGGCGCTCGCGTCTATTACATCACGAAAAAATACTGGGAAACCTCGATCAAAAACTACCTCACCCAGATGCACGACATACGGGTTGATCGCGAGGTCTCCGAAGAACTACTGGCCAAGAACGAGGTCCTGCGCCTCCCCGTTGAGTAACCGAACAACGCCGGTTAGGGAATCGGGTGTGGATGCCGGGTCGGATTATGCTGGAAACAGTTATATCTTATCTGAATACGGTGGATCCGGTCTGGATCTACGTTATTCTCTTCTTCTTCGCCTTCATCGAAAATATCTTCCCGCCCTCCCCCAGCGACGTGGTGGTTATCGTCGGGGCTTCCCTGATCGGCTCCACGGTCATGAGTTTCGCGCCCGTGGTGATCCTGACCAGTGTCGCCAGCGCCCTGGGGTTCATGTTGATGTACCTGGTGGGAAAATACCTCGGTGAGCACATCCTGCGGAGGGGGCGGATCAAGTTCATCTCCCCGGAGATGATCTGGAAGAGCGACCGGTGGTTCTCTCGGTACGGGTACGCGCTGATTATTGCCAATCGTTTTCTCCCCGGAACCCGGTCGGTGATCAGCTTCTTCTCGGGGCTGACTGAACTGCGGCCGGCCCGAACCTTTATCTGCGCGGCGGTCAGCGCGTTTCTTTGGAATATATTGATTATCTACTTCGGGATAACAATCGGCAATAACGTCGCATTGATCGATCAGTACCTCTCAACTTACCGCTATATAATACTCGCCTCCACCGGCGTGGCCCTATGTATCGTGATCTTCAGGCATCTCTCCCGGCGGCGGAAGAACACGCGCTCTTCCGGATAGTCACTACCGCTTTCTCGTGAAGGGATTATATTTGTCACTGCTGAATGAATCGCCCTCCTCGAAGAGTATCTCCACGAAGAGGAGCAGGGAGGGACTGGCGTTATCCCAGTACTCAGAAAAGTCCTCATCGTCGCCGGGTTTTTCGCGCTTCCAGGTAAGCCGCGGCCCGAGACCCACCCGGAACCAGGACCGCCAGATGGAACGGTAAAACCGGAGGGTCAGCTTGTGCTCGTCGCACTTGAACGAGGGCCAGGTGTGGGCGCTACTCTCCCACTCCAGGCTGGCCGCGTAATCGGCGCCGTGGCGAACATCGAAGTTGAGATACTGAAGATTAAACTCCTGGGAGAGATCCACTCCCTCACTGTCATTCGAGTAGGTTGCCTTGCTGTAACTCCGGAGCAAGAATCGTGATCCCAGAAACCGGTTGATCTCCAGTTTGGTCGTCTCCCCGAAACCGTCGTCGGTATAGTAGTAGACATACTGGATGGGCTTGAAGAGCCAGCGACCGGTGGTATATACGTATTCCAGCCGGGGCTTGACATAGAAGACCGGGGGAATCTTAAACTGAACACCAAACTTGGTGCTGAATTGAAGGTTCTCGGTTTTTCTGATTTTATAATTCAAACCGGCGGTAATATTGTTGTCGCTGTCTTCTTTCTCCCGGTCGAAGTAGTCCTGGTCATCTTCGAATTCGTCATCCGCGTCGCTGCCGATGTAAGTTCCCAATCTGTTCTCCAGCAGGGGCAGGGGAATAACCACCCGAAATCGGTTCTTGAATTCGAATTTCCATTTCTCTTTCAGTTCGCCGCCCAGGCGAACCCGGATCCACGGTTTTTCGATCTCCGCTTCCAGCGTATCGACATCTCCGAACCAGCTATTGAACTGGAATATCTTATCCGTCATTAAGGTTGAAGTCCAGCCGTGAGCATGATCGAAAAATGCATCATCCGCTTGAGGCAAGTCAGCGCTACGATCTTTATTCAGGGATGCAGACAAACCGGGTGTCACGCCTGCAGAGGGCAAAGGGGGTGTGGATAAGAGGCCGGCCGGGGTGTTGGTGGCAGGGGATGGGGCTGGAAGAGATGATGGCGCGGCTCTGGGGGAGGTTTCGGGGTGATTATCTTCCCCCGCGGGGAGAAGAGGAATAAATCTCATCCCCAGCGATAAAGTTAATAATACTGAGTGAAACAGAAGAATCAGGTGCCATCTCACCATTATCAATTATCCATAATAGTATCGATTTTTACTTGGCACTCTTGCCGGAAGAAAGGTCCTCAAAGAGAATCTCCACATAAAGAAGGATCGAGGGAATGGCATTCTTCCAGTAATCCGGGAAATCCTCACCTTCATCCTCATCCGCGGTTATCCGCTCCCAGCTGAGCCGCGGCCCATACTCCAGCCGGAGCCAGGGCCGCCAGATCCGGTGGCGAAGTCTGAGGGTCGCCTCGTGTCTGAAGAACTTGGACGAAGGCCAGGTATGGCCCGAGCTCTCCCATCCCAGGCTGATGGCAAAATGGGGATAATCATGGATCGAATAATCGAGATATTGGATCGAGAAGTCCTGGGAAAAGTCCACCCCATTGCTGGTCTCTGAATATTCCGTATCAGTCTCACTTCGGAGGAGGAGATGTTTTCCCAGAGAATAGTCAGCCTCAAAATCGGTCTCCTCCCCAAAACCGTCGTCGCTGTACCAGAAGACATATTGACGGGGCTCCAGGTACCATTTTCCGAAGGTCATCTCATACTTGGCCACCGGCTTTATGAAAATTACCGGCTGCTTGAAGTTAAGCTTGGCGGCGACATTGACATTCGCTTTTAAATGCTCCTGGTCCTTAATGAAATACTTCAAACCCGCGGCCGCCGGGTCTCCGCTGTGACGGTCCAGATAATTAGGATCCTCAGTCTTGCCGTCCTCGTCGGTGCCGAAGAAAGTTCCCAACCTATGTTCCAGAATTGGTAAGGGCATATAAAAATGGAAGCGCTGCTTAAATTTCAATTTCTCGCCATCTTTCCATTCCACCCCGAGACGGACCCGGAACCAGGGGACTTTCAGATCATCCACCAGCTTATTGCTTCCGAAGAAGCTGTCAAATTTATAGACTTCTTGAGCCATTAAGTGTGAGATCGTCTGGTGCACCTCGCCCACAACGGTAGTCGGGGGAGGGGTGGGACCCTGAAAAGGAGTACTGGTTAACACGGGGGACGGGCTGGGGCCCGGGGTTATAGCAGGCTTCGCCTCACCGAAACCCGGGCCGGGGGAGAGGAGAAAAACAGTAATAAATACCATTACAACGAATACGATCATCCGGCGAAAGACCAAAATCCTAAACTTAAGTTGAGCGATAATTGCGGATGAAATGTGCTAAGATTTTGATGTCCGATGGGTTGCGAAAACCGCAGGCATATCCAGGAGATATGCCGAGGATTTTCAATACTCACTCGGACACAAAAGATTGGTGCAGTTCGCCGCATAGAATCGCTCAATTTAGGTTAAAAGTAATCGGACTCACATTAAGCGGAATTTTCAAAGTAATGCCCATCTTTCCCCGTGCCACTACTCGAGCAGACCCGGATAGATTGTAAAAAGCACCTGCCAGGTTCCCTCGCCGTTTCTCTCCAGGCAACCGATCTCACCCTCCCGGAAACGGAATACCTGGGTTTCTATCGGGCCACCCAGTAGTTGGTTGGCCAACCGGGAGAGAAAAGGGAGATGTCCCACCAGCATCACATCCTCTTGCCGGAGGTTGATATCACCCCGGATCGGGCCCACGGGATCGTTGGGAGCCAGTCCCGGTTTCTCCAGCAACCGGGCGGTCCCCACCGCCTGGGCAATGATCTCCGCGGTCTCCCGGACCCGGGCCTTCTCACTGTGCCAGATCTCGGGGATGGTCAACCCGTTCTGCCCCAAGAAACGCCCGATCGTGGCCACATCAAGGCGACCCCGACGGGTCAACCTCCTCTCCGGATCCTTCTTTTTTGCTTGAGGTTCCCCATGACGCATCAGATATAGTCTCATTCTCTTCCTCCTTCAAGGTCAATAAAAATGCATTACATCGTCGATACCTCCTGAATCCCAGAATACCGGCCAGTAACGCCAAAGGTATGAAGAGGCCTCCAATTACTACCAGAATCCAGTTCTCAAAAAATTTGATTAAAGAGACGCCAGCAACAAACAACGTAAGCGAGAGCCGGAGATACGACAGCATTGTCCTCTCGTTAGCAAGAATTGTCCGGTCCGCCACCAGATGGTCCCGGACGTTGGCCAAGCTGAATTTCTTTCCCATATTCTTCTCCATTTTTATAACGGTACTTTCCAGGATGTGTTGAATCCCAGTTCCCGGAGCAATTTGATCCCGGTTTTGATGTTGCGCCCCACCGTATCCACGCTATGAGAATCGTCCCCGGGAACCACCGCAATCCCCAGTTCCCGGGCCTGGAGAAGGATGGAACGACATGGATAAGGTTCGCCCTGCGCGTCCAGGGCGCGAAGATCGCAGTCCATGATCAAGTCAAGCCGGCGGATTCTCTCCAGGTTGCGGTGGACTCTGGACTCAACCTCCGGTCTCTTCAGGCGATCGCGATATCCCGGGTCATGGATCCTGATCAGGTCGAGATGCCCGACCACCGCGGGCCGGAGGCTGTTAATCATCTCCAGCTGGAGATCGAAGTACCGGCAGTAAAGTTCGTCGATTCCCCCCGCCTGGCGCGCGGCCCGGGTATAATCTTCCGGGGAGTAATCAAATGGCGTATCGTCCACATGATGCACGGAACCCACGATATAGTCGGGACGAAACTCATCGAGCAGCTTACGGACAAACTCCTGATAGCCGCGGCAGGTCTCGGTCTCGAATCCCACATAAATCGTTATCCGGGAAGAGTACTTCTTCTGGAGAACCCGGGCAGTGGAGATGTACCGGGCAAAACGGCGATAGAGGGCGGCGGCGTCCAGCCCGGCCTCTATCTCATCCGGATAAAGGAACCGGTCGCTGACCGGGGGCATATGCTCGGTGAGACCGACCCGGCGGAAGCCCTGCTCGACATAGGCCCGGACCAGGTCCTCCAGCCGATCACTCCCATGGCAGCAGAATTCACCGCTGTGCCCTCCATGCAGCGAGATCAGATCGGTCTTTCGTATCGGCATTGGCGATGTCCTTTCCAATAAATTGGCGCCTACGGCGCCAATTTAACTCATCGTTTAGTTTGAACCCCTGGAAGCCTCTCCGAGTAATGGGTTTCTACAATATATCAAAGCCCATTGGAACTGTTAACTGTTTATCATCGCGTTACCGGGATATCTCCATCTGTTCCGTAATAGGTTCGGGTCACCCCTCTCAACGCCCACAACCCCGAACTCCCCCGGAAGATCCCGGTATAACAGCCGTATGCGGGAGGGTTGACCGTACCCCGGGCGGTATTCGGCACGGCGGCGGCGACCGCAAGATAGATAACCCCGATTGAAATGACAGTCCGTATTCTCATGGCATCCTTCGCTTAAATATATCACGTCTTCCGGATAGATGCTCGGGGGCAGCACACAGGGAGATCATAATAATATAGGAGCCCCGGCTTCGAGGTTACTGGAGAAGGGTGCGGGAGTCCCAAACCGTTTGAGGGTAAGGCGCAGTTATTAAGGACTGTTAGGCTCTCGCAATCGTTCAGGGCCGGTCTCGTTACCGGCGTATCTCATTATAAAATAACTGTTCGCTTTTTCCCGGCTGCCGCGCAGAAAATCCACCAGGTAATATAAACCCGCCAGCTTTCGGTAATCTTCGGAGAACTTTCCTGAGAGGACCGCGCCCCGGCCTTCATAGCTCGTGAACCGGACTCGAATCAGCCGATCCGGCGGGTCTTCATCCTCCACAGTATAGGCAATGTCGATAATCTCCCCGTCCATCACTTCCGTGAATCCTCCGGCCGGCCTGAAATAGAGATGGTGGGAGTCTTCCGGAAGGGTCTGAGATCTCTTGAAAGTCGAGAGCACCTTCTCGGATATCCAATGACCGACCAGGGCCGACGATAGGCTCTCAGCCTTCCTCTCCTCCTCTGAGGGCATGACCTCCCGGTAAGAATAAGTCCATTCCCATTCTTTCTTCTCCTTACCTTCACCGCTTCTCTCCCAGTAGGTCCACTCGCCTTCCTCCAGGCTGGCTTTGAAGCTCCCCTCGCACTTCTTCCGCCCATCTTCATACCAGAATGTCCAGGGACCGTCCTCGAGGCCGTTAATATACGCACCCTCTTTCTGCTTCTTCCCGTCCTTATACCAGTAAATCCAGTGACCGGTTTCAAGGCCGTTGATATACTTCCCCTCTCTCCGCTTCCTGCCGTCCACTTGATTATACCGGTAGATCCAGTGACCGGTCGGGCGGCCGGCGTGATAATCCCCCTCCTGATTGTCCAGCCCATTCTCGTACCAGTACTTCCAGGGGCCATCTTCCCGGCCATCATTATTGTACGCGCCTTTCTTCATGCGGACCCCGTTCTTGTACCAAAAACTCCATTCCCCGACCGGTGTGCCTTCCTTGAAAACACCCTCTTTCCGCTTCTGCCCGTTCTTATACCAGTAGGTCCACGGGCCGACCTGCATGTAATACTCTCTCCCCGGCTTACCGGTCACTTCGACTCTCCCTTTCTGCCGGTACTTCCCGTTCGACCACAACTGCAGGGGGCAACTCGCGGCCGCCGGGCGGAACGGGGAACCCAGGATGAGGAGACTCCAGAAAATTATCGTGACCCGAGATCGGATTGTCTTCTTCATAATTTTAGTCCGGGTATGACTTCATGAGCGCCCCGGGCGGGGGCGGAGAGATAGATCTCGGCTGTCAGGCCGGTCTCCTCGCGGTAGGCGCTCCGGATCGCGGACTGGAAAGCATCGACCGAGGCGGCCTCAACCAGGTTGACCGTGCAGCCCCCGAAGCCTCCCCCGGTCATCCGCGCCCCCAGACAGCCGGGAATCTTCCGGGCCAGGTCAACCATGATATCCAGTTCCCGGCAGCTCACCTCGTAGTCATCCCGGAGGCTCTCATGCGAACGGTTCATCAGGTCTCCGAACCGCGCCAGGTCATCCTCCCGGAGGGCCCGGACGGATTCCAGCACCCGCTGATCTTCGGTAACGACATGCCGGCAACGCCTTCCGATCACTTCCGGCAACATCCCCTCGCTTTGGGCGAACTCTTCCGGAGAGAGATCACGCAGAGCGGTGATGTCCGGGTAGTATGACTTCAGTAGGTCCACACCCTCTTCACACTCTTTTCTTCTTGTATTGTATTCAGAGACCCCCAGTTTATGTTTCACCCTGGTATTACAGATGATCACTGAAACCTGATCGGAACGAAGGGGGACCTGTTGATACTCCAGAGAACGGCAGTCCAGGAAAAGGGCGTGGTCCCTCTCGCCGTGGACGGAGATGAACTGGTCCATGATCCCGCAGTTCATGCCGACGAACTCGTTCTCCGCCCGTTGCGCCAGGAGGGCCAGATCGGTGAGGGAGAGTTCTCCCCCCACGGTGCTCAGGAGAGCCAACGCCGAAGCGACCTCCAGGGCGGCCGAGGAGCTCAAGCCGGCCCCGACCGGGACCATGCTTTCAATCAGGAGATCGGCCCCGGGGAGCCGGAACCCGCTCAGCTCCAGCATCCGGGCCACCCCCGCCGTGTAGTCGCTCCAGTGATTCCGCTTCCGCTCATTCTCATTCAGGGAAAAGGTGATCGACTCGTCCAGGTTCTGGGAGCGGACCCTTACCCGGCGGTCGGCGCGGGGGGAGACAGCGACTTCCGCCCGGTATTCGAGAGCCATCGGAAGAACAAAGCCCTCATTGTAGTCGGTATGCTCGCCGATCAGGTTGACCCGCCCCGGGGCCATAAAGACCCGGGGGGTTCCCGGAAAGTACCGGTTGAATCTTTTGATGACCGACTTCATCTCCATAAAGCAACTTGTTCACTTTTTAAGACCGTCTCTTACTGTTCGTCGAGGTAGACTCCCGAACCGACTATGAAATCTCCGTCGGGTGAATGAACCTTTTTTACGAAAGCCGCTTTTCCCTTCCGCTCGGTTCCCCCCGGTTTAATCCACTCGTATTCCACCCACCCATATCCCTTTTCGGAGTTTGCCATTTTAAGAATCTTCCGGTAGACACCGGCCAGTTCGGGATGGGTTTTGATCATGTCAACCCCCTCATATTCCGGTGTGGCGGGATCGATCACGGGGATGCCCTTATCGGTCAATACAAAGACGTAGGTGTCTTTGAACCTGCAAACGGAATCTTCTTTGCGGATAAGTGGAAAAGCTTTCTCTCCTTGATCGGCAATGAGGTTACAGGCTGTCTCGACCAGCAATTCCACAAAATCCTGTTGATGATCCAGGCTGTTCACGCCGGATGTCAATACATAACTCCTCCCCGAAGGAGCCTTGACGATTTTATAGGCAGAGGCCGGACCGGGAGCCGCAGAAGGAATAAAGAAGAAAAAAGTTCCTCCTTCTCCTTTCGTTTTTACTTTCTGGAGATAAGGACGGGCGTTTACCGTATCCATATCGAGCGCCCCTTCCCCCACGAACTGTGAATCCGGGGCAACTACAAATCCACCTTCATTTTCATGCCCCTCGGTTGCCTGGATTATAAAGAGATCCGCTCCGCCGTCATTCCACTTGGAACCAGGTTTCCGGAATTCGGTGAAGGCGTCTTCCCCTTTCTCCATGATCAGATCTCCCGCCTCATCTATAAACGCCTTCAAGTATATCACCTCAATCCCCCGCTCCCGATCCTCGATAGGGATCGACTGGGTGATTGCCTGGGCCAGGATCGATCCGGGCAACAGTGCGCAGCCGATTACTCCGACTACCAAAACAAGCAGTTGTTTTTTCATTTTTCCCTCCTTTCCGGTCGGACCGCAGGCGCCCCACCGATAATTTAGTACGTCACCGTCGATAACGACTCGTCCTTCAGATAGATCTATGCTTTCCTGCCGATATCCCGCAGGCGCTTGCCTGCCAACAGGTTGGTGGCGATCTTCTCCAGCGAGATGTCCTTGGTCTCCGGGACCCAGATCAAGAAGAAGATGAAGAACAGAACCTCGACCAAGCCGTAGAACAGGAATGTTGCCGTGGCCCCGAGTCCATGCAGCATTGAGAGAAAAGTCAGGCCGACAATCCCGTTCACGATCCAGTTGGTCGCCGTGCTGCAGGTAATCCCGAAGTCCCGGCCCGCGAGCGGGTAGATCTCCGAACAGATGACCCAGATGATGGGACCGGCGCTGGCGGCAAAACCGATAATAAAGATCAGCAGGGCGGCGATGGAGATAAAGGCGGTGACCGGGGTATGCCCTGCGGCGGACGCTATATCCGCTTCGGAAGGCATGGCCAATCCAACCACGCACATGGCGATCCCCATAACCACGAATCCCGTGAACATGATCGGTTTCCGCCCCCATCTGTCGACAAAGGCGATGGCGATAAAGGTGGCCAGAACATTGACCATCCCGACGATCACCGTTCCCCACATCTGCTCTGCGGTGGAGGCGAAGCCGGCGGACTTGAATATGCTCGGCGCATAGTACATCACCACGTTGATACCAGTAAGCTGCTGGATTATCTGGAGTCCGATTCCGAGATAGACTGCTTTACGGAAATATCTATTGGATTTGAACATCTTCCAACCGGCTTGCTCTTCCCCCAGGTTCGTCTCGATCTCCTCCAGCTCAAGTGCGACCTCTTCTTCGGTCGTCCTGACTTTGTGAAGCACCTGCCGGGCTCTCTTCCCCTTCCCCTTCAACACGAGCCAGCGGGGACTTTCGGGGAGGAAGAAGACGCCGATGAACATAATGACCGCCGGGATGACTATGATTCCGAGCATGATTCTCCAATGCCCTCCAACGACATCGTGATACTTGAAGTAGGAGGCGAAGTAAGCGTCGCTCAGGAAAGCGATGACGATACCAATCGTGATCATGAGCTGGTACATTGATATCAATGCTCCGCGAATACTGCGGGGAGCAATCTCCGAGAGATAGAGCGGCGCGGTGAAGGAGGCCATCCCGACCGCCAATCCCAGAAAGACACGGCAGCCGATCAGAATACCGATCGAGGTGGAGACCGAAGAGAAGAGCGCTCCCACGGAGAAGACCACCGCCGCCAGAAGAAGTGTTTTCTTTCTCCCGTATTTTTTGGAGAGGAATCCGCTCATAAGCGTTCCGGCCACCGCGCCGAAGAGAAGAGAGCTGACCACCCATTCCTGCTGGAGGGTAGTGGCGGAGAACTGCTTGGCGATGAACTTCAGCGCCCCGGAGATAACCCCGATGTCCAGGCCGAAGAGCAGGCCGGCCAGGGCAGCCGTAAAAGCGACGATATAGACCAGCGGCTTGTACTTCTTCGCACCGAACCCCCCAGCCGCTTCCCGTCCCATCTGGACAGCAATATCTTCAGCCATACCACACCTCCTCTCTTCGATTAAAACTTAACTCTGCATTCGCGATGCATGGTTTTCCTGGTGAGCGGTCAGCAGTGAGAGTCAGTCGGCACCCCAACTTTAGTCACTTTAGCTCACTTCGAACTTTAGTCACTTCTCTTCTACCACCACGCCTCTCCCTGGATACCGATCGCGCAACCCTGGGTATCGTCTTCATAGGGGTTGGCCGAAGCGGTCAGATCTTCCAACTGCCCGACATATCCCCGAAAATCCTTGCTCCATTTGGCATAGGTAAAATAGAGACGGAGGACCGGGCGGCTCAGAAAAGAACTGGAGAACCGAAGCTCGGGGGCGATGGTAATCTTACCGAGAACACCTTTCAGAGGATCTCCTTCCGCATCCAGCTGGGTCTCATCTTTGGTATAATCCAGACCGGCTTCCAGGGCCAGGGCGAGATTTTCAGTAAAACTGTAAACCGGCCGCCCCCCGATCGAGTACCAGGTAATCCGGTCGTTGTCCGGCGCGCCGTCGCTGGTCAGCTGAAAGAGGGTCGTCCCCATCATAGCGAAAGAGTCGCAGGAATTTATGAGCAGGGTCTCGGTGGCCCGGAAAGTCCAGGTATCACGCAGATACTCGCTCGGTTCCTGAACGGTGGGAGTGAACTGCGACCCGGTACCATGGCCATACTGAACGGTCACCTGGTTGTAGCCTCCGTTTTCAAGCGAATGCGTATGGGCGAAAGTCAACCCATAGCCGGAAGCCGAAGGATAGTCGTGCTCCACCCCACTCTCGGTATATTTTCCACCCTTCAAAGTAGAAGGTGCCACGCAGACCATCCCGGTACCGAGGGGGATCGGTATGTCATAAAGACGGATGTCGGCCGTGTTCTTCGAGACCCTTCCTACCTCGGGAAACTCATATTCATCCAGGGAACCGCCGAGATATGCCACCGCCAGCTTAACATCTCCGACGATGGGGACATCCTCGACACCGCCTCCGTATCCGCTCATGTCCAGCCAGTAAAAATCTATGATATGAATATCGTGACGGCGGTAGAACCGGTTTCCCGCCCAGAACTTCATTTCAGGCGACCAGGGAAAGTTGCCTGCCTGCATGAAGGTCTCGCGCAGACCCAGTTTGAAGTGGCCGAAGGGATCGGTGTCATCGTCGTTCAGGTTCTCCGGGGTCCATACGGAGACACGAGCCTGTACCAGCCAGAAAGGATCGACGTGGTTGTGAACAAAATTATTGGCCAGGACCAGTTCACCGTAAGTCTCGGTCTCGTTGCCAAGACGATATTTGGCCAGAGCCCCGGGAGCGCGGAAGAAGACCTGGTGTCCCCCCTTGCCGTTGATGCCGTACCCGGAGCGGAGATAACCGTGAAATTCAAAGCCCTGGGTAATCCAGTCGGGCAAAGCCTTGGGCTCAATCTTCTCGGTTGAATCCCCGCTCTTCTGATAAGCCTGCCGGGCCTTTTCCAGAGCCTCGGCGGCGATGGAACGGGCACCCTCCTCGCTGTCCGCGGCATTATCGATCTCTATCTCCAATGCCTGGAGGCGTTCTTCCATCTTTTTGAACTGCTCCGAGTGCTGCTTCTTCACCTGATCCAGTTCTTTCCGGAGGAGCGCCGGATCATCTTTTTCCTGAGCGAAAGCGGATGAAATTCCCGTCATCGCGGTGAAGCAGATGAGCGCCGCCCCGATTGCGGGGATGGCTCTGTCGTTCGCCTTCATCGGCTACCCTCCTTTTTGACTCCTTCGGCCGGGTGTCAAAGCTGAAATCATGTTTGACGATAAAAACGGATATCGTGACAGTCCTCACCCTCGGGAAAAGATTTGCCGGGAATCAACTATCCTTCCCTTCAATACCAGGTAAAAGCCTTCTAGTTTATGGGCACGGAGATGTGCCGTGAAAGTGCCGTTCAGGGAGGCTTCCCCCAATCCAAACTCCTTCCCGGGCCCGGACGGCGGGGAACCGGCCGCGACAGCGAGCGCGGCGGCACAACTTTTTATCTCTAAGACACCGGGACACCGAGAAAAATAACGGTATATATTTTACCTATTTTCTTGGTGTCTTTGTGTCTTGGCAACTGAAAAAGCGGATTAGCTTTCACCGACCAGAGTCGCTACCATGACCGCCTTGATCGTATGCATCCGATTCTCCGCTTGGTCGAAGACCACCGAGTTGGGACTCTCGAAGACTTCTTCCGCGGCCTCGCAGATCTCGGGGGTTTTCCCTGAGATCTCGGTCTCGGTATTATGGAAGCAGGGGAGACAGTGCATGAAGATGGTTTTGGGGTCCCCCGACTTCTCCATCATTTTTCCGTCAATCCGGTACGGCTTGAGCAAGCTGATTCTATCTCTCAGCTCTTTCTCTTCCCCCATGGAAGCCCAGACATCGGTATAGATAACCTGCGCTCCCCTGACACCCCGGTCGGGGTCGGCGGTGACGGTGATCGTCCCTCCTCGCTCCCGGCCCAGACGGCCGGCCTCATCCACCAGCACCGGGTCGGGAAAGAGGGGCTCCGGGGCGACGATCCGAATGTCCATCCCCATCAGGGCGGACGCCAGGAGGAGGGAGTTGGCCACGTTGTTTCGTCCATCACCCACGTAAGCCAGGCCGACCCCCCGCAGGTCTCCCTTTTTCTCCCGGACGGTCATCAGATCGGCCAGGGCCTGGGTGGGATGAAAGCGGTCGGTCAGACCGTTCCAGACCGGGACCCCCGCGTACTTCGCCAGTTCCTCGACAGTCTCATGCTTGAATCCCCGGAACTGGATCCCGTCGAAGAGCCTTCCCAGGACCCGGGCGGTATCTTTGATGGTCTCTTTCTTCCCGAGCTGGATATCCCCCTTCCCCAGGTACTCGGGATGTGCCCCCTCGTCGACTGCGGCTACCACAAAGGCACAGCGGGTCCGGGTGGAGGGTTTCTCAAAGATGAGGGCGATATTCTTCCCCTCCAGTCTCCTTCTCCACCGGCCTGAGGCCTTCTCTTCTTTTAAGTCGATAGCCGACCGTAACAGGGATTCGATCTCTTCCGCAGAGAAATCTTTTAAAGTCAACAAATTTTTCCCTTTCATTCCATACAAAATTATCCCCTCCCGTTAAAGATCGTTACTTTACAATATATGATTACTCATAAACAAATAAATAATAAGACTATCCGCTTGAGTCAAGTGGATGTAATATTCAGAACGGCATTATAAAAAATGAAACATTTCTGCGTCATTCAGACTGTGTCACAATAGAAAGCACCCGGCAATCACATCATCCAAGTTGTAAAGTATCACATTATTCAATTTGTTTCGTTGAATCTCCTATGATATACTAAGTTATTCAAAATAACTAACA
>Ga0208905_1000142_pt1 | contig 35450 bp, 28 predicted proteins | sample AntAceMetag02UKS_FD_184776 | JGI IMG/M metagenome (GOLD analysis project Ga0208905, IMG submission 184776) | Saline lake microbial communities from Ace Lake, Antarctica - Antarctic Ace Lake Metagenome 02UKS (SPAdes) (version 2) | ecosystem: Environmental > Aquatic > Non-marine Saline and... | reverse complement strand
AATTCTTTATCTGGATGGAATAAGAAGAGTTTCATGGTTGGTGATTATATTACACCTACCAGTCAAGTGAAAGTCCGTTTTGAAGCATCTGATCTTAATGAAGGTTCTGTGGTTGAAGCAGGAATTGATGTATTTAAAGTATCAATATTTGACTGCGTTCCGCTAGGTCCATTACTTGAATATAATCCTTTATCTCATAGTTTTGGGGTGATGCCAGTTGATGATGTGGGTTCCACTAGTTTTGATATTTGGAATGTTGGCTCAGAAATGCTTAATTATACCCTGAGTGAATCGGAAAGCTGGCTTGATGTTACCCCCAATTCGGGTAATTCCGATGGTGAACATGACATTATTTCTGTATCCATTGATACAACAGATTTATCAAATGGTACATATCATGGAGAGATCACTATTGATTCCAATGGCGGAAATGGCGTGTTTGATGTATATTTTTATATTGGCCCTGCTATAGAAGTAGCTGATATTACTCAAGAAATATCAGATCGTGGTTTCCCAATACGTCATGCACTCGATGGTGACTGGGCAGGAGCGCAAAATTATATCCCAACAGTTAACATCATAACAAGAGTTGAAATTTCTATGCGGAAGTTTGGAACACCTGAATTCAATCTCACTGTTGAACTTAGAGAAGATCATCCACAGGGAACCCTCATTGATACCCTAACATTAACTCCTGAAGAAGTACCATCTAGTTGGGAATGGCTAAGTCTTGATTTTGTTGATATAGCCGTTATAGATGGTATTGAGTACTTCATTGTCATTCCCCCTGCCCCTAGTGGAGTTTCAACTAGCTTTGGGTATGAGTGGGGATATGCATTTGGAAATCTATATGATAATGGAGCGTTTTGGTTCACAAGAGATGGTGGTGGACTTTGGAGAGATCTACCTAACAACTATGAATTTACATTCAGAACTTATGGAATAATATAATTAGCGAGGGGAAAAAAATATGAAAGAAATGAAAAAATCAATATCTTTAGTAGTCTTTTTTATTTTTTTAATAATGGCTTTTTTACCATTAACTCAAATTGGACTATCTGAAGCAGGGCAAATTGAAGCAAATGTTACAATAAACGTAATTACCACTGAAAATAATAATGAAATAATATTAGAATATAGTATTCCAACATATAATATTGAAACCATTATTTTAAATAGAAGACCTTATCAATTGTATACATTAAATGATGAATCTAATAGTTTAATCAAAGGTTTTCCTGACCTACCAACTGTTTGTAGAAGTATCATTATCCCTGATGACAAACAAATGTCTTTTGAAATTTTAGATATGGAGTTTGTAGAATACGACAGTGTTGATATTGCCCCATCAAAAGGGGAAATATCCAGAATTTATAATCCTGATGACATTGCTTACTCTTTTGATAGAATCTATAGACAGAATGTGTGGTATCCACAGCAAAACGTTGAGTTACTTGATCCATATGTAATGAGGGATTTTAGAGGGCAAGTTGTTCAAATTAATCCGATTCAATATAACCCAGCGTTGCATAAAACAAGAGTTGTTTCAGATATTTCTGTTAAAGTTTATGCCTCTGGACCAGGCACAATAAATGTGATCGACAGAGAAAAACCTTTAGAAATTATTGATAAGGAATTTGGAAATATTTATGCAAATCATTTCATGAATTATAATGAGCAAATTGGAAGTTTTGACTATACACCAGTATCTGATCAAGGTAAAATGCTAGTAATATGCTATGATGCTTTTTATGATGAAATGCTTCCTTTTGTCGAATGGAAAAATATGAAAGGTCAATATACTGAAATGGTTTATTTATCTGATGTCGGAACTACGGCAACAGAAGTTGACACATATATTGATACCTATTACAATACAAATGGGGTAACTTTTGTGCTCCTTGTTGGAGATGGTGGACAAGTTCCAACTCTATCTGCATCAGGTGGAGAAAGCGATGTATCTTATTCATACATTACTAGTGACTATTATTCTGATCTATTTATTGGAAGGTTTTCAGCAGAATCTGTTGATCAGGTTCAAACTCAAGTCCAGCGAACTATTGAATATGAAAAATACCCTGAAGCCAGTGGAGATTGGTATCATAAAGGCCTAGGTGTTGCTAGTAATCAAGGAGTAGGTGATGAGGGAGAATACGATGATGAACATATGGATAATATCAGGGATAAACTTCTAGCTTACACTTATACTGAAGTTGAACAAAGTTATGATCCGTGGGGCACATCAACTATTATTGCTAATGCAGTAAATGATGGTCTGAGTATCATTAATTATTGTGGACATGGATCAACAACATCCTGGGGAAATGGTGGTGGATTTTCCAATAGCAATGTCAATTCTCTAGTTAATGACAATATCCTTCCATTCATCACATCTGTTGCATGTGTAAATGGTAATTTTAATGGACAAACTTGTTTTGCAGAAGCCTGGTTGAGAGCAACAAACAACGGTGAACCAACGGGTGCAGTTGCTCATTTTGCCTCATCAATAAATCAGGATTGGAGTGAACCAATGGACGGTCAAGATGAATTCAATGATATTTTAGTTGAGTCATATGAAGATAACATCAAGCGAACCTTTGGTGGCCTTGCATTTAATGGTGTAATGCATATGCTTGATGAATATCCAAGTGCAGGAACTGATGATGCATCAACTTGGCATATTTTTGGTGATCCATCTGTTGTTGTCCGAACTGATACACCTACATCTATGACAGTTGCACATAGCAATTTTATTACCCCAATTGCAGTTGCTTTTGATGTAACAGTTACTGGATTTGAAGATGCATTATGTGCACTGTCCTATGAGGGAGAGCTACTTGGCGCAGCTTATACTGATTCATCAGGAGATGCTATAATTTCATTAGATTTGCCAATTCCTGCTGAAGCAGCTGAACTTGATTTAGTTGTAACTGCATACAATAAAATACCATATATTACAACAATCACAGTAATTACCGGTGGACCTCTACTTGCATATAACCCTGTTTCATATAATGCAGGCACTCACTCACAAGGTGATACTGATCAAACAAGTTTTGAAATATGGAACGATAACGAAGACACTTTAGATTATAGCTTAACCGAATCCTGCAGTTGGGTTGAAGTAAGCCCATTAACTGGAGATTCTACAGGTGAACATGACACAATAACAATTGATATTGATACAACTGGTCTAGCAACAGGCTCACATCAATGTGATATAGCAATATCTTCAAATGGAGGAAATGAAACATTTTCTGTCTATCTATATATTGTTGACGGCAATGAAAACATTGATATCGATCAAGATACGTTTGACCGAGGTTTTCCAATAAGATATGCAGCTGACGGAGCATGGGGAGCAGCGCAATCCTTCACGCCAAACGTTGATACTTTGACAAGAGCAGAATTTTTTCTTAGAAAGTTTGGAACTCCAAGTTTTGACCTGGAAATTGAAATACGTCAATATGCAATAGATGGACCTCTAGTTGATATATTAACTTACAGCCCTGCAACAGTAAGCTCTTCATGGGATTGGTTTAATATAGACTTAGTTGACACCTCAATTACACTAGGCACATCATACTTCATAGTAATACCACCACAAACAAGTAATCCCGGTAACAGCTTTGGGTACGAATGGGGATATGCATTTGGCAATCAATATGATGATGGTGCATTCTGGTTCACAAGAGATGGTGGAGGACTCTGGCGGGATCTTCCTGAGATGTATGAGTTTGCATTCAGGACGTATGGGTATAATTGGTGGTGACCTCCATGCCTTCCATTTCAAGAAGAGCAATGGTGATACTATCATCGTTCATATGCATTATATTAATTAATGTTCCAGGTATGAATTATGATGAATAAGTTGATATCCTATTTAAACAGAGTATTTCACTCTTCTCTACGATCGACTCAATCTGAAAAAAACCAAGGACTTAAATAATCATCAATTCATTGATTCTGTTCAGGATCGTGTGATTTATGAATACAAAACTTGTAGCCAGTATACTCCCATTTATTATGCTTCTCGCTTTTTTTAGTGGATGCGTTGAGGAAACTGAATCAGCAGAACATGAAAATCAATCAAATGAGTCCATGGAAACCACTGAACAAAACGCCCATCTTACAGAAGAAGATTGGAATTATTTCAACTTTCATTATTTCAGTGGAAAGGATTTATACACCTCATTTAATTCAGGATTTAATATAATAAACACGCAAATCTCATTATATGATCCGGTAAATTCATCATTTTTATTAGAAGTTAACAGCTCCAATGAGCAGGTGTTCTTTCACCTTCATGACATAGCTGAATTTATGAGTTTAAACATTTCTGTCTATCAAAACAACCTTCATAATTATACGGTGTCTTCAAATATGATGAATCACAGTCAAAAACAAGGTCAGTTATTTGATGTCTACCTGAATCTCTCTTATGTGTTTGATTCAGTATATATCAAAGTCATTGCTGGCTTTGATCCATCAATAGAAACCATGGTCTATATTGATATATCTGATGAAATGGCACTCATTTTTATGATTGAACAATTAATAACAACCATAGTGAACGAGCAAGTAAATCTTGTTGTAAGTATTCCCGATGACATATGGGCTGAATGGGACGATAGAGATTGGAGTTTTATTGAATAACAGTTACAGGTAAGGATTTTTTTATCGCGTTGCATTGATTTTTCAGTTGTAAAAAAAATCATCTGAAATATCATGTTTCACCTTACCAAAGGTAATTAGCCATAAATGCCTGTTCCTTTTATTAACAAAACTGTGTACTAGCCTATGGTGAACCATATGAAAAAACAATGAATAATCACCTAGATGTGGCTCAACCGGAATAAATATATACCACTTTTCATTATTAATGATATAATAAAAGAATTTAAGGGGGGAAAAATTAGCATTATGACACTGAACCATAGTATACAAAAGAAGATTATTTTTGTAGTGAGCATCATTCTTCTAACATCATTTCTTATCCCAACTGGTGTCACCGACTATAATTCTTCTAAGGATGCATCAGATATTCTCTGGTGGTATGATTTGGATGCACCATCGTTTGGCTCTGCAGCAACCGCAGACATTGATGATGATGGATTATTAGAACTCGTGTTTGGCACCTATTTCAATGACGAACATGTGTATGCCTTAAATGCAAATAATGGAACACTACTCTGGAAATATGATACGGGGGGCTGTAATGATGCATCCCCTGTTATCTATGATGTTGATCTAGATGGAGACCTTGAAGTCATCATTCCCTCCTCATCACCCTATGAGGTCTATTGTTTCGATGGGGCCACGGGAGAGGTGGAATGGTGTACCTCCACAGGGTATCCAAATTGTATCGATTCACCGCCGGCCATAGCTGATGTTGATAATGATGACAAACCAGAGGTTATCCTTGGGTCCTGGTATGGCTATGTGTTCTGTTTAAATGGAGAGGATGGGAGTATCTGCTGGCAGGTGAATATTGGGGCTGATAGTTATATTCAAGCAGGACCCAATATCGTTGATGTAGATGATGATGGTCAGTTAGATGTCGTGGTCACGCAATATAGTGGTGACTGCTGCGTCTACAGCTTATATGGGAATAATGGGTCCACGATGTGGTATTCCACAGTTCCCACGGATTATATGTATCATGGGGCATCCTTCGCTGATATTGATGAGGATGGACGCCCTGAGATTGTTGTAGGGTGTTATGATGGCCAGGTGTATGTGTTCAATGGCGAGGATGGAAGTCTTGCCTGGGAGTATACTGCTCCCAATTATATTGGAGCACCCACCTCGATTGCTGATCTAGATAATGATGATCATCTTGAGATCGTGTTCACCTCCTACAATTATCTTGGTGTCCTCTCCAACACAGGTGATTTAGTGTGGGATTATACGACAGGTGGATCGATGTTTCGAGGAGTATCAATCGCGGATACCAATGACGATGGTGTTCTTGATGTTGTTTTTGGATGTGATGATGGTATTCTTAGGGTTGTTCATGGGACGAATGGATCTCTTCTGTGGTCCCTGGATTTAGAAGCGCATTATGGAGACACCTTTGAAATTGATCATGCCCCTGTGATTGAAGATCTTGATGATGACGGATTCCTGGACATATGTATCATTGGTGGTTATGGCATCAGCAATCCTGATGATAATAACCATGGACGAGTCTATGCGATTGAGGCTGGGGGCGGCACAGGACCAGGATGGCCGATGTTTCGTCATGACATCCATCATAGTGCCTGTTTCCATTACACACCATCAGATGGGACTATCATCTATGTTGATGATGATGCGGGTCCCTCATGGTATGATGCAACCCATGTCAGAACCATCCAAGAAGGCATAATTAATGCAACACAAAGAGGTCTCATTGAGGTCTTTGCTGGTACCTATGAGGAACATGTTATTATTGATAAAACGGTTGATCTGAGCGGTGAAGATAAAATCATGACCATTATTGATGGGGGCGCTAGTGGTACTGTTGTCTCTGTCGTTGCTAATGACGTCTGTATCCATGGATTTACTATAAAAAATGGTGGTGGTAGTGGAGATGAAGCAGGGATTGGCATTAGATCAGATGGGAATAGGATATATAATACCTTGATTTCTAATAATGGATATTATGGAATTTTTATGAATCATGCGTATACCACTCAAATTTTTAACAATACGATTATCGAAAATAATGGAAGAGGGATTTATGTATGGAATGAGAGTCATGTAAATACGATTACACAAAATAATATCAGCTATAATGGTCATGAGGGAATAAGAATCTATGACTCAGATGATACGCTGATCAGTGATAATATCATCTGCCACAATGAAATGGATGGTGTTAACATGGAGGAATGCACAAATATCACTTGTTTACGAAATCTTATTATAGATAATCATGAAGATGGTATCGAGTTATACCATGCTTCCTATAATATGTTCAGTGAGAATACTATTTCTGGGAATTATGATAGAGGTCTTCTTGTTCAAACACATTGTGGACATAATCAAATTGTTCATAACGAGGTGAAATCAAATCAATTATATGGTATTCAACTCTATGGAACAGGGTGCACTCATAACCAGATCCACCGGAACCTAATAGAAAACAATATTGACTGTGGTATCACCATATCCACAGATTACAACTCGATACTCACTAATGATATATGCTTCCATGATGGCATTGGTATGGTACTAGATGGTGATAATAATCTATTGTATCATAACAATTTTGTATCAAACGTGATCCATGCACAAGGCTATGGGGAGAACACCTGGAACGATGATTACCCATCCGGTGGGAACTACTGGGATGATTACGCTGGAATTGATGTCAATGGTGATGGTATTGGTGATACACCCTATATCATCCCTGGTGTAAGCAATCAGGACGACTATCCCCTCATGGAACCATATGCAGAGATAACCATGGATATCAATCAAAGCAATTTTGACCGAGGATTTCCCATTAGGTATGCAATTGATGGAGACTGGGGCGCCGCACAGAGTTTCATACCAACACTTGATTCTCTAACAAGAACTGAAATCCACGTGCGTAAATTTGGAACACCTGAGTTTAATCTCACTGTTGAACTAAGAGAAGATCACCCGCAGGGAACCCTAATTGACACTCTCGTTTTCACACCTGCTGAGGTTCCAAGTAGCTGGGAATGGTTCACCCTTGATTTCATTGATACACCAATAACACCTGAAACAGAATATTTCATAGTCTGCCCACCTCCCCCAAGTGGAGTAACCACAAGCTTCGGTTACGAGTGGGGTTATGCCTTTGGCAATCAATACGATGATGGAGCATTCTGGTTTACACGTGATAGTGGCGGACTCTGGCGTGATCTTCCAACAATGTATGAGTTTGTGTTTAGGACGTATGGAATAATGTTATAACAGTTGTTGATATTTTATAAAACTTATTTTCCAATTTTTTAACTTGACTTTGTCAGATTAGCAAAAATAGTAGGATTTGATCATCACAAAAACATTTGGGAGTACATAACACAGAGCTTATAATGATTAATTCTTCTAAAATTTTCAATTCAGATGTCTGCTGATACATATCAGCAGACAATATAAATAGATCCCACACTACTATTGAAGGGGAATCACCTTCAGCGGTAACCAGTTAATCTACCTGCTATTTATTTCGCCGGTGATGTGATTGCCGAGCAGACAGACGACGTTTATGTTTCTCAAAAATAATCTCAACTACATCCTCGCGAGTAATCTTTCGTTTTGGCATAATCACTTCCAAAATCTCTTTTGCATCCTGCACCGTTAAAAACTCAGCTTTTTCCCCAAGCTGCAAAGTTAACAATAACAAATACAACATGGCAAGAATGGTCATGGTCATATGATGGTGCCAACCAGTCCAATTACGTACCTGATAATCTGCAAGTCCTGCAATTCCTTTTCCATCTTCAAATGTTCGTTCGATCCAATAACGGCTGCCAGACATCTTTGCAAGCTGATCAATACTTGTATCCGCTGGTGCATTTGAATACTGGTATTTTACTTCACCACTCTCTGGATCCTCTCGAATAATTAACCAGCATTCCTTTCCAGGAAGACCATCATCTTCCCGCGGATACACTCGGAGGCAAACCATATTTACCCAAAGCTCTCGACGTTCGGTATCACGGATAAACACTTTCTGCCAAGCATCATCAGACATGCGTTTTTTCAGTTCATCTACCCGAACTGAATCATCATCAAGGACTTGTTTTCTTTTTGGTGGACGACCTCGTCCTTTCTTCCTTTTGGGAACGCCAATTTTTGGTTTGTGTAGCCAGACATGAAGATTACATGGAATATCTGCAATGTATGTCATGTCACGTTTGTCTATCTTATTTCGTAACCAGGAATCACGGCCGTATAAACTATCCATGCCAATCCAACTGAACGGTATCTTCTTTTTTGCTTGACGTATCATTTCCCAAGCAAGCCCAGTTTTCTTCTTAAAACGAACAAACCAAGGAACACCACATTTCTTCCGACGTTTCTTATCAGATATCCACTTCTTTGGCATGTACAATCGTTCATCAATTATTGTTCGATATGAATCCTTGGTGTATCCCAGAAAGACACCAACTTGACAATTCGCCACCTTTCCTAAACGACCACAATATTGTGAAGCAACACCTACTGAGTCCTTTCCTTGTTTTGGAAAACAACATTCATCAACATGAATCGAACCATTATTTTCATCTCCAATAGCTTCGGTTACATCCCGTTGAATATGTTTAAGGACCGGTCGATGATCCCATGGTGAATTTGAAACGAAATGCTGCAAGGATTGATTGTCACAATCTGGAACATCTTTTGGATACGTGCACATATTACCTTTTCCCTTAGCAAGGAATTTTCCTTGAATGTATTGGTATGATTGTTTGACCATATTTCGTGTTTTCGTCAGAAAATGAAACGTGTACCCCTCATGAAGATCATTGATGGTGCCATATGATCTCTGTATATCCTTCGCGGATAATGAAAATTTCATTTTTACATCCCATCCGCCTTTTGGTAGGGGGATGGATGTTTAAATAGTGATAAAGTGTATCCTATCTTAATTTAACAAAAAATCTAATGTGACAAAGTCAAGATAACGTAAAATTAAAAACAGTGTAAAGGATACAGTAGAGAAAATAAAGGTGAAGAATAAAAAATGTGGATGTCGTTACTTTTAATTGTTGTTTTAGGTATAACGTTGTTTGCGTTTTTCAAAACTGATAAACAATATAAAACAAAAATTGAATCCCTAGAAGGAAAGATACTTGATAAAAAACAAGAGATAGAACATCTACAAAGTAAGATAGAGTTACATAACGACATCGTTAATGAACTTGAAATTAAAAACAAAAAGTTGAAAACCATTTCTGAAGATGATCAACAGTTAACAAAAGGAAACCAGCAACTAAGAAACCAGCTATCTGAATCGGAAGAAAAAAATAAACTTATACAAGGAAGTAACAGAGAACTACTAGAACAAAGAGAAAAACTTAAAAAAAAGTTTGAAAAAAAAGATGATGAGATTTCCGAGCTGAAAAGTGAAAACAAAGAATTGAAAACTAAATTTTTACAAAATGAAAACATCAAATCCTATACAACGATAGTAAAGGAAGCCTTAATCCTCCAGACTTTTTTGCACAATGACACTAGGCAAGAACTTCAGATTCTTCATGAGTTTCCAGAACTATCAGAGGAAGACATCAGAAATTATCTTAATCATCTATGTGATATTAATTTACTTTCAGAGGCTGATGGTACATATAGACGTAATTTTTCAATGGAAAAAGATGACCATATTCTCAATAAAATCCTTTGTAAAATGTTCGACGGCGATTTGCAAAAATTTAAGAAATTTTTACAGTAAAATGGGAGGCAAGCGTCCTATTTAAATCTAATTTAAGATCAGCCACTCCTTTTACAACACTTTCTATGGTATATGTAGGTGACTCTTCAGTAGTGGCTGTTTTACTTTCTTTTTCAACCTCAACCTCAGTTTCTTCAACCTTAACTTTATCAATATCTTCTTTTTTCTCGTCCTGTTTAGCTAACAATTCCTCATATGCTTTTAATATTTCATCCTTCCTGGTTTTCATAGTCAATTTTTCTTCCATTTTTATCGCCCCCCATTCAATGCTTTCCATAAATGTAGGATTTTAGTACATCAATAAATCAATCCATCTATTTATCAGATTTGTTATGTAATATCGCAGTTATAATAATTTTGTATCAAAGCCCTATCGGTTTTAATGGATTTCCAAATGAGTTTTGGCTTCATTTAGAAACCCCCAAATCAAAAAAGACTGTTGACAATTATTTAATATAGTAAAAATACATTTCATTTTTTGGAGTACAATTAATTAAGTTGGAATATGGGATGGAAGATGGGTTGTACAGTAGCAATTTATTCGTCAATTAGGGAGACTCAGACACATATCCCTAAGGTTCTCAAACTTTGGCTTCTTAGGAGGGCACCATGAAAAAAGAGGCCGACGTCGTTAAAGAATTGAGAGAATTCGAAAAATCTGGGAAATTAAACAGTACTGTAGAAGGTACATCCCAAGGAATGTTCCAGAAATTCAAACCCACCGATAACTCTTTAAAGGGCGATCTGGAAAAGGAAGATGATTTCGATTATTTAAAGGAAATACATCCAGTAAATAATGAGTATGAAGGAATATACAAGAAGCTAGTGGAAAACTCGTTAGAGGGTATCTTACTCCTTGATTTTAAGGGCAAGGTTCTCTTTGCAAACCCTGCAATTGCAAGAATATTCGGATTTAAACATGCTGAAGAAATCGTCGGTAAACACTCATTGGATTTTATCGATCCAAAGTATCGTAAAAGGGTAATCAAAGATCAAATCTTGGTGAAAATTGGAAAGGGAGGATTTTTAAACACATATAAAGCAGTGACTGCCTCCGGTGGAAAAATATGGATTGAAGAGATAGGTTGCAAAATAAAGCACAGGGGGAAAACAGCTAACGTAGTATTTATCCGAGATATCACTAAACGTTGGAAAACCTGGGGAGAACTAACAAAACTTGGTGATAAATACAAAGCTCTATCTGAAATGTCTACAGATGGAATTCTAACATTCGATCCTCTTGGAAAATTGACATATGTGAATCCTTCCTTTGAAAAAATGTGTGGGAAACAGCAAGATCAGCTAGTAGGAACTCCCTTTAGAGATTATCTTTCAGACGAGTCAATTTATCTTTTTCAACAGATTTTCATCGATGCGAGAAAAAATGATAAAAAAATTAAGAATGTGGAACTAGAACTTGTTCACAGACAGAATGATATTGTTCCAATTGAAGTCAGTCTTGCTCCGCTGAAAAATAGCAATAATAAATTTACTGGAATGGCATGTACAGTACATGATATCAGCGAACATAAGAAAATAGAGGAGGAACTGAAGAAATCCAGACGGCTTAAAACCGAGTTTATGAACATCGCGGCCCATGAGCTAAAATCTCCAGTTACCCCAATTAAAGGATATCTTGATTTGATTATATCAGATGAAAATGCAAATGAAAATACGAAAAAGTGGGGGAAAATCGGCCTTAGAAATACTGAAAAACTTTTGAAATTGATTAATGATATTCTAGATGTTTCAAGGCTTGACAGCGATACTATGACATTTAATATGGAGAAGTTAAATCTTGTTGATATTCTAGGTGAAATTTCAGAAGATATAAAACCTGCCGTTGAAGATAAGAATTTGACATTAATCATTCACATACCACAAAAATTACCACCTATATTAGGCGACCGATGTCGACTGGAACAGGTTCTAAAAAATCTAGCAGTAAATGCCGTAAAATTTACCGACCAGGGATCTATAACTATTAAGGCAAAAGAAGAAAAAAAACAGATTTTAATTTCGGTTGAAGATACAGGGATTAGTATTGCAGATGACGAATTAAAGAAGATTTTTACAAAGTTTTATCAAGTATATACTAGCAATGATCGTAAAAGCGAGGGTGCCGGACTAGGGTTGTTTATATGTAGAGAGATTATTACAAAACACAATGGCAAAATATGGGCAGAAAGCAAATCGGGCAAAGGCAGTAAATTTGTAATAGAGCTCCCCTGCATCTAAAAATTTTCAAAAAAAAATTCATGGGTGGCGTAATAAATTAGAAAAAAATGTCCAGAATGTGGGTCTAAAGCAGTGAGGCTCTATCAAAACAAAAGCATAAATGGAAAGAGAAAATGGATACCCATTGCATGGTATTGCACAAACTGTTCATATGTCTACACGATAGCATTGGACACACTCATATACAAAATGGGAGATAAAGATTACAAAGATTCCTTTAATATGAAATGCCCAAACTGCTCTCTAAAATTGGTGAGAATTTATAGGCACAAAAACCCAAAACATGGTAAGCAACAATGGGTTTCAATAGGCCGGTACTGTAGTAGATGTAAATATGTTTGGATGGATCAAAAACCACAAGAAACAATGACTCGAACTGCGCCGCATGAATAAATTTTTGACAAACACTCGATGTGTTTTTCCTAAACCATTAAATATGGGTAGATGTTTAGGGCAAATCATAAAATTGAAGGAAATTCAAACATGAAACGCAGTTCACGAGTATGGAAGAAGAAGGGGAAAATGCGCTGGAAATGGCGGAAAAAGCGAATGAGACGCGAAAAAAAGAGTAGACGTAATAAGTAAATAAAACGGGAGCATGGTGTAACCCGGCATCATTGTGGGCTCCAGTTAGGTATGATTAAAAATGGGTCATCTGATTTATGATGAGTAACTGGAGCGATGACCTGAGAAGAGACCCGCCGATCTGGGTTCAAATCCCAGTGCTCCCATCCAATATATAATTTGAAAAAGGTGAAATAAAATATGAATATAATAAATATCAATACAAAAAACTTTAACGTGTTTACCATACTTGCTTTGCTGGCCCTTATTGCCGGGATTCTTTTTTATATCTCATGGGTCGTTAGATTTCCAGATGCATGGGCAGACATTGGAATATACTCCATAACGATAGTATTTGTCTTATCTGGAATACTTGGCATTCTGCTGACTCTTTATGAGAAACCTGAAGAGACAAATTAGATCATATTCCACGTAAGAACAGGATTCTTGGTAGCACCCACTTCATCAACACGTTTAACTGGTGTATTATTGGGCGCATTTTTTACAACTTCTGGCTCTTCATTTGCAATTTTAATTAGAGCATCAACATATCTATCAAGATCTTCCTTTGATTCTGATTCAGTAGGCTCAATCATTAATGCTTCTTTTACTATTAACGGAAAATAAATAGTGGGAGGATGCATTCCATGGTCCAAGAGACGTTTAGCCACATCCAACGCTCTGATGTTTTTTTCTTGTTTTAGTTTTTCACAGCTCAGTACAAACTCGTGTTTTCTGAGTTCTTTATATGGCAATTTATATTTACCTGAATCAAGTAGCTTTTTCTTCATATAATTTGAATTCAAAACGGCGATTTCAGAAGATTTTCTCAAACCATCTCCACCCATCATAAGGATATAAACGTATGCTTTCAACAATACTGAGAAATTACCATAATGGCCCTTTATTTTCCCGATTGATTCAGGAGAATCGTAATCGAAGAAATAACCCTCCTTGTTTTTGCATATTCTTGGTATTGGTAAAAAATTTTCTAGCTTTGTTTTTACACCTACTGGACCACTGCCAGGTCCACCACCTCCATGAGGTGTCGCAAATGTCTTATGCAAATTTAGATGAACAATATCAAACCCCATGTCGCCAGGTCTTGCTTTACCCATAATGGCATTCATATTAGCACCATCATAGTATAACAATGCTCCAGCATCATGCACAAGCTTAGATATCTCAAGTATTTCAGATTCAAAGATACCAAGCGTGTTCGGATTTGTAAGCATAAAACAAGCAGTTTTATCAGAGAGTGTTTTCTCAAGCGTGTCTAAGTCAACAGTTCCATCTGCAGTGGATGGAATCTCCACCAATTTGTAACCAGCCATAGATGCACTGGCAGGGTTAGTACCATGAGATGTATCAGGTAGTATGACCTCATTTCTTTCAAAATCCTTATTAAATTCATGATAAGCTCTTGTAAGAAGCATACCTGAGAATTCACCTTGAGCGCCAGCCGCAGGTTGAAGAGTAAAATGATCCATACCGGTTATCTCACAAAGCATTTGCTCCAGCTCAAACATTATCTGAAGATTTCCCTGAACTGTAGAAACATCCTGATATGGGTTAGTGTCTGCAAACTTGTCCCAGGAAGCAATTTCTTCACATATCTTGGGATTATATTTCATAGTACATGAACCAAGTGGATAAATCCCAGAATCAATACCATAGTTCATTTGACTAAGGCGATGAAAATGACGCACAACTTGAGTCTCATCAATATTTGGGAGGTTGATTTTTTCTTTTCTTCGGATAGAGCTTGACAATGAATTCAGAGGTTTGATCTTCTCTGCCTTAGAAGCCACCAGCTCATTTATCAATGGCTCATCATAAACAGCTGATCTATACATAAGAAGCCTCCTTTAATAAAGATACAAGTTTTCCAATATCGTTATCGCTATGCATCTCAGATATGCCAAAAAGCATGCAGTTCTCAAGCTCTGGATACCATGTATCAAGTATCAAACCACCTTGAATGCCTTTGTTCAACAATTTTTTATTGATATTGTTTGCATCTTTGTTACATTTAATTACAAACTCGTTAAAATGAACACTATCAAACATCTTTTCAAAACCATCGATGGACTCTATCTCCCTAGCCAATTTCTGTCCTTTCTCAAAATTAATTCTACTAAGCTCTTCCAAGCCATTGCCACCAAGCCATGAGAGATATGATACTGTAGCAAGGGCACATAAACCTTCATTTGTACAGATATTACTTGTGGCTCGCCCCCGCCTAATGTGTTGCTCTCTCGTTTGAAGAGCCATACAAAATGCCCTTCTTCCATCAGCATCTTGGGTAATACCAATGATACGACCGGGCATCTGCCGCAAATATTCTTTCTTACAAGCAAAGATGCCTAAACTAGATCCGCCAAAATCCATGTGGTTTCCAAATGCCCTTCCTTCACCAATAACAATATCTGCCCCATACTCTCCAGGACTTTTAGTAATACCACCAGATATAGGATCAATTCCAACAACAAAAAGAGAATCTGCATCCTCTGCAATCTTACTGATTTCATTTACATCATCTTCAAAAATGCCAAAGAAGTTCGGATTTTCCAAGTATATGCCAGATACGTCTTCATCAATATGTTTTCTTAGCTCTTTTAGATCTATTTTTCCAGTTTTTTTATCATAGGAGATTTCTTTAACTTTTATCTCTGGGCCCTTAGCATAATTCTTCAAAACAGATTTCTTTTCCCAGGAGATAGTTTGGGGAATTAAAAAGGTTTTTTTTCTTTTAACTCGCGTACACATTAAAGCTGCTTCACTGAGTGCAGTAACACCACCATATAGCGAACAGTTGGCAATATCCATGCCAGTAAGTTCTGAAATCATGCTTTGGTATTCAAACATGGATTGAAGGAAACCTTGAGATGCTTCAGATTGATATGGCGTATATGCTGTATAAAACTCTGCTCGCGAGGTAATGGATTTAACAACAGATGGTACGTAGTGGGGTTTGATTCCTCCACCGGTAAAGCAAGGCATATCGTAAAAAGTCTTATTTTTATATGCTATCTTTCTTAGCTTCTGGTTTGTTTCCTGCTGCGATAAACCCTTGGGTAGATCCAACCCTTTTATACCTATTTTTTTAGAAATATCTGAAAACAATTCTTCGATATTATTCAAGCCCATTTCTTTTAGCATTGAGTCCTTTATAACCGAATTTGGGATAAACTTCATATCTTCCCCGTGCACGGTAACAACCAAATATTAAAGAAACTTACGGAATCGATACGAACGTGCAACATACAAAAGGCATATCATCTCAAACTGACAGAAACTACCTATTTCGAACGCTCACCTCTCATAGATATAAGGTAAATGTCTACCTCATGAACGAATCGATCGTTAAAAATGAGGGATTGATTAATTTTTGATTGCATTCATTCCAATACTATATTAGTCCACATAATCCTTCCATTTAAACCATGATTGTTTTGCAAAACCATCAGATGTTTTTTGCAAACCATGACCTTTCGTTTTACATTTATTCTAAAATCGTAAATAATTTTGGTAAAAGTATATAAAACACTATTCGCATAAAACTCATTGAAATTATATAATAGAGCATAAAATGAGAAAAACATCCACATTGATGCTATTGTTATGTCAACAGAAAAATGCCTGAGGAATACAAATGAAAAAAGTTTGTAAGAAAAAACACTTAGAGAGAATTAAAAATCTTAGAGGATTATGGTTTCACATAGTAGGAATTGCCTGTCTGATATGGTTTTTGATAAGAGTAGTTCCTGCACCTCACAGATCGCAGTATCCATGTCAGCAAATTTCCATTCCAATTGCACTAGGATATGTTGCTTTTTGGGGAGTCTTGTTCTCTGGACTCTTTGCATGGATAAGAAAAGTTAGATTTAAAACTGCAGCAGTCGTGCCCACCATTTTAGCTATTTTTGTAATTGCTTTTACTATCTCAGGGATGGTATTTGGAGACAATTATTTCAATATCGGCTCTGAATCAAATCCATGGAATCCAATCCCTAAAGAGCCCATTGGAAATCCCGTTGGAATTAATCCGGGGAGAGTAGTATGGATTTGGGATCCAGATGCTACAGAGGAAAATCTAAATGGTTTCTGGTGGAAAGAACAGAATAATAATCAAACAGTTATTGAGCAGATGTACTCCAAGGGACTACAGGAATTGACCGGAGAATCAGACGATTATACTGCATGGAACGCCCTTTTCCGATATTTTAATCGGGAACACGCACATGCTGAAGTAGGATATCAAACTGGCGAAAAGATCGCAATAAAAATCAATATGAATAACTGTTGGAATCCTATAGACGCCATAGATGACTATGTCAAAAAGGATAATGAACGTGATGCCAGTCCATATGTAGTAAAGGCACTTCTCAAACAACTGGTAAACACAGCAGGTATCAACCAACAAGATATCACAGTGTATGATGCTTCTAGAAAAATCCCAAATTGGTTTTATGATCGGGTAGCAACAGATTTTCCAGACGTCCATTATATAGATAATGCCGGTGGGGCATCTGGACGAGAAAAAGTCCAACCCAGTTCAGAAAAAATATACTTTGTAGATGGGACCATTCGGACATTGCCTTGTTGTGTCATCGACGCGGACTATCTTATTAATATGCCAGAGTTGAAAAGACACCCCATCAAAAACGGTGTAACATTGTCCGGTAAAAACATGTTTGGCACATTCATCGAACCTGTCCTAGATCTTCACCCGTATCTAATATCTGGACAAATTATGGGAAACCCCGCACCTCAAACCGATCTTTTTGCACATAAACAAATTGGCGGGAAAACTCTTCTTTTCATTGGAGATGGAACATATGGAACCTTGCAAGATCATCGTACGATTAGTAAATTTGACATGTATCCGTTTAATGATGACTGGACTAACAGCTTATTTTTCTCACAGGATCCAGTAGCCATTGATTCTGTAATGTATGACTTCCTCCATGCAGAAGAGGGTCCCTGTCCTGCAGAAGGTTCTCAAAACTATCTGCACCAGGCAGCTGAACCACCAATAAACACATATGATCCAGAAAATGATGGCGAGTTTCTATCAAAAAGTCTTGGGGTACATGAACATTGGGACACAAATGTTTCCATTTTCTCAGCTGATCGATATTTGGGCCCAGGCAACAATGGCATTGACTTTGTAGCCATTGGGGAAAAATATGCACATTCATCTGTTATTATTACTCAACCCAGAGAGCATAAACTTTATTTGAATGGGGCAGAAAAACCGTTTAAAATACTCTGGAAAGATATTTACTCACTTCCAGTAACTTTGGTCGTTGGAAATATCACTGTGAAAGCGCAAGTTAATAATTTAACAGAGGAAATAGATCAAATGAGATTTTATCTGGACGGGACACTGCAAGACATAGATGAAGAAGCCCCTTATGGATGGGAATGGAATCAACCTTCATTTTCAAGACACTTGCTAAACGTCACCGCATCTTTAAACGGAGAAGAAATACTACATGCTCAGCGTATTGTCTGGAAGCTTCTGTGAAAAATCTAACTAAACAGAAAGCATTTACATACCCGCCCAATAATTTGTCTGCGAGGTTATAACTCTGAGACCAAAATGTTTATGAAATCTTTAAATTGTTAGAATCGTTGCTCAAAATATGATTTACACTTTCAAAAAAGATTACCATGAAAAAGTCCCCATTGGAAAGCTTGTTTGTTTAGCAAGAACATACAAAAAACATGCTCAGGAGATGAATACTGAAGCAACAAAAAATCCTCTTCTCTTTTTGAAACCTGCTAGTTCCGTAATATTCAATGACGAATCCATAGTTATTCCAAAAATGTCAAATTGTTTACATCATGAAGTGGAACTAGGGGTTGTTATTGGGGAAAAATGTAAAAATATATCGCAAAAAAAGGCTTTGGACTATGTTTTGGGCTATCTGCTTGCCTTGGATATTACCGCCAGAGATATCCAATCAGAAGCAAAAAAGAATGGTTGGCCGTGGAGTATAGCTAAAGGTTTTGATACCTTTGCACCAATTAGTAAAGTTGTTTTAAAAGAAAATGTATCCAACCCAAATAATCTTGATTTGTCGTTAAATATCAATGGGGAAGTAAGGCAGAGCTCCAATACAAAAAACATGATCTATTCCGTCGAGAGAATTATAGAATTTATTTCAGAGGTTATGACTCTAGAAAGAGGAGACCTAATACTAACGGGAACGCCTGAAGGTGTTGGAAGAATAGCCGAAGGGGACATAATAGAAGCAAAACTTGGAGACATTTGTTCTTTAAAGGTAAATGTAGAACGTTAAAAAATGCTGCGCGCTATTTCTAAGATGATAATTAGAAAACGTTTTAAATCTTGGTCTTATTGCTGGGACTATACTTTACTGTTAGGAGGAGGCAAAAATGAAGAAAAGAAATGTAGCAGTTTTAGGTGTTGGACAAACAAAATTTGGCTCACATCCAGATAAATCTCTAGCTGATCTATTTGCAGATGCATTTAAGGAAGCTTTTGAAAAATCAAACATAGAGAAGAAAGACATAGAAGCGCTTTATTACGGTAATTTCAATGGTGAATTAACAGATGGGTCTGCAAATATGGGCGGTTTCCTTACGGATGAAGTAGGGCTGGGTATGATACCAGCTTACCGGTATGAAGCTGCCTGTGCTTCGTCTCAGGTAGCCTTCAGAGAGGCGACTAGAGCAGTAGCAGCAGGATATCATGATATAGTAGTAGTAGGTGGAAGTGAACGACTTCATTCAGCAGGTACAGCTCTTGGTACCAGAGCGTTGGCTACTTCAGTTGAAGGAATCCATGAAATAACCACGGGTCTTGGCTTTCCAGGAGTGTTTGGCTTGGTGGCAAGACTTTATGCCAAAGAATACAATATCTCCATTGAAAATCTACGAGAAAAAATGGCTCATGTATCTATAAAGAATCATAAATTTGGGGCTCGCAACCCAAAGGCACAATTTTATCAGAAGATGGGAGATCTTGATGTTGAAACAGTACTCAGTGGAAGGATGATTTCTTCTCCATTATCTCTATATGACTGTTGCCCTATGACAGATGGTGGCAGCGCTGCCATAGTTACAACCGATAAAATAGCTGAAGATTTAATCAATAAGCCGGTATATGTCTTAGGAACAGGGCAGGCAAGTGGAGGTGCTCTTTTCAGACAGGGAGCAAATCTGATTAAATTTGAACCGCGTAGAAAATCATCTCAGATGGCATATAAAGAAGCAGGGATAAAGCCTGATGATGTAGACGTTGTTGAGATACATGACTGTTTTACCATAGCAGAAATAATTGCCACTGAGGCACTTGGGCTATTTGATTATGGCAAAGGTGCAGATGCTGCAGAGCAAGGTGAAACCGATTTGGGTGGAAAGGTAGTAGTAAATCCAGATGGAGGACTTATCGGCAAAGGGCATCCGGTAGGGGCTACTGGTACATCCCAGATATATGCTCTAACTCGCATATTACGAGATGAATTCAAATCAACGAGTGTTAAAGGAGCAGAGATAGGCCTCACTGACACGTTGGGAGGAGATTTTGGAACACTTTGTAATGTACTATTGGGAAGAGGGAGATGAATAAATGGCTGTGATAACTTTTAAGGAATATTTTGATGCTTTACTTGAAGGCAAGCTAGTAGGTTTGAAATGCCAAGATTGTAGTGTAATTACCTGTCCACCCAAAAATACTTGCAATGACTGTGGAAGCTATAATTTGGAAAAAACCACCCTATCCGGCAGGGGGGTAATCATGACATTTACAAGCACTTACATCCCACCAAGTGGTTATGAAAAGGAAGCACCTTTTGTCATTGGGATGGTAAAACTTGAGGAAGGTCCCTGGATAATAGGAAGAATTGATATTGCGCCTGGCAAAGCAGATGAACTTAGTGAAAAACTGATTGGTAGAGAAGTAGAGGTATCTGGCAAGGAGTTTCCATCTGAGCAATTTTATCCAGATAAAGATAGAAGAGTTGTCCCGATATTCAAGATGATAGATAAGTGAGGTTTTGACGATAGAAATATGAGGTGCTTAAGATGAATATTAAAAAAATAGGTGTAATTGGTGCGGGTCAGATGGGGCATGGCATAGCCCTTGTGGCTGCAAAAGCTGGTTTTAGCGTGATTCTAAGGGATATCAAAGATGATTTTGTCAAAAATGGAATAAGTAAAATAGAACGTTTTCTAGGTAAGAGTGTTGAAAAAGGGAAAATGAATGCTGAAGAGAAAGAAAAGATTCTTTCAAATGTAAAGGGCACGACAAAACTTGAGGACCTGAAAGATGCTGATCTAGTCATAGAAGCAATTTTTGAAAATATAAAAATTAAAAAAGAACTGTTTGAAGAACTAGACAAAGTATGCAAGAAAGAAACGTATTTTGCGTCCAATACTTCAACCATTCCTATAACAGATCTTGCCTCAGTTACAAATAGACCCGACAAGTTCATTGGGATGCATTTTATGAATCCTGTACCTTTGATGAAACTAATTGAAGTCATACGAGGTCTAAGAACGTCTGATGAAACAACAAAGCTGATTAAAGATCTTTCAGAAAAAATGGGCAAAATACCGGTTGAGGTTAACGATGGCCCAGGTTTCGTATCAAATCGTGTTCTCATACCTATGATAAATGAAGCAGTCTTCTGTCTCATGGATGGTACTGGAACTGCCGAAAACATTGACAATGTTATGAAACTTGGAATGAATCACCCAATGGGCCCACTGGCACTCGCAGATCTTATTGGCCTAGATGTATGTCTGGATATTATGAATGTACTCTATGAAGGTTTCAATGACTCTAAATATCGGCCATGCCCACTTCTTAAAAAAATGGTCCAGGCAGGATACCTTGGTAGAAAAAGCGGACGTGGATTCTATGACTACAACAAGTAGGTGATTAGAGCATGGCATACAAAAATATTTTAGTTGAAAAAAAAGAGGGTATTGCTACAATAATTATAAACAGGCCCAAGATGCTAAATGCACTTAATACAGCAACTATAAATGATCTTACAAACGCCTTCAATGATTTAGAGAAAGACAAAAACATTAAAGTTGTAATTTTGAAAGGCGCTGGTGAAAAAGCTTTCATTGCAGGCGCAGATATTAAAGAAATGAAGGATATGAGTGTCTTAGAAGCAAGACAATTCGCTGAGGCAGGTCATCATATGCTTTCATGTATTCGTCAATCACGGCTTCCATTTATTGCGATGGTTAACGGTTATGCACTTGGAGGAGGATGCGAAGTTTTAATGAACTGTGACATTACAGTAGCAGGTAGGAACGCAACGCTTGGGCAACCAGAGATAAACCTTGGAATTTCACCAGGGTTTTGCGGAACTCAATGTCTACCTCGTCTTGTTGGCCGTGCTAAAGCAAAAGAACTTCTTTTAACAGGTCGTAATTTAGATGCTGAGGAAGCCTACCGGATTGGTCTTGTGAATATGGTTGTCGATGATGATAAACTGGAGGAGGAAACAGAAAAACTAGCGAAAAAAATAGCAAGTAAATCACCTGTGCAGACAGCTTTTATAAAAGCACTTGTTAATAGGGGGACTGATATTGATATGCATTCTGCATGTGCTCTTGAAGTTTCATATTTTTCATCTAGTTTTTCAACACATGATCAAAAAGAAGGTATGACAGCATTTCTAGAAAAGAGAAAACCAACGTTTAAAGGAAAATAAAAGATTGCCAACCAATATCTTTAATCATCCCAAATTATCGGCTCATGCCTATTTGGATAAATAAAATTCAAAAATGATTTATTTATATCGTTTTTGTTCTCAAAATAATCGCTATTCATTATGTTCAATAATAATATTATTTTTATGGTTAAATATTTTTGGTCGAAAACTATCGGCAAATAGCGATAAAATGAGTATTAAAGAGAAAAAATGAGAAATGTTACATAAACCTTTGACTGTTAAACAACCTTACATTTTCTTTTATTTTTATTTCAAAATTTTACCAAGTATCTCATCTGCGGCAGTATACGGATCAACTTCCTTCTTACCAATTTGATCTATAAGTGTTTCAACTTTACCTTTAAACGTTGATTCATCAAAAATAAAATTCATCAGACGTTTTCTGATGATTTCAATTAATTCAGCTTCATATCGTTTTCTACGTTGAACTTCAAACTCATTACCTTTTTCTAGATATTCCTTATGTTTTTTGATTTCTTGAGTTAGCTCTACAATGCCTTTGCTTTCTTTAGCAGATGTCGTAAGAATCGGTGTCTTTCTACCCATATTTGAGCACTCAATATTAACCAAGCTTTCAATCTCAGCAACAGTCTGATCAACCCCAGGTTTGTCGGCTTTATTTACCACATAGATATCTGCAATTTCCATGATGCCTGCCTTTATCGCCTGAATGGAATCGCCAAGACCTGGAACCAATATTACAAGAGTGGTATCAGCAATCTTTATCACGTCCACTTCAGCCTGACCAACACCTACAGTTTCAACGATAACAACATCTTTTCCAGATGCATCGAGTATCTCAACAGCATCATAAACCGCACTGGTAAGCCCCCCAAGCATACCACGAGTTCCCATGCTACGAATAAAAACACCCTCATCTAAGGCAAGTTCCATCATTCTAACCCTATCACCAAGGAGTGCGCCACCACTGAAAGGACTAGTTGGGTCAATAGCTATAATACCAACCTCTAATCCTTGTTTCCGATATTCATGAGTAAGTTCCGAAATAAGTGTACTCTTTCCACTTCCCATCACACCAGTAACACCAATCACGTAAGCATTTCCAGTATGAGAATGAATATCTTTCATAGCGCTAACGGCTTCATGAGAACTATTTTCTGCAAGTGTAATCAACCTAGCAATAGATCTAGGATCACCCTTCAAAACCTTTGAAGCAATATCGTTCATTTTTTCACGTTCTTCTTAATAAAATCAACAATATCGTCGGTTGGTGTACCAGGTCCAAAAACACCAGCAATACCTGCTTTCTTAAGTGCAGGGATATCCTCTTTAGGTATAACACCACCACCCACAACCAAGACATCCTCCATATTTTTATCCTTCAGTAGCTTGGTTACATCTACAAATAACGTCATATGTGCACCTGAAAGAAGACTAAGAGCAATAACATCGACATCTTCTTGGATTGCAGTTTCCACAATCATTTCAGCAGTCTGATGTAGACCAGCGTAAATCACTTCCATACCAGCATCTCGTAATGCACGTGCAACAACTTTTGCACCCCGATCATGGCCATCAAGACCGGGTTTTGCCACAAGCACTCTAATCTTTTTTTCCATAACAGATCATTCTCCTCAATATATTGCAGGTTCTTTATACTCACCAAAAACTTCTCTTAAGACATCGCAGGTTTCACCAAGTGTAGCATAGCCATGAACACAGTCAAGGATATACGGCATAAGATTTTCATCCCCCTCGGCCGCTTTCTTAAGACGTTTAAGATTCCTGTCAAACTTTGATTGATTCCGCTCCCTACGAAGTTTCTTTAACCTGTTGATTTGACGTTGTTCCCCTTTTTCATCCATCCTAAGAATTGGAATAGAGAGTTCCTCATCCGTCTTATAATCATTAACACCAACAACAATACGTTTATTTTCATCAATCTCCTTTTGATACCTATATGCGCTTTCAGCGATTTCACGTTGGAAAAAACCCTTCTCAATTGCAGGTATGACACCGCCAAATTTTTCGACCTTGTCAAAATAGCGGTAGGTTTCTTCTTCCATCTTATCGGTAAGCCATTCAATATAATAGGAACCACCCAATGGATCAATCGTATCTGTAACTCCACTCTCCTCAGCTATAATCTGCTGGGTTCTAAGAGCAATTCTCACTGCCTTTTCAGATGGAAGTGCAAGTGCTTCATCCATTGAATTAGTATGCAAAGATTGCGTACCACCAAGAACCGCAGCAAGAGCCTGTAATGTCACACGCACAATGTTGATCTCAGGTTGTTGAGCGGTAAGAGTACATCCAGCGGTTTGCGTATGAAAACGCATCAAAAGTGAGCGGGTTTTCTTAGCGCCTAGTTTTTTTAGTTCTTTTGCCCAAATTCTTCGGGCAGCGCGATACTTTGCAATTTCCTCAAAAAAATCATTATGAGCATTAAAAAAGAAACTTAGTCTTGGTGCAAATTTATCAATATCAAGTCCTCGTTTCATTGCAGCTTTTACATATTCGATTCCATCGCCAAGAGTAAACGCCAGTTCTTGGACAGCAGTTGAACCTGCCTCTCTGATATGATATCCACTAATGCTTATTGTATTCCAACGTGGTACCTGTTTAAAGCCATATTCAAATGTATCAACAATAAGACGCATCGAAGGCTCCGGTGGAAAAATAAAAGATTTCTGTGCAATGTATTCCTTTAAGATATCATTCTGAATGGTTCCGCCAATAATTTTCTTGCTAATGCCTCTGTTTTCAGCATTTGCAACATACATTGCCCAGACAATCGCAGCTGGACCGTTAATTGTCATAGAGGTTGTAACATCATCCACAGGGATACCGTCAAATAGAATCTCCATGTCTTTAAGAGAGGAAATGGCAACACCACACTTACCAAATTCACCACGAGCAAGCAGATTATCAGTATCATAACCGTACAAAGTGGGATAATCAAAAGCTACGCTAAGACCCGTTTCACCATGTTCCAACAAATATTTATATCGCTCATTTGTCTCTTCAGCACTGCCAAACCCAGCAAACTGACGCATCGTCCACAAACGACCACGATGCATAGTCGAATGAACGCCTCGTAAAAATGGATACTCTCCAGGAAAACCAATATCCTTATTATATTCTAAATGTTCAATATCTTCTGGAGTATAGATATTTTTGATTTCAGTTCCAGATAAATTTTCAAACTTGTCCTTTCTTTCAGGGTGAATTTTAACAAGCTTTGAATAATGGTTTTTCTCCCAGTCAATCTTTTTTTCCTTTATCCTATTTAGCTCCTTTTTGTTATACATATAAGATCCCTCGCTTAAAAATCAACACCTTTTCGAGCCATGACTCCTTTTTGATATGGATGTTTTATCTCAAGCATCTCGGTAACAAGATCTGCTATCTTAACCACATCAGGATGAGCATGTCTGCCAGTTAATACAAGTTCAAGTTTTTCTGGTTTTTCATTGATAAGTTTTATAACATCTTCAAGAGCTATTAGCTTGAAATCAACAGCAACATTTATCTCATCAAGAATAACCACATCATATTTTCCCTTCTTTATTACTTCCTGAGCATGCGCAAGGCCTTTTTGAGCAAGATCAATATCGATCTGTTCAGGGTTTTCCTTAGATACAAATTCGTCTCTGCCATGCTGTATTATTTCAAAATTTGGCATGTCTTCAACAGAATCCAGTTCGCTATATCTTCTTCCCTTCATGAACTGAATCATACAAACTTTAAAACCTGCACCAGCAGCTCTTAAACCTAATCCAAGCGCAGCAGTAGTCTTGCCTTTTCCAGCTCCAGTATATACATGGGTGTAGCCCTTTTCAAGTGACATATTAAGACTGCTAATCAACTAGGTTGTTATATTTCTTTCTTCCAATCTTATGCATCGAAGAAAGCTTTATATCTGGTAAATAACTATTCCAGCCCCGTAGCTACCCGTAAATACTATAACATGCAACACAAAACATTGGAGGGTATTGTAATGTAAACCCTTCCCCCCTAACCTTTAATTAGACATAACAAAACATTAAAACGGGAGGGAAGAAAGGGAAGCAGTCAAAAAAAAAATATTACAGAACTGTGACCGTTCCCCCTTCTAAATCTACGCAATAGTATATATAACATCTATAGTACTTAAAGGTTCTGCATATACAATGGAAAAATAGGTAAAAAATAGGTAAACTAGCAACTTCTTTATATTTTACATAAAAAATAAATCACAACAAGAATCTCAAATGAAAACTACGCTTTTTTACAATCCAACCTAGGAAGTAAAATCACGTATACTACAGAATGAAACCACCTCGGCAGATCATAATATACAGGAAATTTTTTAAATGTTTCACATATTACGAAATATTGGATTGGGGGTCGAAAAGAGGGTGAATAGAATAACCACAATATTAGTCACAGGAATTATCATAGGAGCCGTAATGTTTTTAGGGTTCTTCCTGGCATCATTTTATGGTTATTCTTTATTAGGAATGCAACCATTAGAAGGATTCCTGGCCATGTGCGGCCTACTTGTCTTTCTTATTAGCGGATTTTTCTTGATTTCTCTAAAGACAAACGGGTATCAAACATAGAAGCCATCATATATTTATGATGGATTGGCAGGAATCGCGTTCCGCATTGTAAAAATAAACGAAAAAGCCTATTCCCAACTAAAATGTTCTCTCACTATCTGCTTTTTTAAGGAGCGAATCTCAATTTTTTTAACCGCAACCTTTATGTTTGCTAATTTTATTCCTACCTCCATGAAATTGGAATTAAATGATCAACAGAAAATGATACAAAAGATGGTAAGAGAATTTGCAGAGAAAGAGGTAGCACCAATAGCCGCAGAGCTTGATGAAAAAGGCGAATACCCAACAAAGACCCTTGAAAAAATGGCAAAATTAGGGCTTCTTGGAATTATCGTGCCAAAAGAATATGGTGGGGCAGGTCTAGATACAATAAGCTATTCCATAATCATCGAGGAAATATCGCGGAAATGTGCGTCAACTGGTGTAATAACTTCTGTACATAACTCTCTCGTTGCATGGCCTATAAAGAAATATGGAACGGAAGAACAGAAGAAGAAATATCTGCCAATGATGGCAAAAGGTGAAACAATCGGTGCTTTTGGGGGCACAGAATCAAATGCAGGTACTGATCTTGGAGCAATGCAAACCACAGCAGAATTGAAAGGAGATAAATACATTATAAATGGCAATAAAACATTTATTACAAGTGGACCAAAAGCAGGGATTATAATTGTATTTGCCGTAACAGATAAAGAAAAAGGATCAAAAGGCATTAGTGCGTTCATCGTAGAGAATACCATGAAAGGGTTTAAGGTTGGCAGCATTTTTGATAAGATGGGGATAAACGCAAATTTAGTATCCGAACTTGTCTTTGAAGATATGGAAGTACCTAAAGAAAACCTTTTGGGTAAAGAAGGAGAAGGATTCAAACTTGCCTTATCCGCCCTAGACAGCGGAAGAATTGGAATTGCCGCTCAGGCAGTAGGAATTGCACAGGCAGCACTTGATGAAAGCATTGAATATTCAAAACAAAGGCAACAATTTGGCAGGCCCATAGCAAAATTCCAAGCCATCCAGTGGATGATAGCTGATATGGCTACACGCATCGAAGCATCACGATATCTAGTTCGCAATGCTGCCTACGCTAAAGACAACAAAAAAGGACGTTTCTCTAAAGAAGCTGCAATGGCAAAACTCTTTGCAAGTGAAACCGCAATGGAAGCAGCAATGAAAGCTGTCCAAATCCATGGTGGTTATGGTTACACAAAAGAATATACTGTCGAAAGACTATTCCGTGATGCAAAGATAACCGAGATATATGAAGGTACCTCTGAAGTACAAAAAATGGTGATAGCTGGAAGTCTTCTCAGATGATAGAATAAGTGGTGAATAGTTATGGGGGAGTTTAACTATCAAAAGGAATTTGATAATTGGAAGTGGGACATACCAGAAGAATACAACATTGGATATGATATTGTTGACAAACACGCCGATGGTAAAAACAAAGACAAACTTGCATTAATCTGGGAGAATGAAAAGGGAGATTCCAAAAAATTTACTTTTGGAGAGATGAAAAATCTCTCAAACAAGTTTGGTAATGTTTTAAGAAAGCTTGGTTTTAAAAAAGGCGATCGTTTTCTCATACGTCTCCCAGATATTCCTGAATTTCATATTTCTTTTATTGGTGGCGTAAAAATTGGAGCCGTACCCATTCCATCAAGCGTGATGTTTAGAGCACATGAAATCGAATACAGAATTAATGATAGCAGTTCCAAGGCCGTAATTACAACCTCCAAATATGTCAAGGAGATTCATGAGATTAAGGATAAATGTCCAACACTAAAGCATATTATAGTTGTAGATGGCCCAAGAGACGGTGAGATTGATTACACTAAACTCATGAATGATTCGTCGGACTCTTTAAAGTTAGAGGATACAAAGAGTTCAGATATAGCATTTTTCTGTTATACCTCTGGCACCACCGGAAATCCCAAGGGTGCCGTACATCTACACCAGTGGGTTGCAGGAAATGATCCAAGTGTGCTTTACTGGCAAAATGTAGATAATAACGATATTGTTGCCCATACAGGTAACCTTAGCTGGATTTTCCCATTAGGTAATGGCTTTCTTTATGTCTGGAGATGGGGAATTACCACCCTAATCTATGACGGTAAATTCAACGCCGAGCGTTGGTATGAACTGATAGAGAAATACAAGGTTACAAATCTTGCATCTGTACCGACTGCATACCGTATGTTTGTAACGGTCAAAGATGCTGGGAAAAAATATGATCTTTCATCACTAAGACACTGCATCTCTGCAGGTGAACCTTTGAATCCTGAAGTAATCAAAAAGTGGAAGGATATGTTTAACCTTGATATCTACGACGGTATCGGCATGACAGAAATCATGGTTTATCTTTCAAACATGGAAGGCTTGGAAATCAAACCTGGATCTTGCGGTCGTCCACAACCCGGGCATACTTGTGAAATTGTTGATGATGATGGCAACCCTTTGCCGCCTGGAGAACCAGGAGTGCTTGCAATCAAAAAAGGCGATCCAGGACTCTTTACAAAGTATTGGAACAAACCTGAACAAACTTCTAAAAGTTTTAAAAATGATTGGTTCCTCACAGGTGACGTACTATATAAAGACGAAGATGGCTACTTTTGGTTCAGTGGAAGAGATGACGATTTGATTATGGCAAGCGGCTATCGTATCTCACCTTTTGAGGTTGAATCATCTGTTATTTCTCACCCTGATGTTTTGGAAGCAGCTGTTGTGGCAAGTCCAGATGAGGTACGTGGTGTAATTGTTAAGGCATTTGTTATTCTCTACGATAAAAGCAAAGCTTCAGATGAGCTCGTGAAAAATATTCAAAATCATACCAAAAAGGTTGCCGCGCCTTACAAATATCCCAGGGAGATCGAGTTTGTTGAAGAACTACCTAAAACTCAGAGCGGTAAAATTAAAAGAAAAAAGTTAAGAGAATTAGAAAAAGAAAAGAAAGGAATGGTAAGGAGCGTAGGATAGTTATGAACATAATTGTTTGTGCAAAGCAGGTTGTTGATGCATCTGAGATAAAAATCGATTCATCTACAAATAAGCCAATTTTAGAAGGAATATCAAAGAAGATAAGTGACATTGATAAAAATGCAATGGAGGAAGCCATAAAGATCAAGGATAAACATGGCGGCAAAATAACTGTTGTAACTGTTGGTTCAGTCGATGCAAAAGAGAGGATAAAAGAGCTTCTTGCAATGGGTGCTGATGAAGGCATCTTAATCCCTTATCCTGACAAATACGATTATCATGTTGTATCCACACTTTTGGCAGAGGCAATAAAAAAGATAGGTGAATACGATATCGTCCTTTGTGGTGAGGCATCTACCGATCTTTTCTCCGGCCAGATTGGACCTAAAGTTGCAGGTCTTTTGAATATCCCACAGATAACCTACGCTCAGAGTGTCGATGCAGAAAAGGACAAAGTAGTGGCTGAGAGAAATATGGGTGAAAAATCTGTAACAACTGAATCATCTTACCCTGTAATCATCACAGTAACAAAGGAGATTAACGAACCTCGTTTGCCTAGTCTTATGGAGATTCTTGGTGCAGCCAATAAACCAATCAACGACTGGAGTGCTGACTCGCTTGTAGATGGGTTGGAACCGAAAATCGAAACAATTGACCTGAAGGGCATTTCCATGGAGCGTAAAAACATTGTTTATAAAGATAGCCTTGACGAATCTATAGGAAAATTGGTTGATAATCTTGCAAAGGAAGGAGTGCTGGGGTGATATAAATGGTACTTATTTACTCCGATAATAAAAAATTAACTTTTGAGTTATTGTCAAAAGGAAGCGAACTTTCAAAGGATCTTGGTAAAAAATCTACTGCAGTTATAATTGGAAAAAGCAATGACACACTTGCAAATGAATACATCGCTTATGGGGCCGACAATGTCTTTGTTGCTGAAACAGATGTAAATTCATTTAAGGCAGAAGAATATGCAGAAATTCTAGAAAAAGTAGTCAAAGAAACTAGCGCAGAAACAATTTTAATTGGCTCCAATAAAAACGGTAAAGAGCTTGCCTCTCGACTGGCAGGCAAACTAGATGCGGGTTGTATAATTGGTTGTACAAATATCTATTTGAAAGATAAGAAATTGACTGCTGAACGTGTTGTTTACAGTGGTAATGCAATTGCTGTTGAACAGTTCAACTCAAAACCAGGAATTCTTACAGTCTCCTCAAAGGTTTTCGATCCGTTAAAAAAGGACGATAAGCGCAAAGGAGACATAGTCAAAAAGAAGATTGAAACAGAGAAATCATCCTCCAAAGTTTTGAAAATCCAGGAAGCAAAAACAGAAGGTGTAAATGTTGAGGATGCGGAAATAATCGTATCCTGCGGTCGTGGTTTCAAAAGCAAAGGGGACATAAAATTAGCTGATGAATTAGCTGACGTCTTGAAAGGGAAAACAATAGGTTGCAGTCGCCCTATTGCCGCTGATCTTAAATGGATGTCTGAAGACCACTGGATAGGACTCTCCGGCCATAAGGTAAAGCCCAAATTGTATATTGCAACCGGCATTTCCGGTCAAATCCAACATATTGCTGGTATGCGTGATTCTGGAGTCATTGTAGCAATAAACAAAGATGCAGATGCATTGATTTTCAAATCTGCCGATTATGGCATCGTGGGAGACCTTTATGAGGTTCTTCCAAAACTAGCTGCAGCAATTAAAGACAAGATGGGGTAAAAAACCATTTCTGTTCTTTTAACTTGTAGAATGTAAATCTTGCACAATAGGAGATAAATTAAAGATGAGCAGAACCACAGATAGAAAACTAATCGAAGAAATTCCAAAAGAAAAACTTGCTGATTTTATATTCATGCATTTAAGAGACATGTGGGCTGTCGATGGGCTATACTATCTTGGTATTGAAAAGGAATTTGATACTGAATCTGCAACGGAAATCGATGGAAAAGTCTGGGAAATTATGGGCAAAATTGAGGCTCGCAAATTGAAAAAACTTTTTGAAATCTCTGGAAATGATATTGCCTCCATGATCAAAGCACTTCGACTTTCAGGATGGACCCTTGATCTCGAAGATAAAGAAATCGATGTTAAAAAAGACAAAACAATCCTTAGAAACGTAAAATGTCGTGTTCAAAACACACGGATAAAAAAGGGCTTAACTGAATTTGGATGCAAACCGGTTAGATGGGGTTTTTTGAAAGCTTTTGCAAAGGAGTTCAATCCAGATATTGAAGTGAAGTGCAACGTGTGCCCACCAGACAAACATCCAGATGATTTATGGTGTGAATGGGAGTTTGCAATAAAGGAAAAGTAAGATGTGAAACGCCCAAAAAAGTGCACCACCATAAGTGTTCCATTTTTAAGTCAAGATCATAGAAAAGGTATACACATACACTGGATCTAAAAATCGAATAAGATCAGCAACACGCTAAGTAGTTCCAACCAGTAAATTACCAATACTATGTTAGACCTTTAACAGTAGGAAGACCTGCTGCCTTCCACGCCTTTATTCCACCTAATATCTGATAGATATCCCCCTCAAAGTTATTTTCAACAAGAATTTCAGTAAAATAGAAGCTTCTATTTCCAGACCGACAGTAAATAATTATGTCCTTATTTCTATACAAACCCATGAAAAGTTGAAGCAATAATCCTTCCTGTTGCGCAGGTCCAGGCGATCCAGTCCTAAATCTCCATGGGAATAATCTTGGCCAATCTTTGGATGATGGTGTATATATCCGTTCCCCAATATATTCTTCCAGCGTTCTAACATCAATCGGTATTTGCCGACCATCACATGAGCAATTCAACATATCCCATGCTTCCTGCGCTGTTATATTTATGTATCCATCACTATTTTCTCCTGGCGTGATTGGTGTCATCGAGGGTTCAGTCAATGCTGAATTTGTTTGAATTGGAGTAGCACCAGAGGTTTGATCTACATAAAATACTATGTAAGGGTTATCCTCTGCATCATGAATCATGTGTGGACGCCAGTGAGAAACAGCAGATATAACCAATATGTTACCCTCTGTAATGTCTTCAAAACTTTGATCACCATGTTGCTCTGTACCATCCCAAGTTGCTGAAAAAGTACGTGTTTTTCCTGATAAAAGGAGAATAGGTCGGTTAATCGCAAAATCAAGGAAACCAAAATGATAGGGGTCTCCACTCTGATCATTCCATCGAGACACAATCTCAGTCACATATGAGCGCAGTATACCCACATAAGGAAGATTACCATTGTTTGTCACGGCGACAGTAACCGTGATTCTTGCAACACCCTCCCAAGTAACTTCAGTTATTACATCAATGGGATGTACTTCGGTCCGCATGCTGCATTCCTCTATAGATGATCTATACACATTTTCAGCATCCTGATTACCTACATTAGTTAGATATGCTCCATCAAAATAGACTGCAGGTGCATATCGAGAGGGAAGATAATATGTTCTACTTGCTGCAATAGAATTCTTATCGGCAACAAGGGAGACATAATAAAAAGGATAATCTTCACTTTGATAAATAGAATCTAATGCATCTGAAGCGAGTGGGCAATGAGGACAGTTGCTGAGGGTTCCGTATTCAGCAAGAACGGTATGAGTAAAATTCTCATTTGAAACATTTTTAACTGATATGCTACTGGCGTCTTTATTAGAGGTTGCCTCACCAGCAATGCCAGCTAATGGTGATACAACCATCATAATCAATACCAACAGTATTAATATTTTCTTCATTGACAAATTCCCCTATGCCTTTTATTCATACTATAATTTATTATATGCAACATTATATATTTAATGTTAACGCTTGTTAACGTTCAAGCACTCTATCAAAGAACATTACATGCATATAAAAAAATTATTTTTCAACTATTTTGTGTATTAGTTTTATTGATAGCGCTATAGCAACTATGGCACCCCCCCCCAACACACGCCACAGCTATATAACAACAAATTTCCTGTCATCGTTATTTTCTACCTCCAAAAAAACACAAAGCAGATTTATTATAAATAAGCAGGCGTTATAAAATCATAGTTTGATAACATGGATAACTCAATCATAAAGGCGATAAAGGAAAGAAGAAGTGTAAGGAGTTTTGAGGAAAAGGATGTTGATAAGGAACTCCTGGAGAAGATAATTCAGGCTGGAAAATATGCTCCGTCTGCTCAAAATAAGCAACCATGGAAATTCATCGTAATCACAAACAAAAATTTTATACAAGAACTGTCAAGAGATGTCAAGGGAGAACTAAAGAAACTGCTAAAATGGCGTTTCATAAAAAAATTTTCAATAAAGGAGTTGAAGGACAGAGAACTGTTGAAATTTTTGTTTATTATAGCCGTTTCCAAAAAGGACGTCATATTCTTCGATGCACCTGCACTCGTTTTAGTTCTAACTGAAAACAAGCTTTTTTATGACGAATCGTGTGCCTGTTGTGCAGAGAACATGATGCTTACAGCACATTCATTGGGACTTGGTAGCTGCTGGATCGGATTTGCAAGTGTACTTGGCTTAAAAGAGAAAATAATGGAAAAAATTGGCGTTCCGGACAACCATCATATTTCAGCAGCACTAATCTTTGGCCATCCAAAGGGAAAAACGGGGAGAGCACCTATGAGAAAAATTGGATCGGACGTCATAAAGTGGATTGAATAAATGCAATCGTGTATTTAACCGATAAATACCTGAGTTAGTTAGGTTTTAGCCTTTTTTCAGATAATTTCATAGGTATCGACTTTATCATATTTCAGCACTGCTGGGGTGAATTATAGTTGATCAATTGAATCATTGATATCACAACTTGCGCCCATAGGGAAGGGAGCTGCAATTTACTAGTAAAAAATACAGTTTTTCTGAACTTGCTCAATAACCTGTGGTATCAACCCTTGCTTTTTCCAAGATTAGTGTAGATAATCTTGTCATGCTGTGTCGTTTGGAGAATATATCCTTTACATATTCCA
>Ga0208905_1000140_pt1 | contig 35674 bp, 50 predicted proteins | sample AntAceMetag02UKS_FD_184776 | JGI IMG/M metagenome (GOLD analysis project Ga0208905, IMG submission 184776) | Saline lake microbial communities from Ace Lake, Antarctica - Antarctic Ace Lake Metagenome 02UKS (SPAdes) (version 2) | ecosystem: Environmental > Aquatic > Non-marine Saline and... | reverse complement strand
TCGTAATCATCAACGAGCCGGCCCGGTTTACCATTCTGCGCCACGGCAAGTACGTCGGTGGCCGCATCAATCAACTGGTGTTCCAGGTCCCGGAAGTGACAGATTATATCCTGGCGCACCCGGCGGACAGGATCGACGGGACGAACCTGATCCCGCAAACGAAGGAGGAACAGTAATGTTTATAAAAGGAGGAAGCTATGGAAAAACAACGGTATGAAGAACTTTTATTGACGGACATTGTGCCAAACCCGCTCAATCCACGGAAGCGTTTCAAGGGCCCGGCGTTTGTCGAACTGACGGAATCGATAAAATCAAAGGGCGTCCTGGTGCCGGTCCTGGCCAGGCCACTCGGAGACAAATTTGAACTCGTGGCCGGGGAACGACGGTTTCGCGCCGCGTCCTTTGTCGCAAAAAATAACGGCGGAATCAAGGGCGTGAAGATCCCCGCGCTGGTGAGGGATCTGTCCGACGACGACGCGTTCGATGTTATGACGATCGATAACCTCCAGCGCGAGAACCTGAATCCGCTGGAAGAGGCGGAAGCCTTCCGGGTTTATGTCGACAAGAGAGGCGTCGAGTCGATCGATATCCTGGCCGAGCGCACCGGCATTTCGCCGTCGTACATCCGGTCACGCGTCCGGGTCCTCGATCTTCCCGGCTACGTGAAGGACGCCTGGGAAAACGGCACGATCGCGTTTGGCCACGTCGAACAATTCGCGCGGTTGAAAGATCCGGACACCATCAAACGGATCTTCGAGGATATGATCAAACACGAGGAGTACCACCCTTTGAGCGTGAAAGAGCTCCGGAGGATAATCAACAACCTGTCGCCCTCCATCCTCGACGCCCCGTTCGATAAAAAGGCCGCCGGCTGCGCGCGGTGCATGAGCAACTCGCAGGTCCAGAAGAAACTTTTTGACGACGCGCCCGATCTGAAAGGCTCACACTGCATGAACCTCGCCTGCTTTAAAAAGAATCTGAAAGCCTGGTCTGAGGACAACTGGGAAGGGTCTAATCTCCGGAAGGCCGACAAAACCGCCGGCGTTATCTTTAAAGATGAGCTCGATAGGGAAAAGATTCAAGAGATGTATAACTGGGATCATGTGTTTCCGGCGTGCAAAAAGTGTGAGAAGCATCTATCGGTGATCGAGGTCGACGGCACGTCGGCCTGGCCGCCCCGGGTCTGCCTCGATCCTGTCTGTTACGCCGAGACGAGTGAAGCTGCGAGGAAGAAAGCGGCCGGACGGGAAGCGGGCTCCGATACAACCCCGGCGCGTCTGATCAAGTCGTGGCACGGTGAACACTTCCGGGAGAAGTTCTACACCGTCCGGATCCCCGAGGTCGTCGCCGAAATCCCGGCAGACTCGGACAACGCGCATCGGCTTACCCTGCTCGCCCTGCTCCATTCAAACCACGACATCGCCGAGACCTTCGCCTGGGGCCAGAAGGTTTTACCCGAAAGTGCAAGGTGGTTTGACATTACCAACGAACGGCTTGCCGCCAAAGTGGTGGAGATGCCCGACGCGACGGTCCGGGAGCTCCTAAAGGAATACGCGGCGGCGGTCATTGTCCAGGGATCGTTCGGACCGAAAGCGCGTCACGTGCTCGCGCCGGTCCTGGGCATTTCGCTCGCCGAAGAATTCTGTATTGACGAAGAATGGATCGACAAGAAAACAACCGCCGAGATCCTCACCTGGGTGGACACGAATCGTCTCCAGGAGAACGAGACCTTCGACGCGTTTCTCACCGGAACCCTGGGCAAAAAGCCGGGCCAGTGGAAGTCCTGTAAAAAGAGCGAGCTGAAACGGCTTATCCTCGAGGCCGGAGTCGATCTCACCGGAATCGTGCCCGACGAAATTATCACGGTAGAAAAAAGATAAAAGGAAGGGGTTGCAGATTGAAAATTGAATTAGTCAAAATCGAGGCGATCAAGCCGTATCCCGGCAATGCGAAGGCGCACCCGCGGGACCAGGTCAAAAAGATCGCGCAGTCGATCCAGGAGTATGGATTTCAGGTCCCGATTCTGCTGGACAAAGAGAACGTGATCATCACCGGGCACGGTCGCCTTCTGGCCGCGAAAAAGCTCAAGATGGAGAGCGTACCGACTGTGCGCATGGACCACCTGACGGACGCCCAGGTCAGGGCCTTCCGCTTGATGGACAACCGGTCGAATGAATCCGACTGGCTCCCAGAAGATCTGGCCAACGAACTCAAGCTTCTGTCCCTCGAGGGATTCGACCTGGAGTTGACAGGCTTTGATGGCGTGGAAATTGAGAAGCTGTTTGATATTAAAGAGGGCCTGACAGATCCGGACGAAGTCCCCGAAGTCCCGAAGGTGGCTATCACGAAGCCGGGCGATATCTGGTTGCTGGGGAAGCACAGGGTAATGTGCGGCGATTCGACAAAGGCGGAGGATGTGGAAAGGCTGATGGACGGGGTGAAGGCGGCAGTCCTCTTTGTCGATCCGCCGTATGGGATGAAATATAACCCAAATATGTCAGATACACTTAGACATAAAAAAGGGAACTGGCAAGCAAAGATCAATAATTATTCTCCAGTCATTGCAGACGATAAAGATTTTGACCCCTCTTTTCTCCAGGAATTATTTAAGTATTGCAAGGAACAATTTTGGTGGGGTGCTGATTATTATGCGGAGCGCTTGATTGATAAAAACAAAGGGAGTTGGATTGTTTGGGATAAGCGCAAGGGCATTGAAGACATGGAATGGTCAACAAGTGAGTTTGAGCTTTGTTGGAGTAAGGCAAGACACCACAGGCAAATTGCACGCATAACGTGGAGCGGCATTTTAGGGACTGAGCAGGAATTTGACCACAGCGACGGCAGGAAACACCCAACACAAAAGCCAATCCTTCTTGTGAGGTGGTTTATTGAAAAATTCAGCAAAGAAGATGATGTTATTGCCGACCTCTTCGGCGGTTCAGGCAGCACCCTCATAGCAGCCGAACAGACAGGACGGACAGCGTACCTCATGGAGATAGATTGTTTGTACTGCGATGTTATAATAAATAGGTACTTGCAATTCGTTGGGATTGATGGTAAAGTCTTTTTATCTACTAACGATAAAGAGGCGATCCCCTATGAAGAAGTGTGCAAAATGCGGAAAGGTAAAGCCACTCTCTGAGTTTTATAAAACGTCACGGGAGAATGGATATACTGCAAGATGTAAGGAGTGTCATGGAGTTGAAACCAGAATATGCGTTGTGTGCGGAAAAGAGTTCAGTGGTAAAAGAAATAAAAAACTTTGTTCCATTGAATGTAAAAAGATTTATCGGCCACAAACGTTTCTCGTGTGCAAGCAATGCGGTAAAACGTTTGGGCCAGTTGACCGGCTTGACGTAAAATATTGCTCTATGGAGTGTAAGGCTTTATCTCAGAAGGGGACGCCAAGTAATAAAAAGGGTAGACACTATCCACATTTGCAGAGAGCCAGAGTAGCTTATTGTCCTGTCTGCAATAAAAGATTTAGAGCTGTAGCTGATTTTGGTGATAGAAAACAAATCCATTGCTCGCATAGATGTTATTTGAAAAATAGACGAGTATCACATTATGAGGAAAGAGTGGGAGAGTACCTAAAAAATAAGGGCATTCCCCTTTCATGTCAGTTCAAAGTAAAAAAATGGAGTTTTGATTTTAAGATTGAAGGCTTAAAGATTCTCATTGAGGCCGATGGTTCATATTGGCATTCGTTGCTATTGGCTGTAGCGAGAGACAAAAAGAAAGATGCTTGGTGTAAAATGAATGGATATGAGTTGTACAGGATAGACGAGATTGAATTTAAAAAGGACAAAGAAAAGGCCTGCGACGTAACCGTAAAACGCTGGGAGAATTTCACCGGCGGAAAAGCAGAACTAATCAAGTAACACGGGATATTTATGCGAGAACAACCTCAAAAATTTCACCTTTCAATTCATGGCAGCCGGACTCTGACGGATGAGAGGGTTAAAATTATTATTTTAGAAGAGATAGAGAAGCACAATCCCACCACTATCGTTACCCATGCCGAGCCCGGCGGCGTATGTGAAGTCGCGAGGGATCTTTGCCGGGAAAAGGCCATTCCCCTAAAGCTGCATTTCCTGAACTTCAAATTTCTGCGCGGTGCGTTCGAGCATCGCAGCCTGGACGTGCTCAAGGACAGTGATCACAGCGTATTCATTCATGACGGGAAAAGCAAGGGCTGTTCAAACGAACTGAAGCTGGCGAAGAAAATGAACATACCATATTCGCATCACGAACTCGACCCTGCGGAATATGACAAGAGTGTGGGATTTGAGATTGAAACTGACTGGGATAAAACCGCGATGGTAGATGTGCCTGAATCTGATATTTATGATCTGGAGATCAACTAATGGAAAAAACCCGATTAGACAAGCTCCTGAAGCTGGCCTCAAAAGAAGAGGCCCTGCAGCTCAAGATATATTACAACGCCTCGATCAAGACGTTGACGGCATACCAGACCGAATCGACGACCGCGAAACTCCGTGATCTGCAAAGTGCTGAGGGTGCTCTCGAAGAATATGTCGGCAGACTGGAAGAACAGTATATGCCGGAAATTCGGACTTTCCCGAACCGTCTCGCGGTGACGAAGTGGCTGCAGGATAACGGCTGGAAGGTGTCGAAGTCGACGGTCTATAACCGGATCGGGAAGGCGAAGCTGCTGTCGCGTGAGGATGGTCTGTTCTATCTCAAAGACGTCAAGAAATATGCCAGCGTTTTTTTGAAGCGCAAAGACACCGGCAAACGGCTCCAGGGTGAACAGGATGACCTGCAGCGGAGAAAGACGGGGCTTGAAGTTGAGAAACTGGAAGTGGAAATCGCCCGGGCGAAGCACAAGCAGAAAGTCGAGGAGGGGTTATATATCCCGCGCGATCAATTTGAGATAGAGTTGGCATCCAGGGCCACCGTCCTCGATGCGGGGATCGCGCATTTTTTCCAGTCGGATGCCGCCACGTGGATCAATCTCGTGGGCGGTGATCAGCGGAAACTCCCCGAACTGATTAGCGTACTCATGGCCGCGAAGGACGGATTTATGAACCAGTACGCCAGGGCGAAGGAGTTTGTTATCGAAATCGGAGAATCGGTTGACGGTTAACAGTTAGCGGTTGGAGGCGCGGAATATTGTTGGAGAAATAAAAATAACCAGCACTACTGGAGGTGATGTATGAAGATAGATCCGTGGATTTGTGAAATCTGTGCAGAGGAATTTGTCAACGAGGTGGATATGCTTGCGCATCAATTCAACAGTTATTGCGAAAGAGAAATAATAAAAAGATGGGCTAAAGAGGACCGCCGAGAAAGGCGACGAGGGTTAAGCGTTTTACCCAAAAATAAAGCATAACCAGCACTACTGGAGGTGACGGGATGGGTATCAAAAAACAAGATTTTTTTGTTGCTAAATGTGATTATTGTGGGGAATATTTGCAAAACGGTGAAGGTGGAATACTTTGTTGCAAAACTAAGGGAGGCATTAAGGATCACATGAAGTTTGCTGATTGGAAAAAGAAGAACGGAAAAATCTCTTGCGAGAATTGTTGGGAAAATTAAGCACCACAGGAGGTGATGGGATGGATAGATACCAGAAAGAAGGTGACGATGCAAAACTGGCATACAAGCAAATGTTAGACCACTTTCTCAACGAAATAGATCAAGTAGACCAAAAAACACCCTCGTACCCCACCGAGCCAAAATGGTGGGTGAATATGATGAAAATTAGGGATTTAGTAACCCGACTTATGGATGAGAAATAAGTAATGGTAGAAAATAGCGGGGTGGCGCCCGTAAGCCATAGATCCTTACCAAAGCGCAAATTGCCATGCAAAGGGGAGGCCATTTCTACCACTACTACAGGAGGTGATGAGATGAGCATATGGCATGATGTAGAAAAACAAGAAGATGTTGATATGTCGGAGGATGGGAAGGAGCTGCATATTATGTATGATTATGACGACTCTGGAAATAAGTATGTTTCCGTTCCCATTGAACTTGTTTTGGAAGCCATAAAGATGGGGATGAGGTGATGGGATGGATAGAGATTATGGAGAATATAGTGGTGACGCAGCGGTAATAGAAGGATTTGAAGCGTATGAGGAATCACTTAATACTGATTTTGGTGAAACCTTTGATGATTTTGGAGCTTGGTTTTTAATATACAGACATGGATTCTTTGATGGAGTTGAAAATGCGTACTAATAACCAGCACTACAGGAGGTGATGGGATGAAGAAAATGGTAACAGAAAATGAATATAGGGAATTGAAAAATGAGGTTGTCTTGCAAAGAGAGATACTGGAATCCATACGGGATGTGCTTGACGGTAAAGAAGTATCCGATTTTATGATGTCCTTTGGCATAGTCCGAAGGGTATGTGACCTGATAGATGGGCCATGTTAGCACTATTGGAAGTGTAAGCGGAAAAACTGCGTACTATCCGGTTGGAGGGATCGGCTGCATAGATGTGCCAGAACGGGAGGTGAAGAGATGATGAAACAATCGCAACCGATATTGATCGGCCCCACCGCGCCCTGGCTGCCGCCTGGTATCCTGGATGGTGGGGCCCGTGTGTTCAAGTTCACGTTCACTGCCGGGGAGCGGAGGATCTTCCGGAAGAAGGCGAAGATCCCTGTCTCGGAGTGGGCAGAGAAGCATCGCTACGTCACCATGTCGGCGCTGCCCGGTCCCTGGCGAAATGAGATCACGCCGTATCTCGCCGGGATCATGGATGCCTCTTTTCACTCCGCCGTTCAGACCGTTATTATCTGCAAGGCTCCGCAGGTTGGGTGCACCGAGGCGGTTTTGAACTGTATCGGATATGCCGCGGACAGGGATCCCGGCCCGGTCCTCGCGGTTTATCCCGACGAAAAGACGGCGCGAGAGAACTCACAGGATCGTATCCTTCCAATGCTGGAAGCGTCACCACGTCTCCGGTCGCTGCTGACGGGCGCGGAGGATGACAAGGCCGCCCTGCGGATCAAGCTCAAAGGCATGATCATGTATATGGCCTGGGCTACGTCCGCCTCACGCCTGGCGAACAAGCCGATCCGGTACGCTGTCCTCGACGAGCTGGACAAATATCCGAAGACGGCGGGCAAGCGCGAAGCCGCCCCGGAGGCCCTGGCGGAGATCCGGACGATAACCTATCGCTGGAACCGGAAGATCTGGAAGCTTTCCACGCCGACGATCGAGACCGCTCCTATCTGGAAGGCGCTGACACAGGAGGCGCAGGTCATATTTGATTACTGGGTGCGCTGTCCTCTGTGTGGCGAAATGCAGTTGATGAAGTTTTCCCGGGAGACGCTCCGGTGGCCGAGGGAGGAAAAAACGGTTGACGGTTCACAGTTACCGGTTGACGGCGCAAAGGATTCAAAACCGGAAACCGAAGTCCATTCTGTGGACCCGGAGAAGATCGAGGCGGAGGGGCTTGCCTGGTATGAGTGCGAGCATTGTCATGGCCACTGGAATGACACCCTGCGTGATCAGGCGGTCCGTGCCGGGCGGTGGCAGGACCGGGAGACGGGAACAGAACTCCCCAAATACCTCGACGAATTCCGGCCCCGGAAGATCGGCTTTCATATTCCTTCATGGATCTCATATTTCGTTTCGCTCTCGGAGGTTGCCGCGTCATTCCTGAAGAGCCAGCACAGTCTCGAAGACTTCAAGAACTTCAAGAATAAGCACGAGGCGGTCCCCTGGAAACAGATTGTCGTGTCGGCTGATGAAGAGTACGTCTTGAAGGCCCGCTGCGATCTGCCGGCACAGACCGTCCCACAGGAGGCCCGAGCGCTGATGTGCGGTATCGATGTCCAGAAACATGGATTCTGGTTTGTTGTCCGGGCGTTCGCGCCTGATGGCACGTCGTGGTTGATTCATTACGGCTTTCTGGCGGTTTGGAGCGATGTGGAGAAGCTGTTATTTGAGACGGAATACCCGTTTGCCGAGAGCGGGAAGAAGGTGCGAATCTTCCGCGCCTGCATCGATACCGGCGGCGGCAAAAAGTATCAGGGAATGTCGATGACTGAAGAGACTTACTGGTGGCTGCGGGATAACGGTACAGGCCGCGGCGCTCGTGTCTGGGGGACGAAGGGATCCAGCCGTGCGCTTGCCGGCAAACTCCAGCTGGGCAAACCGCTCGACAAGACGCCCTCCGGCAAACCCCTCCCCGGCGGCCTGCGTATCATCTCCGTCGACACCGAGAAGATGAAAGACGCCTATCACTACCACCTGAACCGCGCTATCGAGGAGCTTCCCCAGGGCGCGTATCTCCACGCCGGGACGGGATCGGATTATGCCGATCAGATCTTGGCGGAGGAGAAACAGATCACGGAAAAGGGAATCGAGGAGTGGGTGCAGATCCGGGTGGACAATCACCTGTTCGACTGCGAATGTCTCGCGATGCTTTGCGCCGATCCGGAGTTCCCCGGCGGTGGGATCAACCTGCTGAGACAAAAGGCGCAGGGAGCCGCCACGGGCCGGCGGATAATATCGAAAGGAATGTAATGGCGCAGCAGAAATCCAGCATGAAAATAATCTGGGCGATCCGGGGAATCTGTGAATACTGCAATATCTCACGTGACACGTTCTATCGCCTGATCAAGTCGGGGAAGTTCCCGGCGACGATCATTGAGGGGAAGTGGTGCGCCCACACCGACAACATCGACGAGTTCTTCCGTGCCGGCACCAGGACACCGCCCCGGAATCCTGATGCGGAAGCGGAATAAAGCCGGTTGACGGTTAACGGTTGACAGTGTAGATTAATAATTAACGAGAAAGGAGAACTGAATAAATGGAAATAAATGAATTACGCGATAAAAGGAAAGACTTAGAAAGGGATATTACAGCAGCCGTATTCGAGTTAGTTGAAAAGTTTAAAACCGAAACGGGATTCTCTCCATATCAAATTGGCATCAACCTGGTAATGGTACAAAACATGGGATCCGCCGAACGGATGTATGTTGTCAGTGGGTGCGATGTCGGGATTGATATATAATATCGCATTTCTCCCCAAACACCAAGGCCCCCAACCGGGGGCCTTTTTTTATCCCCGAATCATATTTCAAAAACCTTGTCAAGCCCCTTTTTTAGTCCGTAGGACGTCTATTTTAGTCCGTAGGACGTCGGTTTCAGTCTTGCCCTAAAAACCGGGGTTATAATCGCCTCATGAAAAAATCCTAAAAAATAGCATTCTTGTTTTGTGAAAACCAGGGGGGACTTTTTAGAATTTCCCCGCTTCGAGAGAAAACCTCAACGAGGTAGCAAATGGCAGGAATCACATTACCACAGGCGGAGGCCCAGCTGGCCGCGTGGCTCGATGCGAGTTTGAAAGTAGCGTCCGGTCAGGCATATTCCATCGGGGGGCGTTCGCTTACCCGCGCGAATGCCGCGTGGATAGAAAAGCAGATTACGTACTGGAACGGCATGGTCCAATCGCTCGATCGCGGCGGGATCAAAGTCAGAGGAGGGACTCCCAGCTGATGAAAGAAGTCCCGACAAAGCGCGGCAAAGTAAAAAACCCCACTCCAAACATCATAGACAGGACTGTCAGCTTTTTCGATCCCGTTCGCGGCGTTAGACGTTTACGGGCCCGGGCGACGATGGCGCTTGCCGGCGGATATATCGGCGGCTCAAAATCAAGGCGCGGTCTGAAAATGTGGACCACCTACGGGCATGACGCCGATTCGGATGTCCTGCCCGATCTCCCGACCCTGCGGGAACGCAGCCGTGATCTCATCCGCAACAATCCCCTCGCCACCGGCGCGATCAAAACGAAAGTCACAAATGTCGTCGGCACCGGGTTGAGGCTCCAATCGCGTATCGACCGGAGCGTACTGAACCTGGCAGAGGACAAGGCTGACGCGTGGGAGACCGGGACGGAGCGGGAATGGCGGCTGTTTTGGGAATCGAAGGAATGCGACGTCACGCGCACGCTGACCGGCAACGCCCTCACAAAACTTGTCTATCGCCAGGCGAAGGAAAACGGCGATGTCTTTGTCCTGCTGCCCCGCGTAAAGACCGCGCACTTTCCTTATGATCTGCGTCTGCAGGTGATCGAAGCCGACCGGGTATGCAATAAAGATTACAAACCCAACACGGAAACCCTGGCCGGCGGCGTCGAGACTGACAAAAACGGCGCGCCGGCAAAATATCACATCATAAAATCTCATCCCGGCGCGAGCTGGAAACGTAAAGAATCGAAATGGGACATTGTCGATGCCTTTGGCTCGAAGCTCGGCCTGCGGAATGTCATCCACCTGTTCGCCCCGGATCGCCCCGGACAGAGCCGTGGGGTCCCCGATCTCGCGCCCGTTATCGAGGCCTTCAGACAACTTGGCAATTACACTGAGGCCGAGCTGGCCGCTGCCGTAATCAGCGGCATGTTCACGGTTTTCATCGAATCCGGTAACGGAGACGCGGCACTGGATCTCTCCAACCTGTCGGAAGAGACAGGATCCACAACCTCGGACGATGATCTCAAACTCGCCTCCGGCGCGATTGTCGGCCTGAAGCCGGGCGAGAGTATTCATGACAGCAATCCTGGCAGGCCGAATGCCAGCTTTGACCCATTCCTTCAGGCGATTATGCGCCAGATCGGTGTTGCCCTTGAGCTTCCCTTTGAGATCCTGATCAAGCATTTTACCGCGTCTTACTCCGCCGCTCGCGCCGCCCTCCTGGAAGCCTGGAAGTATTTCATTTCTGAGCGCCAGTGGCTGGCCGATAACTTCTGCCAGGTGGTTTATGAGATCTGGATGTACGAGGCCGTTATCACCGGCCGGATCGCAGCGCCGGGTTTTCTAAATGATCCGATAATCCGAAAAGCGTATCTGGGTGCGCAGTGGGTCGGTCCCGCGAAAGGCCAGATCGACGAGCTGAAAGAGATCAAGGCCGCCGAGAAGCGGGTTGATATGGGCGTTTCCACGCTCTCCGAAGTTACCGCCGAAATGACCGGTGGCGACTGGGAAAAGAAACATCCGCAATCGGTCAAGGAACACGAGGCCCGCAAAGCAGCTGGCCTGATAGTGGAAACAATGCCGGAGGCGGAAATCCCCGACGACGGAAAGGATGATTAAATGAAACTACTCGATATCATGACAGCGCCCTGGATGATCTCGCGGGAAAAGCTCGCCGAGATCCGGGGCATATATCAGACGCACATGCGCGGCGATAAGATCGACACCAAGGCGATTGAATCGCAGCTCGTGATAGCCATCGGAGAAAAGAAAGAAAGAGGGAAATACGATATCCTGAATGGCGTGGCGGTGATCCCGATCGTGGGTGTTATCTCCAAGGAACTCAGTCTGTTCAGCTTCTTTTTCGACGGTGTATCGACCAGGGAAACTGCCCTGATGATTAAAGATGCCCTCGCAGACGACGAAGTCGAATCCATTCTGCTGGATATCGACTCTCCCGGCGGCACAGTGGACGGCACGCAGGAACTGGCCGAGCTGATTTATTCGTCCAGGGGACAGAAGCCGATCATCGCCTATACCGATGGAATGATGGCATCCGCCGCGTACTACATCGGCGCGGCCGCCGACAAGATTTATATCTCCGGAGACATGCCGGATATCGGCTCCATCGGGGTTGCGATGACCCATCTCGACTATTCAAAATCGGACGAGATGTACGGATATAAAGAAACCGATATCTTTGCCGGCAAGTATAAGCGGATCACGACCGGGAACAGGCCGCTCACAGAAGAAGGAAAAGAATATCTACAGGATCAGGTCGATTATGTTTATTCGATTTTTGTCAACGATGTCGCGAAATACCGCGGTGTCTCGGTTGAGGACGCCCTGGCGATGGCCGATGGAAAGATATTTATCGGCAGACAGGCGCTTAATGCTGGTCTGGTGGACGGTGTTGCCACCTATGACGAGCTTGTAAATACAACGCTGCCGGTGATGCAGCGCGAAGCCAGGGAAATTGACTGGCTCAAAAAATTAAATATGGAGGCAAAAAATGGACTTAAAAGAGTTTAAAGAAAAATATCCTGATCTCTACAAACTCATTGTTGAGGAAGGCAAGACAGCCGGACACGCGGAAGGTCTCGCGGAAGGTGAAGTTGCCGGAATTGAAACTGGGAGAGCAGAGAGTCAGGAAGAGAGCCTGAAGGCTGGAGCGCAGGCCGAACGGGAGAGGATCAAAGGCATCGAAGATCTGGCAATGCCCGGTCACGAGGCCTTGGTCCAGACGATGAAATTTGACGGTGAAACCACACCCGCCGCCGCCGCGATCAAACTGGTCCAGGCGGAAAACGCTGTAAGACTAACCGCCGCTGCCGCACTCGCCACCGACGGAATCGATCCCGTCACGCATGTGGCAACCGATGGCGCGGGAACCGATGACGACCCGGCGAACATAGCGGAAGGTCCTGAAAAATGGAAAGCGGACTATGAAGCCAGCGACGAGCTGAAAAAAGACTACAGCTCAGCTGAAGTCTATGTCGCGTATAAAGAAGCGGTCGCCGCGGGCCGGGTCAGAAGCCTGAAGAAGTCATAGGGGGATTCGATTATGCCCATTAAGATTAAAAGCAAACGCGAAGACTTTCGTCGGTGCGGGATTCCTCATACTATCGAGGAGGTCATTTATCCGGATGATCGATTTACCCCGGATGAAATAGCCCGGCTGCAGGCTGAACCGATGCTCACAGTGGAACGAATCCCGATTCAGTCTTCCGAAAAAACCATCGAAGTCGGCTCGGAGTCTGTGTCAGAAACAAAGAAGATCAAACAATCAAAAAAACGGAGGTAATAACTCATGGCTACATTAGCAAAAAATAACCCTCGGGCCCTTGAACTCGGGGACCGCAATGACTATCCGGTTATTGCGTCAGATATCATTTATGAGGGCGCCGCAGTCGGTCTTGTGGACGCGACTGGACACGCAAGGCCCTTGATCTCGGCAGACAAGTTTGTCGGCTTTGCCGAAAAAAAGGCGGATAACTCCGACGGCGACGCGGCAGACATCAATGTGCGCACCATTAAAAAAGGCGCGGTCAAACTGGCCGTTACCGGCGCGGTGATCACCGATGTGGGCCAGCCTGTTTATGCTCAGGATGACAACGCTTTCAGTTTCATTCCCACGAGTGGCGTGTTTGTCGGCTTTATGCGCCGGTATGTTTCCGCCGCTGTGGCCATTGTAGACTTTGACGTGGATGTTCTGCAGGATCCTCATGGCGGCCTTGTCGCGGAAACAGTAGCCGCTGACAAGGCCCTCGCTGCCGAGGATACAGGCAAGGTCATCTGCATGACGACCGACGACAAAACGATAACCCTGCCGACAGTTGCAGGTATGTCATTCAGGATCCTGAATGTCGCGCCGTTTGGTATAGCGGAGCTCGATGTGGCCCCGGCTGAGGATGACTTGATAATATCCCGGGATATTGGAGGCACAGATAATCATGGCCTTAAGAACACCAAGGCAACGTCGAGAAGAGGTGATTTCATCGACATCGAATATGGCGATGCCACCGGCTGGATAGTCACGAAGATGGTGGGGACCTGGGCCGATAAGAACAACGCTGGTTAAACCATATTCGGTCGGAACCTGGGCCGATAAGGATAAACAGATAAAAATACAGGATGAACGTCCTGAACTAAAAAAAACGGAGGTACATAACATGTCCGGATATAAAATAGGAGAAAAAGGAATTATCGGTGAGATATTCCATAAACTTTCAATCATTACAGCCCCCGCATGGGTGGACGCGAGCGCGATGCTTATTCCATCCGCGCAGGAAGTTGAAACATACGCGGCGCTGGGTCAGTCGCCCGGGTTGCGTGAATGGGTGGGCGGCAGAGACGCCAAGACCCTGAGAGAAAGCGACTATCAGATCAGAAACAAGACCTATGAGGCAACCCTCGAAGTCCTGGTAGATGATCTCAGACGCGACAAGACAGGCCAGCTTATGGTTCGCATTTCAGAGCTTGCCCGTCGAGCTCAGGGCCATTGGGCCAAACTGCTGAGTGATCTTCTTCTGATTGCGGGAGCGACCACCTGTTGGGACGGCCAGTATTTCTTTGATTCTGACCACAGTGAGGGAGACAGTGGCACCCAGCTCAACCTGTTGACAGGCACTCAGGTTACGGCCCTGGATGTTACCACCGCCACCGCGCCGACCGTGGAAGAGATGATCGATGCGGTTCTGGGCGTCGTTGCTTATATGCTCAGTTATAAGGATGACCAGGGCGAGCCGATGAACGAGGACGCCCGGGAGTTCATGATCATGGTGGGAACCCCCGCACTATGGGGAGCCCTCATGGGCGCGTTGGGTCAGACCAATGTTGCCAGCGGCGAGACCAATGTCCTGGCAACCCTGGACGGGTTTAAGCTCCGCGGAGAATTCAACCCGAGGCTCTCGGCAAGAACTGCCAACATGATAACTTTCCGGACAGACAGCGATGTCAAACCTCTGATCAGGCAGGAAGAGGTGCCAATTGAGGTGTCAGCCATAGCAGAGGGAAGCGAACTGGAATTCGAGAATAATGTCCATCACTACGGGCTCAAGGCTGTAAGGAATGTCGGCTTTGGTTACTGGCAGATGGCCAGCTATTCGACCTTTAGTTAATTGAACAGGTTCGGGGTTCAGAGTTCAGGGTTGGTTAGCCTTCGAGCTCTGGACCACTGAATCCAAAAGGGGGCCCCTAACATGGAAAACTGGCTATATATTTTCAGCGGAGCGGTAGGCAGTATCGGAGCGTTTTGGATCATTATCCGCTACGTTCTGGACCGGCTCGACAACAAGGTCGACGTCCAAGTCTTTAATGAGTTTGGCAAGCGCATGGAAGCCAACATCCTGTCTAATTATAAGCGATTCGACCGGCTGGAACTGGTACTCAAAGAAAACACCAGCGCGCTCACCACGCTCTGCGGGGAGATCGGAGAACTCAAGGGCCTGATGCAATCAAAGAATAACGGAGGCTGATAATGTCTATTTCTTTTCAGGAAGCATTTAACGAAACCCTCGGGCACGAGGGCGGATACGTCAACGATCCGGAGGATCCCGGTGGAGAGACAAACTGGGGCATATCGAAACGCTCCTATCCGGATGTTGATATCGCCGCGCTGACAGTCTTTGATGCAAAATACCTATATTTCCGTGACTACTGGGAGCGGCTGGTGCTGGACAAATTGGACAGTGGCCGGATCGCGGGCGAGATGTTCGACACCGCCGTGAACGCGGGCCGAAAAACCGCCGTCCGGATCGCGCAGCGCGCATTGAATTACCTGGGCGAGGATCTGACCGAGGACGGGCTTATCGGCCCGGCTACCATCGCCGCCCTGAACAAGTGGAGCGCCAGAGACGAGCAGGCCCTGTACAAATGTCTCAACGGGTTCCAGTTTATTCATTACGTCGAGATAACGAAAAGAAATGAAAAGCTCACGCGCTTTGCCCGTGGCTGGATGAAACGAATACAGCAATATCAGGAGGACTGAAATATGGGTATCCTGGGAGATTTATCATTCGGAAGCATTAAGGGTTTGATGGAGGGAGCGGGCTCTCTCGCGAAGGATCTGCGCTCCGCGATCACCGGCGAGATCAGCCCGGAGAAAAAAGCCGAGCTGCTCGAAAAGGCGGACGAGCTTGAGGCGATGGGAATGAACGCCCAGGCAGAGATCAACAAGATTGAAGCGGCCAGTCCGAAGCTGTTTGTCTCCGGATGGCGCCCGGCCCTGGGCTGGGTCTGTGTCCTCGGGATTGGATACCAGATGGTGTTTCGGCCACTGCTCGGATGCGCCCTGGTGTACTGGGATATCGATCTTCCCGAGCTGGACATCAGCTCCCTGATATCGCTCGTCGTGGCGATGCTGGGGATCGCCGGGTACCGGACTTACGAAAAGAAAAACCAGACAGCGAGGAATTGAGATGGACATCATCGACCTTGCACAGCAGCACGAACTCATGATCAGGGAGCAGGCCATCGCCTTCGCCCGCGCTCGTGGAGTGGATGCTGTGCCGGTCTATATTAACGGAAGAAAACGCTGCGTGAGCTGCAACAGGCCGATCCCTTTAAAGCGGCTCCAGGCCCGACCGGACGCTGTAAGATGCGTAGCGTGTGAAGAGAAAAACGAGGGGACAGGGTGGGCATAATTATGAAAACAACCCAAGAGAAAGAACTCGATTTAATCGCTTGGCTGGTGGTCGCCAATTTAGTCGCCTGGTTGATAGTAATAGTATTCGTATAGAGGAAAACAAATGACACTGAAAGCCGACATATTGACCGACCTGGATGACGTCTTCTACGACACGGACGAATTCGCAGAATCGGTATCATACACCGCATCCGGAGAAGAAGCGGCGACCGTGACGATCGTCCGGGAAGAGCAGGACCCGTCGATCATGTCCGACCCTCCGCCCGATGATGAGATGATCATCCTGGTAAAGAGCGCCGATGTGGCGGATCCGCAGCGAGGTGACACCTTTATAATTGATGACGAGACCTGGTACCTCAAGGCAAACCTCGGCATCAGCGGTGGCGAAGCACGACTGAGCCTGACCCGCTCAGGATGGAGGCAGGCATAATGCTGAAAGCGGGATTCAAAGTCCTGACGGACGTCAACAAGATCATGAAAGCGGAAGCGGCGAAGACACAAAAAATGGCGCATCGGGCCATCCATTATGAAACACTTCGCTTGAAAACAGAGGGATCATTTCTTTTGAAGACTGGACGACTTGGCTTGACGCCTGTATCTGTTTTGGCATCATCAAAGAGCAAAAGAAAGTCCCGCGCTCCTCTGCGAGGCTTGTTCCGCGGATTTATCTTTGCGAGCAACCGGCAGAACCTGACCGCAGATATTGGATTTCTTGGCACCACGCCGGGTACCGCGTGGCAGGCGGAACTCGCCGAGAAAAGCGCTGCGGGCTACACATGGTTGTATAAACCAAGACATAGAGAAGTCCTGCATCGCGCCGGCATTCACCTCCGAAAACGCACAACCGGCGGTTTGGTCCCCGGGCGGGATATTGTTAAGGCAATAATAGAACACGAAGGCGGTTATGACAAAATTGCACGAAATATCAAAAACAGTTTTGACGCCAGAATGCGGGGTGAAAAAGTATGAAAGCACTCATCCAGGCCATACAGACATATCTCAGGGCCGCGTCTGGGCTTGCATATGTCGCCAACGCAAACATCTTTATCACGCCGGACGAGAACCTGCTGCCGATCGGCGCGGGCTTTCCGGCTATCGGCCTGAAAGATGGAAATGTTGCGCAAGAGATTAAGTCCCAGCCGAACGTCTGGGAGGAGATCTATCTTGTGGATGTGATCATATATGTCCTGCTGCAAACCGGCGACCTGCCGATTGTCGGCCAGGCCGACCCGCTAAAATATGGCGTGCTCGATATCCGGGACGATATTGATACCGTCCTGCATGACAGCGCCCTGGGGATCTCCGACATCCTGATATCATATTGCCAGGCCGAAGGCGCGAGCGAGTGGATGGGCGGCGAGGATGTAAATATACAGAGGAAAGTCATGACATATCGATATGAAAAGATGGAAGTAAAATAACAGGAAAGGAGGACACACATGGAAGCGTATAAGGGAATAATCAGGATATCCTGCAAAAGAAAATCCGGCTGCCTGCGCAGCCTGCACCAGGACGTTCAGCCGGGGTGCATGGATTGTCCGGAGGCCCTGAATGAGATTCTGGATCTGGAGGGGAATGTAATCTACGAGTATGTATCACCCGTCGAGAAGACGGGAAAAAGAAACAAAAAAACAGGAGGTAAAGACTAATGGCATTTAATACGACACCTTTTCACGGAAAGGTCGCCCGCATCGAGAAAAACGACGTAGCGATGGACTTTACAGATGGATGGTCCATTGATTCTTCACTCGATATGGCCGACATGGCACGGCAGGGTCAGCACTGGAAGGAAGGTCTTCCGGGTCAGGCATCCTGGAACGGTAGTTTCAGCGGACAACTTGTGCTCGGCAACACAGAGCAGAAGGCGATCGTTGACAACATCATCACCGCGACGCCGGGCACAAAGCTCGAGGATATGAAGTTTCTCCTGGACGGGGCCACAAACGCATTTACAGGGGACATCTACATCACCAGCGTTTCAGTCTCACCGGCAGTCGGCGATGTTGTAAAATTTACGGCGAACTTCCAGGGTGATGGAGCTTTGTCTGTAACAGATGCGGCATAAGGGGGTGACATTATGACATCACCATCAACACCACAACATGGGAAACTCGCGGCTATATACCGCCTGCGCCCGAACGGTTTTGTCGGCAACGGCCTGAATGATGCTGCCCTGGGCGCTGGTTTCTCCGGCGCTGATTCGGCCTATTTCGAGGTCGTTATCGATGGCGTTGGTACCGGCACCCTCGGGGTCGATACCTTCAAGTGGCGCAAAGACGGCGGTGCGTGGACCGAGACGGTTGATATAACCGGCGAGGCTCAGACGCTATCAGACGGACAACAGATCACGTTCGGCGCGACCACCGGGCATACAGCTGACGATCAGTGGGTAATCGGCAACCTCAAAGACGAGGCTTGCAGTGAATCCGGCACCGGGGCGCAGATCACAGACGCACTGATGCGGATGCTCAATCCGAACAGCCCGCCGACATGGAGCGATACCGGCGGCAAGAATCTGCTGACGCTTAACAACACGAATGGCAGCGCCGTGTTCGACGGCAATGTGACTGCTGTTACGGTTTCCGGCAATAATGGATACATTCCGGCGGCTGCCCTGGAGAAGGTCGGCTATCTCACAGACTGGAATATGGATGTTTCGCTGGATATGGCTGATATCTCACGCATGGGACAGCAATGGAAGGAAAGCATTCCCGGCCAGGCAGGCGGATCCGGAGGCGCAAACGGTTATTTCATCGGCGTTGATTCCTTCTTTGACAGTTTCGAAGACGGTCTCGACGGCACGCAGAAATATCACCTGCTGCAACTGTTCAACTATGATCCGGATCAGGACCAGACCGGCGATCACTTTATTGCGTGGGTGACATTCAACAGCTTTGGCGTCAGCCCGTCTGTCGGCGACGTGGTCAAAGAAGCGATCGGCTTCCAGATCCACGGCGCGATATCATTCACGGCGAACGCATAAATAGAAAGGAAAAAATATGAGCTTTATTAAACTGGTATCAGAGGACGAAAAATTCACCGTCAAGATTGGTGATTCGGAGATTTATTGCCGGCGTTATTCCAGGGCGGCACACAAGAAACTGGAAAAGAGTATCCGCAAGCGCGAAGTCACCCGCCAGGGCCAGAAATACTGGGATGTCGATGACGACAAGATGAACGACCTGATTGTCGATTACGTCATCACAGGATGGAAAGGGGTCCCGGGCGCCGCCGGAAAAGACGAAGACTGCGTCATGGAAAACAAGCTCCGCCTTCCCGGCGACGCGATCGCCCAGATAATGGACGAGACTGGAGCGACATCCCTGGTTGATGAGGGCAAGACGGGAAACCCTTCCAAGGGCAGTTAGAGCTGCACGCTAATGCGCGTGTCAGCGGGATCGATAGATGCTCTATCTGTGACAAGAACTTTCGGGAGGGCATGAAAGATGTCCACATTATTGACGGGAAACAGGACTGTGAAAACTGCGAATGGGGCGTGCCGCTGGCCCCTGAGAACCGGGTCGCTTTTGACCTGTATAACACGATCAACACCCGGTTCGTGTACGACTTCAAAGCCCTGGAGCTCGTGTTTGAGATACACAGCCTGGAGATGACACAGGAAGAGGCGGTGAGGCTATTGGATAACCTGATCACCATCCACGGGATCGTAACCGACGCGAGTGATGCGAAGGCGAAGGCGAAAGCGCATGGCAAATAAAATATACATAACCCTGCAAGTTGACGACAAAGGCACCGCGACGCTGAAGAAATTTGGCGGCAACGCGGACGCGGCTTTCAAGAAAATGAAAGTCAACGCGAACGCCGGCGCCGCGCAGGCAGGTAAAATGGAAAAGGCCTGGTCCGGCGCGGTCAAGAAAATGAAGATGCACTGGAAGGCTTATTCCGCCGCCGCCGCAGTTGCCATGACAGCCGTAGCCGTGGCAGTTGGCGCGGGTATCAAAAAAGTGATCGGGATTTATGCGGATTTTGAAAAGGAAATGGCGAACGTTTCGACCCTTGTTGACACATCCAAAGTATCCATGCAAGGCCTCGAAAGAGGAATTATGAAGCTCCCCGCCGCGCTTGGCAGTGCCACGGAGTTAACGAAAGGTCTCTATCAGGCCCTGTCCGCGGGCGTGAAACCTGCCCAGGCGATCGAGTTTGTCGGCAAAGCCGCTATGGCTGCGAAGGCCGGTTTGTCGGATACATTCACGGCAGTGGATGCTGGTACGACTATACTGAATGCTTTTGGCATGGAAGCGTCGAAGGCTGGTGAGGTCTACGATCTGATGTTCACGACGGTCAAAGAGGGGAAAACCACCTTTGGAGAGTTGTCTGGAGCTATTGGAAAAATATCGCCGATCGCCGCCGCTGCGAATGTTTCGGTTGTGGAGATGCACGCCGCGCTGGCAACCCTTACGAAAGGCGGATTTAAAACCTCCGAGGCATCGGCTCGTCTGGCGACAGCACTGGGAACAATCATCAAACCGAGTTCGGAAGCGGTGAAGCTGACGGAAAAACTCGGCCTGGAATTCAACGCCACCGCTCTAAAAACAAAGGGTCTACACGGGTTCCTTCAGGATGTTAAAAAGGCAACAGGTGGGAATGTTGAGCAAATGGCACAACTCTTTGGCGGCATGGAGTCGCTGTCCGTCATGCTGGCCCTGACCGGCAAACAGAGCCAGGAGTTCACGGATATTCTGGGTCGCATGGGAAATGCGTCGGGGGCCACCGAAGAGGCGTTTAAAAAGCAGAAGAAAACCCTGGGCGCGCTATGGGATACCTTCAAGAACTTTGCGGGAAAGCAGGCGATTCTATTCGGCGGCGAACTGGCGCCATATCTCAAGGACGTTCTCAATACGACAATGGCCTGGTGTGAAGCGAACCGTGATCTTATCGCCCAGAAAATCCCGGAGTATGTTGGGAAAATTGCCGATTCTGTCAGCGCGGTCGCAAAGACTATATCATTCCTGAGCGGCATTGCTATTCCCGGCAGCATGGGCATCATCGGTTTGTATCTCTTTGGCCCCGTGGGTGGCGCGATTGCCCTGGCTTTGGGGTTGATAATCAAAAATATACAGGATTTTGATAAAAACTTCGGCAGCTTGGCGAAAAAGATGAGAAGCGGCAATATGGAGGTCATGGACTCGTTCAATATGTTGGGAGCCGACGCGTCATATATGTATGAAACCATTGCTAACGCAGGTAATAAATCTGCGAAAGATCAGGAGGCAGATTTTGCGAACCTGGAAAGGGTTGCAACAGGAGTTACAAAAACTGCAGCAACTAAAATTAAAGATATATGGCTAATTCATGCGCAAGATATGGGGCGTATTCGAAATAAAGAAACTGCCGCTGAGTTAAAACGAATCAAAGACTCTCAAAAGGCGGCGGTCAAGGCCGCGAAGGAACGCGAAAAGCTCGCGGCGGACTTCTCGAAGAAATATCAGGAACTCACCCTGGGCGATTACGACTATGCCGTGAGAAAGATCCGCGATCAGGGGAATGCTTACGAGCGAGCCGGATCTGATCATGTGCAGGTGGAAGAATGGGTTGCTGCGGAAATTAAGGACCTGGCCGACAAAGGGTCACAAGATAAAATCAAGGCGACCGAGGACTTCTCGGACAAATATCAGGAACTCACCCTGGGCGATTACGACTATGCCGTGAGAAAGATCCGCGATCAGGGGAATGCTTACGAGCGAGCCGGATCTGATCATGTGCAGGTGGAAGAATGGGTTGCTGCGGAAATTAAGGACCTGGCCGACAAAGGGTCACAAGATAAAATCAAGGCGACCGAGGACTTCTCGGACAAATATCAGGAACTCACCCTGGGCGATTACGACTATGCCGTGAGAAAGATCCGCGATCAGGGGAATGCTTACGAGCGAGCCGGATCTGATCATGTGCAGGTGGAGAAGTGGGTCTCGGCGGAAATAGGGAAACTGGTTGATTCTCAATCGCAAGATAAAATCAAAGCCGACGAGGACTATGCCAAAGAATCCACCCGGATCTACGAGCGCCTGGTGGACGACGTGAACAAGAACGCCCTGAGCGAATATCAATACAAGGGCAATCTCCTGGATAAGCAATACAGCGAATATAAAAATCATCTCGTGTCTCTCGGCAGACAAAACGAAACCTACGCCGATGGCGTAAATCTGCTCGACACCTGGCTCGCCGGCGAAAAAGCAAAGCTTTGGGATGAGGAGGCTCGTAAGCATGGGGGTGTCCTCGACACTATGAAGGTGGCGTGGAGTGACTTCTCCAGAGATAACATGAATACCTCACAGACGATGTACGATGGATGGACTCAGATCATGACAGGAATGAAATCCAGCATGACTGACATTCTTGTAGCCGGCATGAAGGGTGACTGGGACGAGATGGCAAGTTCCTGGGAATCCCTTTGGGATAACATGCTGGATATTGTTATACGGACAGTCGCTGCGATGTTGGTAGAAGCGGCTGCTGTGGCTGCCATTGGTTTTGTCACCGAGATTGTTGGCGGATTGTTTGCTGCAAAGGGAATTTGGGAAGTGCCAAAAGGAAAAGGTCAAGATACGATCCCAGTCTGGACTCGCCCCGGAGAGATGATCCTTACTCCAGAGATGGGAGAGAAGATTCGTGCTGGAGTCGCAGAGGGCGGTTATAGTGGTGACTTTGGTGGTTTAGGGGAAGCAATGCGAGCGAGTACCGGTGTCCAAGATACGGCTGTTATGGAGGCGCTGGCTAAAGGGACAGCTCAGACCTATTCAATTATCGGAGGAGCTGGATTAGGCTTAAATCTCAGTGGATTGATCAGTGGTTCTAAGTTTGCAGAGGTTATGATGAGTCCAGAGGTACTGGGTACTTCTATATTAACTGGTGGAGTACCCGCTGTAGGAAGAGAAATTCTTGGTGTGGCAAATATGCCGGGTATTGAAGGAATGCCGGGTGATTTCGGTTGGGATGACATAGGAGCATTGCTGGGATATGTCGGACTGGCTACGTTAGGAGTCCCCGGTGTGATAGCAGGTATTGTCGGGCAAACGCTTGGTGCCTATCTGGGGGACTATTTTGGGGATGCTATCGATATGCGGCAGAATGAACCGATGCTTGATGCGTATGAAGATGTATATAGTTCCAGAAGAAATGCGCATGCAGCGGCTATGGCTTCTATAGCGACCGGCCTTTCGATACATAGTTATCCGGGATTGTATTCACCTATGCAGCAAGCTATTGGAGGATATTATGGAGTAGATCCCGGAAGTGTATCTCCCGGATTGGGTTACGCTTCGGCGGCTACGTACGGTCCCGGCTTTGCAGGTTTTGGAATGGAAACAAGCCCCGGTTTTGAAAGTGGTGCTTATAGTGATCCCAACTGGGGTGGTGGCGGCGATGGATTGAGCAGTGGCGGGTTTGGAGGATTTGGAGGTCTTGGCGAAGGACTTGGCAGCACCGGCGGATGGGGCGGTGACGATGGCGATGATGGTGGTTTCTGGAAATATGGTGGTATCGCTCGCGGCCCTGCATCCGGACATCGAGAAACGCTGCATGGTGATGAGGCTGTGGTCCCGCTTTCCGGAGGCAGGAGTATTCCAGTGGAAATGCGAGGCGGCGGCCCTGGTGGCGGCACAACAATACATCTCAACGGCCCGCTGGTATCGATCGAGGGCGACAACCACGTCTTCGACGACCAGTTCATCGAGAAACTGACCCGCGAGGTCCGGATCGAGCTGCGTAATCTTGAGGAGTTGAGACACTAATGGGCAACTGCAGATTTTTATATCAGAATGAAATAACGGCGGCTTCTCAGATAGCCGTATCATCGTCATTCTATGGCGTGATCGGTGGCATTTATACCGAGCAGCTCGGGTCCGCCTCGGTCCAGAACGGCGGCCTCTATTCGGCCAGCGAAGACCTGGGCTATGTCGTAGAGATTGACGGTGTAGGCGGCGGGCAGGAAGTCACCCAGGCCACCTTCAAATGGTCGGACGACGATGGCCAGACCTGGACCGAGACCGGCGTGGCCACCCAAACAAGCGCTTATGAGATGTCCAACGGAGTGACAATACAATTTGCATCCGGCACTGGAGACGATTTTGAGCTGGGCGATAAGTGGTCATTTATTTGCAAGAATAATTACGGCAAGCAAAAGCTCTTCGATCTCGACCGCGATTTTGTCTGTCGCTCCAGAACCCTCGATGATCCAAACGCGATCACACTGACTTTTTCCGAGGCAAAGAACATCAAAGCCCTGGCGATCTTAGACCATAACCTGTCATCCACGGCTGTGATCACGCTTATGGGCAATACGAGCGACGCATGGGGCGCGCCGGCATATTCGCAGGTGATAGCATGGAACTCGAAAAAGATCGGTTATTACCTCGACCAGACATACCGGTACTGGCGGCTACAGATATCAGACCAGCTGAACACCGACGGCTATATCGAAATCGGCGAGTTGTATCTCGGCGATTATTTGGAACCCGGCAATAACTACAGCTATGGGTGGGATCAATCAACCTCCGTCTTTGAGACGGCGGCAAAAAGCAGGGCCGGAGTTGGGAAGAAATCGCTGGACTACCTGCAGGAGAGTTTCCAGATTACCTTCGATCGGATCCCGGAGACGGATATCGACTCGCTCCTCTCCATGCTCAGAGCAATCAAAAACGAGGCGACGCGGATGGTTAAGCCGGCCTGGTTCTTTCCAGAAGGCGCCGGAGACGCGAACAACTTTTACCTTGTCAACATTGACAAGATTTTAAGCCGAGAGGCAATGTTTCTTGATCAATTCACGATCGCGGTAGATCTGTCAGAGGCGGTGAAATCGAATGTATAAGAAATCACTGGCCTTTTCCAAAAGTCAGGACGCCGGGAATCCGGAGCTGACAATCTGTCGAATAACCAATTCGGCTGGCTTGAGGATATTCTCCGACCGTATGCCGCCGGACAATGTCCGCCTCGACACGGATGCCGTGCTATATGACGGCACATACACATACAACGGCGATATAACCTTCGGCAGCAACATGGAGAACGTCCTGGATTATGGAGGCAGGGTACTGAGCTGGGGCCGCCTGCGCGAGACACTCACTCCTGATTCCGGCGACCTGACTCTGAGCCAGAAAACGCAGGAGATCTCGACCATGCAAATCGTGTTGAATAATGCCGACAGATACTTCTCGAAGCTCCTGGGCAGGGAGAACATGATCTCCGCAGTGATAGAACTGCTTGTCGGAACCGGAGACATATCGAGGGATGAGTTCCTGGAGCAGCTTACCGGCATAGTGTCGCGTTTTACTTTGACCGACGAGAAACTTACCCTCAAGATCAGGGCGGTGTAATAATGAGCACCAATCTCCAAGACACATACAGCCTGGGCCGGGCGTGGCGATACGCAAACCCGCGCATGCCGACCGATTACCTCCCCGCCGTGTATGGCGATATAAAGGGCGGCAACTATGGCCTGTGGAACTGCCCCTGCATCGACACGGTCAACTTCTATTACCTTATCGCGGATCATACCATCCTGAGCGCCGGAAACGGCAACGACTTTACGGTTTATAATTACGCTAACGTGGCGATTGATTCCGCAGGATACACCATTGTCGATGACCACACGGATGAAAATGGGGCGCATGTTGCCATAATCAATTTTACTGATGATCAAGCGTTAAATGAACTGATATCAATTCGCTGTAAAGGCAAGAACGATGGCGCCGCGCTGATAGAAAACCCAGTTACAATCCTGGAAGATTTTGTCGTCAACCTCGCTGGCGGAGCCTCTGCGGATTTCGATGCCTTCGCCCTGCAAAAAGCGAAAGACGTCTGCACAGATTACAAGGCCGCGGGCCTGATCACCGGAGACAGCTCTATCGGGACCACGCTGTCGGAGATCCTCTATTCATTTCACGGCGAATGGTGGAAGAATCACCAGGACAATATTGTCATCCAGATGAACACGACCGACCAGGTGTATGCCTGGAAGGGCGAGCTCCTGGAGCGAAACATAAAGAAACTGTCCGCCACACGCGATGAAAAAAACCTGTGTAATATTGCGGAAGTTCAATATGCCTGGAATTATAGATTATTCAAATACGAGGAGGGTGATGACGGCAGTTCTACCGCGGATCAGCTAAGCCGGAACGTCCACGGCGACAAGATCAAGACCTTTGATTTTAAGTGGTGCCGTGACGCGACCACGATCGCGGCGGTGCAGGCGATAATCATCAACCGCCTGAAGGACCCGATATGGATGATCCGGTTCGATGAGGTCACACTGCGAAACCTGCATTTTGAGAAGGGCGATTTTGTTCTGCTGAATCATTCCACGCTCTACGATACAGCGCAGCTCCCCTTCGCGGATCGGATAGTCCAGGTGCTGACAAAGGTAACGGCCATCAATGACAAAACGATAAACTTTGAGCTTATCGACAAGGGCGTGTCTTATCATTCGCTCAGCGAGTCTGTGGCGGAGATTGTCAATATCACGGAGGTTATCGCAAAGAGCGTCACAAAAAACGTGGCAGAGCAGCTGGCCGTCACGGAGACCATTGCAAAGAGCGTCACGAAAAGCCTGACAGACGGTGTTTCGATTGCCGAGACTATATCGAAATACATCGAGAAAGGTACAATAGAGGAGATCATCAATATCACGGAGGTTATTGCAAAGGGCGTTACAAAAAACCTGGCGGAGAGCGTTGCGGTTAGCGAGGTCATCGCGAAAGAAATAACAAAGGCGGTTTCTGAAGGAGCCTCGATTTCCGAAGTGATAACAAAATACATTCAGAAAACCGCTCCGGAAAGTCTCGCGATTTCCGAGCAGGCAATCTTAAACGATTTCAGATATGACGGAATACATTATTACAATGGATCTTTCGCGTGTGGCGAAGATTACACTGTGCTTTGAAAAAGACTATAACGGTAATGAAAGGAGCATTAAAATGATAAAAGAAACGATAAAGATCACTGGTAAGGTAAAAATCGAGTTATTCGGTCCCGATGGCGGGCTGAAGGATCTGCGAGAGATAAAGAATCTAATTGTTACAGCTGGACTCAATCATATTGCTGACCAGATGTCTGATCAGGGTGAGGATGTCATGTCACATGTCGCCATCGGCACCGGGACAACGGCGGCTGCTGTTGGCAATACTGCGCTGGTGACGGAACTCGATCGCAATGCCCTGACATCGAAAACGCAGGCCACTAAAACAGTGACGTACATAGCAGACTGGGCAGCGGGAGATGGCACTGGCGTGATCACAGAGGCTGGGATACTCAACGCAGCCGCCAACGGAACCTTGTTGACGCGGATCGTATTCGCGGCGGTAAATAAACTGGCCAACGATGCGCTGCGGATCACCTGGGTGCATACATACGCCGCGGTATAATAGGAGGGGATTAAAATGGCCACACCAGACTGGATTAATTATGACGAGAAAGTAGTTGGAGAAAACCACGGCAGCCTTGCAGACGTAGCGAACCGGCCAGCGAAGGCAATCCACGCGAATATGCTGGCAGAGCATGATGCAGATGGCAAGCACACATTCGCTTCGTCTTCCGTCGCCGATGAAGGCTCCGTCACCCTTGACACAGGCAAAATCGGACGCGGCTGGGCGATGGCCGGAGACAACGAGGAATATATCGAGTTCCGATTCACCGCCGCCGGAGTCGTGACGGTGATAAGTAATACCGCTAACGCGATTAACACTGACACAGACGGCAATCTCTGCGTCATCGATGCCGGCGCGGGAATCGCAATCAAAAATAGACTGGGCGCGACCAAGATAATCCGGTACGTCGTCCAATACAGCGCATAGGAGGCGATCATGAGAGGCTACCCGAAATACATACCGACGAAGCAGGACTACATCAACCTGCTGGCAATCCCGGAGCACAAGGCGCGTGCCCTGGGCGACCTGGAAGGGCTCTATGCTGACGACGACACGCTCATTATGACGACTACAGAGCTGATCGATCCCAGGGACCCGATGTCCGACTGGAAACAGGAGCTAAAGCCGAATCCGTCACCGCTCTGGAAGCAGAAGGGCTTCGCTGACCGCACGGAACTGGCGAAGATAATCAAGGCGAATGGAGGTACGATATAATGACAAATCGACTGGTCACACAAATAGCATCACAGAACTCAGACCTCGCCGCGATCCTGGCGAACATGAACCTCAATCCAAAAAACACCCTCGTGGAATACAAGTCCGCGACGGTGGTCACGGTAACGGGCTCCAACGTCATGGGGCTCAACCTCAACAGCAAATGGTGGGTGCTGGATACCGACTTTGACCTCGACCTTGATGCCGATCTCGACACGGGGGCGAAGGCCCACGGCACCGATTATTATGTCTACCTCTGCGACGATGGCGGCTCGCTGGTCGGCCTGCTCTCGGCGGCTACAACCTATCCCGCGGGCTACGATGCCAACACATCGCGCAAGATCGGCGGGTTCCACTATGGCCGCGTCCGCCTTGTGAATGCAAACTGGATACCACTTGATGTGACAAATGGCGCTTACGGCGCTGGCTGGGAGGATGATGTATCGTCGGCGATCCTCTCAAACTCCGTCTGGGATCTCAAAAACCGTCCGACCTGCGCACCGGAAGGCATGGCGAAGGTTGGCGGAATCTGGGTGGATATATATCTGGCATCCGTCGATGACGCGATAACACTGTCAACGGGGAAATTACTCACCGGCACGACGAAGTCAATCTATAATGCCAATCCCCTCACCGGAACGGAATCACTCAACTGGTACCATTTTAACGAGCTGGCGAAGCGGACAGGCAAACGCATGATGTCACTGTCCGAATGGCTCCAGGGTGCAGAAGGAAGTCCCCAGGGAAACGACGGAGACAATGTCAATGCCTGGTCATATACGAGTAATGCCGGTCGCAATCCCGCCGGCACCGTCGTCAACGCTGTCAGCGCATACAATCTCTGTGATTGCGTGGGAAATGTCCTGGAGTGGCTGGATGAATTTATGCTCGATCCCAGTCAGGTAACTGGTGGCTGGCAGGACTCCATGACGGGCCAGGGTGTCGGGCAGCTGTATATGTACGGTGCTACCTCACTGCATGCCGTCCTTGCAGGCGGCATCTGGCCCAACGGCGTGAACGCCGGTTCCCGGTGTGTGGGCGTGAACAACTATCCGTGGCGCGTGAGCACGAACCACGGGTGCCGCTTCGCCTGTGACTCTCTGTAATCTGATATCTGGGAATCTGTTTTAATGGAAAATCTTGTAATCTATCAGAAGGTATATGATCTCATGATTTATTTGTTTCCAATCATAGACAGGTTCCCGAAATATGAAAAGTTTGTTCTTTGTACACAGGTCAAAAACTGCATTATCGATATAGCGCGGCGCATTATCCGGGCGAATAAAAGCCGGAGCAAGCGGCCACTGCTGTACGATATCGATGTGTCAATCGAAGAATTGAGGATGCTGATCAGGTTTTCCCATGACAGGAAATATCTGTCTCATAATAGTTATGCGGAGACAAGCAAACGGATCAACGAAATAGGCCGCCTTCTGGGCGGCTGGATGAAGTCTCTGGGTTGAGGGCGCTGCAGGCGGCAACTGGAACAACGGCGTGAACGCCGGTTCCCGGTGTGTGAACGTGAACAACTATCCGTGGAACGTGAACACGAACAACGGGTGCCGCTTCGCCTGTGACAGTGATAATATTATAGATCGAAGAAATTACGGTTTCTCCGGCAGTGACTTTTCAAAGTCAGGCTCTCAGTCCGTGCCGCAAGGCAAAATATATAAACAGGCCCGCGATGGCAAGTAGGAAACGAAAGCTATCGCAGGCCACACTCTTGTGAGATCATATATGGCGAAAACATACGGTGGGCTTTATCCCCGGATATACAACTTCGGCAACCTGTTTCTGGCATACCAGAAGGCCCGGAAGGGGAAACGATACAAAGAGAACGTCCTCGCCTTCAGCTGCCACCTGGAAGAGAACCTGATCCAGATCCAGAACGAGCTGATCTGGAAGACATTCACGCCTGGCCGATGCAACACCTTCTATATTTATGAGCCCAAGAAGAGGCTGATAACCGCCGCGCCATTCAGGGATCGGGTTCTCCATCACGCGCTTTGTAATATTGTTGAGCCTATATGGGAGTCCCGCTTTATCGCAGATTCCTATGCGTGCCGCCCGGGCAAGGGAACACATGCCGCGGCAGACAAACTGACCGCACTTTTGAGACGCTGCAAACGCAACTGGGGCCGCGTCTACTGCCTGAAAGCCGACATATCAAAATACTTTCCCTCGATCGATCACGACACCCTCAAGCGATTATTACGAAAGCGCATCGCCTGTCCGGAAACGCTATGGCTTTGCGACGTTATTATTGATTCGACCGGCTCTGATACTGGTGTCCCGATCGGCAACCTGACAAGCCAGCTCTTTGCCAACGTCTACCTCCACGAGCTGGATGAGCTTGTCAAGTACACGCTTCGCGAACGGTTTTATATTCGCTACATGGACGACTTCATTATCCTGGCGCCGGACAAAACGCACCTGCATCACGTCATAAATGATATCGCGGACTATTTACAACATAGTTTAAGGCTGCAGTTGAACAGGAAAACACAGATATTCCCCGTCGAAAGCAGGGGTATAGATTTTCTCGGGTATCATACCTGGGCGACACATCGACTATTGAGGGCATCCAATGCAAAACGTGCAAAGCGGAAGATCCGGACACTACAGAAACTTTACCGGGGAGGGAAGATAACCCCGGACAGAGTCATTGTAGCTGTCCAGAGTTGGGTTGCGCACTGCAAACACGCGAACACATACAGGCTGAGGAAGAAAGTGCTGGAAGGCATTACGCTGAAACCGAAGTGCTCATCTACTGTTCAAGGTGTGCCGGATACAGAAGGCGTGACCACGTAGTCATTTTCATGCTCTGTTTATTCTGTAAAATCGGCAGGCTACAAAGGGGTCAAATAACTTTTAAATTTATTTCAGTTTTCGGGTATTTTTTCCTTGACACAAGCACTGCTTTCCTTTATGACTACTTGTAAGACAATCTAAATACTAACCAAAGGTAAGACATTATGAAGAAATCGAAACGAGCTGTCAACAAAAAACTGGCCGGTGCTTTGATCGGTTATGCCCGATCGAGCTATCAGAACCTGGCTGGCCGCATGGAGCCTCCGGTCAGCCGACCGATGATTAGCCAGATCATGCTCGATGCAACCTGTAACGAGCGGCTGATGAACCAGGTGACGGAGATTCTCCGGCCGGCGGCTGCGGCTCTGATGGGTGAACTTTTCAATCTCGTCAATGGGGCGCGATCTGCCCCGGATCTGCTCGATGTCCTTTTCCCTCCTGTTTGTGTTGATCCTGAATCAATTGGTCTACCAGTAACAGAGGGAAATCATAATACTTTGCTTGAAAAAAAGGGGGAAAGAAAAGATGGGAACAATAGAGATTGTGCAGGATAAGATTACGGTGGTTCTTAGCATGTGGTGGAGGGGGGTATTATGAAAGAGGCAAGTGTGTATTACGCGAACCGAGCATTGCATCACATCGCGTCTTTGATGTTCCATTTGTGGGACGAGGATGCAGTGTTTGTATTGCAAGCAGACATTGACGAGATCAAAGAGAACCTGGACGAGATCAAAGAGAACCTGGAATAGGTTATGACCTGGCAGTCCCGGTTGTGACCATTGCTGGGCGGCAAGTATGGCACACAGATTTGCGAGTTTGTGATCTTTACAGTTGGACAGAATCCAACAGAGCCGGAGGCACCATCAATTCTGTTTTCGCATTTCGTTATAACTTTCCGACCAGTATCAACAGGCCTCCCCGTGCTTGTGGTCCTTTCGACGACCCCGGCTCCATACGGTTTCCGTTGGAGCTTATGGAGCTGGCACGGAAGAAGGAAGAGGCGCGCCAGGCCCGAATATTACGCCGGAAACGCGGCGGGGGCCAGTTGGTTCTCTATGGACAGGGACAATAAGGTCGGCCCGGGGATGCCGTTAAACTCCCCTTCATAGACTCCTCCTTACAGGGGCCCGCCGGGAGCCTCGGCGCAAGCGGAATCTCGGTTATAAATATGGGTGTCGATCATGATTAAACGATTTCAAGGCTACATCGAGAACGAGTCCTGGGATGAGAACCTCAGAGAAGCTGATGACTGGCTGACTAAATTCTGTTACGCGGTCATGATTCTGGCTGTGCTTTATTTCGGCGGCGGCTATCTGCACGCGTGGATGACGGGGGTTTTTCAATGAGAATTCTGCTCGCGGCCCTGATCGTCCTATGTATCCCAACGATCCTGTATCCCCTCGGCATTCATCCGGCGCTGCCATACTCGCTGTCGGATCTGGTCCGGGAGGAATACATGACCGAGGTCTGGCAGGAAAAGGCACGCCAGGCTTATCACGGAACGGGTTATCGGATTGAATGGATCAACGGCAAGGAATATTTCCGGAGAGACGGCCAGTGGTGCAGATACAAAATCCCGGCCGACTGGCAGATGGAGGGGTAGGATGAGCGGGAAACGCGATAAAAAGATTCGGAAAGCCGGCGAGCGCTATGGCCGACTTCTGCCGATGACGAGTCTGACAAGCTTGTCTCTCGGGAAGCGTCTGAAGGTAGCCTGGCGAATCGTAAGGACAAAGAGTCGGAGGGTGGCATAATGTTCATCATCGTATTTGTAATAGCGTTTGTGGTCGGCCTCATCTTCGGCGCGGGACTGTGGGATATGACACAAGACAGATCCAAAAGGAAATGGCATGCGATACCATATAATCATGAACATCGCGGGCGAGATCTATGATCTCTATCGAATGGCACCGGACCCGGATCGGGCCGAACTCCTGGCACGGATCTCGGTCGCGAAAGAAAAGGGGCTGATTCCATCGCCCTGGTCGGTGAATCCATCCGATATCCGGGTCCAGGAAGCCCCGGGGCGTGAATCCATCCATGCTTAGGTATGGCCCGGGGCGTGAAAGTCCAGCACAGAGCGATTGTGTGCGTTGTTTTATTCAGAGATATCAGACCGTTATAATGAAAGGAATGTTTATGCCAGAATCCACAGCGAACGTCGACAATCCGCTTTATGCCGAACTCGATCGGCTGCGAGGTATCGTCGGTGAACAGGTCACCGAGATCTCTGATCTGAAGGATGAGATCAACTCGCTCATCAAACCCATAAGCGAATACGAAGAGCACGGCGCGTCGATCGGGGCGATGGTGGCTCTAAAACAAAAGGCCTATGGAGACAGCTTTGGCAAGGCGGGCGATGTCTTGCGGATACTCTATCCTGGCGGGATCACCCCGGAGCAATACGATGACCTCCTTTCTGTAGCCAGGGTCGTCGACAAGCTCTTTAGAATCGCGACAGACAAGGACGCCCTGAGCGAGTCTCCGTACCGTGACATCGCTGGCTATGGGATCCTCGGCACGGTGAAAGGAGAACACAATGGGAGTGGCGCGGCCGAAAATCAAGGATGAGGTCCACTACAAAAAGGGTCTGACCTGGGCATACTGTTCTCACTGCAACCACTTTGTCCGGGACTACCAGGTACAAGGCATCGGCGCTGGGATCGCCAGAACCGAACCACGCTGCGACATTATCGGCCTGAAAGACGGCCGTGGATACCGGATTAACCCGGCATACATCTGTGACTACTGGGACAACAGCAACCATATGAAGCGATACAGGGATGAATTTTTATGATGACACGGGAAGTTTATAGCCGAACAGAATCTAAAAGAGAGAACACCGCTGTCCGTCTGCTCTCTCTTGTATCTCTTTTCAATAGATTCAATACAAGTATCTATGGACCTCCCTGCGTTTTGGGTCCTTTCGGGACCTTGTCTCCTATGCGGTTTCCCCCAGCGCGGAAATTGCCTGCACATAAATTCATGTTTCGGTTGGAAATTTGGAAAGCGTCAACATTGAGGTTGGTCTATGAGTGATTCGGATGGGACAGGCGGCAAGGCCACTTCTGTGGATGATATTAAACGGCAAGTCCAGGAGCGCATCGATGAGGAGACCGCGCAGGCTCCGGCCACGGCTCCTGATTCCGGACCGAAGATTGACAGTAAATTTATTAGCGATTGTATCTTTGCGAACGCCCTGGGCGATGGCACGATGTACGCGACTCTGTTCCGCGATAAACTTCTCTACTGTAAAAACATGCAGGAGTGGTTTGAGTGGACCGGCCACCGCTGGCAGCGTGATATTATGGGACGATCGCTCGCCGCTGTCGAGCTCGTAGTGCAGCAATATCTGGGAGAATATAAACGGCTCGCCGGGGAGATTGCCGGGGTTGTGGTTGATGGCGATGATGAAGGCCAGGCGAAGGTGAAGAAGCTCAGAAAGTCACAACACGACCTGCTCAACCGGGCAAGCAAGCTCCGGGACGATCGCCGCCGGACCGCCTGTTTGAAATTCGCACACACGATCACGGATCCCCTGGCCATCACCGGCGACGAGTTCGATCAGAAGCCGAAGCTCTTTCCCTGCGCGAACGGTGTCATCGATCTCGTGCGCGGGACGCTTATCGATGGCCGCCCCGGCGACTATCTGTCGATGGCCAGCCCGGTTGATTTCAAAAGCATCGATGCACCCGCGGTCCTCTGGGAGAAAACGCTACTCGAGATATTCAGCGGCGACGAGGAAATGGTGGCATATATTCAGCGCCTTTTCGGGTATGCCATGACCGGTCTGGTCCACGAGAAGGTTTTCCCGGTGTTCTACGGGAAGGGCGGCTGGAACGGCCGGAGCCTGATCATTGAGACCATCAGCTACGTCATGGGATCCCTCGCCGGGTCTATTCCCTCTGAAATGCTTTTATCCTCGAAATACGTCAAGGCCTCATCCGGACCATCGCCCGATGTCATGAGTCTCAAGGGAATGCGCTTGACCTTCGCCTCTGAGACCGACGAGGGCCAGAAGTTCAGCGCTTCGAAAGTCAAATGGCTGACCGGTAAAGATGAATTAAATGGCCGGAACCCTCACGATAAATATTCGACGCGGTTTCAGCCAACGCATAAACTATTCCTGATGACCAACTCACAACCCCAGGCGCCGGCAAACGACAAGGCCTTCTGGGAGCGGCTCCATCTGATCCCCTTCACCCTGTCATTCGTCAACCGGGATCCCCAGGACGCGACGGAGCGCCGAGCGATACTCGATCTTGATCAGCAGCTGCTGAAAGAGGCGCCCGGGATCCTCGCCTGGCTGGTCCGGGGCTGTCTGCTCTGGCAGAAACACGGCCTTAAACCGCCGCGCAAAGTCACCGACGCCACCGAGAAATACCGGCGCAACGAGGATCTCCTGGCAGACTTCATCGACGAGTGCTGCCTCCGGGAGCCGGGGGCGAAGGGCAAGGCCTCGGTTCTCTACGGCCGGTTTGTCTCCTGGTACCACGACAACATCGGTACCAAGGAACCATCCGGAACCTGGTTCGGCAAGCAGCTCAGCCAGAAATACGACAAGTCAAAGTCCGAAGGTTGCGTCATTTATATCGGGATCACGCTCACCGATTAGGGAGGGTTAGAGGGTTTATGGTGGTAAAACTTAACAAACGAAATGGAGTTATT
>Ga0208905_1000135_pt1 | contig 36273 bp, 44 predicted proteins | sample AntAceMetag02UKS_FD_184776 | JGI IMG/M metagenome (GOLD analysis project Ga0208905, IMG submission 184776) | Saline lake microbial communities from Ace Lake, Antarctica - Antarctic Ace Lake Metagenome 02UKS (SPAdes) (version 2) | ecosystem: Environmental > Aquatic > Non-marine Saline and... | reverse complement strand
ACTTTCATATACTTGTCCGCTCCTTTTTGATCTCCTCGATCAGTTGTTTTGACAAAAAACAACTTAAGGAGCGGACACTTTTTTGTCAAGCAGGCGTCAACTTTTGAACGTTACCAAAATTTTATTCCAACACTCCATATTTGAAATTTACTGTAGGACCGGCTTCCAGTCGCGATTATCGGGGCAAGACCCGAAAAGCTGTTATACCGCCTCGGTTTAAAATACCTCTCTTTGCCTCAATTTTTCTTATCAATGTATTGAGATTTTCCAGATCCAACGGCTTTGGCAGGTAAGCGTATGCCTCGCGAGCCAGCACATCCGCTACGAAGTGGTCGGCGTAAGCTGATGTTATGATCACCGTAATATGGGGAAATTTTTGATTTAATAAATGGAGAACCTCATGGCCGGTCATTTCCGGCATTTTTAAATCGATAATTGCAATATCAAACATATCCTTTCCGACAATCTCCATCGCCTTCGGTCCTTCGGTGCAGATTTTCACCTCGTGCCCTTCCAGGGAGAGCGCGTCCTTGAGGATGACGCAGAAGTCGGGATCGTCGTCAACCACCAGGATTCTGGACCTCGGGCTGTTTTTTCTGTCTGACTTTTTCGCGGATCCCATTTTGCCTGTTACCCTAAATTTTCCAGGACGTTTTTGACAGCACTATTGATTTTAACTTCCGGGGGAAACAATATTAGCCGGGGCCCGGTTCGGAAAATTCCCATTTTACCCGGCGGATTTGGGTTTTGATGTTTTTGATCCCTTTTTTGTGCTGGTTGATCTGCTCTTCCAACTCGTTTATCTTCTTCTTCAACTTGAGTCGTTCTACCTTCCTTGAATCCGCCAGCTCCCGCCACATCTTCCACTTTGATTTAAGTTTCCGGGGCGAGCGGATCAACGCGGCGGGCAGTCTTGTTACAGCAGATAAAATGTGAAGGCTTCCTACTTTTCCCAGCAGGCAACCCAGAATTATTCCCAGGAATAAGGCCCCGACACCGATTATTACGGATATGACCGGCACCACTAATTTATCCATCCTTCTCCTCTCCTTGCGAGGACGGCTTTTTTCTTAATCCCCGGGCATGTTTAAGCAATATTTTAGCTTCTTCGGCATGGTCTCCATCGGGATATAGCGAGATGAAATCGTTTAATTTCTCTATCACCCCGACACGATCTCTTTTTTTAAAAAGAAAGAACCTGACCTGGAGCAACCTGACTTCCCCCGCCCATCTTCCTCTCGGGTATTCATCGAGAAACCGATCAAATTCCTCTTCGGTATCTTTTAAAAAGTCCGTTCCGTATTCATGACTTTCCATCAGGGTGCGGATATAATAAAAATGAGCATCCTCAGAATATTTACTGTTAGGATACTCGCTCAAAACCGTGGTAAAATCATCCCGGGCTTTTTTTAGGTCCGATTCGACTCTACCCTGGAGGATTCGCCGGCCGGATTTTTTTTGTGATTTTTTATAGTGATCCAGACCCATCCGGTAGTAGAAATAGGCTTCTTCATCCGCCCTGGCTCCGGATGAGCCGGATTCTTCGGCCGACTGCTCCGAATAACCTCTCCGGTCGTATTCTCTCCTCTTGACGGGGTCGCTTAATATCCGGTAAGCCTCGGCCAGCTCCTTGAATTTTTCTTCCGCCCATTTCCCTCGGGAGGGCTTATGTTTGTCGGGGTGGTACCGTAACGCGAGGGCCTGGTAAGCCTTTTTTATTACTTCTTCGCCGGCCTCGGGGTGAACCTGAAGGATTTTATAGTAGTCTTTTCCGGTCAAGATAATAATTCCCTCCCGCTCCCGGGAGATCAATATATTATTACATTGCTATCGATACTAGCCCGACTTTCGCGATTCGCGGCAAGTCGGGCTATCTCCGGCATTTTTCAAAACTAACCCGATTTATGAAATAAATCGGGTTACAGTATGTCTATTACCCTTTTTTTACCATCACTTCCAGTATGCCGTTTTTATAATTCGAGCTGAGGGTCTCCGGCTTAACCTGTACGGGAAGCAGAATTTCCTTGTGATACTTCCTGTCTCCGTCCTGGGCGGAAATATCCAGGATGTCTTCCTTTAAATCCAGTTTTATGCCCGCTTCCGTCACCCCTGGCATCTCAGCGTAAATCCTGATTTCCCCTTCTTCATCGAAGACATCGGTAATCGGCTCCCTTTCCTCCTCGACCTTCGGCCCCTTCGGAGTTTTTTTAATATTGCCGAACGATTCAACCACCGGCTTTCCCTTACCCCCCAGGGAAGATCTGATGGAAAAGCCGTAAACCCCTTTCATGCCTTTTTTCAACTGGCTCAGATCAAACTCTCCTTCCTGCTTGATCTCACCTCCGGATTCTTCCAGTTTCGATGACAGGTCAACCAGTTTCTCGATGCCTTTAAATATGCCTCCCAGTCCTATTTTGCCGCTTCCAAAGTCAAAGTCAAAACCCTCTTTTTCTTCCTCTTTCTCCGACATCTCTCACCTCCTGTGGTTGTTATTGCATGGTCACGCCTTCTGTTTTTTTAAAAATTTCCGGGGCTCCCAGATATTCAGCTAACCCTTCAAATTCTTCCTTATTCTTTCCGGCACGAAGGAGCAGCCTCTGGTAATTTCTGACTTTGTTTGTCTCTTTGACCTCAGTTATGAGAATGTTGTCCGGGAGTGGGGGGATGACATCGTGATAGGCCCCGATAAAAAGGATGCCACTCTCCCATGGACGTAAAGTCTCATTTATCCTCTCGGCTATGTATCTGTCCCGTTTTTTAAGCAGTCTGTCCCTGGTCAGCCGGTATATGAGATATGCGGTCAGCTTCTTACCGGTTGAACCGGCATTTGCAATCCTGACAATACGGTCTCTCTCTTTTTTTACCAGGGGGAAATCTTCCGTCTTGACCAGGAGCGCGCCCCTCTTCAGCAGGTCGGAGATAATTTCATAATTTTTGCTGCCGGCTTTAACCCCTTCTTCCACAATTTTCTCCCCTACTTCCCCGTCAGCCACCATACCATCCTGGTATATCTTGAAACCTTTGACATCTAAATCGATAAAATAGTTAAAGATAACATCCCATAATTTGGAGATTGTTTCGCGGTGTTTCCGCCAGAACTCCTCCCCGAAACCGGCGATGCCCTTCTTGTCCACCTGCCGGGCGACACTACCCAGATCGGCGCTCATATGAATTACCGGAACGTAAATCAGTTTTCTCATTCAAATCCTTTTGATTAAAAGTTCGGCTGTTTTTTCCCGCAGAGAGGATATGACCCGGCAGTTCCGGCAGTCCTCATTCTTCTCGTCATATTTTTTGCAGGTTAAAAGCATCCGGACCTGTTGCTTGAGTTGGACCGCCCTTTCAGCTTTGTCGGAAGCGGTTCTCGACAAGTTGATATCGCGGGTCAATTCCTTAATAGTCCATTCTCTTTTAAGAAATATCGGACACTTTATCTCCGGCCTGGGTTCCGTCATGTCGTCTCCCTCTGAGTTACCCCGGTCTGTTCTCTCTTCGGCAGCCTTACTTCCAGGATGTTATTATGGTATTTTTTTACAATTCCTTCCCGGTCAACCTCTAACGGGAGAGAAATCTCTTCGTAGTACCTGTCCCGGGAGGTCCGGCAGGAGATGACCAGTCCGTCGTCGCTCATATTCACCATTATATCTTCCTTCCTGGCGCCCTTCAACTCCATAATCACGTTCAGATAGTCCCCTTCGTCAAAGACATCCAGAATTGATTCTTCTTCAGCCGGTTTTAATCCCCCGATAATCCACCAGCTGAACAAAATCTTCTGGCCGGTAGATTCTTCGATTCGGCTTTTTTCAAAGACCAAAACCGGAAAACCGGTCACCTTCTCCGCGGTCGGGTTGATGACATCCCTTATCCGGTGCAGAACCTCCATATGATTTGGAGACGGGTAAAGTATCGCCAGCTCCCCGATAGTGGCGTGCTGGTTCTCCCAGATAAAGAGAAGAACGCTTCTGCTCTCCGGGTCCAGCTCCCCGGCGATTTCATCTATATTTTCCTCATTGACACGGAAGAGGCTTCTCTCAAATATCCTGTTTTTCCAGTCCTCCTCATTCTTCACCATGAACCAGGCCCGGACAACGGAAGGACCGGCCTTCCGGCGATCTGACACCGACTTTGATCGGGGCGGCAGATAAGAAAGACAGAGAGCATCTTTGTTCCTCAGCACAAAACCTCTTTTCTGAACGTTGATGCCCCGGATAGATTCAAGAGGAATTTGAACTAAAATCTGGGCCGCCTGCCAGAAAAATAACCTTTGATTGGTTAAATAAAGTTCCCCGGCTTTCCAGCCGCTCCGCAGGTTATCTTTATAGAAACCGTTATCGGTGAGAATGATCTCTTCATCCGGTAAAAGATTCGGTTTTTTTTTCATTCTGCCGGATGCCGGATTAAGAGGTCTGTTCCGATTCATCTGATTCATCACTCTTTCGGTAGTCTTTATAGGTAAAGCCGGGATGTTTCGCACCGCCGGATCTGTAACCACCGTTCTTTTTCCGTATCTCTTCCGACTTTTGGTCGGTCAGCGTCCCGGTGGAGTGAACTATCGGAGCCTCCTCGCCGGTAGAATAGATTACCGGATACTTCCTCCTCTTTTTCTTTACCTCATCCCATTCCATCGACGTAGAATGTTTTACCCTGGTACCACGGCCTATCGCGTATCTTCGACCTTTATAAATATCAGATTTCATAGGTCACCCTTAGATTTAAAAGTTGTTCAATTATCAATAATAAATTTCCCCATACAGTAGCTGCCGCCATCCGCGAGTGTGGAACAAAATACAAAGTTCGCCTCAGGATTGATTGAACGAGCTACAGAATTAATATTTTTTCCACACATCCGGGAACATTCAACCCAACCCGGATCTTTATCCAACTCCATTCCTTTAATAACGCTGAACTGCCAGCAGGCGGATATCCGGATTGACGATGAATTCTTATTCTCTCCCACCACGTCAACCCTGGGGCTTCCCGTAATCGCGCAGACCGCCCCGTAAGTGTTGGCTATGGCTATGGCGTCGCTGCCCTTGATCCCCAGTTTTTCCTTGGTCCATTGGTATTTTTGGCCGATTGAGTTCAGGGTTTTTTCCCTGATCTCCAGAAGTAATTCCCAGGTAGCCCCTCTTTCGATATATTCTCTCTCTTTTTCGTAATTTGACCGGAGTAATTTAACCAGATAGACCAGCCTGATCCAATCTTTGGAGGCGATGTCAAATTTTGCTCTGGCCGAAAGTTTTTTAATAACTTCTTCAATAGAGTCAAAGGTCATGTTCTTTAATCCGGGCATGGATTCTTCAAATATGTTCCGCGCTTTAATCATGCAATCGACCGCTTTTTTATGTTCCCCTTTAGCCTGGTAAATTTGACCGAGCGTAACGTGAGGAACCGAGTCTCCCCTTCTGCCGCTTGCCTCACCCGCGCATGCTGTCGCCCGATCAAGCTGACCGGCCTGCAGGTACGCGTCGGCCAGGTTATTATAGATAAGGCCTTTATTTCTCCCCTCTTTTAAAGCCTCATTGTAGAACTTGATCGCGCTCGCGTAGTCATTGTTAGCGGCGTATCTGTAGGCAGCTCGGAGAGTTCTACTCCAGCCGACTTTATCCGTGCTGTAAATAGCCATAATCTGAATCTTTATTTATTTTATCTACACGAATTGATGTATCTTTTCCCGGAATTGAAACTGATAAAGGGCCCTTTCGTAAAGCGCTTCCAGTTCCTCATCCCGAATGTTCTTTAATTTAATGATACTCCGGCCCTGCTGATATGAATACCGGCTCCAGTCCGATGACTTTAACATTTCATTTCTTTTACAATATTCATAGAGGCCGGTCCCCGGGAATGGAGTCACGATTGAAAAACCGGCGCTATCCATCCCATAATCCCGGGCCAGTTCCAGGGCGAAATTTATCGTGTCCTCGATTGTTTCCTCGGTTTCGGTGGGATATCCCATCATGAAATAGCCGTAAGCTGAAACCCCGGCCTTTGAAGTCATCTCTATGGTTTTCCGGACCTGATCTAAAGTAAAGCCTTTTTGCGAGAGATCGAGGATCCTCTGGTTCCCGAACTCGATACCGTAAAAGATAATCTGGCAGTTTGCCCTTTTCAGTTCCGCCAGCAACTCTTCCGACATCAGACCAACCCGGCAGTCACAGGCCCAGACGATATCGTCCAGGCCCTCTTCAATCATACCCCGGCACAGATCGATCGCCCATCGCTTATTCGCCACCAGGAGGTCATCAAGGAATCTGATGCACCTGACGTTAAATTTTTTATTCAAATAGCCGATCTCTTCCAGAACATTCCGGACCGACCTTCTTCTCTGGAGATGGCCCCATATTGCCGGGGAAGCGCAGAATTGACAGTGGTACGGGCATCCCCTGGTTGCGATCATGGGGAGGAATGCCTGATCTTCGGTCCAGGCTCCCCGGTAGACGGGATCATGAAGCAAATCCCGGGTGGGGAAGGGGATGTCATCAAGATCGTGAATAAACGGTCTGTCGGGGTTGACCACTACATCTTTCCCTCTTTTGAAAGTTACACCCCGGATATTTCCGGGGTTCCCGCCATTTGAGATGCAGGTGATGAGGTGAAAGGCCGTGATTTCTCCCTCCCCTCGTACGCAGAAATCAACTGAGGGGTCTTCGATAACCGTCCTGTGTTCAAAATGTATATGAGGGCCTCCCAGGATTACCTTTATGTTTTGATCTGCCTCTTTTATCCCGGCCGAGAGACGCAGGGCGCCGGCAACTTTGGAGGTAATGACGGTTATACCGGCAAAATCCGGTTTCTCCTCTTCGACCCGGGAAATAACTTCATCATAGGTTAACCCGGTTGTTCTCGCTTCAATAACGCTGACGTCGATGCCGTTCTTCCGCAGGACCCCCGCTATGTACAGGAGTCCCAGGGAGGGATAGACCTCGTGCATCTCGGTGCTCGGCCCCGTTCCTCCGTTGTAATCAGAGGAGGAAGTTTCATCGGGCGGGTCTATCAGAATACATTTAACGGGTCTCATAGAGAAACTCGGATAATATAGTTAAATCGTTAATTCCTCTTACTTCGTGAGGATATAAAGGTACCTTCACTATGTCATACCCTGAATATTCAGGTTTTTCCTTTATCTGCCGCAGATAGCCAATCTGCTCATCTCGTTTCAATCCGCAGAAATCGCAGTCCGTCGGGGGAATCAGCATATTTATGACAACATTTCGGCACGGTATATCGAGCTCTCTCATCGCGTCGAGCAGATCCTCTGTTTCAAGGATTCCCATCGCCTCGGCAATGGTCACGGCTATGAATTCACTCTTCCCGGTATCGGTAAGAAGGGAGCGCAGTTTTCCCACAATCTCCTGCGACGCCAGTATCTTTTTAGCCAGCACTTCTATATTATCCACGGGAACTTCCCGGTGGTATCTCAAGATAGCCCGGTAAGTGACCCTCAGCCACATTCTGACCGATTCCGGGAATTTGAGAAGTTCGATCAAATGGCCGGTAGGGGCGGTATCAAAAATATACGTGTCGTAATCCCCTTTTTTAATGAAGCCCATGATCTTTTCCAGCGCCAGAACTTCTTCCAGGCCCGGGGGATAAGAATCGACAAATTCGACCATAACCTTCTCGTCATAGTCCAGTTTCCACTTCCTGCCCCCGGCCAGGTAGCTGTCCTGCCATTTCTTGAAGGCATCCTCGATGTTGGCTTTGTATTCCTTCCTGAAATCTTCGTATAATTCCGCCGCGTTTATCTCCAGCGCGTAGAGATTATCCGGCGAACCATCATGGGAATACTCTGTCTTGATGCGAGTAACCTTATCTCCGATCGGCATATTAAAACTATCGGCCAGGGAGTGGGCGGGGTCGGTGGAAAAGATTAATATTTTCCGGTTGGGATTGTGCCGGGCAAAAGACAGCGCGGTGGCCGCCGAGACCGTCGTCTTCCCGACACCGCCCTTGCCTCCGAAGATGATAAATTGCAAATCTCTGCTTAATAACTCCGAGAACATTCCCGGTATATAACCGGCTTCGTCTTTAATCATTACCCGATTAAAGTCATAGAGGCTGTATTGATAGCCGTTTCCCGCCAGGAATTCGCCGAATTTTAACAATTTGCTTCTTCCCCGTATCTCGTGCGTGAAGACAGGGACGTTGATGAGATTATAGTTTGAAAATTTCTCTTCAATCTCTCTAACATAACTCTCCTGTCCTTTTTTCCGGGATGAGCAAAAGGGACATTGCCCTCCTTTCTGGAGGCGATTCACAATCACATTGCGCACGGAAATGCCTTCTTCCCGCAGGGCGCCCAGGAGACGCCCGGTTTCGGAGACGCTTAATTCCTCCGGAATCGTGACCGGGACAAACTCGCATTTTTCAATGTCCCCGAGAATCGTCCTTATCTTTTTCAGATCTCCTTCCAGCTTGTCCAGAAACTCGCGGACATTCCCCCGGGGCGGTCTCCGGCCGGGGATTGTAAAGCCTAATGTGGCCACCCCGGCTGAAATCCGTTTATACCTGAGAAATGAGATCTCAAAAAGCTCGATCCATTTTAGAACTTTCTCGGGCAATTCCAGCAGCTTGAGTGTGTGCCCGGTGGGGGCGGTATCCCAGACCACCAGATCGTACTCATAAGGCCGGAATATACCGAACTTGAGCAGTTTCACTATCTCCAGGAGAATCATCATCTCCTGCATCCCGGGGAGTTTAAAGGTCAGAAAGTCCCTGATGTTTATTTGATCGGTAGAGAAAGACATCTGGGAAAAATTGTCTATGGAAGAACCTGATTCCTTCCTGAATTTCTCGAGCAGAATTTCGGGATCCATCTCGATGGCAAACAGGTTATCCATTCCCTGTACCGGCGTGACCAAACTATTCACCGGGCAATCAAGGCTGTCGGCGAGCGAATGCGCCGGGTCGCTGGACGCGACCAGAAATCTCTTTTCCGGGTGTTTTTTCGCCAGATAGATGGCGGTGGCGCAGGATGACGTCGTCTTCCCGGTTCCTCCCTTTCCTCCGAAGATCACCAGTCGTAATTGGTCGTTTGATAAGAAACCCGGAGCCTCAGCGCCAGGGTTGACCTCTTCAATTTTACCGGTTCTCGTCTCGAAAACCCTTTCCGGTCCGGCAAACAAAATATCCCTCAGCGGCTTTTCTAATTCAATTCTATTAATCTCTCTCATGTCCGTTTTGATTGATTAAGGGGCTTTGACCATCTCTATGCTTTTTATCCACTCTTGCGGGTCTTTTGCCGAAAGAAAAATAAGGCTCTTTTGTCCATCCGATTCCTCGATCAGTTGAATTTGCTGAACTGATTTTCCAGGTACCCAATTTCTATCAACCGCCTGGAGACTTCCCAGGCAATCCAGGGGAATTTCAAACAGCCTATTTTGACCTTGAACGAAAACCAATCTTGTGGCAGTTAAATATAAAAAGCCCATCTTCCAGCTCGATCTTGAAATACTCCCGGCATCATAGGCTGCCTGACCATGCGCAATAACTTTTTCCCCGTCTATTTCTTTGGGCAGGTTTAGATCTCTCGCCATATCCAGTCCGCTCCTAATCCTGCAGTCTTTTGTAAGATTGAATTTTCCTTGCCCTTTCCTCATGTCGACAGGTACCTCTTAAATTTTTCTTCCGGAGACAAAGGTTCTCCCGCCAGTTTCTTGAGGAACTTTTTACAACTTTCCCCGTATGATTGCCGGATCTTCTTTTTCAAAGTCAAAATATTATTCCAGGCCTTTCTTGTCTCCTTCCTTCTTTATGCCCTGGTTTTTCCATAAATCTGCTTGAAGCACATCTGTCTTTATTTACCGGCCCCTTCATATAATAGAGCAGCGATAGGTTAACCTTGGCCGGCTTATAATCCGGGGCAATCTCTAACGCCTTCTTGTATTCCTTTATAGCTTCATCATACTCACCTTTCACGCTGTGAAGCCTGCCTTGATAAAGGTGTTCCTCTTTGGTTTTCATTTAACTCGGGAATTATCGTAAATAATAAGTTTTTTCGTATGTTATTCTTCTCGAAACGCGTCAAGATCCATTACTCGGACAGGCTCCTATATGTCTTTTAAGCTCAACAGGAATTTTTCGCCCTGCGGTGTAATTTCATATCCGGTTACGGCGGTTCCTCTCAAATACCCCTTTTTCCACAAAGGCCTGCACAGTATGGCCACATACTCCGCTGAAAATCCCATCTCTTTGCCGATATCTTCGGGTTTGGCACGGTCCATCGTATTAATCAGCCTCAAGGCATATCTCTCACTTTCCGCGACCGACATAGTTTTTCTCCCTCTAACTTTCGTCTTAATACTCTATTGTCATTGACTTCCATTTTTTTCCGCCTTTTCCCAGGCGCCCTATCTTCTCCTGAAGAGTGGTCAATTTATTAGTCCCCCGGTTATGGATGGTCAGCCAGGCCCCCCGGTCGGGTCCGGCCACTTTAATCTCCACCCGGTAGCCGGCCTTCAATTTAACTTCTTCCAATATATCGGGTTTTAAAATTAAACCCGCTTCATTGTCCATCCGGGCAACATCTTCCATCATGATGACCTGTAATTTTGTTAGACGTGGTGAAGACTTATCCGTGTGAATTATGATATAGGGCCACCGGCTCGAACCCTTAATCCGGATGATTTTTATTTTGACCGAGCGGCCGGCAAACAGGCCGACTTTCCCCCTGATATGGGAAGGGATGAAAATCTTCCCTCCTTCGCTCATCCGGTCAGAAACCGGGACTTCAATGGAATCAACTTTACTGAATGCTTTAAGAAGCGGCATAAGAACTCCTTAACTAACCCGGACCGCCTTTACCTTCTTTTTGCGTTCGACCGTGGCGGAGAGAACTTCCAGCATTTCCTTTAATTCGGTAATTTTCGCGCCGGCCTCCTGATACTCTCCCCGAGAGAGACAAGTTTTAATTGACAGGATCCTCTTTTCGATCTCATCTTCATCGGCGTTTTCCAATGTGTCTTTTCCTTCCTCCAGCAACACCCGGGCCGCCTGGATCATGCTTTCTGCCTGAATTCCAATTTGAATCTCTTCCTTGCGCTTCTGGTCTTCCCCGGCATGAATCCGGGCTTCCTCGATCATCCTGTTGATCTCGTCGCCGGTCAGGCGCGGAGAAGAGTTGAACCGGATGCTTTTTTCGGTCTCAGTGTACAAATCCTGGGCCTTGACCTGGAATATCCCGTTGGCGTCGATCCGGAAAGTCACCTCGATTCGGGCCTCTCCCCTTGCCCCGAGGGGAATGTCGTTCAGCTCGAACTTCCCCAGGCTGATGTTGTCGGACACCAGAAGCCTCTCTCCCTGCAAAACATGAATATCGACCTGGGTCTGGTTGTTTTTTGCGGTGGTGAATATCAGGCCGCGGGTAACGGGGATAGTGGTGTTTCGCTTGATAATCCCGGAGAAGAGGCTGCCTTCCGTCTCGATCCCCAGAGAGAGCGGGGTGACGTCGAGCAGAACCACATCCTTGATTTTCCCGGCCAGGATACCGGCCTGGATTGCCGCCCCGAGAGCCACCACCTCGTCCGGGTTTAAGTCCTGGCAGGGCTCTTTTCCCAGGAGTTCCCGGGCCAGGCGTTGTACGGCCGGCATCCGGGTGGAGCCTCCGACCAAAACTACCCGGTTGATCAGGGGCGGCGCAAGGCCGGCGTCAGCCAGGGCCCGGTTGGTAGGTTCCACCATTTTTTTTAATAAATCTCCGGTCAGATCCTCGAATTGCCCCCGGCTCAAGGAAAATTCCAGGTCTTTGTTCTTCCAGATAAACGGAATCCTTATATCCACAGCCTCTGTTATCGAAAGGTCTTTTTTCGCCTTTTCCGAGGCCTCTTTCAGGCGTTGCAGTGCCGTCCGGTCTTTTCGTACGTCGACCCCGTAGCGTTTTTCGAACCCCCGGGCCAGGTAATCCATTATTCTCCGGTCCCAGTCATCGCCGCCCAGTCGGGTGTCTCCCCCCACTGCTTTTACCTCGAAGACGCCGTTGCCCAACTCCAGAACCGACACATCAAAGGTCCCTCCTCCCAGGTCCCAGATCAGTACATAGTGCACATCCTGTCTATGGAGGCCGTAAGCCAGTGAGGCCGACGTGGGCTCATTTATAATCCGGATTACCTCCAGGCCGGCCCGGGCCCCCGCCTCGATGGTGGCCTGGCGCTGGTTGTCATTGAAGTAGGCGGGAACGGTTACCACGGCCTTTTCTATCTTCTCGCTAAAAAACTCTTCCGCGTCTTCCCTGATCTTGCGAAGGATGAAACCGGAAATTTCCGGGGGGCTGAATTTTTTCCCGTCAATTTCGACTCTGTAATCAGTCCCCATGCGACGCTTGATCGAAGCCACAGTCCGCTCCGGGTTAGCGACGGCCTGCGTCCTGGCCATGCTGCCGGTCAGCTGTCTCCCTTCGGAGGTGAAAGCCACCACCGAAGGAGTAAGTCTTCCCCCTTCCGCGTTGGGGATGATCTCGGGCCTCCCATTGTTCATAAACGCGGCCGCCGAGAAGGTAGTGCCCAGATCTATTCCGATTATTTTATTCATCTCCGCCCTTTAGTCCGGATTATTAATAAGAGTTCTGCAAAATGGAGTTTACCGTGTCATCTACAGCAAATTATGATTAGTTGAATGAGATTGCTTCACCCTTGCGGGTTCGCAATGACAGAAAATCTGTGATTGAGGACTTTTCGTTATAATCAATACATTATTGCTCTGCTATCGATACTATCTCCGGCATTGTTCAAAACTAGCCCGATTTATGAATAAATCGGGCTAAGTAGCTATCTTTATTCTTTGTTTTTTTCTATCTTTAACGGGGCTAACCCAGCCGCAGTTCCCGCATCCCTTTTCCAGGAGTTCCAGGAGATTGGCGGTTTTCCCGCACCGGGGACAAGTCTCGGTCCTTTCCCGGAACGATATAATCCGGCCCAGCGCCCTTTCCCATTCGTACATTTTCTCACCGGAGAAAGAGGCGATTTTCCTTTCGGGACTTGCCTCATAGATAACATCAAACACCCTTTCCTTCTTCAAAGCCGGGCTCAAGTCCCTCACTTCCACCGTGGAACCCAGCACCCTTTCCATCGGAAGGTCAAAAGCCAGTCTTTTCTCAAAATCATACCACCAACACAATCTCCGGTTTGTTATATAGATACGACCCGGCTTCCATATCTTCTCCGGCGAAACCAGGTGCCAGGCCTTGCCCCGGTGGGTAACGGTTTCTCCTTCGCTTAAAAAATCTAAAACCTCCCCTTCATAGATGGGGAGGTCGATGTTTTCATCGACGAAAAACCCGGCTTCACCGGTCGCTTCTTTTACCGCGGTCTCTAATTTTTCTATCCCGGGCGATCTCAACCGCGCGATCCTCCCATCAGCAAGAACCAGGTAAAGCGCGCCATCCCGGACCAGAAGACCCGTTATCTCGTTCAAGGGAGTCTGGAACATTACCTCGTTAAATTCCCGGTGTCGGATGAAGAGCCTTCTGTCGGTCAGATAAATTTGCCCGTACCTCCAGGCAACATAGATCCCTTCGGTGTGAAAAAAAGAGCCCGGTATTTCAAGCAGCACTTTTTCTCCCGGAAGTAAAAAAATTTCTTCCCGGGTTATTTCACCCGCTGCCCGAGAGCGAAGCTTCTCGTCCCAGTCCTTCATCACCCCGTATTTAATCATGGTCTCCATGCCGGCGAGAGCCGCTCTTAAATTCACGCCGATCAGCGGGATGCCGGCCACGGAGATGATGATGTCGGCACTTATCACCAGTCCCTTGTCCAGGATTCTGTCCAGGAGATCGACCAGCGTAATCCGGCTGTCTCGGGTAGGCTCCATTTGGCGCGTTGCTCCTTTATCAGCTATCCTCTACCCTCAGGCAAATGAGTACGGAGGCCACGGCCCGGTAAAACGAATGTGCAATCCCTCTTCCCGGTTTATGCCTTCCAGGACATCGCCCAGTTTTTCGACCTTCTCCCCGGAAACCAGGCAGGACAGGTTCATGATCATCTGGAGTTGTTCGTTATCGCCTTTCTTGGTTTTATCTATGTGGATATCAAAAACTTCTTTTTTTATCCGCTGGTAAAAATCCTTGAAATATTCATCGGCCTTATTCTCCATCTCCCGCCGGAGCAGGTTCTTTACTTTCTGCTCGTACATATAGGCCACCCCCGGTGATTTTGATTTAACTTCTTCCTTTAAATTTCTGATCTCCGGTGAGTTTTCGGCGATTTTATCAACCATAATTCGTGGGTCCCACAGGATCTGAACTCCATACTCGGCCTTGCCTCTGACGTGACTGAATTTTTCTCTCAATTTCTCGTAATCTTCCTGCAGCCATTTTTTTAAGTTCTCCTCCGGCTCGATGCCCTCCCCGCCGACGATTAAGGTATCGAAGGACATCGGGAGCACTGTCCCGAACCTTTCCCAGGCGGTATCAACCACCTGCTGATGGATCATCACCCAGTTTTTGACTTTTTCCGCTTCCCCCGATTCATAAGGACGGGCCTCGCAGTCATGAACAATGGCTGAGACCTCCCGGTGCGGGATGGAATAAACCCGGCCGCCCTCTATCCCGATAGGGCCCAGGTTTATCTTTTCGTTGCCGCCGGCGATACAGTAGAGATACAGACTCCGGCCGACCGTGATCTCTTCACTCATTTTAACTCCCTGTTTGTCCACCGGGTGGGATTGGCAATCCTATCGACGCAATCATTAACTATATCGTCCAATCCGTCCCTCACCGACTGAACCGCCTCCCCGACACCCTGCTCTTCTTTGATGTGATCGATCGCCAGGTCGAGTTCCCTGAGCGCCCGCCCCAGGCGTTCTGTCTCTTCCTCGTTCAAGCTCCCCCCTTCCATCCGTCTTACCGCCTGGAGTTGAAGCGCGTCCCTGATGATCTCGACCAGCGCGATCACCAATCCCAGAACACCGCTTTTCAGATTGTCCTCTTCAATATTGATCATGTTTAATCGGATTTCTTCTTTATCTGCAACTCAAGAATCCCGTTCTTATATGACTTCTCTAATTTGCCTTCCGGTTGAGAGGGGAGTTTCAGGTCCTGCCGGTATTTACGCCCGGGCTTATCCACGGATATAATGAGTCTGTTTTTGGCTAAATTGACCTTTATGTCCTTCTCTTCAACTCCGGGAATCTCGGCGATTACCCTGATGTGATCTTCCTCATCAAAGATATCTACCGGGCGCTCCTGTGGCTCCGGGGAGGGTGAAAGGGGGCGTTTCGATTTTTGTTTAACAAAAGGTTTCCCCCCGAAAGTTGCTTTCCGTGCCCCCGGAGGGCGCCCGGTTGGTCTCCCCGAAGGCCTTCCACCACTCCTCTCACCCCTCTCCACGTGCCCCTCTTTTATCCGGCGCTCGATCTCTTGATCAGCCTCCTTGAGCCGATCCCGGAAGGCAGGAGATTTCTCTAAACTCTCTAATAAACCACCAAGCCCGGGGATCACCTTGCCGATTCCTTTAAGAATTCCTCCAGCGACACCTTCTTCTTTGCCGGATTCCTTCTCTTCGTCACTTTGCCCCTCAGGATCTCGCTTTTCACCTTCTTTATCCATCTTTCTTCTCCTTCCTTTTCCGGTTTTGGGCACTTTTAATTATTGCACTCCAAAGTTCTTCTGATACTGGATCAGCAGGCATGTTATACTCACATCAGTCTGATTGCTTTTACCATCTAATTAACGGCTTTCTTGCTTTCACTGCCAGGCCGGTAAACTCTTTACCCTTGAACGTAAGTTTAAATTCGCCATCTGGTTTTTCTTCAAGATAACCATCTTTAGTCAAAATAGAACAAATTTGAACTACATATTTTGTTGAGACTCCTAACTTAAAACCTACTGATTCTTTATCAGCTTCCTCTAATTTTTTAATTATATTTAAAACTTGTTTCTCAATACCTTTCATTTTCAGTTCTCACTTCGTCGGATTGATTAAATGGTTGATTGCTAAATTAATCACTCGCCGCTCATTAATTAACTATTACTCCGCCTTTATCCCCTTGACTTTGGCGGATATCCAGCCGCACCAGGGGCAGCCTTCGCCCAGAAGTTCATCGGTTTGGACTTTTTTCCCGCACTGGGGACACTCTTCCTTGCCCTTTAACGCCTCTTGCCAGGCGGCGGTCTCGACATTGGTCCCGGAGGGGAACTCCAGGCCGTACCGGGCCGCGGTCTCAAAAGAAGCCAGGGCGGCCCTTATCTTGATCCCCAGGAGTTCCACCCCGGCCACGGAGATGGAGATATCTGCGTTTATCACCAGGCCCTTGTCAAGAACACGGTCTATGACGTCTACCAATGTGGCGCCTGTATCCCTGGTTGCTTCTATGGACATGTCGTCGCCTCTCTCTATTTTTAGAATACAGAGGTCAGAAGCCGGAATATCTAATCGCCCGGTTAAACCCCGTTCTCCTATTCTCTGATGTTTCGAAATTTAAATAATTGTAGTGGCGGAGCTTGCTCCGCTATCAGTCGAGCAAGCTCGACCACTACAGTTAGCGCGAAGCGCTAAATTCCTGCTTCGGAATTTTAAATAAAATATATCAATGAGATTGCTGAAATATTTTTTGGCATTGCCTCTGTCTAGTGATGATAGTCTTGGTTCAAAACTAAATTAGCGCCGCAGGCGCTAATTTATTCTATTCTCTGTTCTACTTGGGTACAACCCCCTGGCCTTTACATTTCGGACAGGGCACGGGATGAGGACGTCGCGGGTACACGCCGGTCCCATCGCAGTTGGCGCATTTTTTCGAAGGCTCGATCCCGGTGACCATTCCCGCTCCGCCGCAGGCCGGGCAGGTTAAACGGCTGGTGGTGTACGGGTCTATTCCTTTGCCCGCGCAAAAATTGCATTTAACCGCCGGCCCGCTGATCTTCAACTTGCCTTTTCCCAGGCAGACCTGACAATCGGAGAGTTTGGATAAAAGCTGAAAAGGGTCCTTCCCCTTACCCCGGCAAAAGGCGCATTCAATTTCCACCCGGTTCTTTTCCCACTTCTTTATTTCTTCCGGGCTTACGGTGGTCCATCTTGGTTTTCGCGTCATCTCAATCTCCTTTTAGCTTATCGATTTCTTCCTGAATTAACGCCGCTTTTTCCTGATAGTCCTCCTCCGTGATCTCTCCCATCTCCCGGAGCATCTTGAGCTCAAGCAGTCCCTGCTCTAAAACGGCCCGGGGCTCTATATCTTCCTCGGCCCGGGAGTGAATCGCCGCGGTAAGCCCTTTGATCATCTCTACCGGCTGGTAGGGGGCCGTTAATACTTTCCCCAGGAATTTGAACAGACCTATATCGGTGGGGCGATCCAGCTTTCGCTTTTCCGCGCCCGGGTAGATGTCCGTTCCCCATTTCCGGTCCGGCATTATTCCCCATTTCCTGGGTATGGTAATGCCGGGCTTAGCGCTTACTTGAGGAAACGAACTGGTAATTAATGGGATTTCCTTGCTGACCAGGGGAATCATGCTGGCCGCCGGAGGCATGGCCCGGCTGACAGAGGGGAGGCGGCCGGCGGTGAAGGGGATAAGCCTTCTTTGCGGCTTCTCTTCTTCCCTGTCGGGAGGATTTCCGGCAACGGGCTTTCCCTCGCCTTTATCGCTATTTTTAATTTTCTTTGGCCCGGGCTTTTTGGCCGATCTATCTTTCTTTTCGGGTTTCATGGTGTCTCCTTAGCCATATATCTTCCCGGCTAACTTCTTCAGGCGTCCCGGGCCCTTGACCTGATAGGGGAGAAGAGGGACCCGGCTGATTTCGTATTTACGGGTTCTCTCCCGGTTTATTTCCCGGATGACCGCGGTCTGTTCTTTTCTCCTGGATTCGCAGAAATTGCATCCGGTGGCCGGGAGGACCATGTTGATTATAATCCGGCGGCACGGTATCTCGAGCCGGTTGAAGCTCTCGAGCAGGTCGTCCATCTCATCTTTGCCCATAACTTCCGGGATCGAGATGACCACGAACCGGCAGCGGGCCGGGTCCATTAGAATCTCCTGCAGCTTTCTCACCTTCCGGGAGAGCTCAATCATCTCCTCCGCCACCCGAGACAATCTCACCACCTCTTTATACTTGATCAGCAATTTAAAGATCGTGTTCAGCCACTCCCGGGCCACCCGCGGCATCTCCAGGAAACGCAGCATGTGACCGGTAGCCGCATTATCCAGAACGTATAAGTCGAATTTACCTTCATCAATAAAATCCACCACCCGGGTCAAGGCCATTATCTCGTCCAACCCCGGAGGAGTGAGGGATATAAGTCCCTCGAAAACTTCCCGGTCAAACTTAATATCCACGCCCTGATTAAAAAAACCGGTGAACGCTTCATTTATTTCTTTCCGGTAGGTCTTTTTATAATCCTCAAACAGCTTTGGCGCGTCCATCTCCAGGCCATAGAGATTATCGGTCTCTCCCAGCCGGGTTATGCTGTCCCCGACCGGCAGGCCGAAGCTGTCGGAGAGAGAGTGAGCGGGGTCGGTGGAGAAGATCAGAACCTTCCGGGAGGGATATCTCGCGGCGATGGTAAGGGCGGTAGCCGAAGCTATGGATGTTTTCCCCACGCCGCCTTTCCCGCCGAATACATATAATAAAATATCATCCTCGATTAAATCGGAAGGACTGCGCTTGAAACCGTTAACACCGGCGAGCCGGGACTTGAAATTAAATAATTTCTTCCCCGCCGGCAGGCAAGGGGTTTTTCCCTCGAACAGAACTTCGGCATACTCCTTTAGACGCTCCAATCCCCGGATTTGATAGGGGAAGGCGGGGACCCGGAAAAGTTCGTAGTCAGCGAATTTTCGATCGATACGGTTTAACTCTTTCTTCTGTTCCTTTTCTTCCCGGGAACAGAAAGGACATTGATTTCGGCTGCTATTAATTTTATTTATAATAATAGACTTCACCGGAATCCCGTACCCCTTCAATGATCTCAGCAGCCTTTCCGTTTCTTCAATAGCCAGCGAGTGGGGGATGGTGACCGGTATGAACTCCGTTAAATCGCGGTTTTTCAATAAACCCCTCACCCGTTTAACATCTTTTGCCATCATTTCCAAAAATTCATCGGTGTCGTCCTTTCGATACCGGCCGGTAAAATGCCGGGCTAAAAACCGGTGCTTGGCCTGCATCAGATTAAGAACCTTGATCCATTTTTTCATCTGGGCCGGGAGACCTAAAAGCCGGATGGCATGCCCGGTCGGAGCCGTGTCCAGAATAACCAGGTCAAATTCTTCCTCCTTCAATATGTTCGCTATTTTTATTACCGCCATGACCTCGTCCAGTCCCGGGATGGAAAGAGAAAAAAAGTTCTCAATATCCCGCCGGTCGAAGTAGGTCCCCCGCTCGGCAATCTTTTTCAGGACGGAGCCGTATTTTTTCTTAAAATCTATGGCGTCTTCTTCCGCCTCAATCTCCAGGGCGCTGAGGTTATCGACGTCTCCTATCCGGGTGATGGTATTGCCGACGGCGCGCTCGAAACTGTCGCCAACGGAATGGGCGGGATCGCAGGATACAATCAGTATCTTTTTACCGGGATGGGCCCGGGCTAAATAAAGCCCGGCCGCGCAGGCAGAAGTGGTCTTCCCGCATCCTCCCTTCCCGCCAAAGATTATCAGGGACCGATCTTCGATATTCCGAAACATTCCTGGGGCTCGTTTCCGTGGCGCCGACTTTCATTGTTTGCCGGGCAGTTTATCAGGCGCCGGCAACCGGTACCGGTTCTTTAATCCATTTCGCCGCCGGCGGTGTCCACTCTCTTCCTCAGTCCTGTCCGGTCAAACCCGAGAATGTCGCCCTCATTATTAAGGACCACCTCGTAAATGGCCAGGATGTCCATCTGGTCGGGGATGGAATGTTTCTCCACCATCTCCAGGGCAACCACCCAGCCCCTCTCTTCCTTGACCGCCCCGACGGTGGTGGAAAGCTCCAGCCCCGTGATCGCGCTAAGTTCCTCCCGGGCCTTCTCGATAATCTGTGACATTGACTTAGCCATCTCTCTTCCTCCTTTTTTAGAATTTTCCTTCGGGAAAATTCGTTTGAACATATTACTTAAGTTGTCGGTTTTTAACTTTGGCCCCGCAGGAGGGGCAGAAAGAATAGTGATACATGAATCGCCAGGTTTCCCCGCACTCCAGGCATTCAATAAGCAGAGGTTCACCACATTCGGAGCAAAAATTCTTGCCTCCACTGGTTGCCGAACCGCATTTAGGACACCTGAAAGCGCCCAGGCTTTTTTGCATTTCTATTGCCTCCTTTCTATTAAAATTTTCCTTCGAGAAATTTTAATAACGTTCAAGCTTCACTTGCGGCCTTCTTCGTATTTCCGGATGGCCTCCAGTCTTTCCAGGAGCCCGGTCTCTTCCCGGTTGTACTCTTCCTCCTCTATCTCCCCCATCTCGAAGCGCATCTGAAGGTTCAGCAATTCCTCATGCACTTTGGATTTATCGGTTATCTCGGTATCGGCCATATCTTTTAATTTATTGCCGATCCAGACCACCCCTTTTACCGGAATCAAAAAGGGAAACACAATGTCAAGCAATCCAAATCCGGGGCCCGGACTTTCCTGACTTTCCCGGGGCCTATCAGGGTATGATTTTTTCATTCATTCCTCATCAAGGGTTATTACTAATTCCACAAAATTAATCGGCGGGACCGGTCCGATATACTTGAATTTTGTTCGCCCATTATATTCCGTTGCCAGTTTATCCATCAATCCGTCGAACTCTCCCGCCCGGGTTTTATCCACCAGGAAGGCCAGGTTGGTTATCATGGCATCGCCGAAGACCTTGTTGCCGCGCCATTCAACGCTGGTTCGCTTAAAAATGCCCAGTATGTTTTTCTCTTCCTTCGCTTTCTTCCGTTCCAGCGCTTCTTTTACCAGCTCTCCCAGTGTTGCCCTCTGCGGGATCGATTGAACTGACTGGTGTGAAATCAACTTCTGCCGCAGTCTCCTGATCTCGGTATTTTCATCCACAATCTCCCGGAAGATCGACTCCATGTCGGTCCAGATGGCCTTGAGGCCCAATTCCATCTTGTTGTCCATCTTGAGCGATAAATCTTTCAGCTCTTCATATCTTGTTTTAAGCACTTCCTCTCTTATTCTGTCATCGGGAGCAACATTCTCTTTGCCGCCGGCGATTGTGCCGAACCTGACCGGCAAGACGGTAAAATCATCCATCAACTCTTCCAGGACCTTCTGGTGAGCCATGGTGTTGGCCCGGGAGATGGGGTACTTGATGATCGGGGAGACGCTGATTACCGCCGCTATATCCCGATGAGAAATACTGTAAACATCGTCTCCCCGCTCGCCGATCGCCGGCGAGTCAAACTTCCTCTCTTCCCTGTCCCCGATTATGCAGTAAATGTATCTCCCTTCTTCCATCTCTCGCCTTGCGGGTTGCCAATTCACTCTTCCGGTTATTGTTCCTGCCCCCATTTTATAACCAGTTCCGCGAAATTGAACGGGGCCACCGGGCCGACATACTTGAACTTCAGCCTGTCCTCATATTTTCGGCTTAATTCTTCTACCAGGTCGTCAAATTCAATCTCGTGGGCCTTGTCCACCAGGAAGGCGCAGTTCAGTACCATGTTTTCACCCGCGATCTTGTTAACGCGAAGGTCAACGCAACGGGGTCGCAACGCGTCTAAAATCTCTTCCGCCTCGGCTTCTCTTTTCTGCTCCAGGGCCTGCTTGACCTCCTTCCCCAGGTTCACCTTCTCATTCACAGCTGGAGGAGAGGACTTTCCGGCCATTTTCTTCTTCAGGCTTGTTATCCGGGGATCGGTCTCCCCGATCTCCCGGAAAATACCGCTCAGGTCAAGCCAGAAGACCTTCAGCCCCAGTTCCACTTTATTGTCCATGTCTCTCAATAAGTTTTTTAATTCATGGTACCGCTTCATCAGGAGGCTCCTGATCTCTTCCGCGCCGGCGGCGATAGTGCAGAACCGGAAGGGAAGGACATCGTATTCCTTCATTACCTCTTCCAGCACCTTTTCCTGGGCGATCAGGTTGTCCCGGCTGATCACGTATTTGGTCATCGGGGTCGGGCTGATCACGCAGGCCAGATCACGGAAGCAGAGGGTATGCACCTCGTCCCCCCGGCCGCCGATCCCGATCGGCCCGAAATTCCTCTCATTGGATTCGTTGATCACGCAGTAAAGATATTTTCCCTCATCCATCCTGGAACCTCATGCTGGATTATTATTGCCTCTTAATTTAGGTTAAAATCACTTTCCGGGTATTAATCCACGTATCAGCAAATTTATCGCATAGGAATTTTAATAATTCTGTCGACCTAAAGGTCGACGGCTACGACATCTTCGTAGTCGCCCCGCCAGGGCGGGGCTAAGTCCATTAACAGCCGGTTCAGGGCCGGACAATCTCAACGACAACAAGATCTTTTTGGTCCCCCGGGCCGAAAATTATCTCCTCCCCCCCACAGCAACTCGTCAGCAGCTTGTAAGCATCGGTTATCTCTTCAAATTTTTTCTCCAGGTGCGGATTATCCGGGTCCCGGTCCGGGTGTTCTTTTTGAGCTATCTCCCGGTAAGCCTCCTTGACGGCTTCCGCCGTGACATTATTCCCCAGCCTTAACAACTTCCCGGCTTCGTCCAGCCGCTCATACCCGATTTTATTTAACCGGCAGGTGGCAAAGCTGTAAGGGGGGAGGGGACCCACGCACCGGAAGTTCACTTCTTGCTCGTACTCTTCGTCCAGTTCCTTTAAGGAGGCGTCGAAATCCGGTTCCTTGATCTTCTCCAGCAGAAAGGCGCAATTGACGATCATCTTGTCGTCCATCACCGGGTGTTTCTGGAAATCCACCGCGGATTTCTTGAGAAAGTCAACGATCCGCTCCTCCTCTTTTGTCCTTCGTCTCTCCAGCGCTTCCTTGATCATTATCCCTATCTTTATCCGGTCCTGGAAACCCTGGGCGGGGGGCCCGGAGGCAATCAGCGTCTTGAATTCTTTTATTTCCCGGTCCTCTTCGCCGATCCGCCTGATGACGCCGTTCAGATCCACCCGGGTGACCGCCACGTCCAGTTCTATCCTGCCCTCCATGGAAGCAAGCAGTTCTTCGAACCGCTGAAAGCCTTTTTTTAAAACTTCCCTCACCCCCTCGTCTCCGGAAACAGTCGTCCCGAACTTCATGGGGATGACGATTTGTTCGCTCATAATCTTCTCGATGGTCTGCTGGTGTCTTACCAGCAGGCGCCCCAGGGCTTCCTTCAGCATGGTATCGGGACTGGGGATTTGGGATTCGCTCACCACGCCGGCGATACCCCGGTAGGGAATTGTATAAACCTCCTCATCGGAAATAATCCCGCCGGGGCCGAAAGATTTTTTTTCGGCGCCTTTTATTATCCCGTAAAGGTATCTTTCTTTATCCATCTGCCACCCTTTCTCATAATTCCGGGATCCGTGTCTTCGCTTCCAGGATCGCCTCTTCGAAGTGTTTTCGCTTGATTGTGAATGTTTTGATTGATTTTTCGTCGGGCTGGCCTTTCACTTTCGTCAAAAATTCCCTTATGGCCATCATGGAAGCCCTCTTGACGACGGCCGCGATGTCCGCCCCGGTATATCGATCGGTTTTCCCGGCCAGCGCCGCGAGATCAACGCCCTTAGCCAGCGGCTTGCCCTCCATGTGGATTTTAAATATCTCCAGGCGGGCGGCCCGATCCGGGACGGGAAATTCTAAAATCAGATCAAACCGGCCCGGTCGGAGTATCGCCGGGTCCAGCATGTCGGCCCGGTTGGTCGCGCCGATGACAACCACGCCCTTCAGCTCTTCTATGCCGTCCATTTCAGTGAGGAACTGGCTGATGACCCGCTCAGCGGTGTGGGCGGCATCCCCGCCTCCCCGGATCGGGATCAGGGCGTCGATCTCGTCAAAGAAGATGATGGTAGGGGCGGCCTGTTTGGCCTTTTTGAAGACCTCTCTTATCCCCCGCTCGCTTTCCCCTACGTATTTGCTCATCAGGGCCGGCCCTTTAACCGAGATAAAATTGACTTCGCTTTCGTTGGCCACCGCCTTGGCTACCAGGGTCTTGCCGGTTCCGGGAGTGCCGCGGAGCAGGATGCCCTTCGGGGGGGTAGTTTTTGATCGGGCAAAAAGTTCCGGGTATTTCAGCGGCCATTCTATGGTTTCCATGAGCCGGCTCTTTATATCTTCCAGACCCCCCACATCGTCCCATCCGACATCAGGCACCTCGATAAACACCTCCCGGATAGCCGAGGGCTCGATCTCCTTCAGCGCCTCCATGAAGTTATCCATGGTCACCTGGAGCTCCAGGAGGATCTCATAGGGTATCTCTGCCAGCTCGAAATCCACCCGGGGGAATATCTTCCTCAAGGCCGACATGGCCGCCTCCCGGGCCAGGGCTTCCAGATCCGCCCCCACGAAACCGTGAGTGATCGCCGCCAGTTTCTCCAGGTCGACGTCCTCGGCCAGGGGCATGCCCCGGGTGTGAATCTGGATTATCTCGTACCTGCCGTTCTTGTCGGGGATGGGTATCGACAGCTCCCGGTCAAACCGGCCCGGCCTTCGCAGGGCCGGGTCCACCGTGTTGGGAATATTTGTGGCGCCGATCACGACGATCTGGCCCCGGGACTGCAACCCGTCCATCAGGGCCAGGAGCTGGGCCACCACCCGGCGCTCCACCTGCTTTTCCGCCCCCATCTCTTCCCTTTTGGGAGCGATCGACTCTATCTCGTCGAGGAATATAATGGCGGGAGCGTTGGCCTGGGCGTCGTTAAATATGCTTCGCAAGCGGCCCTCGCTCTCTCCGTAATATTTTCCCATGATCTCCGGCCCGCTGATGCTGGTGAAGTAGGCGTCGGTCTCGTTGGCCACCGCCCGGGCGATCAGGGTCTTGCCGCAGCCGGGGGGGCCGTGGAGGAAAATTCCTTTCGGAGCTTCGATCCCCAGCCGCTCGAAGACCTGGGGATACTTGAGGGGAAGCTCGATCAGCTCCCGGACCCGGTGGATCTGCTTGTCCAGACCGCCGATGTCCTCATAAGAGATCCGGAGGCCGCCCTTTCTTTCCGGAGACTCCTTCCCCTCCATTTTGATAGCCGTGGTGGACTGGATGAGAACCACTTCTTTTTTTGGAACCGTGTCCACCACCTTGAAGTCGCAGGATCGGGTTCCGAAGAGGTTGGCCCGGACCCGGTCCCCGGCCAGCAGGGGGAGTCCTTCCAGAAGCCGGCCGATGTACCGGGTGTCCCTTTCTCCCCGCAATCCGCTGATGGTAATGGGCGACAGGGTGATCTTTTCGGCGCCCCGGGAGGTGGTTTTTTCCACGGAGGCTTTTTCATCCAGGCCGACCTGGGCGTTCTCCCGGATGATCCCGTCGATCTGGACAATCCCCTTGTCCCGGTCCTCCCGGTAGGCGGGCATTATCTTGGCGGCGGTTTGACGCTTACCCTCGATCCGGACGACATCACCGATCTCGCAGCCCAGTTTTTCGAGATCCGCGGGGTCGACCCGGGCTATGCCCCTTCCCACGTCGCGCGGCCTCGCCTCGGCCACTTTCAATGTCAATTTGTCATTCGCCATAATTTTTTTCTCTCTATTATCCACGCTCTGTTTCTCAGCCCCCCCCCTTCAATATGGGTATCGGCCCCCTGGTTTTAACCGGGTTGATTGCTCTCTGAGCCTTGGGCGTGACCCGGTATTGGCCATCGCTTCCTACCACAAGATAATCGTCTTTAAGAAGCCCCGCGCAGACCCTTGCCGCGTATTCAGCGGAGACCCCGATCCTTCGAGCTATTGACTCACTATCTGCCTCGCGCAGGTTTGTAACAACCTTTACGATCTGGAGCTCTATTCCTTTCATCTTTAGCCTCTTTAATTTCCCGACAACCTTATGAAATCTTTCAATTCCCGCAGAGCCTCGAACCTCTGCCCCCGTGTCTTGTATAAGCGACTCAGGTTATAATGGGCCTCCGCGAAGCGGGAATTAAGCGCGATAGCTGTTTTGTATTCGTCGACCGCCTTCTCCGTCATACCCTTTTCCTGATAAGAGAGTGCCAGATTGAAATGGGAGTTGGCGTCGATAAAATCAAGCTCGATCGCCTTCTTTAATTCACGGATAGAATCATCCATTCTCCCCGACATCCCGTAAGTCGTACCCAGGTTGTAATAAGGTTCGGCCAGGTCCGGTTCAATCTCAACCGCTGTCCGGAACTCCGCCTTCGCCCTCTCGCGATCACCCATCCGATCGCAGGCTATCCCCAGATTATTATGGGCCCGCGCGTTGCCCGGATTTATCTGAAGGGCCTTCTCGAAGGCGATGATGGCGATTTGACAGTCCCCGAAGATCAGGCAGATTACCCCGAGATTGTTCCAGGCCGGGTCCAGAAGGGGGTCAATCTCCAGGGCCTTCTTATACTCCTTTATCGCCTTCCGGTACTCCTCCCTCTCTTTATATATTACCCCCAGGTTATTATGGGCTTCGGGCAGCCCGGGGTTCAGTTCCAGCGCCTTCAAGTACTCGGATATAACACCCTGTGGGTGGCCGTCCCCGGCGAGGCTATTGGCGCGCTCAAAATGAACCAGGGCTTCTTTCATGGTATTTAGTTATAACAGATCTCATCAATCAATCTGGTTATCTTTCCCCTGAAATCCGATCTCCGGGATACGTCCAGCGAGTCCATCTCCGAATCCAGGATATCCAGACAGATCTTCGTGAAGCCCTCATCGGAAGAGGTTGGGCTTAGGTCGGCCATGTTCATCACCTTGCCGATCATAATGGCGGCGCGGACTGTGGGTATGGCTCCGTTATTGTCGTGGTTTCTCAGCCCCCGGACAAGGTCCACGACCATCCCGGCTTCCGGAGGCGATATCCCGGTCTTGGCGGCGGTTATGGCTATCTCGGTATCCCGGTCGTAATGGCCCAGCTTTATGGTGATCAGCCGGTCCCAGAGGGCATCCTGCGCCCGGTGCACACCGGCGTACTCATGGGGATTGCTGGTAAAGATAGCCCGGAAATCGGGATGCACCTTTAAATATCCCTCCGTTCCCCGGGCCGCGGGAAGGTCGAGCATCTTTTCTTCCAGGACGGAGAGGAGGACATTATTGGCCTCGGCCCGGGAGCGGGTAAATTCATCATAGATAAGAGTGAAGCCGTGCTTGCAGGCCACGGTGAGTCGATTGTCCACCCACTTGCCGCTCACGTCTTCTTCGGCCTTGAGGACCGAGTGGATGAAATTGTCCACCAGCTTTCTCTTCCGATAACCAAACTCCGATCCGACCAGGTCGGAAGTGCCGAACTGTTCGTCCCCGTGAATCAGGATGGTCGGCTGACCCGCCTGGGCCGCCAGGTACATGGCCAGCGTGGTCTTGCCGGTCCCGGCGGGGCCGGAGAGGTTGATCGGATAACCCACATCCAGGTACAAAAAAGCCCGCTTTAATATATCTTCTATCTGGGGCGTCATTACAAAAGCGGGCTGCTCCCTGGCCAGCATGATGGGCTGAACCTCGGCGATGGTATCGATCTCATTCATTTTTCTTCTCCTCAGGGTTGTATTCTAATTTCCCCTCTCTCCAGTTGAACTTTATCTCCTCGGTTACAACCGGGGGTTCCCCCCCGCGGTTTAAGTTTCGTTTCTTCATCTCCTCCCAGCTCTCGATAACGGCCAGCCAACCGGTCCCGGTGCGCTCCAGGTTGATCAGACGGCCTATATCCGAGAGTTGACTCTCCAGGAACTGCTCGGCTTTTTCCTCGTCGCCGGCGTTAAAAGGCACGCTGTTCAGGGATTCCCGGAGGGGCCGCGTCAAGAGCCGCTCTTTAAGATTCTCCAGCATCGTTTCATCTGTTATCTGATCACAGGAAGATACAGCCAGTTCATCGTCAATTGCCACCCGGCAGATAACCGGGATATCATCCCCTGAAATTCTCCTTCGTTTCTTCTCTTCCCAGGGTTCCATCCATATAAGACACCCGTTCTCCCGCCACTCGATATCGAATACCTGCCCCGCGTTTTCCAGCGACTCTTTCAGGAGACCGGCCAATTTTTCCGTGTCTGGCGTACTTTTAGCCACTTCCCTTAATCTCGCGCCGAAATCGTCCAGGGCCTCTCCCAGTCTCTGCCTCAGCCTCTCCCTCCGCTGTCTCAGTTCTTCCTTCCTTATCTTCTCCGCCTCCCTCTTCTTCTCCCACGAGGTCGCTTCCCGTTCTAAATCACCGGCCCGGTCCCGGTTGCCCGGAGGCGGCTTCCCCAGGGCCCGGGCCCACTCCCGGGCGATCAGTTTCTTCCTGATCGAGACTACCGTGGCCGTGTTGAGCGGTATCTCCTTCTTCTTTTTTTTGTCTTTGTTGTCTTCCTCCTTCCAGGGATTATATTGAACCCAGGCCGCTTCATCGGGTTCGCCGGCCAGCTTTCGCTTGTCGTGTTCAATTATCGTTTTCGCCACGGCATCCCGAAAAGGAAGCCCCCCGGAAGAATCCTTTTTCAGCAGCTCCTTTCGTTGCAGCCTCCCGTCCCTTTCCATCTGCTTTTTCCAGGCCAGGGCCGCCTCTTCGAGAGGGGAGATGACCGCGACCTTCTTCCGTAGAATCCGGGCCTTTTCCCGGGACATTTCCTTTATCGCTTGAACTCTCGCGTTTATCACTTTCATAATTTTCTGTCAGGTGGATTCCCGGCATGAGAAGCAAGGATGTAGTAGCGGCCTTCTCTCAAGAGAAGGCCCTTTCTGACCAGGGAGTCGCAGAGCTGCTCGGCGTAAGTTGAGGAGATCGGGGGCGATGCGTGCCTGCTCACGGCCACCCGGTCCGCCCGGCCCAGTTCCTTGACCACTTCCAGGACGTCCCGCTCGCTTCCCGAGGCCGTGCCGACCGGCCTTTCCCGCTCGACTTTAGCGGACAGGAAACTCTCCCCGCCTCCGCTCCACGGATTTCTGTCCGATGCTTTTAAATCATGGGATCTGGTCTCTTCTCTTACCGTGACAACACCTTTCCCCCGGCAGGTCCCGCAGACAAGCTTGTTGGTCGGCTCCTTGCCCGTTCCCCGGCATTTGGGGCATATCTCCACCGGCGCCTCCACGTGGTGAACTCCTTTGCCTTTACAGGCATTACAGGTCACATTGCTCCGGGGTTTTTCTTCACCCCTCCCCCGGCAGAAGGCGCAGGTGACGACGGGCGGGTCCACGATGAGGGTGCCCGTGCCCCGACAGACCGGGCACTTTGTGCCCCGGGGCCTTTCCCCCTGTCCCCGGCAGAATCCGCAGGGGTACTCCTCGTCCTCAAAGAGGGCGCCGGCCTGATGGCCACCGTAGGATTTCCCGGGACCTAGGGTGACCGGCTGCCAGGCCCATTCATCCTGCAGTTTTTTAATCCCGGTTTTCCCGGTCTTCAGCTTTGTTTTAAAACTTGCCTTGTCCCATTCCCAGCTCATCTTTACCCCCATTTACATGGTGCAAAATAGTGAACAAATCCCTGATTACTTCAGTAGCTCCAATCCATCTTCTTAAAATGCCCTGGGACCTTCCGCTTGGTTTTTACGTCTGTCTTGTTTTCAGATTCTTCTAAACCACCCTTGGGGACCTTGGGTAATTTATCTTCCTTTTCCAGCAGGTCTTTTTTTACATCTCGCCATGAATCTGAAATGTTCTTTTGTCGTTTTCCTAAAATTTCGCCATATTTTTCCGTCCGTTCTTTCTCCTTAGTTCTTATATACATATCCAGATAATCCTGTCCTTCGGTCTTTGGCTTTGAATGGACTCTGGACTGTATATTTGTCTTCGGGGGGATGCTGTCGCCTCTGCTCGGCTTTCTTTTTCTCCCCTCCTCATCTTCCCAAGGGAAAAATTTATCTGCATCTTTTTTATAGTCCGGCACGGTTCATCACCCCCTTAATTGATTTACTCCCGGTCTCTGAAACCGGTAAAATGCCCTCTTTCTTCCGTCCTCTGCCCTCTATCCTTACCGTCCTCTACTTGGCCGCCTTGCGGGCGTGGATTGTTATATGCTGGGCCAGTTGAGTCCCCTGTATCTTGATCTCGACCATTTGACCGGGCTCCAACTTGGCCTCTCTCCGGATGTTGCCGGGAATAGGAATTCGGCCTTCTTCATCGACCCGCGCGTAAGCTCTCATCAATGTCATCTTCTTCCTCCTTTTATAAAATTAGCGGCTTCGCCGCTACTTTTATGTTTTGAACAACGACCATCATGATTCTATTGAGGCAATATCGGAAATTATTTTCACAATTGCAATGGGCATTTTATATCGAAATAATCTTATTTTTCCTGCGTAAAAATAATATTATTGAAATTTGAGCTTATCTTCTCAACTGCCTGGCGAGGTCTTCCTACCCCAGGTTCCGGGTTGGGATGGCCTTCCCGCGGGTATCTTTCTGAATTTCCGGATAACAATCCGGCCGGACACCGGTGGTCTCTTCAGCAGTATTGATCGAGCAGCTTGTTGATGATCTCTCTGACCTTCTGCTGGTGGGAGCGGGAACCGACCCGGCTGGTCTCGGAAGTCAATATCTCCAGGGCCGTCTCCCGGAAGACCGGATTGTCCCTGGAGACGACCGCTCCCCGCACTTTCAGGGTCTTGCCGATCATGATCGGTCCCCGGATGGTGGGGGCGTACTCGCACTTGCCCGACTCCCGCAGGCCCCGCACCACGTTAATCAACTTTTCCGCGTCCGGAGGAGAAAGATCGGTTTTCGCTACCGTGATGGCCACCTCGGTTTCCCCGTCATAGTGATCAAGGTCGATGGTGATCATCCGGTCTCGCAGGGCATCCTGGCTCCGATAGACACCGGCGTACTCTTCGGGATTGGAGGTGAAGATGGCCGTGAAATTGGGATCGACCTTGAGGTAGCTCTCATTGCCTTCCCGGGCGGCGGGAAGATCGAGCATCTTTTCCTGAAGGACGGAGAGCAGAGTGTTGTTGGCCTCGGGGCGGGAACGGGTGAACTCGTCGTAGATCAGGGTGAACCCGTACTTGCAGGCCACGGTCAGGCGGTTGTCCACCCAGCGCCTCTGCATGTCTTCTTCGGTTTTCAGGACCGAGTGGATGAAATTGTCGATGACCTTCTTTACGCGGTACCCGTATTCTCCCCCCACCAGGTCGGAGGAGGAGAACTCCTCGTCCCCGTGGATCAGCATCACCGGCCGGCCGATCTTCGAGGCGATATGCATGGCCAGCGTGGTCTTCCCGGTGCCGGAAACTCCCCTGAAGTGGACGGGAAACCCGGCGGCGATATAGGCCAGCGATCTCTCGGTGACTCCTATGACCTGGGGGGTTTCAACGAAATTAGGCAGGGCCCGCGGCTCTAATACAGTGGTTAACTCTTCTACCGGCATCTTACACCTCCTTTTTTTTTAAGACGCACCCGCTGTCATGCCTTAACAGCGAATGGGCCGTTTGCGTTCTCCCATTCTGTACAAGTTACGACCGGAGACGCAATTCTTGTTGATACTCACTCCCGGATAACGGAGGAGGGGCTTTTATATGTCAAAAATAAGAGATAGTGCTAAAGTTTCCAACATTAAAGCAAGGGCGCCTTAACAATTTCCCCGCGGGGTGATTGACTATACGACTCCTTTGCCCCCGCAATTCAGACAGGGAAGACTGTCGGGGGCCTGCCCGGTGCCTTTGCATACGGGACAGACTTTGGTTTTCTCCGGTACAGTGTTCACACCCTTACCCCCGCACACGGTGCAGGTGAGCCTCCGATCGGGGTAAATGCCGGTCCCATTACAGAAGGCGCATTCCGCGGTGGGGAGGATGACACTCACTTTCCCGGTTCCCCCACAGACCTGGCAGACGGACAACGGAGAGAGGAGACCAAAGGGGTCAATCCCTTCCCCGTCGCAGAAGGCGCATTTTATGGTCTTGCTGGAAACCTTTATTTCTTTGCCTGCTTTTACTTTTTTCTTGGCCATTTTACTTTCCTCTTCTTATATTCAGCATATATTCTTGTCTCAACCCTTCTCACAATTCGGGGAAACAGCCCCCGGCTGTGATTTACTTCCCCTGAAGTATCTCCCCAACCGATATTAACCCTTTTTAGCTGGAGTGCGCTCCGGCGGGCGTTCGATCTTTACCGGCTTGGGCGCCTCTGCCTTGGGCGCTTCGATCTTGGGCGCCTCGATCTTGGGCGCTTCGATCTTGGGCGCTTCGATCTTGGGCGGAGCGGCCTTCGGGGCCTCGGGTTTCGGGGCCGGCTCTTTTCCGGCTTTTCCCGGGGCTTCTTCTTTTGGTTCAGGAGGGGGTTTTGGTCCCCGGACGCCGGACATTGTTGACAACAGGGATTTCCAGGCGCCGGCGGCTGCTACTCTCTCTTCCCCGAAACCGGAAATTAAAACAGCTATATCAGCAGCACGAGTTTTATCTCCCTGCTTGCTTTCACCAATAAACTTGGCCATATCAGCAGCTCTGGCTTTATCCTCTTCTTTTAATACTACCAGGAGCCTGAAGACCTCATCGGCCATGATCTGAATTTCAGATGAAAACCTCTTGATAAGTTCTTTGGTTTCAATCTTTAACTTCTCGTTGTCTCCATGAAGTATGGCTACTAGTTTATCGGTATCCCCCTTTAATTGTTGGTTTGCCGAAGCAATGGCCATGATCAATTTGTCGGCAGCAGCCTTTAGATTTGAAACCTCTTCGGCTCTTGCTTTATCCTGATCTTTACATTCTGATAGATACTTGACCATATCAGCAGCACGAGTTTTATCTCCCTGCTTGCATTCATCAATGAACTTGGCCATATCAGCAGCTCTGGCTTTATCCTCTTCTTTTAAGACCCCCAGGAGCCTGGAGACTTCATCGGCCATGGTTTGGATCTCGGCGCCAAACCTCTTGATAAGTTCTTTGGTTTCAATCTTTAACTTCTCGTTGTCGCCATGAAGATCACCTATCAATTTGCCGGTATCCCTCTTCAGTTGCTTATTCGCCGAAGAGATAGCAGTCATTAACTTATCGGTGTCCGCCTTCAATCGCGTATTCGCCGAGCTAATAGCTTTGACCAATTTGTCTGAAGCTTGCTTTAAATCACGAACTATTTTAGCTCTTTTATTATCCTGGATGTTACATTCAGCTAAATACTTGGATATATCAGCGGCTCTGGCTTGATCTTCTTTCTGGCACTCGTTTAAAAGTGCGTCAACATCCATCACCCGGGCCCGATCCTCTTTTTTGCATTCCCCGATAAACACCTCCGTGTCTTTTTTAATCTCTTTGATCCGTTTCACCCTATCCTGATAGGCATCGGCTATATCTTCAGCCAGGCTTGTATAATCTTGTGCGGTTGACATCTCTTTCACCTCCTTGCTGTTCTTTACTATCGTTACTATTTAATTACCTTTTCGCGTGACTCTTATCTTTAGTTTGGAAAAAACTATGAATTAACAGTGGCCATGACCCTTTGCCACTGACTGCTTATTTCATCCTTGACCTGTTCAAACTCTTCCAGCACCCTTTCCACTTCAATGTTGTCGTCTTTGCGCTCGATAGTAAACGCCTTTACCATCGCCTTGATGTCCTTGACCCTGATTGCGGGACCTTTTTCCAGCAACATCCGCAGGGCGATATTCAATTCTTCACGATCACGGTGGAAGTCCCGGAGCATCCGGCTGATTCTTCTCTCCCTCTCTTTCGGCCGTCTCAGCACCTTCTCCTTTAAAACATTGAAATCATCCACTACCGAAGGACTGCTCACGGTGAGAATCTCTTTCAATTTAGCCACCGTCTCCTCTTCATTCCGGCAGAAATCCTCCACCATCCGGTTAACCTCGTTTTCACGCTCCTCCTGATGGCTTCGAATTCCCTCCATCAGAGCGTCGAAATCACTTCTCCGCAGGGATTGATACCGGGAAAACCTCTCCCTCAGGTTATCAATCATCCGCTCCTGTTCCGCGTGATATTCCCCGAGCTTCCGGTTAACCTCCCTCATCAGGGCAATTACTACCTTTACCTTTGATTCGTACGATCCGACTATCTCTCCGACCATTTTTGAGATTAACTCATGACTTCGCGTAACCATAATCAACCTCTCAAACTTTCCTATCAGAGTGAGCGAGATGCGCTCAGAATCAAGCGGATGCCCTATAAAGCGGCATTTATTGCTGACTACCACGGATTACAAACTCAAACGTTCGCATGTCCCATCAGTGGTGATCCGTGTTAAAGCGGCTTTATACTCCCAAGGACATCCCGCTACCCCTTGGCCTGCTGCGGTTTAGGCAGCCGGTAAGAGACCCACTGCTTCGGCATACTTCAGGAAAGTCTCGACCGACGCAACCACGACCCGGGCTTCAATCGCCAGAAGTTCGATTCCGACGAGCGAAACCCTGACCCAGGCGTCAACCACGACGCCCTTGTCCAGGATCCGGTCGACAACTTCGACCAGGCTGGATGAGGCTATTGCTTTTTCTACGGCCATCTTCGGCCTCCTTTGCTCCCGAGGGAGCTTTTCAGGATTCTATCAACCGCCTCAAAACACGTTTTACATTATCGATTCCGCGAACGGATATCGAAAACTTATGTAAAACCGCGTATTATGGAGGGGCGGTTATCCTCAATTCACCCCGGTGAACCGTGATGAATTATCCTTACCCCGAGGTAAGGACCATAATTTATTTCAAAGCTTTCTTTGCAACTTTCATTAACTTTGTCATATCAACCGGCTTTTCCATAAAGTCATAAACTTCCAGTTCGCCGGCCCTCTCCCGAGTGGATTTATCCCCGTATGCGGATATCATTATCGTTCTTGTTGAAGGACTTATAGCCTGGACTTTTTCGAGAACAGTTAAACCGCTTATTTTATATAGCCTGATGTCGAGGATTATTAAATCATATCGGTTATGACTGATTTTTCTTAAAGCATCTCTTCCGCTGTGGGCACTGTCAACGTCATATCCGTCATCTTTCAGGAAACAGGAGATAAGCCAGCAAGTGTCGTTATCATCATCAACCACTAACACTCTGGACATGCTTATTACCCTTCCTCACCTTGCAGACTAACTCCCGCACCTTTGAACAAATAAAACTTACTGACATTTATAGCAATAACCGTGCCAATGTTGCATGATGTGTTGAAATAATCTCCGAAACCTTTTTAACTCACCTAAAAAATCCCCGAAGGCCCTGGTGTCTTAGGGGTCACCGCGGAAGCCCGGAAAACGGCAGCATAAATATTTTGAGATACATCCGGTTTTTATAACCATTGCATTCTCAAAATATTAACGCATCTCGCCCATCCGCCAAACAAGCGCAGGCTTTTCGCAACAGTCGCATAATCCGGGATGATCTGGTGATTCGCGGATTACTTTTAATCGGGGAGGGCAGGGGAAGAATATTTTTTAACCTGATCGGACCGGGGGGACTAATAAAAAGAAAGGCCGGGAAAAAATGGGACACTTCCGGGACGCGGCGGACGGAACTGACACAGTTTTAAAATTTTACTGTGGGAGCGGCTTCCAGCCGCGATTATCGGGGCAAGATGCCCCTCCCACAATCCACCGATACGGGTCCACTGAACGCTTACGAATCGCTCAATTTAGGTTCAAATTCTAACCAGACAGGCCCAGGCTCTTTAACTTGCGATAGAGGGTCTTTCGACTCATGCCGAGAATTTTTGCCGCCTTCACTTTTTTCCCACCGCTTTGCTCAAGGGCTTTATTGATCAAATCTCTCTCAACTTCCCTGGTTATATCTTCAAAGGAAGCGCCTTCTTCCAGGGCTTTTGTCAGATGAACTCTATCCTGAGAAAGACCGAAGGATCTTTGAATTCCATCTCGCTCTTTGATGTCTTTCGGTAAATCAGCCGGGGTAACATGAGCGGACCCGGCCAGCAGTACCGCTCTTCTGACCGCGTTTTTCAACTCCCGAACGTTGCCGGGCCAGCGGTAGTTGAGCAGACTTCTCATCGCCTGGGCGGCGAACCCTTTGATTTTTTTGTCGAACTCATCATTTGCTTCCTTCAGAAAATGCCTGGCCAGGAAGGGGATATCATCTTTTCTCTCCCGGAGAGGAGGGAGATCGATGTGAAATTCATTCAGCCTGTGAAAAAGGTCGGGCCTGAACCTTCCCTGCCGAACGGCTTCCGATAAAGGGGTGTTCGTAGTCACAATAATCCGTACATCTATCTTTATATGTTTCTTGGCCCCCAGGCGGTAAAGTTTCCTCTCCTGGATAACTCTCAAAAGTTTCATCTGCATGTTCTCGGAGAGATTCGTGATTTCATCTAAAAATAAAGTGCCCCCGTCAGCCTGCTCAAATTTACCCGTCTTCTTCGCGTCCGCGCCGGTAAAAGCCCCTTTTTCATATCCGAAAAGTACACTTTCGGCCAATGTCCCCGGGATG
>Ga0208905_1000133_pt1 | contig 36316 bp, 21 predicted proteins | sample AntAceMetag02UKS_FD_184776 | JGI IMG/M metagenome (GOLD analysis project Ga0208905, IMG submission 184776) | Saline lake microbial communities from Ace Lake, Antarctica - Antarctic Ace Lake Metagenome 02UKS (SPAdes) (version 2) | ecosystem: Environmental > Aquatic > Non-marine Saline and... | reverse complement strand
ACTACGTCGGTGACTACGGCTTCTACATCTGGAACGCCCCCGAGCCGGGAGACTGGACCTACTGGGACGCGCAGGCGCGCAATCCTTCGCCTCTTGCACGGGACCTGTGGAAGATACCCGAGGGGAACGACACGGTGGGCGTTGCGGCGCCTAAATAACAGAGGACGGAAGTCGAAAGTCAGAAGTCTGAACTCGTCCAGCAGCACTTTCTTCCCAAAATGGCGGGTTACATTCATTTATTGATTTGACAAACAAAAAGGTCTCCCTGTAATCTTTCAATTAGTGAGTCCTTTCTTAATCGTTTTTTTCACTTCTGAGGATCTCTCCGATGTGTGAGGTTTGGTGCTCTGCGTAAAGGCGAAAAACGGATGAAGTATCGAATATTTTTTTATCTAATCTTTTCTTTGCTTATCCCGGTCTCCGGATACGGACAGGCGATTACCGTCTACGAGGAAACGTTTGACTCCCCCTGGAATACAGGCGATTGGGATCAGTACACTCCAGAAGGCGGGGCATGGGCAACACAGCTTGCACCTTTTATTTGTCAGGGAGACCAGGCCGTTTCTCACTGGGACAATGGAGAGCCGGTGAATGGGTGGATCATATCAGATTCCATTGCCCTGGAGGCAGGGATTACCTATACATGTTCGTTTGAGCAAAGGGTGGGAAACAGCAGCTTTCCTGAAAATATGGGTACGTATATCTACCAGGGCAATGGCGCAGATTTCACCCCGGGAACAGCGACGGCAACGATATGGCAGGCCGATAATTTGACGAATGAAACTTGCGCGACCCGCTCGAACACGTTTACCGTACCCTCGAATGGAAACTATAATATAGTTTTTCATTGTACGAGTGCCGCCGACGAGTTCCTCGCAATTTGGGACTATGTAAAAATCACCAAGCCGGCAGCTACGAATACTCCGACTCCGACGCCGTCCGTCACGCCCACGCCGAGTGTCACGCCAACGCCATCGGTTACACAGACACCGACTATTACCAATACTCCTACCCAGACAGCGACTGTTACGAACACACCCACTCAGACACCCACAAATACACCCACGGAGACTCCGACGAACACACCGACGATGTCTCCTACGTCGACACCTACGGCAACAGCCTCCGGCACGCCCACGGACACACCAACACAGACTCCCACGAGTACGCCCACCGCCACGCCCGTTCTTGTACTCGATCTCGAGTATTCCACCTACCTGGGCGGTTCCATCAGCGAGACCGCCAGAGCCATCAAGGCGGACAGCACCGGCGCGGCGTACGTCATGGGCTATACCAGTTCGACGGATTTCCCCACCGTGAACCCCTACCAGCCCTCCCGCGCCGATCCCACCAACTACTTCGATATCTTCGTGACCAAGTTCGCAGCTACCGGCACCTCCCTTATCTACTCCACCTATGTGGGCGGCACCTACTACGATTACGGCTACGGCCTCGACGTGGACAACTCCCTGACTGCTTTCGTCACCGGCTATACCCAGTCGAATAACTTCCCCGTGGTGAATCCGTACCAGGCCACTTATAACAACAATCGCGACCCCTTTGTATTCCGCCTCTCCTCCACCGGCTCCGCGCTTCTCTACTCGACTTATCTGGGGGGTAGCTCGGATGATCGGGGGTATGCCCTGGCCGTGGACAGCGGTTCTTCGGCTTTCATTGCCGGCTGGACGCAGTCGGATAACTTCCCTACCGAAAACGCCTACCAGCCCTCCCGGGCAGGGAGTTACGAGGGCTTTGTAACCCGCCTCTCCTCGACCGGTTCCGCGCTGATCTACTCCACTTACCTGGGCGGGGCGGCGGTTGATCGCGGGTACGGAATAGACGTGGACGGCTCCTCGACGGCATTCATCACCGGCGACACCAACTCGTCGGATTTCCCGACCGAGAACCCTTATCAGGCAACCATGGCCGGGGTTGTTGACGCCTTTGTCGCCAGATTATCTTCCACCGGAACCACACTCGTATATTCCACCTACCTGGGCGGGAGCGATTCCAGCGACGTCGGGAACGCGATCGCCGTGGACGGCGTTTCGACGGTTTTCATCACCGGTTACACCGCATCCGATGATTTCCCCACTGAAAATTCCTATCAGTCTTCCCTGGCCGGCGATGACGATGCCTTCACGACCCGCCTCTCCTCCGACGGCTCCGTCATTCTCTATTCCACCTATCTCGGTGGCAGCGGCGAGGATGACGGCTACGGGATCGCTGTGGGTGCCAGCGGGGAGACGTACATAGTCGGCCGCACGTTGTCTAACAATTTCCCCACGGTGAAGGCCTATCAGTCCTCCCGGGCGGGCGGTGAAGACGCCTTCGTATTCCGGCTCTCTACCTCCGGCTCCGAGCTTATCTATTCTTCCTACCTGGGCGGGGACGACACCGACTATGGCTACGGGATCGCCCTCGACGCGGAAGACTCGGCCTACGTCACGGGGTACACCGAATCGGGCGACTTCCCCACCGCAAATCCCTACCAGCCCGCGGACGGCGGCGGCAGCCGGGACGCCTTCGTAAGCAAGCTCGTGTTGGTCACGGTAACCCCGACGCCGACTATTACCAACACGCCAACGAGCACGAACACGCCGACCGCCACGAATACGCCAACGATCACGCCAACCAGCACACCGACCAGCACGCCTACAAAGACCTCTACGGCGACTCCGTCGCCTACTCCGTCGAATACGCCGACAAATACGCCGACAAACACGCCGACTCAGACACCCACCATCACTAACACGCCGACGAACACGCCGACAAATACACCGACGATAACGAATACTCCCACGAATACGCCGACGAATACACCAACGATCACGCCAACTCATACACCCACACATACGCCGACAATCACGCCCACGCCGCTGCCGTGGCCGATGTTCCACCACGACGCGCAGCACACGGGCAGAAGCGCCTTTGCCGTTCCGGACGAGGTCGCGCTCCTGTGGAGTTTCACTACCGGCGCAAGCATGGAGTCCTCGCCGGCCATAGGACAAGGCGGGACGGTGTACACGGGGACGGGATGGAATGATTCCGCCATCTACGCGGTCAATTCGGACGGGACCCTCCTGTGGAGCTATGTGACAGGCGACGTGGTGTACTCATCGCCGGCCCTGGGAACGGACGGAAGAGTGTACGTAGGCTCCACCGACAATATTATATACGCCCTTAATAGCGACGGCAGCCTCGCATGGAGTTTTGTAACCGACCAAATGGTGAGGGGCTCTTCACCTACTATCGGAGATGACGGGCGTGTCTTCACGGCCTCTCTCGACAACAAACTCTACGCCCTCAACTCCGACGGCAGCCTCTCGTGGTCCTTCGTCACGGGTGGACCCGTTGATTCATCGCCGGCATTGGGAACGGACGGGCGCGTCTACGTCGGCTCGGACGACAACAGGATATATTGCATCTCGGGCGGCTCCCTGAGCTGGAGCTATATAGCCGGCGCCGACATGGCCGCCTCTCCCGCCGTCGGGGACTCGGGGAGGGTGTACGTGGGGGCGTGGAGCCCGGACAATAACCTCTATGCCCTGAACTCCGACGGCGCGTTGGCGTGGAGCTATCTGTTCGGTTTCCTGGTGAAATCCTGCCCGGCCGTCGGGAGCGATGAGCGGGTATACGTGGGTTCTCGCGACAACCGCGTGTGGGCCCTGAACTCCGCCGGCAGCCTTGCGTGGTCTTATGCAACAGGGCATGACGTGGACTCCTCGCCCGCCGTTGACTCCGCGGGACGAATATACGTGGGATCCGTGGATAACAATCTCTATTGCTTGACCTCCGCAGGTTCTCTTTCATGGAGCTACTGGACCGGCAGTATCGATTCCTCTCCCGCGATAGGGGGAGACGGCCGGCTGTTTGTGGGAGGAGGAAGTGGTGCTCTGTACTGTTTCTCGGAGGCTCCGCCGACGATCACACCGACAGCAACACCCACGGTTACCAGTACTCCGACGAACACGCCCACATCAACGCCAACACAGCCCTCTACGGCGACTCCGTCGCCTACGAGGACTCCGACTGCGTCTCCGTCGAACACGCCGACGTCCACGGCTACACCCACGGCGACGCCAACGGCGACCTTCACGCCCCTTCCGATCGTGCCCCTTGCCCTGATGAAGGACGCAGGCGGCGACTACAATCTCTACGGCTACGAGTTGCCGGAGGCGGGAGACAGTACCTACTGGGACGCAGAGTCGAGGAACCCGTCAGCTCTGGCGAGGGACCTCTGGCTCATACCGTTGGGCAACAACACTGTCGCGATGACGGAGTTAGACGCGAACGTCGGTGGAGAGCAGGAGCTGGCAGTCCTGAAACTGGATCACGGGTTCGACCAGAACATCTACTTCTACAACGTGCCGGTGCCGGGAGACTGGGCTTACTGGGACGCAGATGGGCGGAACCCCTCGGCCCTTGCGAGGGAGTTCTGGACGATACCGGCGGGGAACGACACAATCCTCATGGCGGACGGTGGAAGCCGCATAGCCTCCATGAGGGATCAGGGCGGCGACTACAACCTCTACCTGTGGAACAGCCCTGTCCCGGGAGACTGGACGTACTGGAACGCGCACGCGAGGAACCCCTCGGCCCTGGCGCGGGACCTCTGGGTGATCCCGCAGGGGGACGACTCGGCGGCGATGTGCGGCCTGGACACGACCGGTGACGGGGACGCGGACAGCCTCCTGGTGGTGAGAAACGACGGGGGGGACTATCTCCTGTACGTGTGGAACATGCCTGTAGCGGGCGACTGGACGTACTTCGACGCCATGGCGCGGAACCCCTCGGCCCTCGCGCGCGACTTCTGGGTCATCCCCCAGAGGGACGACATAGAGCAGGTTGTCGGCATAGGCCTCGGAGGCCCCGACGAGCTGGGCGTGATAGAGAACTACGTCGGTGACTACGGCTTCTACATCTGGAACGCCCCCGAGCCGGGAGACTGGACCTACTGGGACGCGCAGGCGCGCAATCCTTCGCCCCTGTCGCGCGACCTGTGGAAAATCCCTGAAGGCAACGACACGGTAAGCGTCGCGGCGCCCGGAAGTTGAGCCTGGTAGCCGCAGGCTTTTCGAAGACCCTGAGCTTGCTTGTAGTGAGCTTTGCCGAACTGCCGAAGGGAGCCTGCGTGCAGCCGAATGCATCTTCCCGCTTCCCGATGGGATTATCCGTCACGATGTGTAGCGTTGCGGCACCGAGGTAATAGGAGACAGAAAAGAGCTAGCGGAAAACAGAAAACGGTAGTGAAATCCGAAAACTGAAATCCGTCATTTTCCTCTCTTCTATTCTTTGCGCCTTTGCGGTTCATTATTTCTTCCATGTTTCCAGCATTGAGTATCTTGCATCTTGTTTCTTTTTCACGTTACACGTAACACGTTCTTTCCTGTTTCCATACTTCCATATTTCCATCTTTCGGTTTCCCGTAAGGGCATCCGCGAGAGTCTCAGGGGGATACCATGTACCAGTGCGTTCCCTTTATGTAATCCCCCTGATGCTTTACTAATGGCCTGAAGGCTATTATAATAAGTTGCCATGAGACACCCCCTTGAGCTGAGTTCCGAAGAAAAAATAAAGATCTGGCTGGATCTCTGCGACTTTACCTATCGTTTGATGAAAAACGGACTGGGCAACAAGCAGCTTGAAAAAAGATTGCACTTTATGCGTGAAGCAGATATCAAAGGGCATGCGACTTTTCTGACAAACCTAGGGAAGATCGATCAATGACAAAGAATATTCTGCTGGAAACCTTGGTAAAAATTGTATCGATTGCCCAAGACAGGAAAATAAAAATTGTGATTATGGGAGGGTTGGCGACTAGTGTCTATTCTCCTCCCCGTGCCACGTTCGATATCGATTGTATTGCCAATATCGATGAGGAAGGGCTTTTTGATTTTCTTGGGGCTTTGTATAAGAAAGGATTCACCTATGATAAAGAGAATCCAATAAAAATCATCCAGGGATTGCCGTTCGTCACCCTCTATTATTCCAAATTCAAAGTGTATGTTGACCTTTTTCTCGCCAGGAGTGATTTTCAAATTCAAATTGTTAACCGTTCGCGCTCGGTGAAAGTCGACGCCTTGAGGTTAAATATTATATCCCCCGAGGACCTTGTTCTGGTCAAGCTTCTAACCGGACGCTCCAAAGATACTGAGGATATCCGCCAAATACTTGTGGAGAACGCCGATAAACTGGATTTCGAGTATTTAAACAGGTGCTCTAATAACTTGGGAGTTAACGTGTTCCTTCAAGATGAAATGAACAGCTTGAGAATCAACTTTCCAAAGTCGCAGAGCCGGGGCAAGCAAGGGTAATAAAAATAGCTGCGTCTCCGCGGTTCATATATTTCGTCATTGGTTTTTCGGTCTTCGTCTTTTTCCCGTTATTTGACATTTGGGTTTCGTCATTCATTGGTCAGTCGGGTTTCTGGTTTTGTCATTCTCTCTTTATCCTGTATCTTGCAGCCCGCCTCTTTTTATCGGTTCTTTTATTATTCCATTGAACATTGAGAATTGGGGCTCTGCCCCCGCATCCTGTCTCCTGACCTTAGTCTGATTATTTCGATCTCTGTTACAACTTTGACATTTTCCCTTCCCTGTTGCTTGCTTGAAGGTATATAAAGTTCTACATGAGCGAGAGCGCACTGCTCAAAGAAACCGTCAGCCTGTGCCCGGTTTGCCGGCGAAGAATTCGCGCCGCAGTGGTGGAAGAGGACGGCTCTGTCTTCATGGAGAAGGAGTGCCCGGAGCACGGCCTCTTCCGCCCCATGATCGCCAGGTACAGCTCCTATTACAAGGACCTGATGCGCTTGTACGGGCTTCTACGGAAGCATTTCCCTTATCGTCGCGACGTGATTGAATCCTGTGCCTTTACGGCTACGCTTGACTGCAATCTGAAATGTCCGATCTGCTTTGCCGGCGATGAAGACCGGGTTATGCCCCGGGAGATGGCGCTTGGCGAGATTGAAGAGAAGCTGATTCCCATCCGGGGCAACGGGATCATGTTCAAGCTGCACGGTGGGGAGCCGACATTGAGAGAGGACCTTCCGGAGATTATCCGGTTGGTGAGAAAGTCGGGGAATTACCCGGTGCTGGTCACCAACGCCATGAAGCTGGACGACTTTGATTACCTGAAGTTCCTCAAGGAGAGCGGCCTCTACGCTGTCGGTCCCTGGTTCGATACCGTGGATGACGACAGCGTCTACGAGAGGATGAGGGGAAAGCCGCTCGTCTATCAGCGGGAGATGGTCCTGGAGAACGTGCGGCGGGCCGGATTGAAGCTCATGGCCTTCTTCGTCTGCGTCAAGGGGGTTAACGAAGATCAACTCCCCGGCATTCTGGGGATGACCCGGGATTATCCCGAGTTGTACAAGGTCATCGTTTTAGCGTATATGCACCGGGGAAGCCGGGGCTTTTCGGAGGAGAATGAATACACCGCCGACGAGACCTGGGAGGTAGTCGTTGACTCCTCCGATGTTTTTTCTTCCCTGGATGAGCTGTATATCGCGCTCAAGATCAATATTATCGCCCGGGCCCTGCGGCATAGATACCAGTGCTTCAATTCCCAGACCGTGCTGATGCCGCGGTCGGACCGCCGGGAAGATGGTTTCGACCCCGATCACTGGAGGGGGGTGATCAAACGGTTCGAAGAACTGCTCGAGACCAATCCTGCCCGGGCCCGGCTGTATTTTTTAAGCAAGCTGGGGATGGACCTATTGAGGAAGGGGTTTTTAAAACCAATGACCGATCGCCTGATTCTGAGAAAGAAAGAACTGGCTGATACCTTTATTCCACCCTCCTACTACTGGCTCCAATTTCAGACAATGTATTATCCCAAGAACTACGATGAGGAGATGGTGAAGGAATTCTGCCCATTCTTCTCATTCAACCCGGGTCTGGAGAAGAGAGTTTCCTTCTGCGAGTATTATAATCTGGAATTAAAGACATGATCCTGCATCTTGCATCCCGCGTCATGTATTTTTCTCCAAATCCGCAATAACATCCCGGCTTGGATTGATTTTGTAAATATCATCGAAAATCTCTTCGCTCACCTCCGCCTTCTCCAGACTCTCGAGTACTTCTTTCTCGGTTAGTCTGAGCTTCCGGAGCGCCGCGCGGATCCGGCGATGTTTCAACAGACGGGCCCGGGATAGCCAGGTGATTGCTTTGAAGGCAAGAATGTACTTAAGACGGCTATCTTCACCTTTCCTGATTTTTTCACTGACCCAGTCCCGGAAGGGCGGCTCGCCGAAGTGAAGTGTGTCGCAGTGGGTCATCAGCCACGTTAGATCGCAGTTGGTGCTGCGGGGAAGGGTCCGCCGCACGTCCAGAAGGCCAATCTTCTCCAGTTTCTCTCTGACCTCGATCTCTGAGGGATAATCGAGGACGTGCAGGGGCATCAGGAAACGAGGGGAAAACGCCTCCTCGTCTTCCTCGGGAAAGTATAAGCGCTCCCTGACCTCCGGGGTCATCCCCGACTGTTTCCAGAACTCCCCGGAGAGCCGGAAGTGTTTCAGGATTTCCTCTTTCTTCCGCTCATAAAACCAGTCCCGGGTTACCTGGAAGGGGGAGTACCCGATCAGGACCAGCGGCGCCCCTTCCTTCTGGGCCAGGCGGATTGCAGAACTGTGGAGGCAGGAGTGACAGACCCGGCAGACCGTGGCGGTGACCCCCTCTTTCAAGGGGTGGGTGAAGAGGTAGCGGTAGAATGTCCGGCTGAAATCGGGAGGCCAGCAGAAGGTTCTGAGCGTCATTCCCAGTCTCTCCACCACCCGAGCCAGGTTAGGACCGGAGAGCGCCGAGCCGAAGCCGGGTTGCATGTTATAGGCCAGGATGTTGAGCCTGTACTTTTCGGTGAGGAGGTAGGCCAGCCAGGCGCTGTCCTTGCCGCCGCTCAGGCAGAGGACCGCGTCGTAAGCGTGTCTCCCCCTGATCCGCTCGACGGTCTCTTCGAAATCCCGCCGGCAGTCTTCCACCAGCTGTGGTGGCGGGGCTGCTCGGAAACCCCGGTTGTCCGTCCGGCATAACTGGCAGACCCCCGCATCGTCGAACTCGATACCTGGATAGTCGGAGGTCAACAAACATTTTTTACAGACGGTCATGAGCTATCAAAGTGTAATGGGTAATATAAAAGATGATGCAGTATACAAGATACAGGATACAGGATACAGGATAACAAGATGCCGGGTTCGGGGCGGTTCGGCAAAGCTCATCCTGTATCCCGCATCCTGCATCTATTTTTCATCCCGCATCTGTTTTTTTCTTGCATCTTGCATCAGAGTCTGCCATCAGGCAGGCTCCCCGCATCCTGCATCAAGCCCCCCCTCTCTTTTGCGCCACTGCCATAAACTGATCCGCCGTTATCCCCTTGCTTTCAGGGTTGACCCGGGCATTTCGAGCAATATCGGTTAACGAGACACCGGATCGTCGCAGTGCTCTGGCCAGTACCCGGTAAAAGTACCAGGCTCCAAAGCCCGTGGGTAAAAATCGCCTCGCCAGTGTCGAGAGAACGGTCACCTCTCCCGGAGACCGGAATCTCGCCTTCCTCATCGAAGAGACCGTCTCCTCCCAGGCTTGACGGAAGGCGGTGTTGGCCAGGCCCGTTATAGTATATGATTCGAAGGGTTTTTCTTCCCCCCCGGTAAGCGAGCCGAGAAACGAGGAGAGACCTTCCCGGGTGTACTCGTGAAGGAAGCGGCTGATAAATCGGAGGCGGGGATCATCATCGGGGTTATCGTGGTACAGGTCCTGGAAGAGCTCGCGGTTGGGGGTTGAGAAGATCAGGATGCCGTTCGGTTTGAGAATTCGAGAGATCTCCACGAGACAGACCCGGGCCACGGGTTGAGTCATGTTATGGACGATTGAGAGGATGCCGGTCACCGTATCAAAAGATTCGTTCTTAAACGGAAGGCACCGGTTATCGGCCGTGGTGAAGACCAGGCCCGACCGCGAATAGTGTTTCAGGGCATATCGCAGCTGCGCCGGGCTGCGGTCTATTCCCGAGACAAATGCCGCCGGGGAGAAATGCTCTTTCAGGTAGGCGATATCGTACCCGCTCCCGCAGCCGAGGTCCAGATGCCTCCCGGGCGGATCTCCCCGCCGAATGAGCATCCCGGCAAAAAGATACGCGGGAGTATTGAAGGCCAGATGGGTGGCGGGCGCGTACATCTCGTTACCTGCCCCCGAGGAAAATACCCCCCACGGTGGCCGGGCGAACCGTGCTTCTTCCAGCACACGGAGGTATCTCTCCATCTCCGGTCTAAGGTCTATATCCCTCATCCCGTATCTTGCATCCCGCCTCCTGCATCTTGTATCCTGTATCCCGTATTATCCTTTATCCTTTAAATGTAATCGGCAGACTATCCGCCGCTTCGATCGAGGAAAGGTGATGCTCTCTGAATTCCGGGTTATTCATCAGACATTGATTGCAGTCGTAGGCCATCACCGCGCTCTTCCAGAGTCGCTCCAGTAAGTCTTTCAACGGTTCGTTCCGGATATTCCCGAATGCCAGTGGAACAAAGCAGCAGGGCTGAACATCGCCCCGGGGAGAGACATAGATATAGCGCCGGGCCATTGCCGAGCAGATCGGGTGAGTGATCGCCCGGGCGGAGGCGAGATTTTCCAGAAAGACAAAACCAGGCTCCAGCAGCTTTGCCAGTTCTTCCCGTTCATCCGGTTTGAGCGTAAGACCGGGGGAGGAGATAAAGCATCCCGAGAGGGTGGTGTCGATGATCCGTACTGCATCCACCCCCAGCTCTCTTCCCAGCTCGATAAGTTTCTTCAAGTCTCCGGATTCCAGGTTCTCCCGGGAGGCGTAGGTGGATATGACGCAGGGGAGTCCTTTCTGAGCGCATTCCCGGGTTATGGCTAATGCCTTCTCGAAACATCCCGGCACCCCTCTCAGTCGATCATGTTCCGCCGCGTCCGGGCTGTCCAGGCTGACTTTGACCGCGGCCAGTCCGGCGTCCATGAGTTTCCGAATCCGCTCGGATGTGAGAAGGAGCCCGTTAGTATCTATAGATGGGAGCATCTTCAGCGATGAGGCGAAAGCGACTAATTCTTCCAGGTCTTTGCGGAGGAGGGGTTCTCCTCCGAAGAAGGTAATCTCGACCGCTCCTAACTCCCGCGCCTGGCGGATGACGTTCTTCACTTCCTCCGGGGAGAGTTCTTCCGCTGGATCTACCCGGTAGAGATCCATCCCGCAGTGGACGCAATCACACTGGCAGCGATAGGTAAGCCCGATCATCACCGAGATGGGCGCGGTGATTCCGGCGAAACGGTGTTTGATGAGCCGGGCCGCGCTGGAGATTTTTACAGGCCAGGACGCCGTTTTGAAATAGAGCCGGTAGGCCAGGCTTGCGACTTTCAGATTATTCATTATCATTACGGTTTTCTTATTTTGAAGGTGAGAAACGGGGAATGGTGGGGATCGATACCAGCGGCGAGCCGGGCCAGTGCGGGGGGGAGGGGATAGTAGCCGGCTCCAGCAATCCCTTCAATTTTAAAACCGTGCGCTTCAAAAAGTTCTTTCAATCCCCGATAGCTCAAGACCAGACAGTGCCGGAAGGATGGATATTTGAGAGCGGGATTCCAGTCCTCCCCCCGGTCCAGCCCCCAGGGATTCCCCAGTGCGGCTTTCATCTCGCTGAACTGGGAGAGGGAGAAGGGCTGCCAGCCCCATAAAAGCGCGAAGATGTTGTGCCAGCTGGCGAGATTCTCGGTAGAGATGACAGCGTACCCGCCTGGCTTGAGAATGCGGTGAAGTTCTCTTAAAAATGTGTCGGGACGGTAAAGGTGCTCTATCACCTCCAGGGCGGTGACCACATCAAAGTAAGCCCCCGGTAGGGTGAGTTCCCGGTTAAGATCATCTATGACAACCGAAATATCTTTATCTTCAACCGTGGCCGCCAACTCTTTTACGATCTCTACACCATAGACCCGGTTGGCGCCTATGTGCCAGCCCAGCTTGACAGTTCTCCGCCCGTCGCCGCAGCCGCAATCAAGGTATATTGTTTCCTTATCTGGCTCAAGCATTTCCAGGACCTGATTCCAGTAATCCTCCTCAGCCGAATAACGAAGCGCCCAGAGGTATTTCTTCAGGATTCCGGCTTTACTTCTGTCTCCCCTCCAGTCGCTTTCTTGATTGTTATTTAACTTGTTCATATGTCACCTGATGTTTTGCGGATTATAAATAGCCTAATGCCTTAAGTCTTTCAACGTTCCACCGGTCCACCGCCGCCTTCTCCTGGTCGGCCCCTTCTTCAGCGTGTTTCCTCGACGATTCAATTCTCAGCGCCCTTAACTCTGTCCGCAGCCGTGCCGCGACCTCCGGATATTTCTCGGCGAGATTTCGAGTCTCTCCCGGGTCATCGTCAGTGTTGAAAAGCTGAAAGAACCGGGGCAGCGAACCGTCCCCCGGCTCCCCTCCGCTTCGCGTTCGCTGATCCATCAGGAGAAACCATGGCCCCGAGCGGATAGAATCGATGACCGGAGGAAAGAAATCGTTGTAATCGCTATGGGCCTTGAGGTTAAGCTCTTTCCCATCGGTTGCCGCGGCCAGAAGACTGGTCCCTTGTATCTCAACGTCGAGAGGGATGCCGAGCAGTTCGAGGATGGTGGGCATGATGTCGATGCCCCGCACCAGTTGCTCTATCCGCATCCCTCCCGGAAGTGCCCCGGGGAGCCGCATGATCAGCGGCACCCGCACTACCTCTCCATAGATGCTGTCGTGTTCCTTCCGCCCATGCTCAAAGAACTCCTCACCGTGGTCGGAGGTGAAGACGATGAGGGTTCTGTCGAGAATGCCTTCCGTCCGCAGCGTGTCGATCAGTTCCTTGATAAAGACGGCATCGACGTACCCGATACATTCGTCGTAGAGAGCGTGGAGGTGATACCGGTCGGCTGGATCGGCTGGATTAACCTTCGACCAGAAACGGTTATAGAGTGCCTGCCAGATTCCGCTCCAGAGCTCTCCCTTCACCACGCCCAGTTCCTCTGTCAGTTCATCGTAGGAGGGAATTTTCCCCAAATAGGCAGGATCATACCGGCTGCCATACGGCGGGAGAGGCAGGTAGGGCGCGTGGGTGAAGTAGGTATGGTAGAAGAGAAAGAACTGTTCTTCCGCATTCTCTCTCAGCCACTCTACTGCCGCCGCGGAGTTCGACTCCTCGTCGTAGATCTCAAAGCCCCGGTCAAAACCGATTTTCCCCGCCACGTTCGCGCCGCCGGTGAAGGCGACATTGGTATACCCGTAGCCTTTAAGGATTTCGGCCAGAGTCGGTATCTCCCCGGAAAGGACTCTTCCCGAATAGGTCCCATTTTCGTCCCTCCCCCACATGTACACATTGTGCGCCCGGGGATAAAAACCGGTTATGATTGACATATGGGAGGGAGTGGTCTGAGGGGAGGTGGCGATTGCATTCTCGAAGAGCACCCCTTCCTCCGCCAGTCGGTCAATCGTCGGAGAGGTGGGACGTTTGTACCCGTAGCACCCGAGCCGGTCGGCGCGGAGCGTATCGACCGAGATCAGCAGTAGATTGGGTTGGCCGGCTTCGGGCTCGGTCTTGCTCCCGCACCCCGGGCAGAGTAACAGCAAGAGGGTAATAAACACTATCAATTTTATCTTCATGCTATCCCGCATACTAAATCCTGTTTCTTCCATCCCGCACTTGTCCGCCATAGCTCGTAGAGCGAAGGCGGATCACTTTCTGAAGTTTTTTATCTCCCGGATAGACGAATGATTGACCACGCCGGTAAGAATCCCCTTCCAGATCGCCAGGTAGTAGATGACGTGATGGATGAAAAAAACCGCCGGGAGAACGAAGATAAACCGAAGATCATAACGGGTGTAACTCAGCGAAACCAGAAATGCGACCAGGAAATATAGCCCAAGCCCGACGGGTAAGACAACCGGTTCCAGGAGCGAGGCAATGATAAAAGCCGTTATGCCGAAGAGGCCGATGCTGAAGGTCCAGCGGGAGAGGTAGAGCCCGGGGTGGACCCAGAGCATCTTTCCGTTCTGCACCCGGTAGCGGAACCGCTGCTTGATCAGATCCCAGCCGAAACGCCGCGGTGGATGGTAGACGATGAGGTCCCAGGTGTAGGCGAAGAGACAGCCGCCCTCCGTCACTGCCTGGTAGATGAACTCCGTGTCTTCGCCCCCGTAGCCGATAGCCTCGTTGTAGCCGCCCAGTTCGAGGAAAATATCCCGGCGGATGAAGTAGTTGCAGGAGTTGATCATCCCGTGGGGGACCTTGTTCTGAATCTGCATCTCCTGCCAGTTCCCGTGGCCGTTCCCGAAGAAGGCGGAGTGGGCGATGATATCGGTCGCCTTCTGCAGGAACGACGCCCCCTCCGGCAACACCCGTGGTCCTCCCACCCCGGCAGCGCCCGGGTAGCTAAGCATAAAGGCAAGCCCGTTTTCGAGCCAGTCCCTGCGCGCCCGGGCATCGTCGTCGATGAACGCCAGGATCCTGCCCCGCGACACCCGGGCTCCGGCATTGCGCTTTGTAGACGGGTCTGCGCTCTCTGTGGCGACGGTGACAATGTTATCCCCCGGTTCGACGTCGAGCGGTCTGTCCGCTACCAGGATAACCTCGTAGCGATCCCGGGAAAGGGTCTGGTCGAGAAGGGATCCAAGACAGTGTCCGATGTCATCTCGCCCCACTGCCACGATCACGGAAATATCCGGGTTTGTATTTCTATTGTGATTCATTCGTTCAATTATTATGGATCTTCCAGGAGAATGATCTGCATCTTGCATCTTATATCGCGCATCCTTTGTAGTGTTTCCTGTATCCCGCCCCGCCTCTGGTGGGATCTCCGCGTTGCTCCGACATCTTGTCCCGCCTAACGGCGGGATCTTCGCTTCGCTACGACATCACACATTCTACACTTCAACCTACTCCATTCAATGATCCTTCAAGAGAAGATTAAGATTATTCCTCGCTTTCACGAAACCGGGATCTATCTCCAGGGCATGCCGAAATGCTGCTCCCGCCTTCCCCCGCTCCCCGACCGCAGCGTAGGCCAGGCCAAGGTTATTATAGGCCAGCTTACCCTCCGGGAAGACCGCGATCGCCTGGTTAAAGCTTTGGATAGCCCCATCAAAAGTGCCCAGTTCCATATACATCGCCCCCAGCTTGTTCCACGCCTGCCAGTGATCCGGGTTGAGTTCCAATAAACGCTCGTATGACCGCGCTGCCTCATCATATTCCCGTTTGACCAGGTAAGCGTCACCGAGATTGAAATATATCCGCCAGTTATCGGGGTCTATCTCCCGGGCAATCATGAGAGACTCTATCGCCTGGTCAGCCATACCCTTGGTTTTGTAGGCTCCTCCCAGGTTGATAAATCCCCCGGAATGTTCCGGCTCCAGCAGGACAACGGCCTGGAACTCTTCGATCGCTTTGTCGACCTCGCCTATCCGGGCATAGGCCTCTCCCAGGTTAACACGGTAGAGAGGGTTCCAGGGGATGATCCTGACCGCGTTTTCGTAGTGAAAGACGGCCCGGTCGATATTCCCCCGGTCAGCGTTCTCCAGCCCCAGGTTATAGTTCACCCGGGCACCCATGGGATTGACCGCATATGCGGCTGAAAAAAGAGTGAAGTTATCCTTCCAGTCCCGGTTCCGGGTCCAGGTACGGACCGAGTATGCCCCCAGAATAGAGACGATGATCAGCCAGATTGCGGTACGGGCGAGGCCGTCCCGCCATCGATCAAGCATTCCATCTAAAAGAAATCCCAGTGCCAGACAGAATCCCCAGGAGGCCATGTAGACCAGCCGCTCCGCCATCGAGACATTTATCACCAGGATGATGTTGGAGATGATCGCGTAATTGACGGCAAAGATGAAGACGGCCAGAAAATAGCGTCCTTTCCTTCTCAGTGATACCAGCGCCACCGTCCCCCAGCCTACGCATGACACTATCCCGCCCGCGGTCCACAGGTCCTGTATCCACTGCGGTTGATATGAAAGCTGGGCAAAGCTGTAGTCGGCGCTGAGCTTAAACGGCCAGATAAGGATGGCTATATAACGCGTCAGTATCCCCAGGCAGGCAATAATTCGCTCGCCGAAAGGGAGGAAGACTAAAAAGTTGGCTCCCAGATCCTCTTCAGCCGGCATTATCCCTGCGTATAAAGCCAACGTGAACAAGACGGCGATAATGTACGCGAGATAGAATTTTTTCAGCCGATAGGTGAATACACGCAGTCCATGAGAGAAGGATTCCCCCCGGCGTAATGTGAAACGATAGAGGTCGAAGGCAATGACGATCAGCGGCAGCGTCGCGGCGGTGGCCTTGGAGAGGACACCGACAATGACGATGGGTATCGTCCACCAGAAGACCGTGGTTCTCCGGGATAATTCCGAAGCTGTCTTCCGGAGGTAGATCAGGAGTGCCAGGAGAAAGCAGAAGCTGGAGATCAACTCTGACCGTCCAACCGCAGCGGCCACCACGTCGGCGTGAACCGGGTGGCAGGCGAAGAGAGCGGCGACCAGGAATGAGAGGCGTTGCCGGTCCGGGAAGAGCTCTCTTCCGACAGCGTAGATCAGGAGAGAGATGAGGGCGTGGAGGACCACGTTCACCAGGTGGTAACCGGCAGGATTGAGTCCACCGATCCCATAATTAACCGCGAAGGTGAAGAGCGGAACCGCTCTCCCCGGCGGATCGGGCCCTGCCGCCCCGGGAAAGAACGCGGAGACAAACTCTCCCCAGTCGAACTCCTGGATCAGGCTATTGTTTACAATTTCCCGCGTGTCGTCGTAGGTAAATCCGTTTAGGAGAGTGTTGCTATAAATAAGCAGAGAGAGAAATAGGATGATGAGTATAGGAATAATGATTTGCCGGCGTTTGCTTTTCATAAATAAGGCTTCTGCAAAATAGCAACTGGCTTTATATCAATTGGTTGCGCACCAAATTATCTTCGATTTCCCTCACTTTTTTGTTGACTTACTAAGCGGTCTATTTTAATATAACTTATTCTTACATAAGGGATAACATTAAAATATCCGCCCAAAAAAGGAGGGAAATTATGTCTTATTTAACTTTCCAAACCTCAATACTTTACGACTGGAATTTTTTCTTGTCTCTTCCCACCAATAAAAAACTCTACGAGATATTTCAAAACCTTGATCTTTCTTTATTCCAGGACAAAAATTATGGTCACGGTCAAACCGGTTATTCCCGTCATGCCATGATCAGAGCCTTGATCGTCAAGAATATTGCTCAGTTAAACTCGATCCCCCGCCTCGTCATATATCTTACAGATCATCCCTTCATCTGTGATCTATGTGGCTTTGACGGTTACCGCGTACCGGACGAGACTCAATTCTATCGGCTACTTAAATCTCTCGATACCTCCAAACTCCACGAAACTCTGATTCAGGTCAACAATCAGTATTATGAACTTTCCCATACCTCAATCCAGAGTATCTCTATCGACTCCAAACCGGTTCTGGCTCCCACCCGGGAGAATAATCCCAAATATCACCAAAGGAACTTAACCAATAAACACAAGAAACCCAAACATAATCCCGACGCCGCCCTGGGGTATTACGCTACTCACATCGAATATACCGGAGAAAAAATTACGGATTTCAGATGGGGTTATCGTACCCACTCCATCCTCGACAACGCCACCGGCTGTACTCTGGTCGAGGTTACCGTTCCCATTAATCTCCCCGACAACAAAATTGCTAAAATCCTTTTCAAAGAACTGAAGAAAAACTACAACATCTCGGAACTGCGCAATATCTTCGGAGATAAGGCCTACGACGACAAAAGGCTGAAAAACTTTATCCGTCAACTCCTCAAATCATCGCTTAAAAGGCCCCAGGATCTGGATTTTATAATCCGAAAAAACTTCCGCAATTCCAGATGCGTTACTCCCGCCGTTGAGGGTATTCCCTGTCCCGGAAATCTCCTGATGAGATTTAACGGCCTTACTCCGGTGAACAAAAAGGGAACTAAATGTCGGATGAAGTTCCGTTGTCCCTTAGCCATTCTTAAACTGGATAATCCTTGCCCGATCAACCATCCCTCTTTGACCGCGGGCAAACACTATGGCTGCATTAAGTATGTCTCTATCACCGGCGACCAGGCAAAAATCATCCGAGCTTTAATCGAAGACAACAAATTGAAAAGAACCAAACCAGGCAGAATCAGAGTCAAAATCGAACGTTACTTCAGTCGCTTTCAGGATATCACTTCCGAAGATGCTCCCTATTACTCCTTAAAATCCGGCCGGAACCATGTCGCCTTAGCCCATCTTACTCTCTCGTTAGTCGCCCTGACCGCCCTTAAAATGGGTAGACCTAATAAAATCAATTCTTATCTGACATTCGCGGCCTGACTTCTCTCTTGGATCGATTGTCAAAGAACTAAAGGCTTACTCTGTCCGCGGCCACCTGTCTTCTCTCCCAGGTCCCCAAAAATGCTGTTATACTTAACTTCCAGTCTTCACTGGAGAAAATTCCTCTCTGCAAATTTAAAGCCAGTTGCTATTTTGCAGAAGCCTTTTTCATAAATTGAATACGGGGAATAACTTCATTCTTCGTGGATGCTAACAAAAGACGATAAAATAAGCATGCTTAAAAAAAATTCGGTTCATTCCCTTGACATAACAGTTTAATGTAATACATTTAACAATGTTCAGTAAACATATACATATCATTACCATATGTTAATCTGGAATAAATTCCCGCCGCGTTCATCGGCAGCCGGGATTATCCGGGGAGAACAGGAGAATATATCATGAAAAACATAATGCAATTATCGGCCCTCGCCATCCTTATCGTGGTCCTGGTACCGGCGACACTCTCAGGCCAGAACATGACCCTCGAATACTCGACCTATCTTGGCGGGGCCAACGCCAGCGACTACGGATATGCCATCGATGTCGACAGCACCGGGTCCGCCTATGTGGCCGGGTATACAAACTCAACCAGTTTCCCCACCGTCAACCCGTACCAGGCTTCCTGGCTCGGGGGCCAGGACGGCTTTATCACCCGTTTCAACTCCACCGGCTCCAGCCTCCTTTACTCTACCTATATCGGCGGCGTCAGCACTGATATAATCGGCGGTATCGCCGTCGCCACCGACGGGACCGCCTGGATAGCGGGAAAGACCTATTCCTCGAACTTCCCCACCGTGAACCCGTACCAGGCCTCCCACGCCAGCGGCGGCGGCAGCTATGACGGTTTTGCCTGCCAGATCTCCTCCACCGGCAGCGCGGTTCTTTACTCCACCTACCTTGGGGGAACCGCTACCGATCACGGGGAGAGCGTGGCTCTCGATGAAAATGGGGCTCCTTTTTTCTTGGGCTACACCTCTTCATCAGATTTCCCGGTGGTCAACGCCTACCAGAACACCCTGAGCGGCACCAGTAACCTGTTCATCACCCGGTTCACCGTCGGCGATTCGACACTCGTCTACTCCACCTTTCTCGGCGGCTCAATTCGAGATTATGCGTCTCTGGGCAACGGCATAGCAGCTCGAGCTGGATCAGCATACGTGACGGGAAACACGGAATCGCTAGACTTCCCCACCAAGAATCCCTACCAGGCTGCCAATCTCGGCGATCCCTGGAGCGGCTTCGTGACCCAACTCGATTCCAGCGGTACGTCTCTCGTCTTCTCCACCTACCTCGGCGGGTCCGGGGATACCTATGGGCACGCGATCTCCGTGAACGCGTCCTCAGATATCTTTGTCGGGGGGTGGACCAACTCAACCGATTTTCCCGTCGTCAATCCCTATCAAACTTTTACCGGCGGGCAGGATGGATTTGTCGCCCGGTTCTCATCCACCGGAACAGACCTTATCTACTCCACCTTCTTTGGCGGTGTTTCCGGGAATAACCGCGTCTATTCGATCGAGGCCTCCGTTTCCGGGGAGCTGTCGGTCACCGGTTACACAAACTCAGTCTCTTTCCCCACGATGAACCCATACCAGGCAGCGATGAACCGGCAGACCGACCCCGGTGACGTCATCGTTAGCCGCTTCGACTCATCCGGATCATCCCTCGTCTTCTCGACCTACCTCGGCGGATGGGATTCCGAAGAGGGATATGGACTCGCCCTCGACGATACCGGCGCCACCTATATCACCGGCATAACCCAATCCTCGTCCACAATCCTCTTCCCCACCACCGAGTTCGCCATCCAGACCACGTTCAGCGGTGGGGCTTTCACCACTGAGGCTTTCTACAGTAAGCTCGGCCCGGGGGGGCCGATCACGACGCCGACGAACACGCCGACACACACGCCGACGAGCACACCGACACAGACCTCTACGGCGACTCCGTCGCTTACTCCGTCGAACACGCCCACAGAGACGCCCACCTTGACGCCGACGAACACGCCGACAGCGGTCGGCCCGACCCAGACGCCCACGTCTACGAACACGCCGACACACACACCTACTCTGACACCAACGAACACACCCACTAACACACCGACGAATTCACCCACGGGCACACCGACAGACACGCCCACGTCCACGCCGACAAGTACGCCGACTCTCACACCTACCAATACGCCGACGAACACACCGACGAATACTCCGACACTGACGCCGACCCACACGCCGACGGTGACGAACACGCCGACGCTGACGCCGACAGATACGCCCACCACTACGCCGACGGTCACGAACACGCCTACGAGCACGTCTACTGCGACGAGTACTGCCACGAGCACGGCTACGCCCACAGCGACGCCGACTGTCACCAACACGCCCCTGCCGATTGTGCCCCTTGCCGTGATGAAGGACTCTGCGGGTGACTATAACCTGTACGGCTACGAGTTGCCGGAGGCGGGAGACAGCAGCTACTGGGACGCGGAGTCGAGGAACCCCTCACCCCTCGGCAGGGATCTCTGGATCATCCCGTCGGGCAACAACACTGTCGCGATGACCGAGGTGGACGCGACCGGCGGGGGAGAGCAGGAGCTTGCAGTCCTGAAACTGGATCACGGGTTCGACCAGAACATCTACTTCTACAACGTGCCGGTTCCGGGAGACTGGGCTTACTGGGACGCAGATGGGCGGAACCCCTCGGCCCTTGCCAGGGAGTTCTGGACGATACCCGCGGGGAACGACACAATCCTCATGGCGGACGGGGGAAGCCGCATAGCCTCTATGAGGGACCAGGGGGGCGACTACAACCTCTACCTGTGGAACAGCCCTGTCCCGGGAGACTGGACGTACTGGAACGCGCACGCGAGGAACCCCTCTGCCCTGGCGCGTGACCTGTGGGTGATCCCTCAAGGTGACGACACGGCGGCGATGTGCGGCCTGGACACGACCGGTGACGGCGCTGCCGACAGCCTCCTGGTGGTGAGGAACGACGGGGGCGACTATCTCCTGTACGTGTGGAACATGCCGGCTCCCGGCGACTGGACGTACAATGATGCCATGGCGCGGAACCCGTCGGCCCTGGCGCGCGACTTCTGGGTCATCCCCCAGAGGGACGACATAGAGCAGGTTGTCGGCATAGGCCGCGGCGGGCCATCCGACGAACTGGGCGTGATGGAGAACTACGTAGGGGACTACAACCTCTACGTCTGGAACGCCCCCGAGCCGGGAGACTGGACCTACTGGGACGCGCAGGCGCGCAATCCTTCGCCCCTTGCCCGCGACCTCTGGAAGATTCCCGAAGGCAACGACACGATCGGCGTCGCTGCGCCGCAATAACGAGGGACGACGAACGATAGACGACGGACGAATAAAGAAACAGGTAAGGGTTAAGGTTAAGAGGCCGGTTTAGTTGTTGGGCAAGGGTAAGGGAAACAACCCCCGCCTACATAACCCGTAAGTCATACCCGCATCTGTTTTTTATTCTGTTTTTTCTCCGCGCCCTCCGCGCCTCCGCGGTTCATTTTTTTCTTCTGTTTTTTTCTTCTTTCATCCCGCATCTTGTTTCTTTTTTCTGTTTCACGTTACACGTAACACGTTCCACGTTCTTTCCTAATTTTCATACTTTCATATTTCTATATTTTCATTCTCCACCCTTTGAGGATTTGCCGTAAAGATGAAAATAAGAGTAATGCGTAGACCTGACCCCTTTTCTTTTTCACCGGCCCCCGGTCTCACTTGCAAGATTGGAGTGACAGAGCTCGGATTATCCGTTCATAAAATCGGGGAGCTTTTCCTTGCTCGCCCCCGCGCCACCGTGAGGCAAAACCAGGTTTCCAATGTGTTCTCGTCCGTATTGAGCGAGCATGCTCAAGGCCGATCGAAGCAGGGGGGGAGGTAAGTACCTGCGGCTGAGACATAAAGGCGACAGGGAGAGAGCAATATAGCGGAGAGCGTTTTATTATTCGTGCCCGGGCGTCTTCGTGGCCGCTGGTTTATTGCGTTGGCATAGAAGGGATATCCACTGTCAGCTCTGACAAAGCCCTTTACAGAATTCCTTTATTTTGCACGTGCGCCTTCTGCAACTTGTTGCTGAATAGGGCAATGCGCAAAAATATTTCTTGCCCCGCCCCCGGTTTTATGCTCCATTTCTAGAATGGATCAAGGACATGAATATGTTCGCTTTCGGACGGCGCCCGCGTTTGCGGGCGCCGCTTCATTTACCCCGTTTCGCCTGAAAAATTATCCTGTATCCTGCATCAGTTTTTTCAGTTCTTCTTTTTTTCCATTGGTCATTGGTTATTGGACATTGAAAATTGGGGCCTCTGCCCCCGCACCCTGTATCCTGGAGGGAGAATGGTAATGAAAAAATCAGCGATCTTGATCTCGGCGGTTCTTCTCATCATCGCCTATCCCATTCTACTACCGGCCCAGGACGTCACGCTCGAATACTCGACCTACCTGGGCGGGGCGGGGAACAATGATGAGGGGCACGCCATCGCGGTCGATTCCAGCGGCTGCGCGTACGTCACGGGAGAGACCAATTCCTCCGATTTCCCCACGGCAAACCCCTATCAGCCGTCCTTTGGGGTAACCAAAGATATCTTCGTCACCAAGTTCTCCTCCACCGGCTCGAGCCTGCTCTACTCGACCTACCTGGGCGGTAACAGCAGTGATTTCGGACGCGGCATCGCCGTTGACGCCGGCGCTATGGCCTATGTCACGGGATACACCCAATCCACCAATTTTCCCACGGTGAATCCTTACCAGGCATCCTATGCCTCTACATTCACCTATTATGATGCCATCGTCACCAAGCTCTCATCCACCGGATCAACCCTGCTCTACTCGACCTACCTGGGAGGCGCCTCTGACGATGATGGCAATGGTATTGCCGTTGACACGATCGGCTGCGCCTACGTAACCGGACAGGTCTATTCCACCAATTTCCCCACCATGAACCCTTACCAGTCCTCCAATGCGGGAAATTGGGATGCCTTTGTCGCGAAATTCTCCTCCACCGGCTCGAGCCTGCTCTTCTCGACCTACCTGGGCGGTGGAAGTACTGATTATGGGAATGCCATCGATATCGATTCCAGCGGGTGCGCCTACGTCGCCGGCCAGTCCATATCCTTCGTTTTCCCCACGGAAAATCCCTACCAGGCCGCCCGAGCGGGTGGAGCCGCTGATGCTTTCGCAACCAAGCTCGGCTCCACCGGTTCAACCCTCATCTACTCGACCTACCTGGGGGGTGACGGCCAAGATTACGGCTATGGCATCGCCCTCGACTCGGAAGGTTCCGCCTATGTGACCGGGCGAACTCAGAGCACCAGTGGCGCTGTCCTCTTTCCCACCACTTCCACCGCTTTCCAGCCCGCGTCGGGAGGGGGAGCATCAGATGCCTTCGTCACCAGATTCTCAACCTCCGGCTCCTCCCTGGAATACTCGACCTACCTGGGGGGAGACGACGAGGAATGGGGCTATGGCATTGATGTTGACCCGTCTTTGAACGCGTACGTCGCGGGAGAAACTTGGTCCCGCAATTTCCCCACCAAGAACCCCTACCAGGCGGCATCGGCAGGAAGCGTTAATAAAGTTTTCGTTACCCGTTTCGACTCTGCCGGGTCGGCCGTTCTCTATTCGACTTATCTGGGAGGGTCAGGGGTTGATACCTGCTACGGCATAGCCTTACAACCCGGCGCCACCGGCATTGCCTATGTCACGGGCAGCACCGGCAGCACTGATTTTCCCACGGTGAACCCCTATCAGCCTTCGCTGATTAACAACTCGGATGTCTTTGTAACCAAGCTTGTTCAAGAAGGCGGGATCACCCCGACGCCCTCGGTGACGCCCACGCCGACACAGACACCGACCATTACCAATACGCCGACACAAACACCCACGGTGACGAACACACCGACCAATACGCCTACAAACACACCCACGGTTACGAACACGCCGACATCAACACCGACGCATACGCCAACTATCACGAACACGCCGACGCAGACACCGACTATTACCAACACACCTACACAGACGCCTACCGTCACCAATACACCAACACAAACACCTACTATCACCAATACGCCAACTCAGACACCGACGATAACCAACACACCTACACAGACGCCTACCGTCACGAACACGCCGACTCAAACACCCACTATCACCAATACGCCAACTCAGACACCCACGATCACCAACACACCGACACACACACCAACTATCACCAATACGCCCACGCAGACTCCGACGATCACCAATACACCAACACAGACACCTACAATAACCAACACGCCTACACAAACACCCACGATTACAAACACACCCACCCAGACGCCCACAATCACGAATACGCCCACGCAGACGCCCACGATTACGAACACACCCACACAGACACCGACGATCACGAATACGCCAACTCAGACACCGACTATAACTAATACTCCAACCCAGACGCCCACGATTACGAACACACCCACACAGACACCGACGATCACGAATACGCCAACTCAGACACCGACTATCACGAACACACCGACGCAGACACCTACAATAACCAACACGCCTACACAAACACCCACGATTACAAACACACCCACACAGACGCCCACAATCACGAATACACCAACACAAACACCGACTATCACGAACACGCCCACTCAGACGCCGACTATCACCAACACGCCCACGCAGACACCGACAATCACGAATACGCCGACTCAAACACCCACGGTGACGAACACACCGACACAGACACCGACCATCACAAACACACCAACCCAGACGCCCACTATCACCAATACTCCAACTCAGACACCCACGATCACCAACACACCAACTCAGACACCGACTATCACGAATACACCAACTCAGACACCGACTATCACGAACACGCCCACTCAGACACCGACAATCACCAACACGCCGACGCAGACACCCACTATCACGAACACGCCCACTCAGACGCCGACAGTTACCAACACGCCTACACAAACACCCACGATTACAAACACGCCCACGCAAACCCCGACTATCACCAATACACCTACAATCACAAGCACACCGACCCAAACGCCGACCATAACCAACACGCCTACTTTGACGCCGACTATTACGGCCACGCCGACGATAACGAACACGCCGCTGCCCGTCGTGCCCCTGGCCCTGATGAAGGACCAGGGCGGCGACTACAACCTGTACGGCTACGAGTTGCCGGAGGCGGGAGACAGTACCTACTGGGACGCTGAGTCGAGGAACCCCTCGCCCCTCGGCAGGGACCTCTGGATCATCCCGTCGGGCAACAACACTGTCGCAATGACCGAGGTGGACGCGACCGGTGGGGGAGAGCAGGAGCTTGCAGTCCTGAAACTGGATCACGGGTTCGACCAGAACATCTACTTCTACAACGTGCCGGCTCCGGGAGACTGGTCCTACTGGGACGCAGATGGGCGGAACCCCTCGGCCCTTGCCAGGGACTTCTGGACGATACCCGCGGGGAACGATACAATCCTCATGGCGGACGGGGTAAGCCGCATAGCCTCTATGAGGGACCAGGGCGGCGACTACAACCTCTACCTGTGGAACAGCCCTGTCCAGGGAGACTGGACGTACTGGGACGCCTACGCGAGGAACCCCTCGGCCCTGGCGCGTGACCTGTGGGTTATACCGGAGGGTGACGACACTGCGGCGATGTGCGGCCTGGACACGACCGGTGACGGTGAAGCGGACAGCCTCCTGGTGGTGAGGAACGACGGGGGAGACTACCTCCTGTACGTGTGGAACATGCCGGCCCCCGGCGACTGGACGTACAATGATGCCATGGCGCGGAACCCGTCGGCCCTCGCGCGCGACTTCTGGGTCATCCCCCAGAGGGACGACATAGAGCAGGTTGTCGGCATAGGCCGCGGCGGGCCATCCGACGAACTGGGCGTGATGGAGAACTACGTAGGGGACTACGGCTTCTACGTCTGGAACGCCCCCGGGCCGGGAGACTGGACCTACTGGGACGCGGCATCACGCAACCCCTCGCCCCTGTCGCGCGACCTCTGGAAAATCCCTGAAGGCAACGACACGGTAAGCGTCGCGGCGCCCGGAAGTTGAGCCTGGTAGCCGCAGGCTTTTCGAAGACCCTGAGCTTACCGAAGGGAGCCTGCGTGCAGCCGAATGCATCTTCCCGCTTCCCGATGGGATTATCCGTCACGATGTATAGCGTTGCGGCACCGAGGTAACAGAGAAGCATGGAAAACAGGGAATATCGGGGAAGAGCAAGGAAGATCAGGGAAAGGAAGACGCAGCAAGGGGGACAGGAGTAGCAGGGAAGAGAAGGGAACATCCTTTGCTTTATTCTTTCCTTTCGTTACACATTTCACGTAACACGTTACACGTTTTTTCTTGCATCCCGCATCTGTTTTTTCTCCGCGTTCTCCGCGCCTCTGCGGTTCATTTTTTTCTTCTGTTTTTTTATCCTGCATCCTGCATCCTGTATCTTTTTTCTTTTTCACGTTCCACGTTCTTTTCAGTTTCAAGTTTCCAGTGCCTCCTTGAGAGTAATTCTAAGACTTTCCAGAAGCTCCTCTATGTTTCAAAGAAAAGATTGACCATCTTCTTCTTATGCCTTACATTATAGTAAGGGTAACATGTAATGTAAGGAGGTGTATCGGCATGGTCACAGCAAAGCTCACAAGCAAAGGTCAGATCACGATTCCAAAGCAGATCAGAGAATCGCTGCATCTTCATAATGGCGACAAAGTCCAGTTTCTCCTTCAAGAATCCGGAGAAGCAATCTTGAGGCCAATCACCAAAACAGTGGATGAAGTGTATGGCAAGCTCAAAAAGCCGAAAGCACAATCCCATTCCGTTAGCGAAATGAATGCGGCCATCAGAAAGCGCATGCGGGAGTCCCGGGGATGATAGCCCTGGACACCAATATAATCATTCGTTTTCTTGTTCGTGATAACGAGAAACAGGCACAACTCGTTTACAGACGCTTCAAGCAGGCGGAAAACCAACGCGAGCTGCTTTTTGTTCCCCTTCTTGTTATCCTTGAAATAATCTGGGTATTGGAATCTCTTTATGATTTGTCAAGAGGCGAGATACTTGAATCCATCGAAGAGCTTATACTCATGCCGATCTTCCAATTTCAAGAATATGGGGTCATTCAGGCGTTCCTTTCATCGGCCGGACAAGAGGGGATAGATCTTTCGGACCTGCTTATCGCCCAATCCGCCCATGCGAATGAATGCCGTCATGTCTTGACGTTTGATAAAAAGGCATCGAAATGTCAAATGTTCCAACTTCTGAAATGAAAAATATGACGAGGATGATAGGGGTCTTCGCTCCTCCCCGATTTATCGGGGTTTGTCGGGGTTCCCTTGCTCGGTGTGGGAACGAAACCGGCGCAAGCAAGGGTAATAAAAATATCTGCGTCTATCTATAAGTCTATGGCCTTTTTCCGTTTCCATACTTCCATATTTCTATGTTTTCAATCATTCTTCTTTTCAATGAACATTGGTTATTGAACATTGCTTGTCCTGACGTAAACCCTGTCGAAGATCCTGTCGAAGACATCGAAGAATTGAGATGAGCTTGCCGAAGGGAGCCTGCGTGCAGCCGAATGCATCTTCCAGCGTCCCGATGGGGTTATCCGTCACGACGCCAAGGTAACAGAAGGCAGATAACAGGAAACACCCTCCTGCAAGCCATAGAGCTCACCTCCTCCATGGCTTATTACGGAAAAAAAGTGTTACCTATCAACCCGGTCTATTTGTTACCACTCTACCCGGTTTGTACCTTATATCCTGTATCTTGCATCCCGCATCCTGCATCCCGTATCTTCTCCCCCGTTTCACGTTTAACGTTACACGTTTTTTCCTTTTTCATACTTCCAAGTTTCCAGTTTCGAGTTTCAAATTTCCTTCATCCCGCATCTGTTTTTTCTCCGCGGTTCATTTATTTCGTCATTGGTTTTTTCTTACTCCAAGTTTCCAGTTTCAAGTTTCAATTTCCATATTTCCGCTGTTAAAATCCGCGGTTAACGTTTTTCCCCTGCTCCCGCTATCCGTCGAAAAAAAATATTTTCCCGGGGCCCCCGGCCTCACTTGCAAGATTGGAGTGACAGACCTCAGATTATCCGTTCATAAAACCGGGGCGCTTTTCCTTGCTCGCCCCCGCGCCGCCGGGAGGCAAAACCAGGTTTCCAATGTGTTCTCGTCCGTATTGAACGAGCATGCTCAAGGCCGATCGAAGCAGGGGGGGGGTAAGTACCTGCGGCTGAGACATGAAGGCGCCGGGGAGAGAGCAATATAGTCGGCGAGCGTTTTATTATTCGTGCCCCGGCGTCTTAGCGGCCGCTGGTGTATTGCGCCGGTATAAAAAGGATATCCTCTGTCAGCTCTGATCAATACCTTTACAGGCTACCTTAATTATGCACGGGCGCCTTCCGCAACACGTTGCGGAGCATTCCGATGCACAAAAATTTTTCTTGATCCACCCCCGGTTTTATGCTACATTTCTAGCATGGATCAAGGAAATGAATATGCCCGCTGTCCTGTTCGGGCTTCTTCGCTTCACGCTTCACGAAATACGCTTCACGCTTGTCCCGCATCTTTTTTATCCTGCATCCTGCATCAGTTTTTTCGGTCCTTCTTTTTTCCCATTGGTCATTGGTTATTGGACATTGAAAATTGGGGCCTTTGCCCCCGCACCCTGTATCCTGGAGGGAGAATGGTAATGAAAAAAACAGCGATCTTGATCTCGGCGGTTCTTCTCATCGTTGCCCATCCCGTTCTGCTTTCTGCCCAGAACCTTACACTTGATTATTCTACCTATCTGGGCGGTGATGGCACGGATGATGCCAGGGGCATCGCTGTTGGCGCGGACGAAACCGTGTATGTCACGGGTTATACCGAGTCCGACAATTTCCCCACGGAGAATCCCTACCAGGCTATTTATCAAACCAACCGCGACGCCTTCGTCACCCGGCTCAGCACCAGCGGCTCCACCCTTCTCTACTCCACCTACCTGGGCGGCACCGGTTCTGATACCGCTATGGGCGTTGCTGTCAATACGGATGGATCCGCCTATATCGTGGGGTATACCGATTCAGCCGATCTCCCCACAGTGAGCCCCTACCAGGCGGCTAACGCGGGCGATTACGACGCCTTCGTCACCAGGCTCAGTACCAGCGGTTCCGCGCTTCTCTACTCTACCTATCTGGGCGGTGTAGGCACTGATTATGGCAGAGCCCTTGCTATTGATGCGGCCGGAATTATGTACATTACCGGTGACACCGCTTCTACTGATTTTCCCACAGTGAATCCCTATCAATTATCTAACGCGGGAGGTAATAACGATGCCTTCGTCACCAGGTTCAGCTCAGACGGCTCCGGCCTTCTTTTCTCCACCTATCTGGGCAGCAGCGACGCCGGCGGATGGGGCGGGGCTGATGCGGGTTATGGAATTGCTGTAGATACGAGCGGTTATACATACGTAGCGGGCCGGACCTTCTCCGGTGATTTTCCCACGGTGAACCCTTACCAGGCGAGTAATGGCGGAGGACGGTCCGGTTTCGTCACCAAGTTCAGCACCAGCGGCTCCGCGCTCGAATACTCGACTTATTTCAGTAGCGACAGCAACGATTACATCTCCGGCCTGGCTATCGACACGGCCGGGTCAGCGTACGTTGCGGGTAATACCTATGGTTATGCTTTTCCTCTTAAGAACGCCTACCAATCAACACTTACCGGTGGCGGTGATGCCTTTGTCACCAAGTTCAGCACCAGCGGATCCACACTCGAATATTCAACATATCTGGGCGGCAGTTCTCTGTACGACATTGCTTACTGCATCACTGTCGATGAAGAAGGTTCAGCTTATGTAGGGGGGCGAACCAGTTCCAGTAATTTCCCCACGGTGAACCCCTCCCAGGCGAATTACGCGGGCAGCTACGATGCCTTCTTCACCAGGTTCAGCGACGGCGGATCCACGCTTGAATGCTCCACCTATCTGGGCGGCAGCGGCACGGAGTATGGCTACGGTATCGCTATAGACACGAACGGGAACACATACATCGCGGGTTTTACCGAGTCCACCGATTTTCCCACAGAGAATCCCTATCAGGCGGCTAACGCGGGCGACCGCGACGCCTTCGTCACCAAGATGTCTCAGGGATCAGATGCCTCACCTACACCTACACAGACACCAACTATCACGAACACGCCCACGCAAACTCCGACAGTCACCAATACACCTACTCAGACACCGACCAATACGCCGACTCTCACGCCGACAAGTACTCCGACGAATACTCCGACACTGACGCCCACCAATACGCCGACGGTGACGAACACGCCGACGCTGACGCCGACACTGACGCCCACCACTACACCGACGGTGACGAACACGCCGACGAGCACGTCTACTGCGACGAGTACTGCCACGAGCACGGCAACGCCCACGGCGACGCCGACTGTCACCAACACGCCGCTGCCCGTCGTGCCCCTGGCCCTGATGAAGGACCAGGGCGGCGACTACAACCTGTACGGCTACGAGTTGCCGGAGGCGGGAGACAGTACCTACTGGGACGCGGAGTCGAGGAACCCCTCACCGCTCGGTAGGGACCTCTGGATCATCCCGTCGGGCAACAACACTGTCGCGATGACGGAGGTGGACGCGAACGTTGGGGGAGAGCAGGAGCTGGCAGTCCTGAAACTGGATCACGGGTTCGACCAGAAAATCTACTTCTACAACGTGCCGGTGCCGGGAGACTGGTCCTACTGGGACGCAGACGGGAGGAATCCCTCGGCTCTTGCGCGGGACTTCTGGACGATACCTGCGGGGAACGACACAATCCTCATGGCGGACGGGGGAAGCCGCATAGCATCGATGAGGGACCAGGGGGGCGACTACAACCTCTACCTGTGGAACAGCCCTGTCCAGGGAGACTGGACGTACTGGAACGCGCACGCGAGGAACCCCTCGGCCCTGGCGCGTGACCTGTGGGTTATACCGCAGGGGGACGACACTGCGGCGATGTGCGGCCTGGACACGACCGGTGACGGGGATGCCGACAGCCTCCTGGTGGTGAGGAACGACGGGGGCGACTACCTCCTGTACGTGTGGAACATGCCGGCTCCCGGCGACTGGACGTACTGGGACGCCATGGCGCGGAACCCGTCGGCCCTCGCGCGCGACTTCTGGGTCATCCCCCAGAGGGACGACATAGAGCAGGTTGTCGGCATAGGCCGCGGCGCGTCCGACGGGCTGGGCGTGATGGAGAACTACGCCGGTGACTACGGCTTCTACGTCTGGAACGCCCTCGAGCCGGGAGACAGTACCTACTGGGACGCGATATCGCGCAATCCTTCGCCTCTGTCGCGCGACCTCTGGAAGATCCCTGAAGGCAACGACACGATAGGCGTTGCGGCGCCTAATTAACGACGGACGACGGACGATAGACGACGGACGAAACGGCCTGCTAGTTAGGCTCCTGGCGTCGCCCTGACCTATCCGCGCGGGCTCATTTCCCTCTACTGCTACCTGCGAGGTGGGCTATTCCATCCTCCTAGTCCCCACGCTTTTCCACCCTGGTTTATGTTTTGCGATCTTCAATTTGAAATTGCTTTAAGCTTTTTAAGAGGAAAGATACGTATTCCAAGGGAGGGCCATTATGCCCCTGCTGAGGGGCTCTATTTTTTTTACCCTCCCGATAAGGGCAGTCAACCCTACGCGCGCCCCTAGCTGCTTGCGCCACAGTTTGAGAGGTTGGGAATGTTTTGGTGTCAGGGTCATGCTTGCCTTGATCTCAAGAAGATTTAGCTTTTGGCACTCTTCAATCAACAGGTCCACTTCGAGCCCGTCGCGTGTCCTTAGGTAATAGAGTGGAGGCTGGTACCCGCCGTGAAGGTATCTTTTAACCCAGTCCGCAACAATCGCTGTCTCGAAAAGTGCCCCAAAACTCTGTCCGTTAAGTAGAACCTCGCTGTCGTGTATTCCCATCAGGTAGGTGCAAAGCGCTGTATCCAGGAAGTAGATTTTCGGGCTCTTCACCAGGCGCTTGCCCAGGCTCTTATAGTAAGGCATTAACAAATAGACCTGGCGGCTCGTTTCCAGAGCGGATAGCCATCTTCTTGTTGTGGGAACACTAACACCGATATCCCTGGCCAGTTCAGATAATTTGAGTATCTGACCGGTGCGTGCGGCACAAGCACGCAAAAAAAGCTCGAAGGCGCGCAATTCGGTCACATTAATGAGCTGTCGTATATCCCTTTCCAGGTAGGTCGCAATATACGAGGAGCACCACAGTTGTCGATCGACTTTCCTGTCACGGCAGAGTTCAGGATATCCTCCGCGAAGAATCCAGTCGGCCAGGCTCGTTTTGGCTTTGTGAGTAGGAAAAGTATCGGCCTTGGCTTTTAACAATTTTGCCGGATCAAGGGACTGTAATCCTCTTCCTGCAATCTCCGATAAGCTAAAAGGCAGCAAACAAAGTACGGCCGCCCTGCCGGCAAGCGATTGGCTGATGCCATGCATCAGTGGAAAATTTTGTGACCCGGTAAAAAGCCACCGCCCTGGCCTGCGATCCTCATCGATCATTGTCTTGATATACGATAGGAGTTCGGGGACATATTGAATTTCGTCCAGGATGACGGGAGGGGAATGGAAATCTAGGAATCCCCTCGGATCCTCCTGGGCCCTCATGCGCACGTCAGGGTCCTCCAGCGTAACAAAACGGTGAGAGCTGCCCCATCCATATTGCAACAATGTGGTTTTGCCCGACTGTCTGGGCCCGGTAACCACAACAGCAGGAAAGGTGCGCATTGCTTTCCTAATCGTGTTTTCGAGCGTTCTTGGAATCATCGCCCATATTATACAAGGCTTAATATCGAATATTCAATATTAAATATTCAGCCCATTAAATCCTGCATTACCATAGGTCAATCTCCTTCAGATTCGGGGGCTCTGCCGGACGGGAGAGAAAACTTGTCCTGCGTCGTACTGAGTGCGCCGCACGAAGTGAGCTTGTCGAAGGGAGCGTAGCCGAACGGATCAGGTACTAGATCTAATATTCCCACTCGTTACTTTTCGTTCCAACACTCCGCCCAATGTTCTTGATCCCCATGCATGCATGGGGAACGCATGGACGCCCTGCCGCCGAGGTAGTTGAACTAGGCAGTTATCCTTCAACTTGGCCCCAGATCCTTTCGGGAGCCTCCCTCCAGGGCAGCAGCAGGAGCCTCTGGGGGGATACCATCTACCAGTGCGTTACCTTTTTTTCCTGTTTTCACACTTCATATTTTCCATGGGTTTTGCTATAATATAGACATGAAGAGGCGTCGAGTTAAAATGGCGAAAGTTGTCCGCTTTTCCGAGCAGGAGGAAAAGGGTATAGATCGCATTTTCTGGAAAAAAGTGGGAGCGGAAGGACGGTTCAGCGCTGCCTGGGAAATGATAGGGGAACTGTCGGCAATACGAGGTGGAGATGGGAGTAAACCCGGACTTAAGAGATCTGTTCAAAATATTCAACGAGCACGGCGTTGAGTATTTAGTGGTCGGCGCTTATGCCGTGATCTATTACACGTTCCCGCGGTTTACAAAAGATGTAGACGTGTGGGTCAACCCTACTCCCGAAAATGCTCGAAGAGTTTTCCGGGCATTGGCAAAGTTCGGAGCCCCCTTAGTCGACGTTGGCGAAACTGACTTTACCGATAGAGAAATGGTATACCAGATAGGTGTAGAGCCGAACCGAATAGATATAATGATGGGGATATCCAGTTCTGAGTTTCCGGCAGCGTGGTCAAACCGTAAAAGGAGCACATACGGGGGGATTCCCATTTGTATTATCGGCCGGGAAGACTTGATTCAATCGAAGATAGCAGCCAACCGCCCCCAGGACGTTATAGATGTGGAGAATCTGAAACGGATTTGAAGGATATCTATGAGTAGATCTACATTGATGACAGCTTACCCCGCCATTGCCGATACAGGGGGAAAAGGCAGTAAAAAGTTGACGGATAAATACAGATCCCTGCTGGTTGCGGCTTGTTTAGTTGCCTTGATCGGCTTACCCGCCGGCTGCAAGAGGCGGGCGCTGACACCGGACTTCTCCGCTCTCCCGGAGCCGACCGCGGCTGAAAAAGAGGCGCCGCCGGCGAGCTACGGGAAGGTCCCGCCTTATTTTACCCGGAACGACGGCCAGGTGGATAAGGCGGTCAGGTATTACGTCAAGGGTCCCCGGGGAACGGTCTATATAACCGGATCGGAGACGGTGTTTGATCTAATGCGGGAGAAGGCCACGGAAGAGACGGAAGAAGAAGAGGTGACGGAAGAGGAGCCCGGCCGCCCGGGCCGTGATCTCGAAAAGAAGAAGGTCTATGACCGCCTCGTATTCCGGTTCAAGTTAAAAGGGTCGAACCCGGAGACGGATATAAAAGGCGAAAAAGAGCTTCCCGGTAAAATCAACTATTTTATAGGCTCGCAGAGCAACTGGCACAGCAACATCCCGACCTTCGAAGAGGTCCTCTGCCGGGGCGTCTACGAAGGAATAGACGTGAGGTTTTATTTCGAGGGAGGCAACATAAAGTACTCATACATCCTTGAACCGGGAGCGGACCCCGGAAAGATAGTTATCGCCTATGAGGGGATAGATGAACTGAAGATAAAGCCTTCGGGGGAGCTGGTTGTTGTGACGCGCTTCGGAGGTTTTGTCGATAAACCTCCCCGGATCACCCAGACGATAGATGGGAAAGAGGTTGAGAGAAAAGGGAAGTACAAACTCCTGGACGATACGAGCTACACCTACGACATATCGGCTTACGACTCGAAATCCCCCCTCCTGATCAAATAACATATTAGGGGCCTAAATAGGGGACGGTGTTAACTTGATGGTATCATTCCCGGTATGAAGCCAATCGCCCGAACGGCTGTTTGCATCGTCCTGGTTATCCTTGCGGGGTTTGTTATTTACCTCCCGGCATTCGAGGCTTCCTTTCACCTCGATGACTCGAACTCGATCCGGGACAACGCATCAATCCGGCACCTGGGTAATATTAAAGCCGTCCGGGACTTCTGGCCGACACGCTTTTTTACATACCTGACGCTGGCCGTGAATTTTCATTTTTCCGGCCTTTCGCCCTTCCCGTATCACCTCACCAATGTCCTTGTCCACATTTTCAATGCACTTCTCGTTTATTTCATCTTCAGGCGGTTGTTCCGCGCCCCCGCGTATATCCCCCTTATCGCCTCCCTGCTCTTTCTCTCGCATCCCATTCAGACGCAGGCTGTTACCTACGTGATCCAGAGGGCGACATCGCTCGCCTCATGTTTTTACCTGCTCTCGGTACTATTCTACCTCAGGTTCAGGATGGTCGGTCATGGAGGCGGGCCCTCGCCCTGCAAGGTCGCGGACTATGTTCTCTCTCTTCTTTTCTGTTCCTGCGCCATGCTCACCAAGGAGTTCACCATTACCCTGCCGCTCGTCCTGGCGTTGATCGAGTTTCTCGCCCTGAAGGACGCGGAGACGAGAAAGGCCCGGAGAATCGCTTTTCTACTGCCTTTCCTTTGCGCCATGCTCATAATTCCCCTGACGGTGTTCTTCAACAGCGGCAACCCGCGCTACAATGACAGCGGCCAGATCGAGTGGCTGCGCGAAAGCGGCGTGGTGGAAACGGCGGCGCCTGGCCACGGCAAGTCGCCGCTGCGATATCTCACGACGCAGCCCCGCGTCATCGTGACCTATTTAAGGCTTATTATTCTCCCGCTCAAGCAGCGGCCGGAATACGACTATCCCATGTTTTCCTCGTTTACTGAAACACCGGTCGTCATGTCACTCGCGGTTATCTCCGCTCTTTTGATTGGGGCCTGGTTCTTGAGGAAAAGTTATTCATTGGCCGCCCTGGGCATATTCTGGTTCTTTCTTGTATTGCTGCCTGAATCCAGCGTGATTCCTGTTATCGACCCGAT
>Ga0208905_1000131_pt1 | contig 36401 bp, 28 predicted proteins | sample AntAceMetag02UKS_FD_184776 | JGI IMG/M metagenome (GOLD analysis project Ga0208905, IMG submission 184776) | Saline lake microbial communities from Ace Lake, Antarctica - Antarctic Ace Lake Metagenome 02UKS (SPAdes) (version 2) | ecosystem: Environmental > Aquatic > Non-marine Saline and... | reverse complement strand
GGAAAAAACAAGGAGGCCATTTTTCTTAAAATAATCTGTAAAATATTTTCAACAATGAATTTGCTTTAATCGTACTAATCAGTTTGAGTTATAACAATTTCCCGGTGCTACTTGCCGATTCCGGGTTTAAAGGGAGAAGACAATCATGGATTTATTAATTAAAAACGCCCGGCTCCGTAAGAAAGACGGCACCTGGGAGATCGCCATCACCGACGGCCGAATCGAGAAGATCGCCAAAAAGATCGGTGGGAAAGCCGCTACCGAGGTAGACGCCGAGGGCAACCTGGTAACCGAATCGTTTGTCAATGCTCACCTCCACCTCTGCAAGGTCTATACCCTGATGATGATGAATGAAGACGCCTTGAAGAATTATCATGATGAAGGCATGGGTAAAGCAATGACCGCGATCGAGGAGGCGGCCAAAGTAAAAGACAACTATGACGAGAAATGGATCCTTCCCAATGTGAGGAGGGCCGTAAAGCTGGCCGCTCTCAACGGGACCACTCACATCCGGGCTCTGGCCGATGTCGATAATAAGGCGAAGATGGAAGGGATCAAAGCCCTGCTCAAAGCCCGGGAGGAGTTCAAAGGCATCGTCGACCTCCAGGTCGTGGCCTTTCCTCAAGACGGAGTGGTGAGAGAACCGGGGGCCGCCGACCTGGTCCGGGAAGCCATGGACCTGGGAGCGGACGTCGTCGGGGGAATCCCCTGGATCGAGTTCACGGAAGAAGACGAACAGTCACATATCGATCAGATGTTTAAGATCGCCACTGCTTACGACAAGAACATCTCGATGCTGGTGGATGATGCCGGCGATCCCGGTCTGCGCACCCTGGAGATGCTGGCCCTGGCCACCATCCGGGAAGGTTGGGAGGGCCGGGTTCTGGCCCATCACGCCCGGGCGATGTGCATGTATCCGGAGCCGTACTTTATGAAGCTGGTCGCGCTTCTGAAAAAAGCCCGGATCGGGGTGGTCAGCGATCCCCATACCGGCCCTCTGCACGCTAAGGTCAAGGAGATGATCCGGGAGAACGCCCTGGTGGTACTGGGCCAGGATGACATCTCGGACGCTTACTATCCTTACGGGCGAAACAATATGCTGGAAGTGGCCTTCCTCAACTCCCATCTCCTCTGGATGACCACCGAAGAAGAGATGGAACAGCTCTACGACATGATCACCGTCAATGTGGCCACCGCGATGGGGATACCGGATTTCGAGATGGCGGTCGGCAATCAGGCTAACCTGGTAGTCCTTCAGGATGAGAACGTCCTGGAAGCCTTCCGCAATCATCGGGAAGTCAAATACCTGATCAGCCACGGCCGACTGGTGAGTGGGGAATGGGGAATGGGGAATGGGGAATAACGGAGGGGATTGGATGAAGAGTGAAGACTTCTTGAAATTCAGGGAGAAATGGAATCATGCGGTTGCCGGATCATCGCAATGACGGCACCATGACCAGGCACTCCAAATCAATGCGGATATGGAATAAAGACCTCGTCTTCATCCTCCTCCTGATCATCGTCGGGACGGCCGTTTACGCCAACACTCTCTCCAACTTGTTTGTCTACGATGACCAGGTAACGGTGGAAGACAACCTCTTTATCCGGGACTGGAGGAACCTGGGGCGTTTTCTTACCGGGGACTATTATCTCCGCTCTGAAGAATATTCCTTTCGACCGCTGGTGACCCTCACCTATTTCGGCGATTTCTTCCTGGGGGGGGAGAATCCCCCGGGCTATCATCTGACCAATCTTCTCCTTCACCTCCTTTCCGGCCTTACTCTCTACTTTCTGGTAAAAGAGATCGTCTCTGATCGGGCTTGGGCTTGGCTGGCCGCGTTGATCTTCATCATTCACCCGGTTCAAACCGAGGCGGTAGGGGGCATCTCTTTCCGGGAAGACCTTCTCTGCGCTCTTTTCTTTCTTCTCTCACTGCTGATGTACATCAGCAGTGAGAGAAGAAAGAAAAGATGTGATGATAATGACTCTGTGTCCGGTGATATACCCCGGACCCGAACCAACCCAGTGCTTTATTCTTTTTCGCTGCTATTCTTTCTCCTCGCGCTCCTCTCCAAAGAGATGGCGGTCACTCTCCCCCTGGTCATTGTCGCCTACGAGATGATCCTCCGGAAACGTCGTCCCGCGAAGATCTTCCAGCCCAAGATCGTGCCCTTCTTCTCTGTGGCCTTCCTCTACCTTCTGGCCCGTTTCCTGCTCCTCTACCACCGGGGGACCCTTCCGGCCGCTCCCGAGTTCGGCAATGTCTTCACTCGCCTCTTCCTCGTCTTTAAGGGGGTGGGATTGTACGGACGGCTGGCCTTCTTTCCGATCCGGCTTACCGTCGAATACCCCGACCCTTTTCCCCTGGTGGTCTGGAGCAATTACCTGCTCCTGCCGGCTCTATTAACAATAGCTTTCTTATCGGCAGTCTGGATCCGGTCCGCCCGGAGGCCCGCGGCTAAATTCGGCCTGGCTTTCTTTATCATCACCCTGCTCCCGGTCCTCAACCTGGTGCCGAACTCCCGCCTGGGGGCGGAGCGGTTCGCTTACCTCCCGATGCTGGGATTCTCACTCTGGGGAGCGGTTGGCCTGTCCACTCTCTTATCGGGCTCAAGAAAAAAATCGCTCATCAGGCTCCTGATCTGCCTGATCCTGCTGCTTCTGGCGGCCGGCACAGTACTCCAGAACCGGGTCTGGAGAAATAACCTGACCCTCTTCCGCCAGGCGGTAGCGGTCAGTCCCTTGAGCTCCAAAGCGCACCACGGACTGGGGAATGAATACTTCCGCCTGGGTAAACCGGGACCGGCGGCCAGTGAATTCCAGAAGGCGATCGCTATCTTCAACCGAGAACCGCTCTACTACAACAGCCTGGGAGTAGCCTACGGTGAACTTGGTAGATTCGACGACGCCCTGAACCAGTTTCAGGCCAGCGCCCGGCTCAATCCCGGTGACCCCCTGGTACTGATGAATCTGAGCACTCTCTTCCTCCGAACCGGGAACATCCCCCGGGCCAGGGAGGAGATCGACAGATACATCGCCGCCCGGCCTTTCGATCCCAGCGGCTTTCTTAATCTGGGAGAAATTAATATCCATCAGGGAGAGTTTCGGCAGGCACTCGCCGCCTTTCGGCAGGCTCTCGAGATAGATCCCGGCTCCGTTACCGCCCGCGAAGGCCTCGGCTACTGCTACTACCGGCTGGGGGAACACTGGCTGGCGGAAGCTTTCTGGCGGCAGGCTCTTGAGCTGGACCCAGACAACCCCGATTTAAAACGCAATCTCAAGATCATCTCGCCGAAATAGTCGGGCTCCTGTTTCCTGGCTTTGATCATACTAATTTTAACCTAAGTTGGACTTCCGTTATTGATTTTAAATTTAAAGTACGTATAATTTCTCCCCTTGAAAAATCATAATAGAGGAGGTAACTATTTCATGACTGAAAAACAGTATCACATCGATCTGGCCCCGGGTGATGTCGGGAGATATGTTCTCCTCCCCGGCGACCCGGGAAGAGCGGAGAAGATCTCTCGCTACTTTGATAATCCCCGCGAAGTTGCTTTCAAACGTGAGTTCAGGACCTTCACCGGAACTTTCGAAGGGATCAAGGTCTCGGTTACCTCGACCGGGATCGGCTGTCCTTCAGCGGCGATCGCGCTGGAGGAGTTGATCAAGGTCGGCGCCGATACATTCATCCGGGTCGGAACCGCCGGTTCGCTTCAGAAAGAAGTCGAAACCGGCCACCTGGCCATCGCTACCGCGGCGATCCGGGAAGAGGGGACAACCAGACAATATATCCCCCTCTCATACCCGGCCGTCTCCGATCTGGACGTGCTCTTCGCCCTCCGCCAGGCCGCCGAGGAGCTCGGCTACCCTTATCACCTCGGCATCACTCACTGTAAAGACGCCTTCTACACCGAAGTAGAAGGACACGCCGCCCAGCAGGAGTTCAATGAGGCCCTCTGGAAAACCTGGCTCCGGGCCAATGTCATCTCCACCTCGATGGAGGAGTCGGCCCTCTTCGTGATCGGGTCGCTACGGAAAGTGAGAGTGGGCGCGGTGGCAACCATCATCGGCCAGACCTGGGCCGGAAAACCCATTGGCAAGTCGGTCGATCCGGAGAACGCGATCAAGACCGCGCTGCGGGCCTTCACCCTTCTGGAGGGACGATAACCGGTAACGGCCTAGGACATGGAAGAACTGGAACCAAAAATCCTGATCTGGATCGACGAGGAAGGTTTCGAACACCTGGAGGGGCAACTTCTTGAGCTTCTTCAACGTATCCGGAAAATCAACTCACAGGACACCGAATAATATATATATAGGAGAGTATAGCATGACCAAGATCGCCTTTATATTCCCGGGACAGGCCTCCCAGTACGTGGGGATGGGCCGGGAGATCTCCCGGACTCCGATTGGAGAAAAATTATTTTTCAAGGCCGATGAGATAGCGGGCTTCCCTCTGAGCAGTCTCTGCTTCGAGGGACCGGAAGAGGAACTGACCCAGACCGATAACACCCAGCCGGCCATCGTCACCGTAAGCGCTATTGTTTTTCACCTTCTTAACGAGAAAGGGATCAAGCCGGAGATGGTGGCCGGGCACAGTCTGGGTGAATACAGCGCCCTGGTAGTGGCCGGTTCCCTCTCTTTTATAGATGCCGTCCGCCTGGTGAGGATCCGTGGCGAACTGATGCGTGATGCCACCAGAACCATCGCCGGCGGCATGGCCGCGATAATCGGTCTCACCCCGCAAGCCGTGGAAGATATCTGCCGGGAGGCGAACTCGGTCGGGATCGTCCAGGCGACCAACTACAACTCGCCGATCCAGACCGCCATCTCGGGCGAGAAAGCGGGCCTGGAGAAGGCTATCGAGCTGGCAACGGAGAGGGGGGCAAAACGGGCGCTGATGCTGCCGGTGAGCGCTCCGTTTCACTCCAGTCTGATGGACCCGGTGGCGGAAAAGTTCCGGGCCGAACTGGAGGCGACCGAGTTAAAAGATGCCGAAGTCCCGGTCATCGCCAATGTGACCGCTGAACCCGAGACTAACGAAGCCGAGATTCGCGGGAATTTGATCCGGCAGATTAATGCACCCGTCCACTGGACCGAGACGATCCAGTACATGATCGCGCGGGGTATCGATACTTTCGTCGAGGTCGGCCCGGGTAAGGTCCTGACCGGTCTGTTAAAGAAGACCGACCGTTCCGTCACCTGCATCCCGGTGGAGACCCTAGAGTCGATTGATGGACTGATCAAGAAGCTGAAAAAATAGGGAAAAAGAATATTGCTCCCCATTAGCAAAAGGCCGATCATAACGAAGAAGCAACTTTTTGTTAATGGGGAGCGGTATATATCGCTATCTTTATGAAAATATGGGCTTAATCTACCGCCCTTCGGTATCTATTATCTTGAGGATATACTTAGCTTCGGATTGCCCCTGCTCAGCAGCCTTGTGAAGCCATTTTATCGCCTCCCGGTCATCCAGCTCTACCCCCTGGCCTTTATGATACATCATTCCGAGGGCGAACTGAGCAGAGGCGTGCCCCTGCTCAGCAGCTTTACGGTACCATTTCATCGCCTTACGGTAATCCTGCTTCACCCTATTGCCTTCGAAGTACATATCACCGAGAATATATTGTGCCGGGGCATACCCCTGCTCAGCTGCTCTGCGGCACCATTCCACCGCCTTCTCGTCATCCTGCTCCACCCCATGGCCTTTAATATACTTTGTCCCAAGACTATATTGAGCTTTAGCATACCCCTGCTCAGCCGCTCTGCGGTACCATTCCACCGCCTTCCAGTCATCCTGCTCCACCCCATGGCCTTTATAATACATCCACCCGAGACTATATTCAGCACGGGCATACCCCTGCTTAGCCGCTTGTTGATACCATTTTACCGCTTTCTGATAACTCTGCTCTACTCCGTGACCTTTACTATACATTACCCCAAGACTATATTGAGCTTTAGCATTCCCCTGCTCAGCCGCTTTACGGGACCATTCCATCGCCTTCCGGTAATCCTGCTCTACCCCCTGGCCTTTAATATACATCCACCCGAGACCACATTCGGCACGGGCATACCCCTACTCGGCCGCTCTGCGGAACCATTCCACCGCCTTCCGGTAATCCTGCTCTACCCCCTGGCCTTTACGATACATCCACCCAAGGCCGTATTCGGCACGGGCATACCCCTGCTCAGCTGCTTTACGGTACCATTCCATCGCCTTCCGGTAATTCAGCTCCACCCCATCACCTTCACGATACATTGTCCCGAGGTTGAACTGAGCACGGGCATACCCCTGCTCAGCCGCTTTGCGGTACCATCCCACCGCCTTCTCGTAATCCTGTTTCACCCCCTGACCTGAGAAATACATGCCCCCGAGGTTATATTCAGCACGGGCATATCCCTGCTCGGCAGCTTTGCGGTACCATTCCACCGCCTTCTCGTAATCCTGTTTCACCCCCTGACCTGAGAAATACATGCCCCCGAGGTTATATTCAGCACGGGCATATCCCTGCTCGGCAGCTTTGCGATACCATTCCGCCGCCTTCTTGTAATCCTGCTCCATCCCATCACCTAAGAAATACATTAATCCAAGACTATATTGAGCTTCAGCATGCCCCTGCTCGGCTGCCTTGCGGTACCATTCCACCGCCTTCTTGTAATCCTGCTCTACCCCCTGGCCTTTACGATACATCCACCCGAGGCCGTATTCGGCACGGGCATATCCCTGCTCGGCCGCTTTGCGGTACCATTCTATCGCCTTCCGGTAATTCAGCTCCACCCCATCACCTTCACGATACATTGTCCCGAGGTTGTGTTCGGCACGGGGATACCCCTGCTCGGCCGCTTTGCGGTACCATTCCACCGCCTTCCGGTAATCCTGCTCTACCCCCTCGCCTTTACGATACATATTCCCAAGGTTGTGTTCAGCACGGGCATACCCCTGCTCAGCCGCTTTGTTAATCCATTTAATAGCCGCACGGTAATCTTGTTCTACCCCCTGGCCTTCGTAATATAACTGCCCAAGGTTGTATTGAGCTTCTGCATCTCCTTGCTCCGCCGCTTTGCGATAGTAATCTGGATTGCCGGCGTAAGAAACTTTTACAAAAAGCATAAAAATAAGCAAAACAACTGAAAAACACATTTTCATTCTATAACTCCTTTTTTATCTCTCGCCTCAATACTCAATTAATGAACTGTTCTCCCCCCGCACCTTTTTCAGGAAGGAGTCCAGGTGGGCAAGCTGTGAGGTCACCCGGCAGGGGGGGAGAGAGGAGAAGAATTCCCGGCCGTATCCCCGCGTCCGTAGTCGGGGGTCGAGGATCGCCACGATTCCGTAATCACTCTTGCTTCTCATCAATCTCCCGAACCCCTGCCGGAGCATGATGATGGCTCGGGGTATCTGGTACTCCCGGAAGGGATCGCCATCCTTCTCCTTTATGAAATCAATCCGGGCTTCGGTCACCGGATCGTCGGGGACCGCGAAGGGAATCTTGGCGATGATCACGCACTTCAGACTCTCTCCCGGGACGTCCACCCCCTGCCAGAAACTGGTGGTTCCGAAGAGGACCGACTCCGGATGGCGGCGGAACTCTTCCAGGAGGTGGTATCTGTCTTTATCCCCCTGCCGGAGGCATCCGAAATCCGCCAGTGGCCCGGCTAACCGTTCATAAGCCTTGTTCAACATCCGGAAGCTGGTAAAAAGAACAAAGACGCCGCCCCGGGTCAGCAGGATCAACCTCCCTATATCCTGAATAATCCTCTCTTCGTACTCCTCCCGTTGGCGGCCGGGGTCGGGGATCCGGGGGTCGGTGTAGAGCATTACCCGGTTCTCATAGTCAAACGGCGAACTGAGGCGAAGCTCCTTACAGCTCTCGAGGCCGAGTCTCTTGCGCAGGTAGGAGAAGTCTCCCCGGGTGGAGATGGTGGCAGAGGTCAGTATCACCGGGCTGAACTTATCCCAGAGTAGTGTCTGGAGGTACTCCCCCACTTCTATCGGCGCCATGTGCAGCGTCTGCCGGATCCGCCGGCCGTGCGTCTCCCGGCTGTACCAGTAGACGGTCTCATCGTCTTCCATGGTCATGATGGCCTGAAGCTCCTCCCGAATCTTCCCGCAACGGGAGATATAGGTATTGAGCTCCACGCCGCTCTCCTCGTCGGTCATCATACCTCTCAGATCCTTCAAACGCTCTTCGAGTTCCTCCAGAGGGCCGGAGAGGATATCCTCCGCGAAACCAGTCTCTTTCAACCGGACTGTCCGGTAAACCTTCTTCCATTTATCTTTCAACTCCGAGAAGAATTCGGTATTCAGCTCCTGCAACTCTTCTATCAGCTCACGCCACGACTCAAGAACTACATCGTCTTCGATCCGGGAAGGGAGAAAGCCCTTGCCGGACCGGAGGCTGTAGAGATAGCCCAGTAGATTGGGGATACGGTAGTTAGAGACCTCGAAGCCCAGGAACTCGGTCGCGATCTCTTCCAAAAGATGAGCCTCATCCAGGACCACGGCCTTGAACTGCGGAAGGATCGCGCCGCCGACAGCGAGGTTAGCGAAGAAGAGGTGGTGGTTCATCACCAGGAGATCGGCTTTCTCCCGGCGGGCTTTTGCCTGCTGGTAAAAGCACTCGGCGAAGAACGGACACTTCCGCCAGAGACAGAAATCGGACTCCGCCTTGACCGCTCCCCAGACATCGCCCCGGGGGGTAAAATCAAGATCAAGCTGAAGACCACTCTCCGTCTCAGTGGCCCAGTCCTCTATCTTCCGGTACTGCCGGGCCGACTCCTTGCTCAGAAAGAGCCCCTGCTCCCCGGCGCGGGCCAGCCGGTAGAGGCAGAGATAGTTGCCGATCCCCACACAGAGCTCGGCCCGGATCGGCAGCCCGGCCTTCTCGACCAGAAAGGGGATATCCTTCTCCATCAACTGCTTCTGGAGCGTCTTAGTCCCGGTGGAGATAGCCACCTTCCTTCCTTTTTCTTTCGCCCAGAGGCAGAAGGGATACAGGTATGCCAGGCTCTTCCCCACGCCGGTCCCCGCCTCCACCATCAGGATCTCCGACCTCTCGATCGCTTCCCGGATCGCTTCACTCATCTCCTCCTGCACCCGCCGATATTCATACCGCGGGTGAAGCCGGGAGAGCTCCCCCCCCTCCCCGAAAAACTCCTTTGGGGTCAAACCTACACTAGTCACTAAGGATGCCTTCCCTTATTATTTCCATTTGCTCTTTTAACAATTGATTATCCAATAACTTCTTCTGTAGCCGAATGCGATTCATCTTAAAAGCACTGGGTCCGATTCCTCCCAGCCTTAGTCCGATCTCTTGCAAAGTCATATATTTTATCAGATATCGAAGACAGTATTCTATTAATACCTGACGAGCCTCAACCGGGCCGGATCTCCGCTTCAAAAGAGTTTCGGGCGGTACATTAAATACTTCGGCGACTTCTTTTACTATCTTATCTATCTCTAATGGCGGAATTGCTTCGTTTAATCTACTATGCTCTCTCTCTCCAACTTTTTTATCCATATATTTGATATAAATATTCCGAGTAAAATCATCATCTCCTAAAACCGTGCCGGCCTTTATCTCTTCAAATGGATTTCTTATTTGACCGCTTATCCCTTTCAATACAAACGCACTATAATTCCGGTACGCTTCCCTGTTAGTTCTTCCGAATAATGATAGAAGAAAACCCGGGTTTAAAAATGAATGTCTCTTTCTGCTACCAATATAATCAAGATAACTGCTCCAGGGGTAAGTATTCAGCAAATGTATTTTTTCATCAATTGTTGATGATTTTAATTTCTTGATCCTGATTGGATTCAAATGGATATAGCGGCTCAACTCTTTCAGATATGAATCCGCATCTACTACTATGGATTTATATCTCCCCTGAAACAAGTGCCCGACTCGTTGATGCATCTTGTTGAAATTAACAGTATAAGCAGTGTTGAATTGTTGCATAAAACGACTCAAGTTTGCTAAAGGCGTTTTTACAAGTAAGTGAAAATGATTAGACATCAATACATAGCAATGAACCTCCACTTGAAAATTTTCGCAGCTCTCTTCCAGTAATTCTAATATTTTATTTCTATCCCGGTCATTCAAAAAAATTGGCGCCTTTTCATTCCCGCGACATGTTACGTGATAGTAAGCATTCGGGTATTCTATTCTCAAAGCTCTTGCCATAATTTTCTCCTAAATTGTCTTAGTGACTAGTGTAGGTTTGACCCCAATTATATTTATTTTACTAATAAGAGGCAATGTTATAATGTGATGGCATGGAAAGATTACCTCCTTACCTGCTAAAAAAAGTTAGATTGGGAGGGGAGACGTTCGAACTCAAACGGCTCCTCCGTTCACTGGATGTGACTACGGTCTGCGAACAGGCCCTCTGCCCGAACATCTCGGAATGCTTCGAAGCCGGTGAACTTACCTTCATGATCATGGGGTCGGTCTGTACCCGCAACTGTGGATTTTGCGGGGTACCGGGAGGAAGACCGATTGCTCTCGATCCGGAGGAGCCGGATAAAGTGACCGCGGCGGCGAAACGGTTGAAGCTCCGTTATATCGTCATCACCTCGGTTACCCGGGATGACCTCCCCGATGGCGGGGCAGCCCATTTTGCCGCTTGCATTCGTAGTCTGAGAAAGACATTGCCCCGAGCCGGGTTAGAAGTATTGATCCCCGACTTCGAGGGAGATCTTGACTCTCTCAGAACAGTTCTTAAAGAGCGGCCGGACGTGCTGGGACACAATATGGAGACGGTGCGGAGACTTTACCCCCTCGCCCGGACCGGGAGCGATTATACCCGCAGTTTGAAGGTCCTGGAGAATAGCCGGCGCTCTTCATCCGGCATCATGGTAAAATCCGGCTTCATGGTCGGCCTGGGAGAAACCGAAGATGAGATCCGCGAATTGATGAGGGATATCCGTGCTACCGGATGTGAGATGCTGACCATCGGCCATTATCTCCCTCCGACTATAAAGAACCTCCCCCTGGTCAGACCCATCCCCCCGGAGAAGTTTGAAGAATACCGGGAACAAGCGCTGGCCCTGGGGTTCAGAAGCGTTCACTCCGGCATCTTCGTTCGGAGTTCTCACCATGCTTTTGAACAACTACGCGAAGCCCGGGGAGAGAAACCCGGGAAGGAGAACTATGAAAAGTAATTATGATGTCGCCGTAATCGGAGCTGGCTCCGCCGGTTACGTGGCGGCGATCCGGGCGGCGCAGCTCGGTCTCCGCACCGCCATAATTGAGCGAGAGAACCTGGGCGGGGTCTGTCTCAACCTGGGCTGCATCCCGACCAAATCACTGTTAAGAAACGCCGAACTGGTGGAAACGCTGACCACCCGGGCCCGGGAATTCGGGCTCGATTTTGATAACCTCTCCTGTGATTACACCGCCGCCTTTAAGCGGAGTCGGCAGACCTCAGAACGACTGGTGAAAGGAGTGACCTTCCTACTGAAGAAGAACAATGTTGAGCAATTTGAGGGGACCGCCTTCCTAAAGTCTCCGCGAGAAGTAAAGGTCAAACTGATAGACGAAGAGGAGATAACTATTACCGCCGGCAGTGTCATTATCGCGACCGGCGCAAGACCCTTGTCTGTTCCCGGCCGGGAGACCGACGGAGAGAGAATTATCAGTTACCGTGAGGCGATTATGGCCCCGGAGGCTCTCTCCAGCGTTGTGATCGTCGGCGGGGGGCCGGTCGGGATGGAGTTCGCCTATATCTGGAACGCTTACGGCGCGCGGGTGACGATTATCGAGATGCTCGACCACCTCCTCCCCGGGGAAGACCCGGAGGTGAGCGCGGTGGTGGAGCGGGCCTACAAGAAGATGGGGATCACCTTTTACCTCAATAGCCGAGTTGAGTCAGTTGAGAAGTCCGCGGATGGAGTTCGGATAATCTTTCTGACTCCTGAAGGAGAAAAGACAGTTGAAGGCGAACGCGCGCTGGTGGCGACCGGCTTCCGCCCCAATGTGGAAGACCTCGGCCTGGAGAAGATCGGGATCGGCTTAACCGGGAAAGGAAACTTCATTGAGATCGATGACCGGATGGAGACCACCGTCCCGGGGGTTTATGCGATCGGGGACGTCACCGGAAAGCTCATGCTGGCTCATGCCGGATCGGCGATGGGGATAGTCGCCGCGGAAGCCATCGCCGGGAAAGACCCCGCTCCCATCGACTATAAGATGATCCCCCGCTGCGTCTATTGCCGCCCCCAGGTCGCCGGATTCGGATATACCGAGGAAGAAGCACAAGCCGGCGGTTTCAAGGTCAGCGTGGGTAAATTCCCCTTCCTGGCCAACGGAAAAGCCCTAGGGATCGGAGAACGGGACGGCTTCATCAAGATCGTGGCGGAAGAAGGAACCGGAAAGATCCTGGGAGCGAGTTTGGTGGGACCCGAGGTAACGGAACTCCTGCCGGAGCTGACGTTAGCTCAGATGAACGGTCTCACTGTCGAAGATATCGCCCGGAACATCCACGCCCACCCGACACTCTCGGAAGTATTACAGGAAGCCGCCCATGCTGTCTCAGGGAAGGCGATTCATTTATAACCAATAAGTCAACTTTTAAAGACCGTCCCCTAATTGGCGTAGCGCTCCGCGGCGAGATTTAAGGCCTCCGCCAACATCTCCTCCGAAGCCTCAAACGTCGTGACCTCGAACACCTCTTCCAGGTACTTGCGGAACCGTTCCAGAATCTCAACCCGTCCCAGGGAGACAAACTCCCCGATAGAAACACTGCCTTCAAAACTGGAGTCCGAAGAAGAAGCCACGGTTAAATACTTCCCGATCCGCCGATGGGTGTCGTCAAGCGGGAGGGAGCCGTGCTGGAGGAAGTAACCCCGTTTTATCGTAGAGGCGCTCCCGGCGATCTTTTTGCCGGTACTCTCTTCCACCAGTTCATAAGCGCCGGGCGCGGCGAAGCAGTCCGCGGTCGGGGAATATCTCCCGGGATTCTTCGCCCGGGTCCTGATCCCTAAGGAGCCGTAGCAGCCGGCGAGGAGGTCGGCGCAGAAGGAGAAAAGATCGTTCCGGGAGGGCTTACTTTCCCGATCGTAGGGGATCGCGAAGCTATAGGTGATCTCGTTCCAGTGAAGCACTCCCCCTCCCCCGGTCATCCGGCGGACCCAGCCCAGGGAGTCAGCTTCGAGGGCCGCGAGATCCAGATCGTGGTGGGATTGATTATATCCGATGGAGAGCGTCGACGGCTCCCAGCCGTAGAACCTGACGATCATCTCCCTCCCCTTCCCCACCACTTCCCGGCCCAGGATTTCATCCACCGCCATGTTCAAGCTGCCGGTTCGGGGTGAATCCATCAACAAACGTATTTTCTTGATAGGAGCCTTCATGGAACCAACCCCGGGAAATTTACTCCATTTAACCCGTGATCTCACCCAGGGCCTGATCAAGAATCTTGACGCCGAGCTTGACCTCATCCTCGGTCATAGTGTGGACCGGGGCCAGGCGGACCGAAGACTTTCCGGCGCCCAGGATCAGAAGACCTTTCTTAAAGGTCATCTCAACCAGGCGGTTTCTCTTCTCGGTGGCGGGCTCCTTGGTCTCTCTCGACTCCACCAGCTCGATTCCCACCATCGCCCCCAGGGCGCGAACATCTCCGATCAGGTCATATTTTTCCTGGAGTTCGCGGACACCGGCTTGAAGCCACTCGCCTACCTGGGCGGCTTTCTCGGTAAATCCTTGCTTTTCGTAAAGGTCAAGGACAGCCAGCGCCCCGGCCACCACGACCGGGTTCCCGCCCAGCGTGTTTTCGTGCGTGTTCAGCTCCCACTCCAGCAGCTCGGAACGGGTGACGGTTATCCCCATCGGCAGTCCAGCGGCTATGGCTTTCGACACGCAGAGGATATCGGGCTCGAGACCGAAGTACTCACTGGCCAGGAAGTAACCGGTCTTCCCGAAGGCGGTCTGGACCTCGTCCACTATCAGAAGAATTCCGTTCTCCCGGCAGATATCCTGCACGCCCTGAAGGAATTCTTTCGGCGGGATGATAAATCCGGCTGCTCCCAGGAGTGGCTCGATTATCATAAAGGCACAGTCTTCCGGGGGAATCACCTGGTTCAGAACATTTTCCCTGAGAAACTGGAGACACTCCATATTGCAACCGGGATAACTCTGCTTGAAGGGGCAGCGGTAACAGTAAGCATAAGGGGAGAAGGCCACCCCCGGCATCATCGACGAGATGTAGTAACGCCGGGAGACCGGGGAGTTGGTGGTCAGAGCCAGCGATCCCATGAAACGGCCGTGGAACGCGCCCAGAAACGCGATCGAACCGGGCCGCTTGGTGTGATACTTGGCGATCTTGATCCCGCACTCGATACTCTCCGCCCCGCTGTTGGAAAAGAAGGCCCGCTTGGGATAATCACCGGGTGTCATCTTCAGAAACCGTTCGGCGTACTCTACCTGCGGGAGGGTCAGATAATCGCAGGAGTTGGCGTGAATCAGTTCCGCCGCCTGGTCCTGCACCGCCTTCACCACATGCTCCTCAGTATGCCCCATTACTGAGACGGCGATCCCGGAGCCGAAGTCCATGAAGACATTCCCGTCAACATCCTCCACGTAAGGGCCGTGAGCCCGTAACGCCACCAGGGCGGCGGTCCGGCTCAGGCTGGTGCTGAGCACTTGATTGTCCCTCTCGATCCACTCCCGTGCTTTCGGCCCGGGAGGTTCAACGACAATCTTCGGTCCATTATAATCAAAACTCATACTATATCTCCTTGTTAATTAGCCACTAAGACACTACGAAAAAATACAATACCTTGATATCTTAGTGCCTTGGCGGCAAAAACTACTATAACAAAAGCCTGGCGTCGAGGACGAAACTCCTCTCGGGCGTGGCCAGGACCGGGTTAAGGTCGATCTCCTCGATCTCCGGTAACTCAAGGGAGAGCCGGGAGATTCCGGTAACAATATCGATCAGAGATTCGATATGGCATGGTCTACTCCCCCGCGCTCCCGCCAAGAGCGGGTAGCCTTTAATACTCTTGATCATGCTCTCGGCCTCTTCCCGGGAGACCGGCGCGATCTCGAAGACCACGTCTTTCAGCACCTCGACGAAGATCCCTCCCAGTCCGAACATGACGGCCGGACCAAACTGCGGATCCCGGACCATCCCCATGATCACCTCGATCCCTCCCGTCACCATGGGGGCGATCAGGACGCCTTCAATCGCGGCTTTCGGAACCGCCTCCGAGACGTTTTCAAGGATATCTTCAAAGGCCCGACCGGCGGACTCTTCATCGGAGATATTCAGCTTCACTCCGCCGGAGTCGGACTTATGGATAATGTCCGGCGAGACCACCTTCATCACTACCGGGAAATCTACTTCACCGGCCATCTTCCGGGCTTCTTCCGAAGAGGTCGCCAGACGGTAATCAAGGACCGGAATATCATAGGCGGCTAAGAGCGCGTAAGCCTCCGGTTCCAGGAGCGACCGGTTCTTCTCCCTGGCACTATTGATAATATCCCGCGCGCTCATGATACGGCATCCTTGTAGGCTTTCTCACCAGCCAGGAATGCTTTCTCGTTCAATTCTTTAAACTTAGGCTTGAATGCGGCGGCAATCACATCAAGCAGGATCTGCCGGTCGAAGGTGATCAGGCCGGTCCCGTAGGCCGCGCCCAGCATGACGATATTCATCGAGCGGGGGTTACCTATCTCCCTTGCTATCGTGGTCCCGTTCACCACGGCCACCGTACCGGCCAGACCGCGCAGGGTCTCCTCGATCTCATCCACCGGTGGATAGACCGCGTTGCCGGTCGAGACATCCACCGGATAGACCGGGGGAGGATTCAAAATCACTACCCCATCCGGCGCGGCATACTTCCGGCCGATCCTCATACCTTCCAGCGGCTCCTGGGCAACTATGATATCGGCGGACCTTTCCCGGACCAGGGGACCGTAGACATCGCCAATCCGGACATGGGAACTCACCTTCCCGCCCCGCATCGCCGCGCCAAAAGTCTCTCCGACTCGCGCTCTATTGCCGGCATTAATCGCCGCCTCGGCCAGAATATGGGAGGCTCTCACGCTGCCCTGGCCGCCAACTCCACAAATAATTACGTCCAGTTCCATTTTAATTCTCCTGTACTTCTATCTTATTTCTTCTTTAATCAGTTTAATCCGCGGTTACATTATTCCGTTACGATCGCATTCACCGGACAGACCTGAATGCAAAGACCGCAATCAACACAGAGAAGTGGATCAATCCCGGCCTTCTTTTTCTCCGGATCAAAAGTAACCGCCGGGCAGCCTATGGCAACGCACTGCTTACAGCCAATGCATACGTCTTCCCGAACATGGGTCTTCGGCTCCACCACTCCCTCTCTCCGCAGAACCTGGAGCACACACTCGCCGGTCAGGATGACTACGGAGAACCCTTGATAGCTGATCGCCTCATCAATAGCCTCCGTCGCTTCTTCCAAGTTATAGGCATCGGCAACTTTGACAAACTTGACCCCCATCGCCCGGCAGACCGCGGCAATATCCAGCGCGGGAACCTCTCCGCCCATCGCGTTAACTCTGGAGCGGGGACTCGGCTGGTGACCGGTCATGCAGGTCCAGCTATTGTCAAGAACCAAAAAGGTTATATCGGCATTGTAAAGCGAGGCGTCGGCCAGGGCCGGAAGACAGGCATGAAAAAAGGTGGAGTCACCGGCGACCGCGACCACCTTCTTGCTCGCGTTATCCCCCAGGGCACGCCGCTCGCCGATTGCCTGGCCGATCCCGGAACCCATCACGTAAGTTGTATCGAGAATTTCGTAGGGCGATGCCACCGGATACTTTTTGGTGGCGTTATCGGTGGGCGTGATCACCTGGGCGGCCACGCCGTATCCGCCCTGCTCGTAACACCCGATATCACCGTTGACGATGAGAAGCTCCTTGCCGTACTTTTTGATGACCCGGGCCAGCCCGGCGTAACTGCCCAGGTGCGGACACCCGGCACAGAGGGCCGAAGAACGGGGGATAGTCAGCTCATCTGCTTTCTTCCGGGTCTCTTCCGGAACAACGGCGAAGGAATACTCAACCCCCAGCAAATCGGCCACCACCGAGATGACCAGATCAGGATTAAGTTCGTTAAAGGTGGGGATCACCGCCTTCGAGCCCCGGCCGATAATCTTCTTATGAAGCCCGGCGTCGGAGGCTAATTCTTTAAGCTTGTTCTCCAGCATCGGGTTTCCATCCTCAACCACCAGAATCGTATCAGCGGCATCCAGTATCTTCTTCATCTTCTCTTCCGGAGGAGGGTATACAAACCCGATCTCCAGGATACTGCAGGCCCCTTTTTTCTTGAGGGCGGTCAGGGCGTCGTTCACGTAGGAGGTTGCCACGCCGGAAGAAACGATCGCGACGGGACTTCCCGGAACTATCTGAAGATTGTTAAAAAGAGACTTCTCGGACTCGGCCAGAAACTCGGGATATTTCTTCTTCAGCCAGCCGTGCCGCCCGGCGGCCCCCTCGGGAGGGCCATAGACGGCCCAGCGAAAGGGAAGTTTAAAATGCTTGTTCCATCCCACTTCCCGGGATGCCTTCTCAATCTCCCCGAAGACCACGTCACCGGAGGCGTGAGAGAGCCGGGTAACCGACCGCAGGAAGATCGGCATCTCCATCCTTTCTGATAAATCGAAGGCCTCCCGGGCCATATCCTTGGCCTGCTGCTGGTCTTTCGGCTCCAGGCAGGGCATCTCCGCGTACTGGGCGATAGGCCGGGTATCCTGCTCGGTGGATGAGTAGTGGGCCCCGGGGTCATCGGCCACTACGATAACCAGTCCTCCTCTTACACCGGTATAGGGAAGAGTTGCGAAGGTGTCCATAGCCACGTTCAGGCCGGCATTCTTCATCATCACCATGGTCCGGGCACCGGTCAGGGCCGCCCCGGAAGCGACGTCAATCGCCACTTTTTCATTTATGCTCCATTCAAAATAAAACCCTAGGTCCCCCGCCAGGTCACCCAGGACCTCTCCCACTTCAGTGGAGGGAGTTCCCGGATATCCGACACCGACTTTGACTCCCGCCTCAACCGCTCCCCGGGCGATCGCCTCGTTACCCATCAGCAAGGTTTTCATCCCCGCTTCATCTTTCCCAACTTTATTCATACTTCTTTCTCCTTTAAAATTTTTTCTGTGAAAAAATTTTAGTTCTGAAGATTTGGTAAAATTCTAAAAATATATTATCTTGCCTGACATATCACCATTTTTTAGGATTTTTCTCACTCCTAATCCCTATATTCTTATTTAACCGGTCAGAATCGAGCGGGCCGCACGCGCGGTTCTCTCCGGGGTGGGAAACGTAGGCACCTTGTTTTCATTCAATTTCTTGAACTCCACTTCCTCCACCTCCCCTCCCCCGATATAACAGGCGATGATCGGTCTATCGATCGCCTTTTTCAGCTCCAGGCAATTCTCGGTCGCCCGCGGGATCGGATCGCCGAAGATCAGGAGATAGAGATCGATCTCCGGCTCTTCCTCCGCTAACGCCAGGACCGCTTCCTTGTACCGCTCGGCCGGAGTATCACCGGTCAGGTCAAGGGGGTTCCCCACCACGCAGTGAGAAGGGAAAACCTCGGTCAGACGGGCACTCGCGCCCTTCGAGAGCGGGGCCACATCCAACCCCAGTTCCTCCAGGACGTCAACCGCGACAATCCCGGACCCACCCGAAGAGGTTATCACCTGGACGCGTCGGCCGGGTCTTTTCTTCTCCACGGCCAGAACCTTGGCGCAATCATAAAGCGCGTCGATCGACTCGACTTTCTCAAACCCGATCTTTCGGAGGGCCGCGTCGAATATCTCACCCCGGCCCGCGATCGACCTGGTATGTGATTCGGCCGCTTTTCTCCCCCGTTCGGTCCGCCCGCCCTTCAGGACCACGACCGGCTTCTCTCGGGCAACCCGTCTCCCTACCTCCATGAACTTTTCGCCATCCCTGATCCCTTCCAGGTAGACCGCGATAACGTCGGTACTGGGATCGGCACCGAAGAAGTTGATCAGGTCCGACTCATCGATATCACATCGGTTCCCCAGGGCGACCAGCCCCGAGATCCCGATCCCCTCCTTCTCGGCCCGGTCCGCCAGGGCCGCCGCGATGGTCCCGCTCTGCGAGATCAAGGCCAATCCGCCCGCTTGCTTGATCAGGGGCCAGCTGATGCAGAGCTTGTTGGCCGGATAGTTAATCCCCTGACAGTTGGGACCGATGATCCCGACTCCCCCGAGACGGGCCGCATCCACTAACGCCGATTCCAGATCATCGTTGCCGATCTCCCGGAAACCGCCCGAGATCACGACCGCGCCTTTCACCCCGAGTTTACCCGCCTCTTCGATCACACCGGGCGCGAATTTTCCGGGGATAATAACTCCGATCAGGTCGATGGGCCGGCCCACATCCGAAAGTGACGGGTATGCCTTCAAACCCAGGATCTCATCCGCTTTGGGGTTGATCGGGTAGATGGGGCCTTCATACCCCATATTGATCAGGTTGTTAAGTATCTCGTAGCCGAGTTTCTCGGGATTGGTGGACGCTCCCACGATAGCCACCGACCGGGCATTGAAGAGAAGATTCAGGTCTCGAAGTTCTTGCTTGTTATCTGACATTTCTACTGTTGCCTCCTATTTATTTTAAAAACATCTTGCTTGATTGAACCTGATTTTTAGAGTAACTACTATATGAAAAATCTCAAAATTGGCAACCGCAATAAAACTTTTTTACTATATGGGAGAAGAAGGATGAATCAATTGCGTAGAACCATTTTTTACGATAAGCATGTCCGCCTGGGAGCGAAGATCGTGGAGTTCGGAGGCTGGGAGATGCCGATCCAGTATCCCGGAGGGATCGTCCAGGAGCACCTGGCAACCCGTAAGGGAGCCGGGCTCTTCGATGTCTCCCACATGGGACGGTTCATCTTTCGGGGGGAAGGGATCCTGGCATTTCTTCAGCATGTCCTGACCAATAATGCCGCGGCGCTGCTGCCGGGCGAGAGTCAATATACCATCATCCCGAACACCGCCGGCGGCGCGGTCGATGACACCTACCTCTACCGCTTCTTTGAAGATTCCTACCTGCTGGTAGTGAACGCGGCCAACCGGATAAAGGACTGGGATCACTTCCAGACCATCCTCCCCAAATTTGCCGGCGTGGAAATGACCGATGAGACCGAGAACCTGGCGATGCTCAGCCTCCAGGGGCCCTTATCCAAAGAGATCCTCAACGGCATCATCGAATCCGGGAGATTACCCGAACCGGTGCGGAACTCCCTCTCCCGCGTGACTATCGCAGGGGCGGATATCCTCGTCGCCCGGACCGGCTATACGGGAGAACCGGTCTGTTTTGAACTCTTCATCATGCGCGGTGACGCCCTGGCGATCTGGGACCTGCTGATCGAGAAAGGGGCAACCCCGGTGGCCCTGGGGGCCCGAGACACCCTTCGCCTGGAAGCGGGACTCCCGCTCTACGGCCATGAATTCGGGATCGATCAAGATGGTCGTGAGATCCCGATCTTTGCCGCCGGCCTGGCTAATGTGGCAGTCAGCTTCTCCCCCTTAAAGGGAGATTTTATCGGCCAAGCCGCGCTTCTCAAACAATGGGAAGCCCGAAAAAAAATCAAGAAGGAAGGCGACCCCTCGAGGATACAGGATCTTCCCCGGATGATTATGCCGGTGGCGCTGGAGGGAAGAGGAATCGCCCGGGCCGGAGACAAGGTCTTCATCGGCGAGAAAGAAGTGGGTTATATAACCAGCGGGACGATGGTACCGAAGTGGAGGTGGGAGGGGGAAGGACTTGAGAGCCGGTTGATTGACGAGAAAGAGATGCGGGCGATCGGCCTGGCTCTTCTGGAGAGCGGCCTCCGCAAGGGCGACCGAATTGAGGTCGAGATCCGGGGCAAAAGGGTGGAAGGGGTTATCGTCCCCTATCACATGCGAGGCGAGGCTCCGCCCTACGCCCGTCCTATCCAGTATGACCATCTCTTCCATGAAGATAAATCCGCAATCAACGCCAAGAGCGCCGAGAAGGTCGTCAACCTGCTGAAGAAGGCGGTCGAGAACACCGTCTGGCGGCAGCAGGATTGCGTCAACCTGATCCCTTCCGAGATGACCGAGTCATCCATGGTCCGGCTCCTCTCGATTATGGATCCCTCCGGCCGCTACGCGGAACATAAGGCGCTCAAGGCCTTTGAAGAGACAGAGGTCTTCTATTATCAGGGAGCGGACTTCATCGGTGAGGTGGAGAAACTTCTGGAAGAAGAACTCCGGCTCTATCTCAACTGCCGGGAAGTGGAGACCCGGCTGATCAGCGGGCAGATGGCCAACGCCGCCGTCTTCTCCGCCATGGTCCACCGGATCAACTTCGGGGACCGGAAGCGGGAGCCCCGGAGGATGAGCCGGGTGCTGAACCATCATATCATGAAGGGGGGACACTTGAGTTCCCAGCCGATGGGGGCGCTCAAGGATTACGTGGCCCGGGACCCGCAAACGGAGAAGCCGGCCGTGGTCAACTTCCCGGTTCTACCCGACAACCCCTATATGATCGATACGGCCGCCTGCCGGGAGATCATCGCCAAGTACCGGCCGGAGCTGATTATCCTGGGCAAGAGCGTGATCCTCTACCGGGAGCCGGTCGCCGAGATCAGGGCGATGGTCGATGAACTCTCACCGGAGAGCGTGATCATGTACGACATGGCCCACGTCCTGGGCCTGATCGGGCCGCACTTCCAGCAGCCGTTCCAGGAAGGGGCCGAGATCGTGACCGGCTCGACCCACAAGACTTTCTTCGGCACCCAGCGGGGAGTCGTGGCCGCGAACTATACCCGGGACGACTACCGCTGGCCGCTCTGGGAGGCGCTCCGGAGCCGGACCTTCCCGGGGTCGGTCAGCAATCATCACCTGGGAACCATGCTGGGGCTGCTGATGGCCGCTTACGAGATGAACCACTTCAAGGACAATTACCAGCCGAAGGTCATCGCCAACGCTAAGGCCTTCGCTAAAGCGCTTTCAGAGACCGGGATGGACGTGGCCGGCGATCCGGCCCTCGGCTACACCGAGACTCACCAGGTGGTGCTGAACGTCGGCTCCGGCAAAGGGCCGGAGATCGCGAGGCGGCTGGAGGAGAATAATATCATCGTCAACTACCAGGGGCGCCCTCAGGATGAAGGATTCTCCGCCGCGGGGGGCTTAAGGCTCGGCGTCTCCGAGATGACCCGTTTCGGGATGGAGGTCGATGATTTCGAGGAACTGGCCGGCCTCATCCACGATATAGTGGTCGAAGGCAAGGACCTTAAAGAAGAGGTAAAGTCCTTCCGAAGCCGGTTCTTAGAGATGCGCTACTGCTTCTCAGAAAAAGAGTTCGCCCCCTTGATTGAGAAGCTTCATGGGTTAATCTAATTTAGAAGCACACCAAAACTGTCTATTTGGGGTAATGTTATGTCATAAGGAAGACTCAGAGAAATACTCCCCGATGTTTAGTACAAGTTAAAAAGTTACATAAAGCTTCGAAACACAAATGGCCCCTGCCAGCTTATCTGGCAGGGGAGAAAGTTCAGAGGCTAAACGCCAGTTCCCCGTCCCCACCGGGGGGTGTAGAAAACGCATATAGCCAATGAACTCATTCACCCGTCACATAAAGTGACGGGGGTCTTTGGGGTGTGGACGCGTTGGTGTTAGCTTGTGAACTGGTTCACCTGCTGCGCCCAGAGAATCTGGGGGAACCGAGGCGACAGCGGTCTCTAGGACCAGCCTCTAAACCATAGCCAAAAATTTACGGGAACGCATCAGGACATAACCAGTCGCTCAAGCAGTCTGGAAGGGCTTGTACAGCTGTCGGATATTCTATTTTTCGCCGACGTTTTTTCGAGTATTATGCATTTTCCGTGGGTCCCTTCCGGCAACTTAGCTTTACGTTGGCCATCAATAATGAAAGGTGATAAAGATGAAGAATGCATATATTACACGGGTTGCAACCATAATGGTCTTTCTGACTGGATTGCTGGTTACACTTGCAGGAAAACAGTCAAACGTAGTTGCTGAGGAAGATCAGGGGATCGGCCGCGCTGTTGCGGAACATCTGGGGAAGATGTTCATATCATCGATGAAGCCGTCAAAAGGCAAGGTGCCCAGTCGCTATGATTCCGCACCTGTTCCTGTTAACATCAACAAACATGAATTCGAGACTGTACTTCAAAGCCTGAGGGATAATATCCTATTCCTTACTTTCCATTTTCGAGACACCATTAAAACTGAATTTGATAGTTTCTTGATAGCCAATGGAACATTTGCAAAAACAGAGATTGAGTGGGAGAAAGTAATTGGCGCGAATAGCCACAATATTCTTCGGGAAGCAACGGCAAAGGAAAAAGACAAAGACGGCATGTTCAATAAAAAACCGGGCCAGGTTAAGCTCTATCTGTCTGACAGCAAAACAAAACCTCTCTATGCCGAAGGTAAGATGCACATTACTGTACCAATTCGTTTTGCTCATGTTGCCTTCGATTCTGCTGACGTGGGAAAAACTCGTAAGTCCGATCCTTTGACGGTAACACTTCTGAGATGTGAAAATGATTTGGTCGGCCTGGAGCTTAAAGGTTTACCGGATGACGTTAAACCTGTCCTTGTGGCGCGTGATGATATGGGTGGCAGACTTAAGAAGGATTCTGCGATGATTACGCGAATTGGCGACATGACGGCAATGTACAAGGCCTGCGGCCGCATAGCCAAAATCGAAATATTTCTTCCTGTTGAGTTTGCCGATATCGCACTTATGGTTCGGGCTAATTCCGAGCCAGATACGTTCAGTCGGGATGATTGGCAGGTGAAGTCGTCACGTTACATGCCTGACCCGGGAATGCCGAAGTTTGTGACGATGGATTTGACTGAGTTAAAGGCAAGAACAAGGGTTGTGTCACAACGCGATTACGCAATAATCGGGTTTAATACGCCCGAAATCAGTGTCCGCCTTTCGCGTGTTGACAATAGTGCATTTGCTCATGTGAAATTTGGCGAACCGAAACTGTTCGATGGCGAGGGAAAGAACGTTGAGTACTCGCTCAAAGGCATTCCTTTTGATCATGAGACATTTTCCGATGAAGTTCGGTTCACAGTTAAAGACAAGAAGGAGCCAATAGAATTCACCCATGCTGTGGGCACGGTCAGTATCCGCTATCCAGCCAAGCTCAAGGTACTTACATTCACCCCCCCAAATATGAAGCACGGCAACGTGGAGGTTCAATTTCGTGGTCCCAAGATAATGATCCGCGGAGTGGACGATCTTCCCTGGAGACCGTTCCTGCCGGATAGGTTGACGGCATTGCATGCTTATGATGGTAACGGTCGCCGATTACGGAAACTGAACACCAGTGGAAACGTTTATGAAAACGGTAGAAACTGGAAGCTTGCAGGATTCTGGGGGGAGCCAAAGGAATTGAAGGTAGTTACCATTGAGAAATGGATTGAACTGGACATCCCGTTCGATTTGCCTCCAGCCCCTAAGCTTCCTAAAAGCCAGCGTGGTACGCGTCCGGCTGAGTACGAATAGTATTTCTTGGAGAATGAGGAGAGCGGCCAACAAAGGGCTGTACTGATGAGGGACAGCATGCGCCCGGCAGTTTAGCTTTTCGATGGAACACCCCTGTCTTCTCTCGCGGGTTCCTGTTCATCTATAAGAAGGGGACGGCGTCCCCTCAGCATGAGTACGATCCACCACACTCCAAGGGCCGCGAAGAAGTGCTTGAGACTGTGCCCGCTGATAATCCCACCCAGGTCATAGATCAGTCCGTCGAATAGTTCACATAGCTTGGCAATACCGTACAACCCGACCACTCCCCAGAAGTACCGGGCCCGGGTATACCGGGGGGAGAAGAGGAGTAGAACCAATGGAATTGCCAGCATAGGGTAGAACTGTACCAACCCGTAGAATCGCTGATCTCCACCGCCCAGCCTCCAGTAGATGACACTGGCCAGGCCAAGGATGATGAGCGGGAAAAGCAGCACTGTCCCAACCCGCAAACTTATCCGCTCGGTGATAACAATGCTGAATATCGGCATAAATGCCAGGATCATCGGTAACCGATCCCACAAAAGTCTCCCGGTCGCGGGATCCAGGTGATACCATGCCGAACCCAGGCCGGTCAGCACCAGACCAATAAATAGAATATAATAAGCAAAACGTTCCCTTTGCTCCCTGAAAATACTTCCGGGACCGGGATGGCAGATCATAAAAGAGAATCCGTGAAGACCAACGAAAATAAATGCCAGATTGGTGACCACATTGGCAAAATGTGGTATCCCCAGGTAAGTTCTACTATCGGCAAATGCATGATAGGCGGGATTTAAAAGGATCGGGGAAAGGCAGAGTAATACCAACAGCCCGATAACTCCCGGGGCAATAACAATCAGCACCCGAATGGGTCGTGAAGAAGGGGATCCCCTCCAGAGCAAAAAAGCGCTTATCATCGACTTATTCATTCCTATTTTCTCCGCGATCTTTGAGTCTTGCGGTTCAATTTTTGCTGTGTGATTTTATTTTAAATATTGTTTAGTGAACAGGCAACATTTTACAGGAATTAGGTGAACCGATTACACCTCAATAAGTCACGTTAGTCAACAACGTCCCCTAATTGGATTTAACATTATTTGCAATTGGCATCTGAAAATGAATTTGGTAATCTAAACATAACAATATGGACTGCTAAAATGAGTGACTCCTCTATACATAAAGCGTTGCCGGCTCTGAAAGAGATTGCCGGGCGGAGCCCTCTCTCTCTCAAGCAACTGGAAGAGATCGAGTCTCTGATCCTCGCCCGCGGCAATTTTGCGCCGGAGCGGGTCCGGAAAGAGATCGCCTGGTTCTGCCTGGAACTGGGGTTGGCCGAGTATTACTTCAAGTATACGCCGGTGGAAGAGATCGCCCGGCATATTGAATCGATCCGGGCTACCCGGATCATCTCCGAAAATTCCGGGGGGCGGCTGGTACCGATCCAGTTCGTCAGTGAACATGGCAAGAGCGGAACCTACATGGTCGAGGATGACTATGAGCAGATCCGCGCTCTGAAGGAGAGGATCGAGTCCCATTATCCGGCATTCCGGCTGCAGAGCTACCGGGGCACGACCTATCCCCTCCGTTTCTACCTGGTCACCCGGCCCCATTTTCCCTCCCTGCCGCCATCGGAAAATCCGCTTTTTGAGAATGTGGCTTCCCGGGAGTTTTTAAATAACTCGCCGAAAAAAACCATCGACCGATATCGGAATCTCTGGAAACGAATGCGAGGATGCGATATCCCCCGGATCACGTTCTCGGATCTCCCGAAGACGGGAGAGACCCGGATCATGGTAGGAATGGGGCGAGACGCCGCGAGGGGGTTTTTCACCAATTACACCTTCCTCCTGAAAAAACACCTGGCTCATATCAACCGCGAGTACGTGGAGCCCTTCACCGACGGGACGGTTATCTTTTCATTCTATCTCGACCGGAGGAAAGAGAAGATCGAGCTGGAACGCTTTTTTCAGGATATCTCAATGGCGGCGATTCTCAGTCCCGGACGACTGGCCGAACTCTTTTATTCCGGAGATTTCAGCGCCGAAGAGACTATGTACGCGGTGGCCGCCGCTAACTTCGCCCACCAGTTCTTAACTTCTTATACTGCCGAGTACGTTACCCTGGCCGGCGCTCTCAAGGATAACCCGGAACATTTAGGCCTGCTCTCACTCTTCAAGACCCACCTGGCTAAAGATACCTACCATGAAGACCGGGTGGTGGGCACGGTATTGAAATACCGGGAGATCGTGCGGGATCTCTTCCGGGCTTTTTTCGGCCAGTTCTTCCCCGGTCGGGATAAGCCGGGGCGCTCAAACTTTTACCTGGCCCGGGCCCAAAAGAAGATGGAGACGGAGATCTCCTCGGAGATCTCGCTCAATATCCTGAAATCCCTGATCACCTTCAACCAGGCCATCCTCAAGACTAACTTTTTCAAGAGAGAGAAGGTATGCCTCTCCTTCCGTCTCGACCCGGCTTTTCTCAACCCGGTGGATTATCCCCGAAAACCCTGCGGACTCTTCTTCCTGATCGGGAAAGGATTCCGGGGATTTCATATTCGGTTCCGGGAGATCGCCCGCGGAGGAATCAGGATGGTACGCTCTCCAAGCCAGGCTGATTATGACCTCAACTCCGATTTTATCTTCGATGAGAACTATAACCTGGCCGTGACCCAGCAGAGCAAGAACAAGGACATCCCGGAAGGAGGCGCCAAGGGAGCTATTCTTCCCGGCCGGGACTACATGAACGCGCAGGAGAGTATCTTCCGGCACTACATAGATGGGCTTCTCGACCTGCTCCTCCTCCCCCATCCCGAGATCGTGGATTATTATGGTAAGGAGGAGATCCTCTTTTTGGGGCCCGATGAGGGTACGGCCGGACTGATGGACTGGGCCGCTCTTCACGCCCGGGAGCGGGGATATAAATACTGGAAGGCTTTCACTACCGGGAAGACCCCGGAATTGGGCGGCATTCCTCACGACACCTACGGCATGACTACCCGCGGCATTCATCAGTACGTGAAAGAAACCCTGCGGGTCCTGGGCTGGAAGGAAGAAGAGATCACTAAATTTCAGACCGGGGGGCCGGACGGCGACCTGGGGAGTAATGAGATTCTGATCTCCCGCGATAAGACTCTGGCGGTCATTGACGGCAGCGGCGTTCTCTACGACCCGGAGGGTCTGGATCGGGGCGAACTTAAGAGATTGGCCCGGAGACGCCGGGCGGCCGAGTACTTTAACCGGCACAAATTGTCCCCCCGGGGATTTTTCGTGGGCGTGGGGGAGCGAAATGTGAAGATCCCCGACGGAACTATAGTCTCCAACGGGACTGATTTTCGGAATCGTTTCCACTTCTACCCGGGGCTGATCGTCGATCTTTTCGTCCCCTGCGGCGGCCGACCGCGAGCGATCGAGATCGGGAACTGGCAGGAGTTCCTTACCCAAGATGGCCTTCCCCGGGCGCGGGTCATTGTCGAAGGGGCCAACCTCTTCATTACCCAGGAGGCACGCCTCCGCCTGGAAGACCGGGGGGTTATCCTTTTTAAGGACGCCTCGGCCAATAAGGGAGGGGTTACCTCATCATCCCTGGAGGTGCTGGCCTGCCTGGCCCTAGAAGACGGGGAGTTTAAGAAGCTGATGGCCAAACCGGCGGGGAAGAGGGACCCGGAATTCCGGAGTAAGTACGTGAAGGAGATTATCAATACTATTAAGAGAAACGCGGCCGATGAATTTAAAGTTCTCTGGAAGGACCACCAGTCCTCCGGACGCCCCTTATCGGTGCTCTCTGATCTGCTTGACGATAAGATCAACCGGGTGACCGACACGATTTTCAATTCCCCGCTCTACCGGAACAAGCGTCTCCGAGAGAAGGTGATCCGAAGTTATTGTCCGGAAGTGCTGGTGCAGAAGATCGGGATAAAAGAAATCATGAAGCGGGTGCCGGGGGATTACCTGAGAGCGATATTCGCTTCCTCCTTGGCCTCGACTTATATCTATGAGAAGGGCCTGGAAGCCGACGAACTTGATTTTCTGGACTTCGTAAGTAAAACCTAGTGGGTTAAAAGAGGGTTGGGCAGAGGACAAACAAAAAGATTCTCAGGAGGCGTTTAATGAAAGACCGTTTTGATGAAGTGATCGGAGAGATTCTCCGGCCGATGTCTGAGCTGACGATGGGACCCGTGGACACTATGTACTTGATGCGCAAGGACGGAAGTTTCGTCTATACGGATGGATACTGGCATCCGGAGGGGACTGTCGTCGGGAAATTGATCTATTACCCGGATCCGGACGGCTTGAAGGATATCCACGGGCGCAGATACACCAGCATCGTCAAGAAAGAGAAAGACGGCGAGGAGACTTATGTCTCTCATATAGACCAGATCAAAAAGCTCTATCGGTTATTCCCCGACCTGCCGCCCGACTCCCATCACCTGATTCTGGCCGAGTACCAGGTCGCCTTTCCCCGGGACAGTTTCGCGGGCTTCTTCGACGACCGGGCCTCCTTGCGTTACGTGATGGAACATTTTCCCCGGATCAACGAGGTGGTGCGGCTGACCTCCGATCTCTTTGAGGTGCCCCTGGAGAGGCTGGGGATTACCGGATCGTCGGCGATGGGGAAGAGAGGCGCTGATATCGACCTGGTCTTCTTCGGAAGCCCGGAAGAGAATATGAAGGTGGTCCATAAACTCTGGAGCGTTATCTACAGTCAGCCGGAGCGGCAGGTAGTGGAGTATGGTAAGTTCTGGCCGCTGAAGATCTACGTCGACCGGGAAGAGGTCTGTACTTTTTATGTCTATAAAAATCTCTCCGACGCACCGGTCCGGGACTGCGAAGTGGAACTGATAAAAGAGAATGTGGAGGCATACGGGACAGTGGCCGAAAACATCAACACCTTGTACACCCCGGTCGTACTGACGCTGGATAATGTTTACCTGGATGGAGAAAAATCGGACAATATCGACCTGGTGATCTACGACGGGGCGGTCAGGGCGGAGTTCAAGAAAGGGATGCGCCTTCATATTAAAGGGCGGCTGGTCAACCTGGTCCGGGACGGGGAAAAGACTCTCACCCTCTCGGCAATCGACGGATTTGATATCACCCATGAAAAATTTAAAGCCGGCGTCCCCCATCTGAAGAGTCAGATGGAGAAGAAGAGATGACGAAATAACGACAACGTCAATCCGGGCAACAGTGCTTTAAGGATAGAGACCCCGAAGCCGGACCGCCTCGGCTACCCGTTCCACGGCCACAATGTAAGCCGCCAGGCGGAGATCGATCCTCTTCTCCCGCGATAATTCCCAGACCTTCCGGCAGGCCAGGACCATGATATCCTTCAACCTCCGGTTTACCTCTTCCTCGGTCCAGAAGTATCCCATCAGGTTCTGTGCCCATTCAAAGCAGCTCACCACCACTCCGCCGGCATTGGCTACGATATCGGGGATGACCAGAATCTTTCTCCGGAATAAAATTCGGGCGGCTGCTTCGGTGGTGGGGCCATTGGCCGATTCCGCGATTAAACCGGCCTTTATCCGTCCGGCGTTCTCAACCGTAATCTGATTCTCAAGAGCCGCCGGGATCAGGACGTCGCATTCCAATTCCAGCAGTTTCTTGTTGGTAATATTCTTAGCCCCGGGAAAGTTCTTTACCGACCCGGTCTTTTTCTTGAAGGCCTGAACCTGCTCGTAATCCAATCCGTCGGGGTTGAATATACCGCCCTTGCTATCCGATACGGCAATTATCCGGGCCCCTTTCTCCTGGGCGATCTTGTGCGCGAATGAGCCGGCGTTTCCATATCCCTGGATAACAACGGTGCTTCCCCGGAGTTCTTTTCCCAGATATTTCATGATCTCGTCCACGGCGAAGATGCAACCCCGGGCGGTAGCCTCCATCCGGCCGAAAGAGCCCCCGATCGCCAAGGGCTTTCCGGTTACCACGCCGGGGACCGCGTGAGCGGAGTGCATACTGAAGGTATCCATCATCCAGGCCATGGTCTGGGGATTGGTGTAGACGTCGGGGGCGGGGATATCTTTGCGTGGTCCGATGAAGGGGGTAATCTCGGTGGTAAAACGACGGGTGATCTTCTCGATCTCCCGGATAGAGAGTTTCTTGGGGTCACAAGCTACTGCACCTTTGGCCCCTCCATAGGGAAGACCCATTACCGCGCATTTCCAGGTCATCCACATCGCCAGGGCCTTGACATGGTCTAGGGTAACGTCCGGATGGAAACGGATGCCTCCTTTGGAAGGACCCCGATCGATGTTGTGCTGAACCCGATAACCGGTAAAGACTTTGAGCTTGCCGTTATCCATGATAATCGGGATAGAGACAATAAGCAGAGTTTTCGGGTATTTCAATTTTTCATGGATATTGGGGTCCAGCTTTATCTTCCGGGCAACCCGATCCAATTGTTTCAATGCCAGTTGATAAGGGTTGTGCGTTTCCATTTTCATAGTCCTTATAAGTGTATCCGGTTATTTTACTTCTTTGACAAGCCCGCTTATTCAAGATGGGCGGCGAATATCCCAGATAAGTATTTTAAAGTCAATAATAATAGTGCTGCTCTTTGGCCCTTTCCCGCTGTCTTACAACCCCGCACTCCGGAAGGCCTGGTCCACAATAGACCGGGCCTCTTTCTGAATCACCTTTAAGTGCTCCTCGCCCCGAAAACTCTCGGCGTATATCTTGTAGATATTCTCGGTCCCGGAAGGCCGGGCGGCAAACCAGCCGTTCTCCGCCACTACTTTCAGCCCCCCGATCGGCGCGTCATTGCCGGGGGCGCGGGTGAGCCTGGCAACGATCTCTTCCCCGGCCAATCTGCTCGCTGTGACCATCTCGGGCGTGAGGTTCTCGAGGGCCACCTTCTGCTCGGGGGTGGCCGGCGCGTCGGCTCGTTCGTAAACGGGGCTTCCGAACTCCGCTTCCAGATCCTTATAATGCTCACCGGGGTCGCGCCCGGTTACGGACGTAATCTCCGCGGCCAGGAGGTCCATGATTATCCCGTCCTTGTCGGTGGTCCAGACCTTTCCGTCCCGGCGGAGGAAGGACGCCCCCGCGCTCTCCTCGCCCCCGAAACCGAGCGAGCCGTCCAGCAACCCGTCCACGAACCACTTGAAGCCGACCGGGACCTCGCAGAGCGTCCGTTTAAGCCGGGCGGTGACCCGGTCGATCATTGAGCTTGAGACCAGGGTCTTGCCAACCGCCGCCGCCTCGCTCCATCCGGGACGGTTCTGGAAGAGATACTGAATAGCGACCGAGAGATAGTGATTAGGGTTCATCAAGCCAACGCTTTTGGTAACGATACCGTGACGGTCATAGTCGGTATCGTTTCCGAAAGCGATGTCAAAATCATCCTTGAGCTTGATCAGGGAAGCCATGGCATAGGGGGAAGAGCAGTCCATCCGGATCTTCCCATCTTTATCTACCGTCATAAATGAGAAGGTCGGATCCACTCTCCGGTTTACTACCGTGATATTCAGCCCATACCGTTCAGCGATGGGATCCCAGTAGGCTACTCCCGCTCCGCCGAGTGGATCGGCCCCGATCGAGAGACCGGCCCCGGCGATCTCTTTCATCCTGATGATATTCTTCAGGTCATCCACGTAAGGCATGACATAATCGTAATCATGAGTGGTGGTGGCCTTACGGGCTCGATCGAGCGGGAACCGTTTCACCTCCCGGCATCCACCAGCCAAGATCTCATTCGCCCGGGTCTCGATGATCGTGGTGGTCTCGGTATCGGCGGGTCCGCCGTTCGGGGGGTTGTACTTGATGCCACCGTCACAAGGGGGGTTATGGGAGGGAGTAATTACCACGCCGTCGGCCCGACCCGACCTCCGGCCCCGGTTATAACCAAGGATCGCGTGGGAGATGACCGGCGTTGGAGTATAGCCCAGACCCGCCTGGACCATGATCTCCACGTCGTTTGCCGCGAAGACCTCGATGGAGGTAGAGAGAGCCGGTTCCGAGAGCGCGTGGGTATCCATCCCCACGTAGAGGGGGCCGGTGAATCCCCGGGATTTTCTAAACTCACAGATAGCCTGGCAGATGGCCAGGATATGGGCCTCGTTGAAGCTGTTCTCCAGGGGCGACCCCCGATGCCCTGAAGTACCGAAGGCGACCTGCTGGGCCGGCTCGTCTGCATCCGGGCTCCCGGTATAATAAGCCGATATCAGCCTCGGCACGTTGATCAGCAACTCAGGCGGAGCCGGTTTGCCCGCGTAGGGACTCACACTCATAATAACCTCTTTTTCATCCTTATTATACAAATATTACCATGTAATATTTGTATAATAAGGAAGGTGATGACTATGGAACCGGATCCTGTAATCGCTTCTACCGTCTCATTCATCGGTGAAGACCTTATAGATCTCGGTATTGAGGCGAATCTCCGATAGGGCCGGCCGGAAGTAAAGCTCAACCACCCCGGGTTTAACAATGGTGTTCACGTAAGTCAGGTCGTGGTATGTCTCACCGAGACTGGTATCCCGGAGTTCGACAAAACTCGTCGGTTCACCGAAGATAATGATGACGTTTTCAATCGTCATCCCGGCCTGCAATCCATCCAGTTTCTCCAAACCCACGGGCCGGCTGGAGGCACATCCGGAAGAGACCGCTAACAACAGAAGCAATGCGAGACGGCCGGCGAAAAGATAGATCTTCATGATCTATATTCTAATGTAATCGGGTTAATAAAAATACTGTTTATTTGAGCGTGAGATTATAGTATACGCTCTAACAGAACTTTTACGAAGCAGAAATTTTATGCGAGAACGGAAGGAAAAAATTATATTCCAGGGGGAGTGGCTCTCGATCAAGAAGGCTACCTATCGGTCGCGGACCGGCCACCTGGTGGACTGGGAGGTGGTGGAGCGGGCCAAATCCGAGACCGTTATAATCCTTCTGGCCCGATTGGTCCCCTCTGAACGCTTCATTCTCCTGCGGCAGTTCCGGGCCGGCATTAATCGGACGGTGATCGCTCTACCGGCCGGCGTGGTTCATCCCGGACATGACGTACGCCGCCAGGCGATAAATGAACTGAAGGAAGAGACCGGCTATCGAGGTAAGATCATCTCCGAGAGCCCGGGATTAAAGATCAACCCGGCGATTCTGGACTGCGACGTGGTGGTCTTTGAGATGGAGGTCGATGAGACCTCCCCTGAGAACGCCGACCCCCGTCAGGAACTGGAACCGGAGGAAGAGATCGATGTGGTTCTGAAAGACAAGGATAAAATCAGGGACTTCCTGATTGAAGAAGAGGCCAAAGGGACGGCGATTGATGTGGCTTGCTGGTTTGTCTTCTCCGTTTAGGGATCTACTCTTTGCGCTTATTCTATTTTACTGCTTCGGCTTCTTAGAGGTGGTGGGACCATACTGGTAGCCATCCGGGTTCGTTTGGTTGAGCTTTCTTTCTCAAAACCCGGCTAAAACAGAACAAGAGCATTCAATGCCAAATTGGTATACCTGATATTATCAATATCGCCGAATCCCATATTGTATGATATTTCTCCTTCCAAAGCGAACTGTTTGCTCAAAAAGATATCTAACCCAGCTCCAATTCTGCCAAATAAACCGGAATCTTTGTCGGAAATAGTGACGGTCTCACCTAAAATTGTACCCTTTTCCTCCAATTCCCCATGCGCATAACCAAGACCCAAAACTCCATAGGGTCTAACAATGCTCTCAAGAGGAATGAACCCTTTGCCATTGATGGTAAAGTTATACCCAGAGACAGTAGCTTTGTAATCGTAAGCATAATAATAAGGGTAATAGTAAATCCATCCGGACTCTTTGTATTCAAAGTCATTCAGGTATTGGAACATGGCCTCCAAAGCAAAATAATCGCAAATAAAGTATCCGGCTTTGATGTCAAACCCCCAGGTATTATCCCAATTGACCTCACTCAACTCGTTGTCGAAGTTCTCGAAGGCATAATTGAAACCCCCGCCAAAATACCAGCGTTTCGAAAGGTCGTATTTCTTAGGGCTTGTCGTCACCGTGACTGTCTCTGTTGTCGAGACTACATCACCGACAGTCAGTGAAGTTTCTTCGACTTCAACGACTTTCTCTGATTGCTCCGCCCCAACAAAACTTATCGGGACAAGGCACAATATTGCGATTACAAAAAACTTCTTCACAACGCATCTCCTTCTTTTCGTGGGTTCATTTAAACAAATAAGAGGAAAGAGTAGCATTGACCTCTAAAAATAAACCACCAGGCCGCACCTTATCTCCTGGTGGTCGAGATTCAGGTCTTCTTCCTCGTCATTCCCCAGCCAGTCGTCGTACTTCAGTTCCGTCCTCATCCAGCAGTAGCGATACTCGGCCCGGACACCGATGTGCTCGCTCACAACCAGCTCAACCCCCGCCATCGCGAAGTAGGAGAGATCATTGGCGACATTCAGATCATAGATGCCGCGCCGCGCCAAATCCCTGTCCGCGTCCCCGGTTGTCCGGAGACGATAGATCGTGTAGCCGAGTCCACCGCCCAGATATGAGTAGAAGCGGCCCACGGGATAACCGAGCCGGAGCGCCGCCGTCAGGGGGCTGATCTTCAGGCGAGAGTTGTCGAGATCCTTGTTCTTAGTCTCAATCCAGTCGGCTCCGAACTCAACGCGGACGGCGGGGATGAAGGCGAAGAAGAAAGTAGCTCCCCCACCGACAACATCTTCATACCGGTCCTGGCCGAAAGCGCCGGACTCCCCGTCGAACTTGAAGGCGTAGATCCCGTGAAGGTCGAACCCGATTGACTGGGCTGATAAAACAGCGGGAAAACAGAGGACAGCCAGAATCACCAACCAGGAAGATAAAGTGCGCACAAATAGACTCCAAAACAGAACTTAGCGCCTTCGGCGCTACTTTGGAGTGCGCAAGCTTGCTTGCGCTTTTCGTATAATCGCGGTAGCAAGCTACCGCACTCCAAAATTATTGAACAAATCGGGATCCCGATGGATATCGGGGAAATTCCAATACAGAAACATAGCCCTGGTTCTGCGGTAGAGCCGGGGCTTTATAATCCATCGGCCTGCTTAGAAATAAAATACCAGGCCGGCACGGCCTTGCATGTTGTCCAACTTCTGGCTTTCTTTGTCTCCTGTCGACTTTTCCTTAAGTTTGGGCTTCAGCCACATGTAACGGAATTCAGCCCGAAGTCCAATCGCTTTCGATTCGGTGAAGCTCACCTCTAACCCCGCGCAAGCGTGATATGTGAAACAATTCTCGAGTTCAAGATCATCTCCGGGATTCATTTCTTTCTTCAAATCCAGGCTATTGAAGCTGTATCCAGCTCCTCCTCCGCCATAGATATAGACCGGGCCCAGGTTAGGGCCGATCCGCAGTGTGCCGGTTACCGGGATCAGCTGGACATAATTGCCACCAAAGTCAATACCATCTTGATCCTTCATCTCCGGACGGATGTAATCCCCACCAATATCCAGCTTTACGAGCTCTCCGAGGCATAAGACGAGCGAAGCTCCACCACCCCAGCCTTTTTCGAGTTCCGCGTCTTTATCACTGAATTTGAAACCATAAAGCCCGTGAATCTCAAGGCCGGCCTTCGGCTGCGCCATAGAAACTGAGCCTAATACCAAGACCAGGCTCACCCCCACCAAACACGCAACAAACTTCTTCATACTACAGCCTCCTTTCCGGGTGTTCTCTTCTTGACGATCAAGGAGAGTTTTTCCCCGGTTTTAACAGTTTCGGACATAATGTTATATGAAGCCCCCTTTTTGTCAATATTAATCAAGTAAAAAAATCTCTAATTCTGACATAAGGACTACTCGCGCCAAAAAAATTATTCTCGGCTAATTCCGTATTTCCGCATAATTTGGCTCCGGCTTCCGACACCGGGATCAGCATCCTTGATTCGAAA
>Ga0208905_1000130_pt1 | contig 36412 bp, 25 predicted proteins | sample AntAceMetag02UKS_FD_184776 | JGI IMG/M metagenome (GOLD analysis project Ga0208905, IMG submission 184776) | Saline lake microbial communities from Ace Lake, Antarctica - Antarctic Ace Lake Metagenome 02UKS (SPAdes) (version 2) | ecosystem: Environmental > Aquatic > Non-marine Saline and... | reverse complement strand
CTCAATTTGTACTTTCATATACTTGTCCGCTCCTTTTTGATCTCCTCGATCAGTTGTTTTGACAAAAAACAACTTAAGGAGCGGACACTTTTTTGTCAAGCAGGCGTCAACTTTTGAACGTTACCAATTTTTGATATGACTTCTCGTTGGCCCTGGTTGTAAAGCCGCCATCCGTGATGGGCTTATTCAGGATCACTTTCACCCGCACCCCCCGCTTCCTCGCCTCGACCAGGCTCTTCATCAGAGTATTGACTTTGCTACTCTTCTTCTTGCTTGGGTGCATAATAAACATCACCAGGTAGATCGACTCCTTCGCTTCCTTAAAGATCTGGTTGACCCGCTTGAAGTAATCATCGTTGTTTATAAGATCAACCGAGATCGTCTCCTCCTCCGGCTTCTTCTCCAGTTCCTCCCGGGTGATCTCCGGGAAACGATAAGAGGCTACGGTAGGTTTGAGGGATGAGAGGCGCTCAACTTCCTTCTTTTTGGTGGGCTTCTTTTTTCTGGTGGAGGCTACCTTCCGGGGGCCGGGAGCCTTCCCCACCTTGATCGTGATCCAATCTTCCAACCGCTCGAAGGTCTTGGGGCCGATCCCTTTGACCCTAACGATATCCTCAATACATTTAAACGGACCATGCTCCTTCCGGTAGTCGATGACCGCTTGCCCCTTGACCGGGCCGATCCGGGGGAGTTCCACCAGTTGCTCCAGACTCGCGACATTGATGTTGAGTTTCTCGGATTCCAGCCGCTTCCGTGCCGCCTTCTTCACTTCCGGTTCCTTCTTCTCCAGGATCACCTGGTAAACCTTCCCGTCCGTCTCCACCCGGATATCTCCCCGTTCGTCGGTACGATAGAAATCGCAGTCCACCGCGTCCAGCCGGTCCAGAACCTCCCGTTTGGGATGGCCGAAGGCGTTGTCCCGGCCGCAGCTGATGAGCGCCACCTCCGGTTTTACCGGCAATAAAAAGTAATCCCCGGTCGAGTGGCGGCTCCCGTGATGGCCGGCCTTCAGAATCTGGCAGCGGGAGAGCCTCTTCTTGTTCAGCATCCGCAGCTCCGCCTCTTTGGCCGCGTCTCCGGTCAACAGGATCTTGATATCCCCATACTGGAACTCGGTCACTACCGAGCAGTCGTTAGTATCCTCAAACAATGAGTCGGGGGGGCTCAGTATCCTCATCTTTACCTCCCCGAACTGATACTCATTCCCCTGCCTCCCCAGTTCGTAAAAAATCTTCTTATCCTTAATCAGGAGTAATAGATCTTCGTAGTAACGGCTGGTGTGGGGTTTGCCCGGGTCCATGAACTTCTTCACCGTAAAGTTATTGATCACCGCCGGGAGTCCCCCCACGTGGTCAGCGTCGGGGTGGGTGGCAATCAGGAGATCTATCCTGCTGACACCTCTTTCTTTTAGGTATTCAACTACTTTTGAGCCGGCATTCCGCTTCCCGCCGTCGATCAGGATATTCTGGCCATTGGGACACTCAATCAATATGCTGTCCCCCTGGCCCACGTCGATGGAGCTAACGATTAGCTTCTGGCCGGAAAGTCCCGGCATCTTCCCCACCGCGTCGGGGGAACGGCTCCAGATATGTCTTGCGCAATAATCGGCCTTCTTCTTGATCCCCTGGCGGTTCCACCCGGGGTTTCGATTGGAGAGTTCATCCAGGACGGCCAGCGCCCGGCGATACTTCTCTACCGCCGGCTTCAGTTCCTGCTCTCTGATCAATCGGTCGCCGTCCTTGACAAGGAAGTAGGCCTTTTTAAACTCATCCTGGGGGGAGGACGAGGCGGGTGAGGTATCTATGAAGTTGATGAGAAGAGTAAGGGCGACAATAATTGTTTTGCACATTCTCATCGTGATCTAATCTAATATTTGCTTGAGGAAAATATTAAGAGATAAAAAAATCCCGGACAGAAACACACAGTCCGGGATAAGGAATGTTTTGTTGTTGTAACTTCTTGCTACGCAGAGAGAGAGAGAGAGTGTGTGTGGAAGATGCCTGATGTATTCATCGGTTCTTCTAAAGTTAGTTTAGGAGTATATATATAACAATAGTCGTTTCTTATGTCAACAATAAACTATCTTCCTTTAGTCATTCCTGCGCAATCTTTTTTCCTTATCTCTCAACTTCCGGTAACGCGCGTAGTAATAATCGGCAATTTCTTTATTGTCTAATTGGTTGCGGTAGAGGCGATAGAGGCGGAAATTCGGATCGGGGTCCTCCGGCTTGATCAGGCTCCAGGACCGGTAATGGGCGGCGGCCTCGGCGTAGCGTTCCAGGTCCCGGCAGAGTCTTCCCAGTTTCCGATGGTAATACGCGGCTTTTCCGGGATTCTTCAGCATTTCATTACGATATACCTCGATCAACTCTTCGTAATACCCGGTCACCATCTCTGTTTGGCCCGCTTTTCCGGCCAGATCCGCCAGACGTTCCAGAAGTGCCGATCCGGGGCTCTGCGCCCCCAGATTCTCCCTCCACAGGTCTATCGCTTTCAAATATGCTTCCGCGGCCTCCTCCTCCCTCCCCAGATCAGACAGGATCTTTCCGATCCGCTCCATAATCCCGGCCCGGGACGGCAGATCCAGAAGAGGGAAGACTTCCCGATAGGCGTCCAGGGCTTCCTCCAGCCGCTCTTCCCGGGCCAGGTACCGGGCGATCTTCAGCCTCACCCCGGCTCCCTCCTCTCCTGCTGCCGCGGCGGCCTTCTCCATCCAATCCAGTGCGGCCCCGGTCTTACCCTGCTCCTTCAACAGTCCGGCGATCTTGAGCCGGAGAGAGATCAGGTCAACCCCCTTTCGCGTCTCCGCCTCCTGGTAAAGCGTCACCGCTTTCTCCCACTTATCCCGGGACCGGTAAAAATCAGCCTCTTTTAATAGGGCGTGCCACCCTTCTTCCCCCTCGATCTCGACCGCCCGATCATATTCCCGTTCGGCCGCTTCTATCTCCCGCATCTCTTCATAGATCCCGGCTAGCCGCAGATAATAATCAAGGGCCCGCTCGGGCTTCTCCTTGATCCGGTCACGGTAATATTCTATCAGTCGATAAAAATAATGCCGGGCCTCTTCTTCCTTCCCCTGCCGCATGAGGAGCCGGGCGATCTTGCCCAGATAGAGATGGCGCAACCGGGGCCCGGTCCAGAAGAAAAAAAGATACTGCTGTAGAATCAGATCTTCCCGCCTTTCTTCCTTCCAGGCTTCCAGCTGGCGGCGGGCACGAATCCGGGCACTCGGAGGCCGGGACCGGTCGGCCAGCTCGTATTCCTCCGCGGCCGTTTTATCCTCTCCCATCTCCTGGTAGATATCTCCGATCTTTCGGTGGAAGGAGGATGCCCGGGAGGAATCGATGATCAACCCGTAGCGGAGAAGACTGATCGCTTTCTTTGGCTCCCGCGCCTGGAGATAGAGGCGTGCCAGCCGGGCACAGGTTCGGGAGCTGGAAGCGGGATCATGGGCGCCTCTCAGCTTCACCCGCGTAATTTCTTGATAGATCTCAGCCCGGTTGGAAAATGGTGTCGGTGAGATTCCCGGACCTGAGGATGGGAGCCCGGAGCCGGCAAAGAGCGGCATTGAGACAACCGATAGAAGTGAAACCAGAATCGGAAAGAGGAGTGTTTTTTTCAGAGCACTCTGTGGTTTATTTAAATTCCGATCCACGAACTTATGAACTCGACGAGCAGGCCCTATTTATCCACTGTTTTAAAATTCAGCTGTCCGTTCTTTAACCCTACCTTGACCGTGGCCCCATCGGCGATTGTGCCTCTCAAAATAGACTCGGCCAGGGAGTCTTCAACAAACCGCTCCAACGCCCGGCGGAGCGGACGGGCGCCGAGAGTCATGTCGTAACCTTTGGAGACCAGGAACTCCTTTGCCGGTCCGGTCAATTCCAGCGCAATTCTCCGGTCCCGAAGCCGGTGCTTGATCTCCTCCATCTGTAGATCCAGGATCTTAATTAGGTCATCTTTATTGAGCTGGTGGAAGACGATGACCTCGTCAACCCGGTTCAGGAACTCCGGTTTGAAGATCTTCTTCACCTCCCCCATGACGGCGTCCTTTATCTCTTCATGCCGCTCCTTCCCGCTCCGGCCCCCAAATCCGAGAGCGGTCCCTTTCCGGAGCTGCTCGGTGCCGACATTGGAGGTCATGATAACCACGGTATTGCGAAAATCAACCGTGCGGCCCCAGCTGTCGGTGAGGGCCCCTTCCTCCAGGATTTGGAGCAGTATCCCCATTACCTCGGGATGAGCCTTCTCCACCTCATCGAATAGAACAACCGAGTAGGGACGCCGTCTGACCTGCTCGGTCAGCTGACCGCCTTCCTCATAACCGACATACCCGGGGGGGGAGCCCGTCATGCGGGAGACCGCGAATTTCTCCATGTACTCCGACATATCCAGCTGGATCAACGCTTCCTCGTTCCCGAACATGAACTCGGCCAGGGCCCGGGCCAGATAGGTCTTGCCGACTCCGGTCGGCCCCAGGAAAATAAAGGAACCGATCGGACGGCGCGGATCTTTCAGGTTAGCCCGGGAACGACGTAAAGACCGGGAGATGGCGGCGATCGCCTCATTCTGTCCGATAACCCGCCGGTGGATCTCCTCCTCCATCCGCAACAGCTTCTCGGTCTCTTCCTCTTCCATCCGGGAGACCGGAATACCGGTCCATTTGGAGAGAACCTGCGCCACTTCTTCCTCATCCACGATCACCTTCCGGGCAGCGCTGGAATCTTTCCATCTGTTCAGCTTGGCGGTCATCTTATCCTGAGCCTTCTTCTCCTCGTCCCGCAACCGGGCCGCCAGCTCAAAGTCCTGCTTCTTGACCGCGGCCTCTTTCTTCCGGTTGAGTTTCTTGATCTTCGCCTCCAGTTTATTCAACGCCGGAGGACGGGTCATAACAGATATTCTGACCCGAGCCGCGGCCTCGTCGATCAGGTCAATCGCTTTATCGGGGAGATACCGTCCGGAGAGATATCGATCCGAAAGTTCCGCGGCGGCCTTGATCGCGTCTTCGGAGATCGACGCGTTGTGATGCTCTTCATACTTACTCCGCAATCCCTTGAGGATCTCGATCGTCTCCGCAACGGTATTGGGAGCAACCCGGACGACCTGAAAGCGTCGCTCCAGAGCCGCGTCCTTCTCGATATACTTTCGATACTCGTTCATAGTGGTGGCGCCGATACATTGGATCTCACCTCGGGAGAGGGCGGGCTTGAGAATATTGGAAGCATCCATCGCCCCTTCGGCGCCCCCCGCTCCCACGATGGTATGCAGCTCATCGATAAAGAGCAGGATATTCTTGGCCCGCTTGATCTCGTCCATTACCGCTTTGAGCCGTTCCTCGAACTGTCCGCGGTACTTGGTCCCCGCCACCAGCAAAACCAGGTCCAGAGTGATAAGTTTCTTATGGCGGAGGATCTCCGGAATTTCACCGGCGACAATTCTTTGAGCCATTCCTTCTACAATCGCGGTCTTGCCCACCCCGGCTTCACCGATCAGGACCGGGTTGTTCTTTGTCCGCCGGCATAAGATCTGGCTGACCCGTTCGATCTCTACATCCCGACCGATCACCGGATCGATCTTTCCGGAACGGGCCAGTTCGGTCAGATCGCGCCCGAAGACGTTAAGGGCCGGCGTCTTGGATGCCTTCTTCTTTCCCGGCGCTCCCTTTGGCGGAGGGGCAGTATACTCCATCTTTAGCTTAGTTAAAACCCGCTGACGGGTCTCATCCAGGTCCACTCCGAGATTTTTCAAGGACCGGGCGGCGACGCCCTCCCCTTCCTTGATCAAACCCAGCAGGAGGTGTTCGGTCCCGATATAGCTATGCTTCAGTTGTTTTGCCTCACCCACCGCCAGTTCGATTACTCGCCGGGCTTTAGCGGTCAGGGGTACCTCTCCCATCACTTTAGTTTCGGGGCCACTCCCCACCGCCCGTTCGATCTCCAGACGGAGGGACTCGAAATCCACTCCCATCTCCCGCAGCACTTCCATCGCCACACCCTGGCCCAGCTTCACCAACCCCAACAGGAGGTGTTCGGTCCCGATGTAATCATGATTGAAATGGTCTGCTTCCTTCCGGGCCAGGATTATAACCTGGCGCGCCCGCGGTGTAAATTGGTCGAACATATATAAGCTCCTTAAAATTTGGGGAATCGGGATTGGGGATTGGTTCACCTAATTCCTATAAAATGTTGAATATTAATAGCTTTATTGAAATTCCGATCCGATTAAATTATTCGGGTTTATTGCCGGACGACAACTTTTCCTGGATTAAACTCGCGCGGAGCGCGTCCCGCTTTTCCGGAGTGAGGGCGGACCCGGCCAGCTTCTGCAGATGCGCCGGCTGAGATTGGATAAAGATCTGGTTCACCGTACTCCGGGAGATCTTGTTCAGGACTCCGAGATCGACCCCCATCCGCAACGCCGAAAGAAGATCCAGGGTCTCTTCGCTGGTGATCAGCCGCGCGTTCTTGAGAGACCCCAGGGCCCGGTAGATCCGGTCTTCAACCCGGAGCAATTGACCTTCGAGCAGAAGCCGGCGCCCATTAGACTCATGAATAATGATCTTGCGGATTATCTTTTCCAAATCATTGAGGATCTCCTCTTCAGACTTTCCCAGGGTGGACTGATTGGAGATCTGGAAGATATTGCCGGAGGCCGGTGAGCCTTCCCCGTTAATCCCCCGGACGGCCAGGCCCAACTTCCCTACCGCCTGAATAATCTTGCCGATCTGCTTATGCAGAACCAGGGCCGGAAGATGAATCATAACCGATGCCCGCATTCCCGTGCCGACATTACTCGGGCAAGCGGTGAGATAACCAAGGGTAGGCGAGAACTGGTAATCGAGGTGCTTTTCCAGTTGAGTGTCCAACCGATCGATCTCTTCCCAGCATACAGAGAGGCTCAACCCGGATCGGATCACCTGCATGCGCAGATGATCCTCTTCGTTGACCATCAAGCTCACCACCTCTCTCTTCCCTATGATCACCGCGCCCTGTTGTTCGGGAGAGAGTTCCCGACTGATCAGATGCCGCTCCATTAAAAACTGGCGATCGAGATCGGTGAGCCCCTCCAGTTCCACGACCAGCGCATCCCGGAGAGAATCGGTATGCTCGATCCCGGAGGTTACGAGCGTAAAAATCTTCCGTCGATTCTCCCGGGTCATTCTCCGGGGAAAGTTATAGTCCCTCAGGTTACGAGCCAGACGGATCCGACTGGAAAGGACAATATCCGCTTTCGGACCGTCCCCGGTCAGCCAGGGAGCAACATTTTTTAAGAGATAATCGATCTTCACTTTGAATCAGCGTGATATTTCTTTGATCCGGTCGCGCAACCGGGCGGCTTTTTCATACTCTTCGGCGTCCACGGCCGCTTGTAACTCTTTCTGCAACCGCCGAACCTTGGATTCTTTATCTTCACTTACCTCCTCGGTCTTACCGGCCGGGAGATGATCCGGCGCCGGTTCCGCGGCGGGAGCCCGTACACCGGGCGCTTCCGGACTGACTTTCTTCTTTCTTTCCTCCTCCACCCGGCTCGGAACTTTTCCGGTATGACGCGTTCCCTGGTGGATGGTCTTGATCAAAGATTCCAGCCTCTCCTGAAAGGTTTCATAGCAATGTCCGCAGCCCAGCCATCCCGTACGACGCAACTCTTTTAAGCTGATCCCGCAGTGGGGACATCGGAGTTTATCATCCTCCTCCTCTTCCCGGTCAACGACCAGGCTGCTGATCAGTTCGGAGATGGCGCCGGATGGGGTGAGAGCAATCCCCTTTGCCTTGGCACAGTCCTCACAGAGATGAAGCTTGATGATCTTGCCATCGATGATCTCGGTAAAATGGACAGTGGCTTCTTTCTTTCCGCATTCTTGACAGAGCATAGAAAAGTGCCTCAAAGTAAACTAAAGTGACTAAAGTGAACTAAAGTGACTAAAGTGACTAAAGTGAACTAAAGTGACTAAAGTGAAAAACATAATGACTCAAACTTACTTATAACTTTAGTCACTTCCAACTTTAGCTCACTTTAGGCACTTCTCACTGGTACCCCTTCCTTGCGAGTTAAACGGTGATAGGACTTCATCAGATCTCTGGTTATCGCTCCCGGGCGGCCGTCCCCGATGACCCGCCCGTCGATTTTTATTACCGGGACGATCTCGGCCGCTGAACCGGTCAGGAAACACTCGTCAGCGATAAAAAGATCATGGCGGGTCATCACCACCTGCTTGACCTCGATTTTTTTCTCTCGGGCCATCCGGATCACATCGTTCCTGGTAATCCCCTCCAGCACCCCCATACTGATCGAAGGGGTTAAGAGAATTCCCTTACGCACCGCGAAGATGTTGTCTCCCGCGCATTCGGAGACCAGGCCGAATGAGTTCAGCATAATCGCCTCTTCCACCCCGGCATTAATGGCCTCAATCTTGGCCAGAATGTTATTGAGATAATTCAAGGATTTGATCCGGGGATTGACAGCTTCCGGGAGGTTTCTCTGGGTGGCCACCGTGACAAGAGCCAGGCCTTTCTCATACAGCTCCTTTGGGTAGAGAGCGATCTTGTCAACAATAATAATAATCCCCGGAGGACCGCAGATATAAGGGTTCAAACCCAGTGAACCGATCCCCCGGGTGACTATCAGCCGGATATAGGCATCGGTTAATTTGTTCCGGCGAACCGCCTCCAGAGTATCCTTTTTTAGTTTATCCTTCGATAACGGGATGGTCAGATCGATCGCCTTGGCAGATTCATATAACCGTTCCAGATGTTCATCAAGCCGGAAGACTTTATTGTCATATACCCGGATCCCCTCAAAGACACCATCTCCGTACAGCAGTCCATGATCAAAGACGGATATTTTGGCATCGGCTTTCTCGAAATATTCTCCATTAATGTAGATCTGCATTGGGAACCCCCTTTAGTAAGTGATCTAAAGTGATCTAAAGTTGGAAGTGACTAAAGTTATAAATAAGATTGAATCATTATGTTTTTCACTTTAGTCACTTTAGTTCACTTTAGTCACTTTAGCTCACTTTAGTCACTTTAGCTCACTTCCAACTTTAGTTACTTTAGTTCATTTTAGGCACTTCATTCTCCAAGAGGCCATCCCGAATATGGAGTATCCGGGGCGCCCAGCGGGCGACCTGCTCATCGTGCGAGACCAGGACAAACGTCTTTCGCGTATCCGAATACAGTCTCTGAAATAACTCCAGCAATCCCTGGCTGGCCCGGGAATCAAGATTTCCGGTCGGTTCATCCGCCAGCACCAGTTGGGGATCATTAACCAGAGCCCGGGCAATGGCTACTCGTTGCTGCTCTCCCCCGGAAAGCTGGGAGGGATAATGCTCCATCCGATCGGCCATCCCGACTTGTTCTAAGAGAGAGAAGGATCGCTCTCTTAATTTTTGGCGCGAATTATCCTCCTCCCCCCCACGAATCCGGCATGGGATTATAACATTTTCCCAGGCTTTAAACTCGGGCAAGAGATGAAAAAATTGAAAGACAAAGCCCACTTTCTCATTTCGAATCCGCGCGCGAGCCCGTTTCCCCAACCGGGAGAGATCGTTCCCGCCCAGAATTACCCGCCCGCTGCTTGGTATATCCAGCGCCCCTAAGATATGGAGGAGGGTGCTCTTCCCCGCCCCCGAAGGGCCGGCCAGCACAACAATCTCTCCCTCTTTAACTGCCAGATCAATCCCTTTCAGCACCTCGAGATCCCGCCTCCCCATCCGGAAGGTCTTGGTAATTCCCTCGGCTACCAAGAGTTTACTCATAACGCAACGCCTCCACCGGCTCCATCCGGGCCGCCCGCCAGGCGGGGTATAACGAGGCCAGGATACTGATAAATAAGGCGCAAGCCGCGATGATCGCCGTCTCGCCTAAGTTGATCCGGGCCGGGATTGACTCGAAGTAGTAGACGTCCGGGGGAAAAACCTTGATCCCGAAATGCGCGGAGATAAAATCAGCCACATGATTAATTTGATCGATCAAGAGCAGGCCGGCACCGCATCCGATTATCGTCCCGGCCATCCCTATCAAAACCCCCTGGAGGGTAAACATCTTTCTGATCGTAGCCTCCGTAACCCCCAGTGACTTGAAGATACCGATGGCTTTGGTCTTCTCTTTTACCGCCACAATCAGGGTACTGGCAATATTGAGAGAAGCCACAACCGTGATCAACATCACGATGATAAACATCAGATTCTTCTCAACCTGGATGGCAGCAAAGAGGGGCTTGTTCAATTCCATCCAGCTTCTCACATGATACCGGGGAGGCGGAAGTAATTCCGCGATCTGATTCCTCGCCGCGTGAGCATACTCCACGTCATCCAGCTTGATGCTCAGCCCGTTCACACCGTCGCCCAGGTTAAAGAGCTTCTGCGCGGCGGGGAGACCGATATAGGCCAGTTCCAGGTCGTACTGGGCCATCCCCGATTTAAAGATCCCGGTGACTGTGAACTTCTCTCTCCGGGATCCGGCGGCCCCCGGGAGGAGTCCTTCCCCCGGTGAGATCACTATCACCTTATCTCCCGGGCGGAGACGGCAGATCCGGGCGAACTGGACTCCGATAATAATCCCTTTATCTCCGGGCTGGAGTGTTCCTTCTTTGATATACTTTCCCAGTTTGCTCACCCGCGCTTCAGCCGACGGATCGATCCCCCGCAGGTTCACTCCCAGAGCGCGGTTCCGGGTCCGGATAATGACCTGTCCCGTGACAAAGGGGGCTACTGCCTCAACCCGGGGAACGGTCTTTATAGTCTCAATCCGGGCCGGATAATTATAGATCAACCCCCCTGAGGTAACCACCACATTGCCATAGATACCCAGAAATTTATCCTTCAGCTCCCGGTCGAAACCACTCATCACCGACATCACCACCATCAGAGTCATCACTCCCACCGCTACGCCGGCGATGGAGATAACTGTAATCAATGAGACGAAAGACTCCTTGCCTTTAAATCTCAGGAAACGCAAACCAACCCAGAAAGTAAATGGAAGCATTGCTGTTTTATCTCAGTATATAATTTGAAATTTGTGATCTTCTAAGTATCGGTCTTCGGTCGGAGCTGGGGAAAGAGAATAACATCCCGGATGCTGTTTGCTCCAGTTAAGATCATAACCAAACGGTCGATGCCGATCCCGGTGCCCCCCGCGGGGGGCATCCCGGTCTCCAGGGCGGTCAGGAAATCCTCATCGATCTTCTCCCCTCCCCTCTCTTCGGTTCCAGCGGGCGGCGGCCGGGATTCTTGCTCCTGAAAACGGCGGCGTTGTTCGATGGGATCATTTAACTCGGAATAACCCGGAGCCAACTCGAAGCCGTTGATGACCAGTTCAAAGACATCCACCACCCCCGGATCACCTTCCGAGCGCCGGGCCAGCGGGACCAGTTCGGCGGGGAGCTCAAGAACAAAAGTCGGCTGGATCAGGCCGGGCTCGACGCACTTCTCATATATCTCATGTGTGATCTCGACTGCCGACATGGCAGGCGAGACCTCAAGGTCCAGCCGGCCGGCAACCTCGGCCATCTCCGCGGTAGAGTTGGAGAACCAATCGGTCGTCTTGAGATAACCGTTGATCAGGTCCCGGTAGCGTATCCGTTTCCAGGGACGTTCCAGATTAACAACGGTATCACCCTGGTTCAACTGCAACGTTCCACAGACCTGTTCGGCCAGATGAATAATCATCGACTCAACCAGTTCCATCATCGTACGGCAATCTCCGTAGGCTTCATAGATCTCCAACATGGTAAATTCCGGGTTATGTTTACGAGAGAGTCCCTCGTTCCGGAAGCTCCGGTTCAGCTCAAAGACCTTCTCGAAGCCGCCGACCAACAAACGCTTCAGGTAGAGTTCCGGGGCAATCCGAAGATACATTTTTGTATTCAACGCGGTATAGAAAGTTTGAAACGGTCTCGCGGCCGCGCCGCCCGGAAGAGGTTGCATCATCGGGGTCTCTACTTCCAGAAAACCTCTCTCTTCCAGGAAGAGCCTGATCTCCCGGATGATCCGGGATCTCTTTCGAAAGAGCTCTTTAACTTCCTCATTGACGATAAGATCGAGATAGCGGCGGCGGTATCTTATCTCCTGATCTTTCAAGCCATGCCATTTCTCCGGGAGCGGCTGCAGCGCTTTGCTTAAAAGGATTATCTCCCGGACCATAACGCTGATCTCTCCCTTTCGGGTCGTGAAGAGCGAACCCCGGACACCTACGATATCTCCCAGGTCAAGCAGTTTGAGGTTCGCGAAGTTGTCTTCGCCCAGAGTATCCCTCCGCAGATAAAGCTGGATCTTTCCGCTGGAGTCGCGGAGATCAGCGAAGACGGTCTTCCCGTGCCCCCGGATCGCGGTTAACCGTCCGGCGACCGACACTTTTTTCTCTTCCCGGTACTCCTCCCGGCAAGCGGCCGCCGAGTCTCTCCGGTCGAACCGTCCACCGTAAGGATTAACCCCCTGTTCGGTCAGTTCTTTCAACTTCTTCAGTCGTTGTTCTTTTAGTTCGTCCATAAAACAGTTCACTTTGTTTCAAATTATTAAACAGTTAAAGCCATATACGATACATGATTAATCTTCTTATATGAAGTACATTCTTCAAATCAGCCCCGGTTCCACCGGGGCTAAGAAGAGCAGCTCATTCTCAGATACTCCAAGATGAACTGATCAAGAGCGCCGTCCATTACCCCTTTTATATTCCCCACCGTCAAGCCGGTTCTATGATCCTTGACCATGGAATAAGGGTGAAAGACATACGAACGGATCTGGCTTCCCCACTCGATCTTCTTCTGTTCGTCATAACGCGCCGCCAGCTTCTTTTTGCGGTCCTCCAGTTCAAGCTGGTAGATCCGGGCTTTCAGAACTTTCAGGGCCAGAGCCCGGTTCTTGTGCTGGGAACGCTCATTCTGGCACTGTACAACGATGCCGGTGGGAAGATGCGTTATTCGGACCGCCGAATCGGTCACGTTCACGTGCTGCCCCCCGGCCCCGGAAGAATGGTAGGTGTCTATCCGCAGATCCTTCTCTTCAATCTCAACCTCAATATCATCGCCCAGTTCCGGAACAACGTCGATCGAGGCGAATGAGGTATGCCGGCGGCGGCTGGAATCAAAGGGGGATATCCTGACCAGCCGGTGCACTCCTCGTTCGGCTTTTAGATAACCGAAGGCGTAGCGACCGGTGATAATCGCGGCCAGGCTCTTGATCCCGGCTTCCTCCCCCGGCGTCAAGCTCAATACCCTGATTGCATACCCTTTCTCTTCACACCAGTGGGTATACATTCGCCAGAGCATCTCCGCCCAATCGCATGACTCGGTTCCTCCCGCTCCAGCCTGAATAGTAAGGATGGCGGTCTTTTCGTCCTCTGGATCGGAGAGCATAACACTGAACTCCAAACTATTCAGGCTCTCTTCCAGAGCCTGGACCTCGGAGACAACCTCCCCGGCCAGGCTCTCATCTTCTCCGGCCAGTTCGGCAATCTCCTCCAGGTCGGCAATCTCCGATTCCAACCTCTCCCAGGGATCGACCATCTCTTTCGTCCCCTTCAATTCCCGGATCAACCGCTGGGCTTTCTCCCGGTTCTCCCAGAAACCGGGCTGAGCCATCTTATCCTCCAGTTTAACCAGCCGTTCTTTCAGTGCCTCGAGGTCAAAGATACCCCCTCATTCGGGAGTAACGTTCCTTTATCTCCTTGAGCCGTTCCTGGATCTCATCAGACATGGCGGGACTCCTTATTATAAGTGACTAAAGTGACTAAAGTTAAAAGTTATGACAGGTTTTAGCAATAAAAAATTCTCCGATCAGGGAAGATCAAACAACCTAATGACGCCAGAAACGTCAGGCCGACGCAGATCCAACTGAAGAGATCCCCCTGCTCGGTGTAGAAAGATCCGGATGGCGTGGGACTGATCTCGACCGTACACCAATCCGAGACGAAGAGCACCTCTCCTTTATCGTCGACTACTTCTCCCACTACCTCTCCCCGGGGGCTGATGACACAGGAGTACCCGGTATTGGTGGATCGAGCCAGGTAGACCCGGTTCTCTACCGCCCGGAAGATAGCCGCATAAGCGTGTTGGAAGGGAGCAATGGTCCGGCCGTACCAAGCATCGTTGGTAATATTGACCAGGAGCCCGGCTCCTCCGCGCACCATCTCTCTGACCAGGCCGGGAAAGATATCTTCAAAACAGATCAAGACCCCCAGCTTTAAAATCCCGGATCTCCGTCCCGCCGGTTTATCCAGCTTAAAAAGAGCTGATCGCTCCCCGGCGGAAAAATCCTCTTCCCACGGCACCACATGACCCAGAAACGGGAAGAAACGTTTAAGAGGTGTGTACTCCCCGAAAGGAACCAGATGGATCTTATCGTAACGCTTCCACTCGTGGCCTTCGGGGCTGAAGAGATAGGCGCTGTTATAATAGCGGGGAGGTGTGGCGGCGGAGCGGTAATCACCCCCCAGCAGCAGATAAGTTCTTCCCTCAACAACCAGATCGGAAAGTAGCCTCTGGATCACCGGCTGATCTTCCAGATAATAAGGCAACGACGATTCCGGCCAGATTACGAGGCCGGGAGCACTCTCCAGAGACTTCCGGGTTAAATCCAGATAAGTCTCAAAGTGGTCCGCGGCCCGGGAAGGATCCCATTTTAACTCCTGGATGATTCCTCCCTGGATCAACGTAACCGCCAGAGGTTCCGATCGAGGACTGGCCTCCTGGGGAGCTTTTAATATCCGCCGCCCGTAACCGAGCGCCGCCAATATGAGTAAGACGGTGACCAGCGTCGGCAGCCAGCGGAGTATCTTCCTCCCCCTCCTCTCTCTTCCGGTTTGAAAGAAAAGCAACCAGGAGGCGACGGAGGTATTGACCAGAACCACCAGGAACGAGACCCCGTAAACACCGGTCACCGAGGCAATCTGGATCAAGGATAAATTCCGGGCCTGGCTGATCCCCATTAAATTCCAGGGAAAGCCGGTAAAGAGATATGTCCGGAGATATTCCAGAGCCGTCCAGCTGGCGGGAGCGGCCCACCAGATCCAGCCCGGCCGCCGGGTTGCCATCCAGCTGATCCAGCCCGCCCAGAGAGCCGGATAGAGAGCCAGGTATAATCCCAGCACGCCGTAGCCGGCGATTGTCACGCGCGAGAGCCAGTACATCCCGCCATAACCGAAGACAGCTCCGGTTATAAACCCCAGCATCGCCCCTTCCCGGACCGGCCGGCCGGTCACTACCAGGATGAGGGGAACCAGTCCGATCCAGGCCAAAGGAGCGAGTGAAAAATTGAGAAACGGCAAGGTGAGGAGAAGACCGCTCAGCAAAGCCCAGCCGATATCTTTGGGAGTTCTTTTCATTTATTAAATGTAAAGAAGAGTTTGGCACAGCACGCGGCACGCATACCATTATATATTGTTTCGATAATGATACGACGATAGAGGAATAAAATACGATAAATTTTTTTGAGAAAATTTATCGGCCACAGCACTTCTTGTACTTCTTCCCGGACCCACAGGGGCAAGGATCATTGGGACCGATCTTCTTCCCAGCCCTTCGGTAAGTAGGCGCCGGGACGGACGCGGTTTCCGGAGGAGGGACTCCGGGCCCCATTCCCGGGGAAACCCCCATCCTGTCAGGAGGCAACGGCGGCGGTGCCGGAGCAGGGAGATTCCGGCCAAAGGCCCGAACCTGTTCATGAATAAAATGCTCCGAGATGCTCTCGACCATCGGGCGAATAGTGCTCCGGAAGATATTGGCGGCTACTTCCTGCTTCAGGCTGTTCTCCATTTCTGAGAACATCTTGAAGCTCTCCTCTTTATAAGCTATCAGGGGGTCCACCTGGGCATAGGCCCGGAGCGAGATTCCCTGGCGGAGATCATCCATGGTGTAGAGATGCTCCTGCCAGAGACGGTCAATAACCCCCAGGATAACCAATTTCTCCAGCTGGCGCATGTTCTCCGTTCCTTCATACTCTTCCTTGAAATCATAGAGCCGGTTGACCATTTCCATAATTCGTCCGACAAGTTGCTCCCGGGAGAGGGTTTCTTCTTCCCTCCATTTATCCACGTTGATATGGATTGGAAAGGTGCTGCTGATCCAGGATTCCAGCCCCTTCCAGTTCCATTCGTCGGAGGGAGCATCTTCCGGGCAATAGAGCGCGGTCTTATCATCCACCACTTCTTCAATAATCGCCATGATCCCCCGGCGGGGATGATTACTGTCGATAATACTGTTGCGGAAAGCGTATATCTCCTCCCGCTGTTTGTTGATGATATCGTCATACTTCAAAACCTGCTCCCGGATCGAGAAGTTGTGAGCCTCGACCCGTTTCTGAGCGGTGACGATGGCCCGGGTCAGAAGCGGGTGGGTCATCTCCTCCCCCTCTTCCAGACCCATCTTGCTCATAATCCCGGCGATCCGGTCCGAACCAAAGAGGCGCATCAGTTCGTCTTCCAGCGAGAGATAGAACCGGGAAGACCCCGGATCCCCCTGACGGGCGGAGCGCCCCCGCAACTGGAGATCGATCCGCCGCGCCTCATGCCGTTCGGTTCCGACAATATGAAGCCCCCCCTTCTTCACCACGCCGTCTCCCAGCTTGATATCGGTCCCCCGGCCGGCCATGTTGGTGGAGATGGTTACAGTTCCGGGCTGACCGGCCCGGGATACGATCTCGGCTTCCTGCTGATGGTAGCGGGCATTCAAAACCTGGTGGGGAATCTTTCTTCTTTTTAGCAAGCGGCTCAATATCTCCGACGTCTCCACGGTAATCGTCCCGACCAGGACGGGCTGTCCCCTCCGGTGACATTCCTGAATTTCCTCGATGACGGCCCGATACTTCTCGTTCTTCGTCTTGTAGATCCTGTCGTTATGATTGGTCCGGGCGATCGGTCGGTTGGTGGGGATGACGATGACGTCCAGCTTATAAATTTTATCGAATTCGACCGCCTCAGTCTCGGCGGTGCCGGTCATCCCGGCCAGCTTCTCGTACATCCGGAAATAGTTCTGGATGGTGATGGAGGCCAGGGTCTGGGTCTCTCTTTCAATCATGACCCCTTCTTTCGCCTCCAGGGCCTGGTGGAGGCCGTCGCTGTAACGCCGGCCGGGCATCAATCGGCCGGTGAACTCATCTACGATAATCACCTGGTTGTTCTGGATTACATAGTTGACATCTTTCTCAAAGAGCGCCAGGGCCCGGAGCGAAGTGATGGCGTTGTGGATCTTTTCGCTCTTCAGGTTGACTTCTTCCTCCAGGTAATGGACGCGGCGCTTTTTCTCTTCCTCCAAAAGAGTGCTGTCCTCGTCAATCTCCTGTCGGGCAGTCAGGAAATCCGGTAGCACAAACTCCTCCGGATCATCGGGAGATAAGACAACGTGCCCCTTCTCGGTGATGTCGATCTCGTGGGCCCGCTCATTGATGGTAAAGAAGAGCTCCTCCCGCAGGGCCCGGCCTTCTTCGGTCCGGGGCGCCTGCTTGGACTTGGAATCCAGATCGGTCTCGCTCTTCTGGAGAAGCTTCCTGATCTCGGGCTGCTCCATCAGGCTCAGCAGTTGCTTGTTTAGCGGCGCTCCTTTCTTGACCTGGTAAAATTTGCGGTAGGCCTCCTCCTCCCCCCCTTTCTCCAGCAGTTCCTTCCCCTCCTTGAGAAGGCGGCTGCAGAGGAGGCTCTGCTTCCGAGCCAGCTCCTTCATCCGGGGCATGACTTCCTTGAATTTATGGGTGGAGACGGTGACCGGACCGGAGATTATGAGAGGAGTCCGGGCTTCGTCGATCAAGATACTGTCCACTTCATCGATAATGGCGTAGTAATGTCCCCGCTGGATTTCGTCTTTTTCTTTGTTATAGTAGAGATACTTCCGCTGAACCTGGTCTTCCTCCCGCCGCGCCATATTATCCCTCAGGTAATCGAAACCGAATTCATTGTTGGTTCCGTAGGTGATATCGCAAGCATAAACTTCCCGCCGTTCGGCGGGAGACATCCCGCCCTGAATACAACCGACCGTGATCCCCAGGGACTCATAAACCGGTCCCATCCATTCCCGGTCCCGGAGGGCCAGATAATCGTTGACCGTGACCAGGTGAACGTTCTTCCCGCTGAGGGTATTGAGATAGAGTGGCATGGTGGCGACCAGGGTCTTCCCTTCCCCGGTCGCCATCTCGGCAATCTTCCCCTGATGTAGAACAATCGCCCCGATCAACTGCACGTCAAAGGGGACCATCTCCCAGGTGATCTCCTGGCCGCAGATCGACCAGGTGCGCCCCAGCAATCTCCGGCAGACATTCTTTACCACCGCGAAGGCTTCGGGGAGCAGTTCGTCCAGAGCGGCCTTCTCTTCCGCTCTCAACCTCCCGATCAGCCTCCTTTCTTCGCCCCGGAGGCTGCCTTCTTCTTCAGGGGAGATCTCCTCGGTCAGGGAATGTTGAACATCCTGTAAGAGCTTCCGGAGTTCTCCGGTCCGTTCGTTGAATCGCCGGCGAAACTCGACGGTCTTGTCCCGAATCTCTTCGTCGGAGAGGTGCTGATACTCGCTTTCCAGCCGGTTGATCTCATCCACGAGCGGCTGGAGTCTCTTCCGGTCCCGGTCGAACTTGGTCCCGAAGATTTTTTTCAATACACTCATATAAGTTAGCGCCTCCGGCGCAACTTTGGGGAATAGGGATTAGGGAATAGGGATTGGTTCACCTAACTCCTATAAAATGTTGCCTGTTCAATAATTTTATTAAAATTTCAAAAACAGAAATTATATCTCGATAATAGCCTTCTTCCTGGCCGGAGGGATCTTGAGAACCTGTCCAACCCGGAGAGCGTCAGGATTGGCCAACTGGTTACGATTGGCCTGGTAGATCCCCTTCCAGGCGGTGCGATCCCCATAAAACTTTTGAGCTATCCGGGCCAGCGTGTCTCCCTTTTGAACGTGATAAAGGGTCAGAGCGGAAATCTTCTCTTTATCCCCGGTCCGGAGCGGGGGAGGTGTCGATCCGACGGTGGCTGGTGGAGGGGTACTCACGCCCGGGCCGGGACCAGCCTCCTCGTCACCGATCCCTTTCTCGATCATCCTCTCACTCTTGGCAATCCAGCCCCGGACCAGCTCCGCTTTCTCCGAGTCGGGTTTGCGCGCTAAAAAATGCCGGTAGAAATAGATGGCCTGTCCTTCGTCTTTCAGATTATCGTCATAGATAATGCCCAATTGCAGATACGCCTCGGCGTTATCGGGATCCAGAATCAACGCCTTATGATACATCTCAACCGCCCCGGTATAATTACCCTGGTGGTAAAGGGCCCGGGCTTTTCCGATATGATCCGGGACAAGAATCGTCTCCGTCTCTTCCGGAGGTTTCCGGCCGCAGCTCAGCAAGCAGAGAGTGAACAGGGCGATCACCACCCATCTCCAGGGGAATTTAATTAATCTATTTGCTTTCACTTTAGGTTACTGATGCAGCCACCTGGCCAGTTCTTTCGCCTGGGTTGTCCCGGGGGCCAACCGGACATATCTCTCAGCGTAAGGGCGGGCCAGGTTCGTCATCCTATAATGATGATAATATAGGTTGAAGATGGCCAGCTGGGCCCGGGCAAAATCCGGCTTCAAACAGGCCGCTTTCTTATAGGCCTTCAGGGCCCGGGAAAAACGTCGGCTCTTATTATAGAGAACACCAAGGTTATAGTAGGCCTGATAGAAATCGGGCTTGAGATTGATCGCCTGAAGATACTCCTGCCGGGCCGCCTCATCCTGGCCCGCCCTCTGATAGTTGGCTCCCCGGTTATAATGTTCGGTGGCCGAAAGCCGACGGGGAGCGGGCGCCGCGGCCCTTCGCTTTTCCGGCTCATCCTCCATCCGGGTGGGATGGATAAATTTCCCGGCGCGCACCGCGTCTTTTCCCTCGGGAGATCGTTCAAGATAGAGGGCGTAATAGCGCCGGGCTCGGCTTTGATCTCCAAGTTTGTCGGCGTAGAGATCGCCCAGGGCGAGATAATCGTCCGCGACATCAGGTTTAATCTTAAGGCAAGCACGGAGATGGGTAGCGGCGGCGGAATAATCACCTTCCTGGTACCGGTCCCGGAAATAGGTGTGGTGCGCTTTCCACAAACCCTCATTCGCTTGCTCTACACTGCCTTCCGCAAGAGCTTTCCGGTAATAATCAATCGCCCCCTCGAACCGTTGGGACGAGAGAGCTCCGGCGCCCAGCCTGAGATAAGCTCCGGCCAGGGGTCCCCGAACCGGCAGTGATCCGTCCAGAGAGCGTGCTTTCAAGAGGGCGGAGACGGCCTCATCGTACTCACCCCGGGAGAGAGAGGCGGTCCCGATACCAAGATACGCCCGGGCGTTATCAGGAGAAAGCTCCAGGCACTGTCGATAAGCGGAGAGAGCCCGGCCCGGATCACCTTTTTCTTCCCATACTTTACCTTCTCTATAATACCCTCCCGCGTCGAGAGCAGGCGGCGCAATGGTTGCCGGTGGACGCAACAACGGCGACGGTGGCGGAGGCGGGGTGGCAAGCAGTCCTTCCCCTGCCAGGGCGTCGTTCCCTACCCGCGAACGTACCTCCTTCAACCGCGCGATAATCTCGGGAGCGCGGGATGATCTCCGGTTGCCGGTGAGAAATGTTTCATAATGATGGATGGCTTTAACATTCTCCCCCAGAAATTGATCGTAGAGTAAACCCAACCGGTAATGGGCGTCGCCCAAATCAGGATCCAGCCGAAGAGCCTGCCGGTACTCTTCCGCCGCCAGTCGATACTGGCCGGCGGCTTCATACTCCCGGCCCCGATTCAAATAATCGTCCCGGGAAAAGATTCCGTTTTGGAAAGAAGAGGCGGCGCCGGCCCGCTGGAGAAATCGTTTCAGGGCCGGCCCTTCCCGGGTATGGGGCCTGGCCTTCAGATAAGCCAATAGAGCCTCAACTCCTCCCGGATCTTTCTCGTCGAGGGAGAGGGAGCCGACCCCAAAATTATACAGCGCCTCGGGGAGATCCGGCTCGCTCTTCAGGGCCAGTTCAAACTCAGCCAGTGCCTCCTCCCGCTTCCCGCTCTTCCAGAGCAGCGCTCCCAGATTATTGTGGCCGGGCGCGGTCCGCTCCGGATCGGATTCCAGGAAGGCCCGAAAATACTTCTCCGCCTCTTTTCGATCTCCCTGATCGGCGAAGACCGCCCCTAATCGATAGAGGGCGGGGGCGAAATGAGGTTCTATCTCCAGCGCCCGGCGGTAGTACTCCGTCGCCTTCGGCAGATCATCCAGATCCCGATAGAGACAGCCCAGATTATAAGGCAATTCGGGATCGGTATCGTTAATCTCCACCGAGTGCGTCAATTCCTCAATCGCTTTGGTGTAGAGATTCTGAGCCCGGTAGATCTGGCCGAGAGCGTTATGGGCCTTGGCATTGTCAGGCTCCATCTGAAGGAGACGCCGCATCTCAACCACCGCCTGATCATACTTCTTCTGACGGGCCAGCCGCAATCCCCGCTTATAGGTTCGGGTTGCCCGGTCTCCGCACCCCACAGAGAAGAAGATCATAACCAGAAAAAGAAGCGCCAGTCTCTTGAGGGGGGCCCTCTGAGCCGACTTACTACCTGCCTTCGATACGACACCCGGGTCAGGATTCTCTTTCATTCTCCCTCCATTTTTTTCAGATCTTTAGCCGGATTACCGCAGGCCGAAGATCGCGCCGCTGATGTAAGGGGAGAGTTTCACCACCAATCCGGCAAAGACTACGCTGACCATTGACATCAGCTTGATCAGGATATTGAGAGACGGACCGGAAGTATCCTTAAAGGGATCGCCGACCGTATCACCGACGACCGCCGCTTTATGAGCTTCCGATCCCTTTCCTCCGTAATGACCTTTCTCGATGTACTTCTTCGCGTTATCCCAGGCGCCGCCGGCATTGTTGAGCATGCAGGCCAAGACAAAACCCGCGGTCAGCCCTCCGGCCAGAACGCCCAGAACACCGGCTATGCCGAGGATCAGCCCGGTGGCAACCGGGACAACGATGGCCAGAAGCGCCGGGACGATCATCTCCCGCTGTGCTCCCCGGGTGGAGATCTCCACACACCGGGCATAGTCGGGGGTGGTGGTCCCCTCCATAATACCCGGGATCTCCTTGAACTGGCGCCGGACTTCCTCCACCATCGCGCCGGCGGCCCGGCCGACTGCTTTCATGGTCATGGCGCAGAAGACAAACGCCATCATCGCTCCGATAAAGATCCCCGAGAGAAGGAGCGGATTCATCAAGGTGAGATCGTATGCCTCAATAAAGTTGGCGATGGTCGCTTTGGAAGCGATAAATATCTTTCCGGTGAACTGAGAAGTGTGCAAGGTTTTGGCGGCCTGGTTATTTACAAACGCGTAATTTCCGACTGCGAAGATGCCGTCCGGACCGGCCAGCTTACCGACCCAGATCTTGATCTCTTCGATATAGGCGGCCATAAGAGCCAACGCGGTCAAGGCGGCGGAGCCGATCGCAAATCCTTTCCCGGTGGCGGCGGTGGTATTGCCGAGCGAGTCCAGGGCATCAGTACGAAGACGGACTTCCTCAGGCAGGCCCGACATCTCGGCGTTGCCGCCGGCGTTATCGGCGATCGGCCCATAGGCGTCCGTGGCCAGGGTAATCCCCAGGGTGGAGAGCATGCCGACGGCGGCAAAGCCGACCCCGTAGAGCCCGATGGCCATATTGGAGAATCCTCCCGCGAAGCCATAAGCGCAAAGGATCCCGGCTACAATGGTAATCACCGGGATCCCGGTGGAGAACATGCCGGTCGCCATCCCATCGATGATGGTGGTCGCGGCCCCCATCCGGGCCTGTCCGGCGATGCCCCTGGTAGGGGTGTATTCAGCGCTGGTATAATGTTCGGTGGACTGCCCGATGATCACACCGGCCAGAAGGCCCGCCACGACCGAAGCGAAGATCCCCCAGGGAATGAAACCGATTGCGGCCAACCCCGCGATGGCAATCAGAATAATTACTGAACTCCCCAGGGTACCGGTCAGGAGCGCCCGGAGAAGATTCTTCTGAGTAGCTTCTTCTCTGGTGCGGACCAGATACATTCCAACAATGGAGAAGAGGATTCCGAGTCCAGCCACTATCATCGGCGCGATCACGGCCCGGATGCCTCCGAAGGAATTGTTGAGAAAGGGAAGCGCCGCGCCGAGCGCCGCGGTAGCCAGGATCGAGCCGCAGTACGATTCATAGAGGTCGGCCCCCATCCCGGCTACATCACCAACGTTATCTCCGACATTATCGGCGATGGTAGCGGGGTTGCGGGGATCATCTTCGGGGATACCGGCCTCCACCTTGCCGACCAGGTCGGCCCCGACATCAGCCGCCTTGGTATAGATGCCGCCGCCGACCCGCGCGAAGAGCGCCTGGGTCGAGGCCCCCATCCCGAAGGTAATCATGGTGGTGGTGATCTCCACCAGCCGACCATGAACATAGGTGGCGTTCTGGAGCCAGGAGGCATCCCATCCCTGGCCGGGTCCCGCCAGGCCGACTTTCTGAGCCAGGTCCAGACTCAGGCCGAAGATATTATGCGCGTATATCCAGTTCAGGAGCAGATACCAGAGGGAGATGTCGAGGAGGCCGAAGCCGACCACCACCAATCCCATCACCGCGCCGGAACGAAACGCGACGGTCAGCCCCCGGTTCAAGGAGGTCCGGCAGCCTTCCGCCGTCCGGGCGGAAGCGTTGGTAGCGGTCTTCATCCCCAAAAAGCCGCAGAGGCCGGAAAAGAAACCCCCGGTCAGGAAGGCAACCGGGACAAATGGGTTCTGGATGCCTAAAATCGCCATGACGACAAATATAAGAAAGAGAATCCCGAAGACCAGGGTGACGACCCTGTACTGCCGGCGGAGATAGGCAAACGCCCCCTCCCGGACATAACCGGCGATCTTGATCATGGTCTCATTTCCCTCGGAACTCTTCATCATCTTCCGGTAAAAGAAATACGCAAATATAATCGCGATGACGGACGCGATCGGCGCCAGCCACCAGATCGCGGGGATAACTTGATAATTCGCCCCGGAAGCGGCCCGGGCCGGCACCGCTATTATGAAAAAAAGAGACCCTCCGGTTATCAGGCTCATTATTAACTTACTGACTGCACGTACTTGACAGATCATAGATATCGCTCCTAAAAATTTAACCTTCCGCGTTATTAAAAAAGAACGGGGCTCACAATATATCGTGAGCCCCGTTACGACAAACATCTTCTTCTTTAAGAAACCGTAGTAGCGCTACTCATCGTTCAACCGAATACCGAAAATTTCGCCGAGCGATTAGAAGAAATATTTTAATCCCGCGCCGATTATCACGCTGTTAAGCTTCTCCTTCTGCCAATCACCGCCATCGACCTTGAACTTATAGTCCTCCAGGAACCAGAGATGCTTAACATCGATATTCAGGACAAGGTGCTGGGTGATGCAGAAATCGATCCCCAGGGCCGCATGGATACCGAAACTGTCCTGGGCCTTGATATTAGTATCGGTTGCGGAGTCAAAGTCCGTGAAGATCAGGCTGGGACCGAAGCCGAGATAGAGGCCGAAGTTCGGCTCCGGCTCTCCCCGCAACTCAAAGGTCAAGTTCATGTAGGTGAGTTTGGAATGACCATCGATCGGCTCATTCCATTGCGGCCTGGTATATCCAACTGAGAGAGCGGTGGCAAAGATACTGCTTACCATGTAAGAGGCGATCCCCTCGTAGGCAATGGTGCTGTCCACTCCATCATTGGAATAGGGAAAGAAGTACGCGATGCGCGCTCCCACTCCCGGCCCACAGGAAACCCCGATCAACTGGGGACCCAGCTTTATCGGTTTCCATTCATCCACGCAACCGGAATCACCCAAGCCTCGATCCAGATAGACCTGACCCCATGCTACTCCGCTCATACCAATTACCAAGCTGACGCCCATCAATAAAGCAACCGCTTTTCTCTTCATGCTCAACTCCTTCTCTTTCGTCCGGTTTAAAAGGGGCATTATTTTTGAACATCGAACACTTTACATTTATCCCTAAAATAATGCAAGAAAAAAAACAAGAAAAACAAGAAAAAATATCACCGCCCCGGCCTCTATGCCGAAGGGGGGACTCGAACCCCCATACCCGGTAGGGCACATGGCCCTCAACCATGCGTGTCTGCCAGTTCCACCACTTCGGCTTAACCATATTGGTTAATCCTTAAAGTATTATTGAATATATATAAAACAGTCCCCCCTGACAACCTTTCTGTCATGTGTGATGCCGACCCCCGCGGCCCGGCATATACCACAGAGGTTGAGAATGGGGAGTATTTTCTTCTGATAGATCTCTTCCGAGAGCCGCGGTTCATCAGGCGTCATTCTTTGATAAGCCATGTACCATTCCCCCAGATTAAGGAGCGATTGAAGCAATTCTTTCCCATTCAGGTAGATAAAATCATCGGAGGAGTGATCTACCACCCCGGTTATCTTCTGAAAGATCGGATCGGTTTCTATCCCCGGGCTTCTCCCTTCCCGGACATCGATCATCTTCATTAAAAACTCCCGGTCACTGCTGATAATTAAATAGCCATCGACCAGCGCGTATCCCGGCTGCATAAAGAACAGATCAGGGATGGTGTTAATCTCCGTATCTTCATACGTCTCCTTGACCAAGGTAAAGTTATGAGAGAGGGCGGCCCAGGCAGCCACTCTTCCCATGACCTCGTCCGCTTTCTCCCGGTTGGCAACCCGAAAGATTACGGCTCCAGGCGGCATGGGAAGGAACTCTTTCCCGGTTATTCTCTCCATCACCAGGGCGAACTGATCTCCCAGCGCCGGGAGGATATCTCCCTTTACGCTCACCCCGGTATCTTGCTCCCAGCTACGCAGGATAACCCAAGGTGTGATATGTTCTCCCATGGCGGGAACTTCGATTGCAGTCTTAATATCTTCCCAGAGAAGAGACAGATCACTCTCCAGGGCCACGAAGAGCAGCGCGCCGGCCGGCACGAAACTCTGGAATGTGACGGCGGGAGCGGATGGGGATGGAATACCCGCTCCCCCGGGCGTCTCGCTCTCAAACTCCAGGAAGAACCGGGACCATATTCCTCCGGCATAGCCAAAACTACCCGCCCCAGTCTGAATGGCCGAAAGCTTCTTGATGATCTCCCCTCCCCACTCCGTCAATGTAAACGGCGCGGAGGTCAATAAAGGTTGCCTCCTCCCCTCCCGGTCTTTGAGGAACGACGGCCTTAAATACCATTCGAGAAACGATTCGGTGGAAAGGGAAACAGTCCGAACAGCATCGGTGAACCGGGGTGAATCCGCCAAGGATTCTCTCCCCCCTTCTTCCCTATCCAGTTCGATAACCCTTTCGATAACGGTCCGGACCGGGCTCTGGGCGATTACCATTACCAGGTAATCATCGATAAGCGTATAGGCAATAAAGAAGGGGAATGAATCCGTCGGGCCGATCCGAACAATCATTACCCCCCGGTACTCCTCCTCAATCAAAACCCGCTCGCCGGCGTCTCTCCAGCCGTCGCCCAGTCGAGTCAAAATCTCTACCAAACGGGCCTTAAGACCAACCCGGGAGACGACCAGGAGAGTATCCGGTGATATATCTTCCGCCGGGAGGATCGCCAGGCCGATGTCTTCCCCCGCCAACTCCATGACCGTCGATTGATCCAGGGGGAATCCATTACGAGCCGCAAAATCTTTTTGAAAGGCTTTTAATCTTTCATCGATCTTTGCTTCTTTCCAGGGGGCGGAGGTTGTCAACTCCCGAAAGAAGTCGCCGGCAGTAAAATCATCCCAGATCTTTTGGGCTCCATGAGCCCGGATAAAGAAGCCGGCCCGGTTCGGAACCATCCCGGCAATGGACCGCGCCCTTCCTTGCTTAAGAGACAACACCTCGACAATCGCCCGGCTGGTTTCAGTAAAATGCTTACGTCCGGTCGGGTAGGTGATGAGGATCACTGCGATTACAACCACGAGAATCCCGATAATGATTAACCATTTCTTCATGATAGATTAGTTTTAACTTATTTCTAAATATATCTCAAATCTTATTCGTGGAGATAACACGCCACCTGATGGTCGGGGGCGAACTCTCGCAGGACGGGAATGGAACGCCGGCACCGGTCCATTCTCCGGGGGCAGCGGGGATAGAAGAGACACCCGGAATCAGCCGCCGAACTGTCCGCCGCTATCACCTCCAGCCCGGTTCCCGGGGGGGGCGCCGAAGGATCGGGGACAGGGATCGATTCCAGAAGGGCCCGGGTGTAAGGATGAGCCGGATTCCGGTAGAGTTCCCGGCTGGACGCCGCCTCAACGATCCGCCCCCGATACATCACCGCTACCCAATCCGAGATATGCTCAACCACGCTCAGGTCATGGGCAATGATAAGGTAGGTGAGCCCCAGCCGTTCCTGGAGATCGGACAGGAGATTGAGGATCTGGGCCTGGATGGAGACATCGAGGGATGAGACCGGTTCGTCACAGAGAATAAAGGCGGGATTGAGGGCGATCGCCCGGGCGATACCGATCCGCTGACGCTGGCCGCCGGAAAATTCATGCGGATATAACCGGACGGACTCCGGGGGTAGACCGACAATCTCCAGAAGTTCCGCTACCCGGGCTTTGATCTCATTCTTGTTGCCGAATCGAAAATTCTTCAACCCCTCCGCGATAATATCCCCCACCCGCATCCGGGGATTGAGCGAGCCGTAGGGATCCTGGAAGATGATCTGCATCTCCCGGCGCAAGTTCTTCATCTCCCTGGTCCCCACGTTAAAGAGATCATTTCCCGCGAACCGGACTTCGCCGCCGTCCGCGGGAAGGAGACGCAGGAGCAATCTTCCCAGAGTAGTCTTCCCGGAACCGGTCTCGCCCACCAGACCCAGGGTCTGACCCCGCTCGATTCGGAGACTTACTCCATCGACCGCCTTGATATACCCGACCGTTTGGCGAAGCACTCCCCGTTTGACGGGAAAGTATTTTTTCAGATCTCTGGCTTCTATCAAGATATCACTCATGAAATAGATGACACTCCACTCTATGGCCCGGGGTTATCTCCCTCGGTATCGGCTCTCTCTCCCGGCAGATCTCCCGGGCCAACGGACACCGCGGATGGAAAGAACAGCCGGACGGAATGCGGCTCAGAGTTGGTACAGCCCCCCGGATCGTCTTGAGCCGCTTCTTCTCTTCCCCCAGTCGGGGGATCGATTCCATTAATGCTCGGGTATAGGGATGGAGCGGCCGGGCGAAGAGTGTGGTGGTCGGGGCGTCCTCCACGATCCTTCCCAGATACATAACCGCGACCCGGTCAGTATCCTGCGCGACGACTCCCAGATCGTGAGTGACCAGAAGCACGGCCATCTTATATTTTTCCCGGAGCCGGGAGAGAAGCTGTAAGATTCGGGCCTGAACGGTCACATCCAGCGCGGTGGTCGGCTCATCGGCTATCAACACCTCCGGACGGCAGGACAGCGCCATGGCAATCATAACCCGCTGGCGTTGTCCTCCGGAGAGCTGATGGGGATAATCTTTGATCCGAAGCTCCGGGGAAGGGATATTCACATTGCGGAGGAGTTCGATGGCCCGCTGGAGCGCTTCTCTTCTCCCTGTCTTTTCATGGACCAGGATAGCCTCCATGATCTGGTCGCCGATCGTGAAGACCGGGTTGAGGGAAGTCATCGGCTCCTGGAAGATCATGGCCATCTCCTTCCCTCGAACCGCCCGCATCTGTCGCTCCGGAATAACCAGAAGGTCGCGCCGCTCACCTTTCCGGTTCTCCAGCCATACCCGGCCCGCCTCGATTCGTCCCGGCGCGGGGACCAGCCGCATCAGAGAAAGGGCGGTCACCGTCTTACCGCAACCCGACTCGCCCACCAGTCCCAGGGTCTCGCCCCTTTTTAGGGTAAAACCGATCCCACGGACGGCTTTCAGAGTCTGTCCTTCAAGGTGAAAGTAAGTATGGAGATTCTCAAGTTTAAGTGTGACGGTCATCGTTTCTCATCCCTCAACCGCGGGTCTAAAGCATCCCGTAAAGTATCGCCAAAGATATGCAATGTCAAGCTGATGAAGAAGATCGCCGCTGTCGCGGCCGCCAGCTGCCACCAGACGCCCCGGAAGAGCTCCAGTTTGGCGTCATCGATCATCACCCCCCAGCTCGGGACGTTCTTCACCCCCAGCCCGAGAAAACTCAGGATGACCTCAGCATGAATGTAGCCGATAAAGCTCAATGAGAAGGTGATGATGACCAGGTGAAAGACATTGGGGAGGAGATGCCGGAAGATGATCCGCAGAGGGGAAGCCCCCAGGGCCCGGGAAGAGAGCACGTAATCCCGGTCGCGGTGCTTGATCGCCTCTCCCCGGATCAGCCGGCAGAGCCCTACCCACCCGGTCAGTCCCAGAGCCAGATAGACGGCCTTTATCCCGCGAATCTGAAAATGATACCCGAAGAGGGAAAAATGCTTATCCTGTAAGACAAAGGCAAAGGCCAGAATCAGCAGGATATAGGGGATCGACTGCAGTGTACTGTAAAGCCAGGTGATCAGATCATCGATAAAGCCTCCGAAGTATCCCGCCAGCAGTCCGAATATCAGACCGATGACCCCGGCCAGGACCGACGCGATCAGAGCCACCGTGACGGCGACCCGGGTGCCGTAAATGGTCTTGGCGAAGACATCCCGACCGTATATATCGGTCCCGAACCAGTGTTGCACGGAGGGGGGGTGATAGGCCTGCTTAAAGTCTTCCGTCTCCCAGTCCGGTGTATGCCAGCCGGTATAGACCCAGATAGTGACGGCGAGATAGATCAGAATAACGGCCAGGGAGATCACCGCCCGGGGATGGCGGACTACCTCCCTCCAGGCTGAGATCCAGTATCCTCCATGTTGAGAAGCTATCATCACTTCAAGGTAACCCTCGGATCGACCAGGGCGTAACAGAGATCAGTCAGGAGAAGCGCCCCCAGATAGATCAACGCCCCCACAAAGGTCAGCGCGTTGATAACCGGCCAGTCGGAACTGTTGACCGCGTCGATCAGCATATAGCCCAGACCGGGGATCGAGAAGAAGCGCTCCAGCAGCAGGGAGCCGAGAAAAAGAAAAGGGATCACCACCACCACCTGGGTGATGATGGGGATCATCGCGTTCTTCAACACGTGCCCGAACATCACCCCGGTCTCCCCCACCCCCTTGGCCCGGGCGGTCCGGACATAATCAGCGCGGGTCTCGTCGAGAATCACGGTCCGGTAAAACCTGACCCCGGCCCCCAGTCCGGCGACGACACCGAGCAGGACCGGCAGGGCAACGAAGGGGATCACCCCGAGGCCGATCCCCTCCGGATATCCGTAGATCGGGAACCATTTTAACTTACCGGCCAGGTAGGCTTGCCCGAAGATGATCAGGGCAAGATAGGGGAGGCTCATCCCGATCACGGAGAGGACAACCACCACCCGGTCGAACCGGCTTCCCTGTTTAAAGGCGCAGAAGACCGCGATCGTGATCTGGAGAAAGATCCCGATAATGAAAGCCGGGACGGTCAGAGAGAGGGAGGGAAGCACGCCATCCTTGATCATGTCGCTGATCTTCCGTTTGTACTGCTCGGAACGGCCAAACCGGAAGGTGAAGGTATCAGCGAAGTGACGGAAGAGCTGATTATCCGCGAAACCTTTCAGATCGCCCTTCAGGAGCTTCCCAACCGGTGGCCAGAGCGGTTTATCGAATCCGAACTGGTGGCGAAGTTCCGCCTTCTGGGCGCTGGTGGCATACCTCCCGGCCACCCGATCGACCGGATCACCCCCCACCACCCGGAAGAGCAGAAAAGTGATCAAAGAGATCCCCACTATAATGGGGACCAGGTAGAACAATCGCCGGATAAAGTACGCCTTCATCTCTTCTCTTCCCTCTTACGCAGAATCGACTCCCGAAGGTCCGTCTCCACCCGCTGGTACTTGATCGTACCGTTCGCGAAGTCATTCGGATAGTAATTTCGCAACCACTCGTAATACAGCGCGTAACCCACCCGGTAGACCGTAAGCAGCCAGGGACAGTCTTCGATCACGATGTCTTCCATCTTATGATAGAGCGGGATTCGCCCGGCCAGTTCCGGGATCGCCACCGCATCTTCATAGAGGGCGTTGAACTGGGGATTATCATAATTGCAGGCGTTCGGGCCGGGAGAGCGGTTGGGACCGTAAAAGAGGAGGAGAAAATTCTGGGCGTCCGGATAATCGGCCAGCCAGCCCAGGGCGAAGAGCTGATGGCTCCGGGTCTTGGTGGCGTCCTGGAACCTGGGCCAGGTCATGTAGTCGACCTCGACCTTGAGCCCGATCCCCCGCATCTGGAGACGGAAGAACTCACCCATCTGGCGAACCGTGGTGTCCGTACCCGGCATGGCCAGCTTGAGCTCGGGGATCGCCCCCCCCTGGATCTCCTCCGCCTCTTTAAGCAGACGGCGGGCTTCGGCCGGGTCGTATCCGGTATAGGGGTTTCTCTTGTCCGGGCGGTGCCCGGTGATCATCGGCGGGATGGGGCCGATCGGGACGTGGCCGCGCCCGTTGAGAAAGGTCTCGATGTACGTCTCCCGGTCAAAGGCCAGGCTCATGGCCTGTCGCAGGGGCCGGTTCTTCCCTACCACCGGGTCGTCCATATTGAAACCGTAATAGAATATGGAAGGGTCCTCCGCCTTGATCAGGTCTATCTCCTTGGCCTTCATCTCCGGGGTGAGTTCCTTATCTCTATTGATTACCTGGGGAAAATTATCCTTGGGGATGCCCGAGGAGTCAAGCTCACCGGCCATGAACGCCAGCCAGAGCGGCTGCGCTTCTTCAATGATCGACCACTCGATCCGGTGAATGAATGGGATCCTTCGACCGGCATCTTTCAAGAGCCCCCGCTCTCGAAGCTCCGGGGACGCCCGGGCGGGATACCGGACCTCCCGGAAGTTCTCGTTCCGGACCATTGAGAACTGGTTGCTCCGATAATTACCGACCAGCCGGAAGGGGCCCGTCCCGACCGGGTGGTTTACCACGTCCTTACCATATGACTCGACCACTTCCCGGGCGACCGGCGCCGTCGGGAGATGCGCCAGCCAGTAGAGGAGGAAGTTGTGGGGCTTATTCAGGGTAATCTCGATCGTGGAAGGGTCGGGCGCCCGGAGCCCTTCTACCGGCCGATCGTAATCCACATCCGGGGTTGTTGCGGTATATTCGCGGAACTCATCCAGACCAACCACATAGCCCTGAAAGATGGCGGGGTAATTGGTTGAGCGGTTATTGAGATCGGCCATCCGTTTCCAGGCAAAGATAAAATCCTCCGCCGTAAGCTCCCGCCCGCGGCCTCCGGGAAATGACGGTTCGTCGGCAAAGAAGACCCCCTCCTTAATTCTGATTGTGTACTTCCTTCCATCCTCGCTGATCACGGGCATCTCTTCGGCCAGCAGCGGGATCAGTTGATAGGGGCGTTCCAGGTAACTGTAAGTGTATAGGGTCTCGAAGATCTGAGCCCCGACCGCGGAGCTGGTGGTGTCGCCGATGTCCTGGGGGTCCAGACCGCGGATCTTGGAGGCGAGGGCGGCCCGCCGGACCATCTCCCCCCCTCCTCCCGCATCTCTTCCGCCTCTGTAATAAAACGGTACGGAGAGCAAGGCGGCCAGCAGCACGATTGAGATAACCCCTAATATCAACCAGACCTTCATCCTATAATGAATCGAGAGGGCTTTTCACACCCCGGCCCCCTTTATTGAGGACATGGGTGTATATCATTGTAGTCGAGACATCCGCGTGACCCAACAAGTCCTGGATGGTCCGGATGTCATACCCATCCGCCAGCAGATGGGTTGCGAAGCTGTGGCGGAAGGTATGGCTCGTTACCCGCTTGTCAATCCCCGCCAGCCGTACTGCTTTTTTTAACGCCTTCTGGAAAGCTGTAGCGTGAATATGATGCCGGCGGATTTTTCCCGATCGGGGATCTTTTGATCGATTCTGAGCCGGAAAGACATATTGCCAGATCCATTGTTTACTGGCGGCAGGGTATTTTCTGGCCAGGGCCGGCGGGAGATACACCTCACCGTATCCATCCGCCAGGTCCCGGTCATGGATGATCTTAACCCATTTTAAATGTTCTCTGAGTTCAGGTTGGATTTCGACCGGCAACATTGTCCATCTGTCCTTGTCGCCTTTTCCGCTCCTGACAGTCAACTGATCTGCTGAGAAATCAAGATCCTGGACCCGGAGCCGGACACATTCCATCAACCTGAGACCGCTACCGTACATCAACTGTGCCATCATCTTCATCTGGCCGGACATAGCCTCCAGGACTCGCCGTGTCTCTTCCCGGGTCATCACTACAGGTAGTCTCTGGCGGCGAGGCGCCCGGAGCGCGTTTATCGGTTTATCAAGGGAGACTTTTAATACTTCCTTGTACAGAAAAAGTAAGGCATTAAAAGCTTGGTTCTGGGTCGATCTACCGATTTTTTCATCAGTCGCCAGATGAGAAAGAAACGCCTCGATTTCTGGAATTCCCATCTGCAATGGATGTTTCATCTTATGAAATATGCAATATCGTTTAATCCAGCCAATGTAAGAACGTTCTGTCCGGATTGAGTAATGGCGAAGGCGCATTACTTCGCTGATATCATCCAGAAGATTTCTCTTTCTCCGGGGATTACTTTGTGGTATTTTTTTATTATTCACAATATTGCCTCAAAATTACCTAATTATATTCTTTAACTTATATATTTAAGTTCCACCTTAATATGATAGAATACTTTCTATGTTAGTCAAGTTTTGTTCGGAAAAATATTCAATATGATAGAAATAATTCTGCTCAATCAATGGTTAAGTGGTCTAAATTAGACGGGGGAGAAAATGAGAATCAATCTTAAAGGAGCGGTGGCCGGGATAATTGTATTTGTTGTCTTGGGAGGTTTGTGGTTCTTATTTCTTTACAAGGCTTCTCATCAGCATCAGTGGATTTTAATAAATATTCCCAATTTCCTTTTCCTGATTTGTTTATTCGGCGGTGGTGTTATTGGATTCACAGGAAATAAAAGTTCAGGGCTGATTGCGGGAATAATTACTTTTATTTTTATTACTTTGATATTTATTTTTATGACTTTTTTTCTCGCAACCCCACTTCCTATTCCGATATATATCATAAATCAATTAGGTATTATCATTGCTTTCTCAACTGTTGGGTTTGTCAGTGCCTTAATAGGTCAAAGACTGAAAATTTCCTGGAGTAAGTGGAGAAACGCCACTTAACCAATCGCTCAAGCAGACCGGAAGGGCTAATGCTACTGTCGAACGTTTTTAGCTTCACCGGCGTTCTTCGGGGTATCATGGTTTTTCAGGCGGCCCCTTCCGGCAGCTTAGCTTGTCGATAGGAAGATACCTCATTGAAGTCAAAAATACTCTTGGATGCAGGGATATGTTTGTTCTGCTTGGTGCTTGCAATAGTCTTGCGACCCTTTAATATTCATCAAAGATTGCTTGAAGGTATAACCATAACTTCTTTAACTACCAGTATAATAGTTGCCTCTTTTTGGATTGGAACTCGTGCCATCTCCCACAAAATTATTAATAAATATCGTTCCCGATTATTTTATTCTTTTCTTTCTATCTTATGTGTTCTATCTACAATATTATTTGGGGAGCTTATTTTGAATATCATTGATATAGACCCAGCGAGGTTTGTCTCTGAAAGCCTTGCTCCTGTTATTTTCACTGGTCTTGTTTGGGGTTTTTGGTCAACTTTTCTTTTTTCACTAGATCCACTTTATTAAGCAATTATTCATGTAGCTATAACTTCCTATCAAGTCGCTCAAGCAGACCGGAAGGGCTAATGCTGCTGTCGAACATTTTTATCTTCATCGACGCTTTTCCGGGTAGTATGCTTTTCTCGTCGGCCCCTTCCGGCCGCTTAGCTTTACGTTATGCTTGAAAAGATAAGATGAAAGAACCGGAAGAGATTCAATGCGGCCATTGAAAACTTCCCGGAAATATCTTTTTAAAAAGATGACCGGTTACAAAGATTATAGCTTTAGTTGCCAGATATTATCTTGACATATTTGGTTGTCCTATTGTCTCCATTCCCAAAATATGTGCTCAATTGTGCCACGTGGCACATTTTTGTGTCAGAAACCAAAGCATAACAAGCCGCTCAAGCAGACCGGAAGGGCGAATGCTACTGTCGAACATCTTTATTTAACCGGAATTTTTCGGGGTAGCATGGTTTTTTGGTCGGCCCCTTCCGGCAGCTTAGCTCTACGTTATGCAAAAAAATAAATCTATAATTATCGTCAGAGTCATTGCTATTTTTACCACACTAACTGCTTTAAATTCCCTCATACCAATTAATATTACTATTGGAGTCCCATGGTTATTATTTACCACCTTTCTTCAAGGGCATGTTAGTGGAGGGAATTATCGGTGGTTCTTTCTGTTTTTTTTATTTATTTACCTGATAATTATACTTAAAATCATTTCAGCCTACGGTCTATTCCGCATTCGTATTTGGGGAAGAAAACTCGCTATAGTTGTGCTTGCAACTGATTTTATAAACCAAGTATATAAGGTAATCAATGGGTGGCTCTATTTTTTTGGCTATCTTAAATCATCAATCCCGGAATTAGAACCGTATAGCCCTACTACTGTCATTGCTAAATTTATCAGTATGTGGCCTATATATTTACTCGCATCAATAAGTCTCATTTCTATAATTATTCTATTGCTGAAACCGATCAAAAAAGTTTTCAGCAAAAAATCTATCTCAAAGCCTGATAATAATTTTGCATAACCAATCGCTCAAGCAGACCGGAAGGGCTAATGGAACTGTCGAACATTTCAACTTCGCCGGTATTTTTCGGGGTAGCCTGATTTTTTGGTCGGCCCCTTCCGGCAGCTTAGCTCTACGTTCGGCGGAGATAAAATGAATGAATAAAAAACTTTTTCTCAGGATAACTATTTTAGCTATCGTCATTATGTTTGCCTTAGTAATATTTCGTTCCGCTCTTGATGAAGTTGAAATGGGGTCTACACTGCGCTTCTTTGATTCCGCAGCTGGATACATACTTTCAATTCTTGGCTTCGGATTGATAATCTCATTATTATTGTTCGGGAAAGAGATCCCCTATTCTGTTTTCATCATGGTGTTATCATTGGTAGCAAGTGGCATCATCTGGGGTATTATTCTCGAAAGGGCGGTTTTTCTTATTCGAAAAGGTTCTGGCAAGGCTAACGGCCCCGCCGAACCAGTCGCTCAAGCAGACCGGAAGGGCTGATGCTACTGTCGAACGTTTTTAGCTTCGCCGGAGTTTTACCGGGGTAGCATGGTTTTTTGGTTGGTCCCTTCCGGCCGCTTAGCTTGTCGTTGGCACGAAGGAGAAATGATGTGATGAAGCAGCAAATTCCCAATAGGACTAATCGTTTCTACGATACATCCCGATTCGGCCAGCCGCAGATCAGAGTGTATCATAAAAAGGGGAAGGGGAAGAT
>Ga0208905_1000126_pt1 | contig 37023 bp, 38 predicted proteins | sample AntAceMetag02UKS_FD_184776 | JGI IMG/M metagenome (GOLD analysis project Ga0208905, IMG submission 184776) | Saline lake microbial communities from Ace Lake, Antarctica - Antarctic Ace Lake Metagenome 02UKS (SPAdes) (version 2) | ecosystem: Environmental > Aquatic > Non-marine Saline and... | reverse complement strand
TAATTTAAAGACTGTAGGATGACCGGATTTTTTAATGGAACGAATCGATAGAGATAAGTTGCCGAAACACATTGCCATAATAATGGATGGCAATGGAAGATGGGCCAAGAAGAATTCAATGAAAAGGGTCCTTGGGCACCGAAAAGGTGCTGAGGCTGTTCGTGATGCGGTGAAGACCTGCAGAAAGCTCGGTATTCGCTATCTTACCCTCTATGCCTTTTCAGTCGAAAACTGGCTGAGACCGAAAGAAGAAGTGAAGGCATTGACGGCACTCCTGAAGAATTATCTTGAAGAAGAATTGAACGAGATGATGGATAATGATATCAGATTGACGGCAATAGGTAATATTGATGCCCTCGCCGGCGGCGTGAAGACGATTCTTTGCGAGGCGATTGATAAAACTTCCCGAAACAAAGGGATGTGCCTTAATCTCGCGCTCAGCTACGGAGGCAGGGACGAGATAGTGGATGGAGTGAAAAAAATCGTCAAGGATATCGCCGGCGGCACTATTAAGGAAAACAATATTTCAAAGGATATGTTTTCTAAGTATCTTTATTTTCCCGAGATGCCCGACCCCGATTTGCTCATAAGAACCAGTGGTGAGTACAGATTGAGCAATTTTCTCATATGGCAGCTTGCCTATACTGAGCTTTATTTTACCGATGTTCTCTGGCCCGATTTTTCCAAAGAACATCTCTTGGCGGCGATCGCCGATTATCAGAGTAGAGAACGGCGGTTCGGTATGACCAGCGAACAACTGTCAAAGGATTAGGATATGGATTCTCACGTAAAGAGGCTAATTACGGGTATTGTCGTCGTGCCCGCTTTAATTGCACTTATCGTTATTCCCTATGGCTTCAGCGATATCGTCTTTCTCGGTATTATCATGGCTGTCATTCTCCGCGGTATCTTTGAATATAACAGGATGGTCTTCGGTGACGAATACACCCTGGAAAAATATGAGGGACTTTTCATAGGGATATTGATTCCGGTGGCAGCCCATGTGGGCGGACTTCCCCTCATGTCTGCGGCGACCACCTTTTCATTCTTTATTGTTTTCCTCCTTTTTCTCTTCAGGATGAAGGCCAGACCAAGCGATTTTACGGTTCTTATAAAGGTAATATTCGGTTATATATACATAGCCTTCATGATGTCTCATTTCATTCTCCTTAGGGGGTTTGAGAATGGGGCTCTCTGGGTTGTCTTTATGGTCGTTATTACCTTTTCAAGCGATATTTCAGCTTTCTATGCGGGGAAGACCTTTGGAAAGAGAAAACTCTTTCCCGAGATAAGCGAAAAGAAGACCGAAGAGGGTGCGATCGGTTCCGTTGTCGGCACCATTTTGGGATGTCTTATATTTAAGATCCTTTTTCTTTCGGAAATTCCCTTTGTGCACGCCGTTGTGATCGGTTTTATGGGGGGGATACTGGGACAACTGGGTGATCTTTGTGAATCTTCCATAAAAAGGGCATCGATGGTTAAAGACTCCGGTTCCCTGCTTCCGGGACATGGAGGGATATTAGATAGACTGGATTCTTTTATATTTATCATACCCTTTGTGTATTACTATAGTATACTCTTTATAAAATGAAAAATATATCCATTCTGGGTGCCACCGGTTCTATCGGTACCAGCACCTTAGATGTAATAAAGAGAAACCAAAGCAGATTCCGAGTTACCGCCCTCTCGGCAGGGAGGAACCTCCCACTTCTAAAAAATCAGATCGAAGAGTTTCGTCCGAAGGTTGTATCCGTTATTGATAAAAGGCATGCGGATGAATTGAGGGAGATGCTTGGCAGGTCCTCTGAGACTGAAATACTCTCAGGCGTTGAAGGATACCGAGAGGCAGCGACTCTTCGGGAAGTGGATATGGTTGTGTCCGCTATCGTGGGGGGAGCGGGGCTCGTGCCGACAGTTGATGCCATTGAAGCCGGAAAAGATATAGCTCTCGCCAATAAGGAAACAATGGTAATGGCGGGCAGACTTGTGGTGGAAGCGGCGTCGACTCGCGGAGTAAAGATTATTCCCGTTGACAGCGAGCACAGCGCGATTTTCCAGTGTATTTCAGGCCATAACAAAAAAGATATCAGGCGGATCATTCTTACCGCATCGGGAGGACCTTTTTTTAAGCTGGAAAGGGACAAGCTTTCAGCCGTTACCCCCGATGATGCCCTGAAACATCCTAAGTGGAAAATGGGGAAAAAGATTACCATAGATTCGGCAACAATGATGAACAAGGGGCTGGAGGTTATTGAGGCGAAGTGGCTCTTCGGCGTTGATGTAGAGAGGATCGAAATTATCGTTCATCCCCAAAGCATCGTTCACTCAATGGTTGAATATAGCGATGGATCGTTGTTAGCGCAACTCGGTTTACCCGATATGAGAGGCCCCATATCGTATGCCCTTTTCTATCCGGAAAGGGAAGAGGTTGTTGAACCCGCCCTCAATCTTGCCGAGGTTGAAAAACTAGAGTTCTTCCCGCCCGATTTTGATATGTTTCCGAGTATTGGTCTAGCATACGGTGCGGTAAAAGGGGGAGGGTCGATGCCCGCCGTTCTGAACGCAGCAAACGAGGTGGCCGTAGCGGCCTTTCTTTCGCGAGAGATCGGATTTACCGATATTCCGCGGGTTGTTGAAAAAACGATTGATCTTCACGTGCCTTTTGAACCTGAATCACTTGATGATGTCCTCAGGGTAGATGAGTGGGGAAGATCAAAGGCGCAAAAAATAATCGAAGACAGTAGAAAAGGATCCTGATGGGTATCAACATTATCTCGGTAATAATTCTTCTAGGTGTATTGATTTTCGTTCATGAACTTGGTCACTTCCTCGTCGCCAAATTCTCGGGTGTGGGTGTGTTGAAATTTTCTCTCGGATTTGGGCCCAAAATAATCGGGAAGACCGTGGGAGAGACGGAATATCTCGTCTCCGCCGTTCCTCTTGGGGGATATGTGAAGCTTCTCGGCGAATCGGAAGAGGACGAGATAGGTCCAGAGGATGAAAAACGGTCCTTTTCGCGTCAGCCTGTATTGAAAAGAATTGCAATAGTTTTTGCAGGACCGCTCTTTAATTTTGTCTTTGCCATTGTGGTTTTTTCCGTGATTTTCGGTATCGGTGTTCCCTCTCTTACGTCAAAGGTTGGGGGAATCCAGGAAGGGGCCGCCGCGATGAGAGCGGGAATCGAGAAGGAGGACACGATTCTCGCGATCGACGGGAATAAGATAGAACTATGGTCAGAACTGGCGGATGTAATAAGGGATAGCGAAGGAAGGGAACTGGAATTTGAAATAGAAAGAGGAAATAAAATTTTCCATATCGGGGTGGTACCTGAGAAGGAGAAAGGAACCAACGTCTTTGGCGAAGAGGTTGATGCGTATCGGATCGGGATAAGCTCTTCCCAGGAAATGGTCGTGAAAGATTTAATCCCTTTGAGGCGGTTCTTCAGGGTATTGGACAGACATGGTCGGTGACAAAGCTTGTCGTTGTCGGGATATATAAAATAATTGAAGGAGTTGTATCTCCTCGCGAGTTGGGAGGCCCCATTCTTATAGCAAAAATGTCGGGTGAATTTGCCAAGCAGGGGCTCATTCCCTTCGTCTTTTTCATGGCCTTTCTGAGCATTAATCTGGGTGTCCTCAATCTCCTGCCGATCCCCGTTCTGGATGGGGGCCATCTCATGTTTTTTCTTATCGAGGTTGTGACAGGTAAGGAGGTAAATATAAGGTGGCGGGAGATGGCGCAGCAGGTGGGGTTTTTTCTCCTCATGATGCTTATGATATTCGTCTTCTGGAATGACATCGTAAGGGTATTCGGCTGGTAGGATATGATTGTTCTTGCATCGGATACATCAACAAAAAAAGCGCATTTTGCCCTTCTCGAAGAGGGGACTCTCCGTACCGAGGTTTTGGTAAATACCGAAAAGAAACATGGAGAGACGTTTTTGCCAGCGATAGAGGAGTTGCTTTCAAAGGCAGACAGGGAAATTGAAGAGGTTGATCTCTTCGTCACGACGGTGGGGCCCGGATCGTTTACCGGTATACGCGTGGGGATCAGTGCGTTAAAGGGGCTCGCCTTTGCCCTAGATAAGCCGCTTGTCGGCGTCTCCACACTCGAAACGCTTGCCATGAATGTTCCAGACTCGTCAATAACGGTCTGTCCTATGTTGGATGCAAGGAGAGATGAGGTCTATACGGCGCTCTATAGATTTAATGGTGAAGCAAAATATCCTGAAAAGACAGGTGATGAAAGGGCAGTAGCACCGGTAGAGTTCTTGGAAGATATCAAGGGTGATATTGTCTTTTTAGGCGATGGAGCGATACGATACGAAGAGCTCATAAGAAAAACAGTGCCGAAACGATCTTTTTTTGTTCCCTCGTGCCAGAATGATATAAGGGCGGGGGCCGCCGGTCTTCTGGGCCTGCATAAATTCAGGAGAGGGGATTTTGTTGATGCGGCCCTGCTGAAGCCCCGGTATCTTCGTCTGTCCTATGCGGAAATGAAGAGATGATCATAGCTTATTGACATAGTTTTCTATATCTACTATATAAAGTTTCCTTTGGAGGTTTATGATTCATGGAAAAAAATGAAAAAGATCTCATTGCACAATATATCGATCAGGATGAAGAACTCAAAAAATACGTGGAACAACACGCAAAATATGAGGAAATCCTGGAGGATCTAAACAGCAAGGTTTATCTGACACCGGATGAAGAGATAGAAAAGAAGACTCTGCAGAAGAAAAAGCTGATAGGCAAAGAAAAGATATATCAAATCATCTCTAAGTATAAAGATCTATAGGATTCTTAGAGATTTACTATGGTTATGAGTCAATGAATTATAAAAAGAGCCCCATTGTCCTTGAAGGACTCGTCTTTTTTGTACCACTCGCACTTTTGTCGGTAATCTCCTATGTCTTTCACATCTTATGGCTTGGCGGGTTCTTTTCTGCTGCCGCTTTATTCGTTCTCTGGTTTTTTCGAAATCCCGAGAGGAAAATCCCTGAAGATGCTAAGGCCATACTTTCACCAGCCGATGGCAGGGTCCTCAAGATAGAGGAAGTGGACGGGAACGATATGCTCAACGGAAGGTACAAAAAGATCAGCATCTTTATGAGTGTGTTTAACGTCCATGTAAACAGGATGCCCTGTACCGGCCAGGTCAAGGATATTCGATATCGGAAGGGCAAGTTTTTTCCCGCCAATCTCGACAAGGCATCTGAATTTAATGAAAGCAATGCCGTTCTCATTGAAACAGCCGACAAAAAAGAGATTCTTACCATACAGATAGCGGGAATTATAGCACGAAGGATCGTCTGCTGGCTAGAAAAGGGAATGGAAGCAATTAAGGGAGAACGTTTCGGTCTCATCAGGTTCGGTTCCCGGCTTGAAGTCTTTGTGCCTCTGGAAACTGAAGTACTCGTGAAGCGTGGAGACAGGGTGAAGGCAGGCGAAACGAGGATAGGGTGTTTCAAATGAAAAACAGGACGAAGATTAACCAGACTCACATGAAAAAAGGCATTTACATTCTGCCGAATCTCTTCACGACGGCGAGTCTCTTCTGCGGATTTTATTCATTGATTGCCTCGCTACAGGGCGATTATTCACGGGCCGCTCTCTCGATTATCATAGCATTTTTCTTCGACGGCCTTGACGGGAAGATCGCCAGATTTACGAATACGACGAGTAAATTCGGAGCCGAATACGACTCTCTTTCCGATCTCGTTGCTTTTGGCTTGGCGCCTGCAATTCTTGCCTATTCATGGGCCTTATCGCCCTTCGGAAGATACGGGTGGCTTGCAGCCTTTCTCTTTGTCGTCTGTGGTGCCCTGAGGCTTGCGAGATTTAACGTCCAGATAGGGATAATCGAAAGCAAGGTATTTAACGGTCTGCCCATTCCCGGGGCTGCCGCCGTCATCGCAACGACGGTCATGCTTTTTTACTATCTGGGAGGTGAAGGAACAATTGACCATGTGTCGGTTCTCTTCACCATTGTAGCCCTGTCCCTCCTTATGGTCAGTAATATAAAATATTACAGTTTCAAGGATCTGAATGTCTTTTCAAGAAAACCATTTGTGACATTCGTTCTCATCATACTGATACTTATTGTCATCGTCCTTGAGCCGCATGTTATGTTTTTCACAATTGCGGTAACATACAGCATTTCCGGGCCAGCCTGGCAGGTGGCCAGGCTTGTGAAAAAGGTTCTGCACCGGGACGGGGAAAAGGAAAAATACGAGCATCACGAGATATAAGAATAGTTTTATCACAATCTTTCGGGGCCACAGGGAGACTTGTGGCTTTGTGACGTGGTCGTCGTAAATATAAAGAAGAGGAAAAAATAATTAATGCGGAATTTTAATGTAGCCGTTGTTGGTGCAACAGGTCTCGTCGGTGGCGAGATGATGCGAATCCTGGAGGAGAGGAATTTCCCCGTAAAGGAATTGAAACTTCTTGCATCGGAGCGTTCACTGGGAAAGGAACTGAAATTCAGGGGAAAGGACTGCCCCGTTGAGGTATTGAATGAGGATTCGTTTGAAGGAGTAGAGATAGGACTATTTTCAGCAGGGGGAAGTATCAGTGAAAAATTCGCACCCATTGCAGCTCGCGCCGGGTGCATCGTCATAGATAACACGAGTGCCTTCAGGATGGATCCCGAATGCCCGCTTGTTGTTCCCGAGGTGAATCCCGATGCGATCGCCCTTTATAAAAACAAGGGTATCATTGCAAATCCCAACTGCTCAACGATTCAGATGGTGGTGGCACTGAAGCCAATCTATGATGCGGCGGGAATAAAGAGGATTGTGGTCTCCACCTATCAGGCAGTATCGGGAACGGGAAAAAACGCCGTCGAGGAACTGGCCGGGCAGACAAGGGCCCTTCTCAATATGAAGGACCCTGAGATCGAGGTCTATCCGCACAGAATTGCCTTCAACTGTCTTCCACATATCGATGTCTTTCTAGAGAACGGATACACAAAGGAAGAGATGAAAATGGTGAATGAGACAAAAAAGATCATGGGTGATCCTTCCATCGCGGTGACGGCGACAACGGTACGGGTGCCCGTGTTCTATGGTCATTCCGAGGCGGTCAACATTGAGACGGAACGAAAGATTACTGCCTCCGAGACGCGGGAGATCCTTTCCACAGCACCCGGTGTTACAGTCATGGACAATCCGGAAGAACTGATCTATCCTCTTCCCAGTGATGCAGCGGGAAAGGATGATATCTTTGTCGGCAGAATACGGGAAGACGAATCAATACCGAATGGTTTGAATATATGGGTGGTGTCGGATAATATAAGAAAAGGGGCTGCCCTGAATACGATTCAGATAGCTGAAATCCTCATGAAGGATTATTTGTAGTAAACTCTATGAGAGTAATCGGGGGAAAGGCGAGGGGGAGAAAGCTTCTTGCGCCGAAGGCAAGCAGTATCAGGATAACTTCCGACAGGGTCAAGGAATCCCTCTTCGATATTCTCCATCCCCTGGAAGACAGATCTTTTCTCGATCTTTTTGCTGGTACGGGCAACGTCGGTATCGAGGCCATAAGCAGGGGCGCAAAACCTGTTGTCTTTGTGGAGATGGCCGGACTTCATACAGGGACAATAAAAAAGAACCTGGATCTCTGCGGATTTGAGAGCGGTTTTGAAATAGTGCCAAAGACGGTCAAAAAAGGTGTTGAGCTTTTATCAATGAGGGATAAATGCTTTGATATTATCTTTGCAGACCCTCCCTATGAAAAGGGTTTGATTGAGAAAACGCTCGGTATTTTGGGGGCACACCGGATAACGTCGAAGAATGGAATTCTTGTCATGGAACACTCTTCAAATGAAGAGTGTCGTGGTAATGATGATTTTGTTGTAACCGACCAGAGAAAATATGGCGATACGGTAATCTCTTTTTTACAACCAAACGGATAAGGAGAGGGAAAATGGGAAAGACGGCTGTATATCCGGGTTCATTCGATCCGATCACTAACGGTCACATCGATATCATAAAGAGAGGATTAGGAATCTTTGACACTCTCATAATACTTATAGGATACAATCCAAACAAATCTTCACTTTTCAGCGTTGAGGAGAGAACGGAGATGATTAGAGGTGTGATAGTTGATGACAAGAGACTGTCAGTGGATAGTTACTCGGGACTTCTCATCGATTACGTGAAAGACTCCGAAGCCTGCTGCATATTAAGAGGATTGAGGGCCATGTCAGACTTCGAATATGAGTTCCAGCTCGCGTTAATGAACAGACGTCTTGACAGAAGAGTTGAGACGGTTTTTCTGATGACGGGCTCCAAGTGGTTTTATTGCAATTCCAGAATTATAAAAGAGGCGGCCAGCCTTGGAGGGTCCGTCAAGGGAATGGTGCCCGATTCCGTGCTGAAGAAACTTAAGGTCAAGTTTCCCACAATGAAGAACAATAACTGAAAGAGTGTCACAAAAGATATGAAATTTGCGAAACGGATAGCGAAAATAAAACCTTCAGCAACACTTTCCATTACGGCAAAGGCAAATGCCCTCCGTGCAGAAGGAAGGGATGTGATAGGATTTGGTGCGGGTGAGCCGGATTTTGATACACCGTTACATATAAAACAAGCGGCCATTGAGGCCATAGAAAAGGGTTTTACGAAGTATACACCTGTAGGAGGTACGGATGAGCTCAAAGATACGATTGCTGATAAATTGGGACGTGAAAACCATCTGAGCTACACACGTTCTGAGATAATCGTATCCTGCGGCGCAAAGCAATCTCTCTACAACATTGCTCAGGTACTCTTCGACAGTGGAGATGAAGTCATTATTCCGGCACCCTACTGGGTTTCTTATCCCGATATCGTTCTTCTTGCAGATGCGACACCGGTGTTTATATATGCCGAAAAAAATAGTGGATTCAAGATAACCGCTCAACAACTCGAAAAAGCGATAACCGGGAAAACAAAGGCACTTATCCTTAATAGTCCTTCAAATCCCACCGGAGCGGCATATTCATTTTCGGAACTGGAGCAGCTTGCCTTGGTGCTTTCGAAAAGGGATATTGTTATCATTTCAGACGATATCTATGAAAAGATCATATATGATGGCTTTTCCTTTTCAAATATAGCGAATGTAAGCAGCGACATGAAAGAGAAGACCATTGTTGTGAACGGGGCATCAAAATCCTATGCAATGACCGGATGGAGAATAGGATATGCCGCCGGTTCGGAAGAAATAATCTCTCAAGTAGCGAAAATACAGAGTCAGAGCACGTCCAATCCTGCTTCGATCTCTCAGAAGGCGGCTGTAGAGGCCATAGGGGGTGATCAGGAACCAACCAGAACGATGGTTCGAGAATTTAAAAAGAGGAGAGACTATATTGTCGATGGCCTGAATAATATTCCCGGGATTACCTGTCCCAACCCCGAGGGGACCTTTTATGTCTTCCCCGACTTTTCATCAATCTATGGAAGATCCTATGGGGAGAGAAGGATAGAGGATTCGACCTCCCTGGCAGCGTATTTCCTTGATGAGGCAAATGTTGCCGTTGTACCGGGCGTTGCCTTCGGAAATGATAATCACGCCAGGCTTTCCTATGCCACATCAATGGAAAATATTGAAAAGGGAATTGCGCGGATTAAAGAAGCAATAGAAAAGTTAAGTTGAACGTAAGTCTTTGGAGGGGATAGTACCGGCGATACTATATCGATTCCCCAAGGTAGGCTTTCTTGACCCGTTCGTCATTTAACAGGTCTTTTCCCGTTCCCTCGAGAACGATCCTTCCCGTTTCCATCACGTACCCGTAATCTGCTATATTAAGGGCTGCCATGGCGTTCTGTTCGATAAGCAGAATAGTGGTTCCCTCATCGTGTATCTGTCCTATTACTCTGAATACTTCGCTTATAAGAAGTGGTGCAAGACCTAATGAGGGCTCATCAAGCATGAGGAGTTTTGGACGGGACATCAGGGCGCGGCCCACGGCAAGCATCTGCTGTTCCCCTCCCGACAGGGTTCCTGCCTGCTGAGACATTCTCTCCTCTAATCGGGGGAATATGGTATAAACCCATTCCATGTCTTTTTTGATGTCCCCCGTATCATTTCTGTTATAGGCCCCCATAAGGAGGTTATCAGATACGCTGAGATTGACAAAGACCTTACGACCCTCTGGTGCCATGGCAATGCCGTCACGGACAATGTCGTAACTTTCCATTCCCAGTATTTCATGCCCCGTGAATTTTATCGATCCGCTGGTGGCGGTGACAAGGGCGCTGATTGTCCGTAAAAGGGTGCTTTTCCCTGCGCCGTTGGCGCCCACGAGCGTGATAATCTTATTTTCCGGCACTTCCAGGGTCACACCCTTCAGTGCATGAATTCCGCCGTAATGTACGTTAAGGTCCTTAATCTTAAGCAACTTATGCCTCTCCCAAATACGCCTTTATGACTCTTTCGTTGTTCTGTATCTCTTCGGGAGTTCCTTCGGCTATTGTCGTCCCGTAATCGATCACCTTCATTCTCTCACATATCTGCATAACGAACTTCATGTCGTGTTCTATCAGAAAGACGGTAAGATCGTGATTGTCTCGTATGCGTAACACGAGATCGACCAGATCCTGCGTTTCCTGGGGATTCATTCCCGCTGCCGGCTCATCAAGGAGGAGTAATTCAGGTCCCGTGGCGAGTGCCCGGGCAATCTCCAGCCTCCTTTGCTGTCCATAGGGAAGAGAATCAGAACGTTCTTTCGCGAGTGAGGCGAGACCCACTTCATCGAGAATATTCATGGCCCCTTCGTGCATCATCTTTTCTTCACGCCTGTAGAGAGGGAAACGGAGTACGGCGCCCAAGAACGATGATTTGACGCGACAGTGATAGGCGATCATGACATTTTCCACCACGGAAAGCTCGGTAAAGAGGCGAATGTTTTGGAAGGTACGAGCAATGCCAAGCTTCGTAATCTCATTGGCCTTCTTTCCGTTGATGATATTTTTAATAAAGGTTATCGTTCCTTCCGTTGGCTCATAATATCCCGCTACCATATTGAATACGGTGGTTTTTCCTGCCCCGTTCGGTCCGATAAGCCCTACGATCTCGCCCCTTTTAAGGGAAATATTGAAATCATTGACGGCCACAAGACCACCGAATTTCATCGTTAAGTTTTTAGCTGCGAAAAAATCCATCAGCCCCTGTTCCTTGATAAGATTTTTAGCCCGTTTACTTTATCTACTACCCAGTTCCAGTTAAACTCGCGTGTCCCCATGATGCCGTGACGGGCAAATATCATCATTAAGACGAGAAGGAGGGAAAAGATCACCATGCGCATACCGGGTATCGCAGGAATATGTATAAAGAATATGTTGATCGGTTCTTCGACGAACCTTAGAAATTCTCCGCCCCATGTAACAAGTATGGCAGCAATTATGGCCCCCGTCGTACTCCCCAGTCCTCCCACGACAATTATGATGAGAAGGTTAAAGGTAAGGAAAAAGGTAAAGAGTGTGGGCGATATCGTGGTAATAAGATGGGCCAAAAGCCCCCCGCCGATTCCTTCGAAAAAGGCGCTCGAGGTAAAGGCAAGCATTTTATGCCGGAAGGCGTTGATACCTACCGCCTCGGCGGCTGCCTCGTCGTATTTGACGGCCTTCATGGCCATTCCGTAACTGCTTCTGACAAGCCGTGAGACATAAAAGATCGTGATGATCGCAAGTCCCCACGTCCACCACACGGTGGTGTAATTTTCCAGTCCTTTGAGCCCCAGCGGTCCATTGGTGATGGTCTGCGTGTTATTTGCAATGACCCTGACGACCTCGCCAAAACCCAGGGTCACAATGGCGAGATAATCGCCCCGAACCCTGAAGACGGCAAATCCCATACAAAAACCGCAGATGGCGGTTACAACACCTGCCGCTAAGAGCGATACAAGGAAAGGCGTTTGAATGACACTGAGGGGCCATATAATCGGTTCAATGATGAAGGAAAGCGCTTTTTCCGCCGGCGTAAGGGTGAGGAGGGCGGAAGTGTAGGCACCGATAGCGACAAAGGCATTGGGTTCAAGGGAAAACTGTCCCGTGACGCCATTGATCAGATTATAGCTTACTGCCAGGGTGATAAAGAGGCCACAATTATTGAGAATCCTGACCTGGTAACTTGAGAGGTATTTCTGGGCGAAATAGAGCAGTACAAATCCGACTCCGATAGCCAGTAGTGAAAGTATTTGATTTCTTCTGTGATGTATGTCCAACCTTGCCCCAACCTCATTATTATTCGGGTAATTTTTCTCCAAACAGTCCCGTCGGACGGAAAAGCAAAATTATAATCAATATTCCGAAAGCGATTGCATCCCTGTATCCAGAAAGATCGGGACGGAATGCCACAAGGAGTATCTCGGCAAGTCCAAGGATAAGACCACCGATCATGGCCCCGCCCACATTACCGATACCGCCGAGAACGGCCGCAACAAAAGCCTTCAGCCCGGGAATAATACCCATCAGAGGATTAATCTGAGGATATTTCATGGCCCACAGGATGCCACCAGCGGCGGCGGCTGCGGAGCCCATGGCAAATGTTATCGCGATAACCCTGTTGACATCAACACCCATCAACCTGGTCGTTTCCATATCGTGGGAGATACAGCGCATGGCCCGTCCAACTTTGGTCCTGTATATTATTAACAGAATTATGCCCAATAGTGTGAGTGTAATGATTGGCACATAGATGGCGAGATTGAGAAAGCGAACTCCGTGAAACGTAATAATATGGTCAAACATTTCGGGCCGAAAAAAGGCCTTCTGCCTTCCGCCGAATACCACGATGCCTGCGTTTTCAAGGAGAAAGGATACTCCGATGGCCGTTATGAGTGCCGAGATTCTTGGGGCCTTTCTCACGGGGCGGTAGGCGCCCCTGTCGATGATAATACCTAATATGGCTGTCAGGGCGATTGCGATAATAAATGAAAACTGCCAGGGAAGGGAAAACATCAGAATGCCGTAATAGGCAAAGAAACATCCCATCATCATGACATCGCCATGGGCGAAGTTTATCAGTCTCAGTATTCCATACACCATTGTGTAGCCGATGGCGATGATGCCATAGAGGCTACCGAGCGATATGCCGTTTATGAGTTGTTGTGAAAATTGCGCAAGATCCAAAAGGTAATCCCTTCTCTATCTGTCCTGATGAGAATATTCTAAAAAAGGGATAGGGGAAAAGCGCAACCCCTATCCCTGTGTGAATCTTATACCGTAAGTTTTTAGTCGTCCTTATGCCTGGTTACTACTGTTTGAAGGTCGACAGATATCTGAATTTACCATCTTTTACGTGAAGCAGGACGGCATCCTTAACCGCGTTGCCATCCTCGCCGATATTTATGTTACCCGAAACCGCCGGGAAATTCTTGGTACTGGCCAGGGCTTCTCTGATCTTTGGTCCCTTGACCGATTTGGCTCTTTCAACGGCGTCGAGGAGTATGAAGTAGGCATCGGCACCGAGGGCGTCGAAGGCCGAGGCATCTTTACCGGTTTCCTTTTCATAGGTTTCAATATACTTCTTGGCAAGCTCCGATGCCGCCGCTTCCTTGGCAAAATGGCCGATGAAGATAACACCTTCCACATATTTGCCGCCGATCTTGATCAGTTCTTCCGCCTGCGCACCGTCTGCGGAGAAGATAGGAACATTGAGTCCCAGCTCAAATGCCTGTCTGCAGGAGAGTGCAACTTCCGTGTAGTAGTTGGGCATGTAAATTACGTCAGGCTTCGCAGCCATAATAGCCGAAAGCTGTGCGGTAAAGTCCTGATCCATCGTCTGGCAGTATGCCGTTGCGACAATCTCTCCGCCCTTCTTGATGAAGCTTTTCGCGAAGAAGTTTGCAAGACCTACGCAGTAGTCCTGAGCGATATCCACGAGGATGGCCGCCTTTTTTGCGCCCATCGTATCGTAGGCATAGGAGGCTGCTGCTTCACCCTGGAAGGGGTCTATAAAGCAGACACGGAATACGTATTTCTTGTTCTGGGTTACCAGAGGGTTCGTTGCGGTAGGAGAAACCATCGGAATCTGTGCCTTATCGGCAATGGGTCCGCCGGCGAGTGTGTTACCACTGATCGCCTCGCCGATGATGGCATGAACTTTATTCTTCTTTATCAGCCTGTCGACGGCATTTGCCGCTTCGATCTTGTCACTCTTCGTGTCAACCAAAAAGAGTTCCACATTTCTTCCGAGCACCGTGGGCATAATTTTGTGGGCAGCCTGAATGCCCGCCCATTCCATCTGACCATAGGCCGCAACGGGACCGGTCATCGGAAGGTAAGCACCAATCTTGAAAGATTCCGCGGCAACTGCTGCCGAAGGAATTGCAAGAGTAAAGATTAAAGACAAAGCCAGTAGCGATATTAAAATTCTTTTCATTCTAACATGCCCCCCTTAAAATAAATTTTTTGTAGCCTGAAGCTGAATTTTCTATCATAAATCATGTTCTTAAGTCAAATAAATTTTATAATATATTTTGCAGAATCTAACTTAGCCCCCTTTTTTTTCTAAAGATAATTTTGAGAGGCACATGTCCAAAGTCAAAATCCTCCCTGATACGGTTTGTAAGGTATCGTTCATAGGAGAAGTGAATTGCCTTCGGCTCCCTCACAAAGAATAAAAAGGTGGGCGGTTTGACCGATACCTGTGTGCCATAATTGATTTTGTTCGGTTTGTTTCGGTACAGTGAGGGCGGCATTCTTTCGAGTATCTCTTCCATCTGAGCGTTCAGTTTCGATGTTGAAACCCTTTTTGTGTATTCGTTATACACCGTATCGATGAGATCGAATATCTTTATGATCCGCTGTCCCGTGAGGGCAGATACGGATATTATGGGTGCAAAATCCAGGTATTTAAGTTTGTCCTTCACGTTTTGGACATAGGTGCCGATGGTGGAGTTATCCTTTTCGATGAGGTCCCACTTGTTTAAGACCAGGATGCATGCCACGCCCCGTTCATAGGCGAGGCCCGCAATCTTGGTGTCCTGTTCCGTGATTCCCTCCTCCGCATCGATAAGGATCAGCGCAATATCGCAGCGGTCAAGTGACTTTATCGCTTCCACGACACTGTATCTTTCGATTTTCAGGTTGACCTTGCCCTTTCGTCGGATACCCGCGGTATCGATCAACAGGTATTGTTTTCCTCCCAATTGAAAGGGCGTATCGATGGGATCCCGTGTGGTTCCCGGTACGGGATTCACGATGGTTCTTTCATAACCGAGTATTTTGTTAATGAGGGAGGATTTGCCCACGTTGGGTTTTCCGATTACGGCGATTCTGATCCCTTCTTCCTTTTTTTCAATTTCGCTCGTCTCCGGGAGCTCAGCGACAACGGCATCCATCAAGTCCCCCACTCCGATGCCACCGTGCTGGGCCGAGATAGAGAAGAGGTGATCGATCCCGAGACGATAAAAATCATAGACGAGATTCTCGTGTTTCATGTTGTCAATCTTGTTAATGGCATAGAAGACGGGGTTTTTAACTCTTCTAAGAATATTGGCCGATTCTATATCCGATGGGCTGAGCCCCTCCTGACCGTCCATGAGAAAGATTATGGCATCCGCCTCTTCGATGGCGAGTGTTGTCTGCTCAAGCATCTGCTGCAGCATCTTCTCCTGGGATATGGGTTCGAATCCGCCCGTGTCTATTATTATAAAGGATTTATCATTCCAGGATGAATCGGCATAGTTTCGATCTCTCGTTGCGCCGGGCTGATCTATGACGATAGCCTTCCTGTTGTCGGAGAGGCGATTGAAGAGGGTAGACTTCCCCACGTTCGGTCTTCCAACTATTGCCACGATCGGTTTCATCGAATTGGTTTCTTTTGTCTTCTGAATCATTTCCTTCCCTTGAGACCCCTGTTCCTTATTACTATCTGGCAACTCTCTGACGCCTCCTTTTATATCTTGGTGTATCCGAACTCTTCAAGCATCTGAGAGTCCCTGGTCCAGTCTCTCGATACCTTCACGAATAATTCAAGGAATATTCGTGTGCCGAAGAACCGTTCCATGTCGAGACGTGCCCTCGTACCGATCTGTTTGAGCATGGCCCCTTTTCTACCGATGATAATTCCCTTTTGTGATTTCTTTTCTACACTTATCGTAGCCTGCATCTTTATGATGCCACGGCGCTCATCTTCTTTAAAGGAATCTATGATGACAGCCGTCGAGTAGGGGATCTCCTGGTGTGTCAGGACCATAATCTTTTCCCTTATTGTCTCTGCGGCGAGAAATCTTTCGGATGAGTCGGTTATCATATCATCGGGAAAATATTTGGGCCCTTCGGAGAGCAGGCCCCATAGAGTATCCATCAGGGTATCGATATTGAACCCCTTGAGTGCCGACAGGGGGACGATTTCCGAAAAGGGATAGATATGCCTGAGTCTCTCTATCAGGGGCAGCAACTGTTCCTTTTCGATGAGATCAATCTTGTTGATGACGAGTATGACGGGGATATCGATACCTTCGATGGTCCGAAAAATAAAATCATCATCGGCAGTGAACGCCCTGTGAGCCTCTGTAATAAGGAGGAGCATCTCCACGTCGGCAAAGGTGTTGACCGCTTCTTTTACCATGGAGCGATTCAGGGGAGTTTTGGCCTTGTGTATTCCCGGTGTGTCGAGAAATATGAATTGTCCAGCCTCCGTATTTTTGATGCCCGTTATCCTGTTTCTCGTCGTCTGGGGTTTGTGGGTTGTTATGGCGAGCTTTTCCCCGATAATATTATTCAGGAGTGTCGACTTTCCCACATTCGGTTTACCGATAATACCGATAAACCCGGACTTGAATATTTTTCCTTCCATTTATATCTGTCCCTGACTGGATTTCATTTCAGAAAAAGAGGTGTGGTATCTCTTGCCTTCCGCTGTAAGTACCAGCAGCCCCCTTTCCTGATCAGGATATTCCCTGATCAGGATCTCAGATGTACCGAAACGCTCTTTGAGTGCTTTCATGTTCCCGTTTCTCATCCCCCGGAAGTTTGAAACATCCTTCGGGGCGAGAGAAAAGGCCACCTCTTTCGGGTCCTTGCCCGTCTGCCCCAAAAGATGGAAGGCCATCTTGAGAAATATGTTTCCCTCAACAAGTGATCTGAAAGCAGGATGGTATGGCCCTGCGATGATATTTTCACTCGCCTCCATCTCGTGTGTATGCTGAAGACCGAGCCTGATTAGGTTGATACCCTCCTCTTTGAATCGAAGAAGTGAATATTCGCACAATTCAATGGCTTCGTCCATAGTGAGAGGCCGGTATTCTCCCTTCAAATACGCCGTCGCGAGGGCTGTGTCTTTGAAGACGATGGTAGGGTGCACGCGAACCGTATGGGGGCGAAGTTTTATGATTTCTTCAACGGAATGATAAAACCCCTCTTTCGTGTCACCGGGGAGCCCTGCCATAAGGTGGACCCCCGTTTCAAAATCATTTTCTTTCAGAAGCACCAGGGCACGCCTTACATCGGATGCTGTGTGCCCCCTCTTTGACCGATTGAGGACCTCGTCATCCATCGACTGGGCGCCTATCTCGACGGTTTTGACAGAGTATCTCTTGAGAAGGTCGATACGTTCCCTGTCGATATAGTCGGGCCGTGTTGATATACGAATTGAGTTGACCGAACCTTCTTTGACGTACCCTTCAGCCATCTCGAGAAGCTCTTCCTGATAGTCTCTCTCGATTCCCGTAAAATTACCGCCATAGAAGGCGATCTGGATAGCATCTCTTCCATTACCGGCACTTTCGAGATGGGAGCTTACCGTTTCGTGAAAAAGATCTTCGGAGATTCTCTCGGGATGGTTCCCGGCAGTTATCCTTTCGTTGCAGTATATACAGCGGTTCGGGCAGCCCTTATAGACAACGAATATCGGTATAATAACGTTTTTCATTCAGTCTTCTCTGGATTGTAAAATCAGAGTCCTTCATTAGCACTTTTTGTGCTGAGAAGCGAGGATTCACCGCTTTATGAAGCGAGGAGATTCAATCGCAGTGTTAAATGCTTTTTATTAGTTAATTTTTCCTTACTCTGCTCTCCCGGCCAGTTTTTCAAGCGCCTTTCGTGCTGCGGCCTGTTCTGCCGCCTTCTTGTTTCTGCCGGTACCTCTGGCCTCTATTTTTCCTTCGATTGATATCCTTACATCGAATACAGTGTCGTGGTCGGGGCCATGTTTTCCCACATGTTCATAGTGCGGTATGGTGTTATACTCTTTCTGACAGAACTCCTGCAGCATCGATTTATAATCCCGATGATCCGCATCCCCGATTCCTCGGGTAAGCAATGGTTCGAATATGTTTTTAATGAGAGGAAAGACCTTTTCATATCCCCCGTCAAGAAAAATTGCGCCTATCACCGCCTCAAAGGCATCTGCCAAAAGTGAGGTCTTTGTCCTACCTCCGGATGCCCCTTCGCCCTTTCCCAGAAGGAGATAGTCGCCAAGTGAAAATAGGGCGGCCACTTTAGCCAGAGAATGTTCATTGACGAGGGAGGCCCTCAATTTCGAGAGATCGCCCTCTTTCAATGTGGGAAATTCAGCAATCAGGATGTCGCTTATGCCAAGCGCGATGACTGAATCGCCGAGAAATTCAAGCCGTTCATTATCGAAGAGGTCAGGATCACGAATCTCGTTACTATATGAACGGTGAGTGAGTGCCGTATCAAGAAGATGAAGATCCTCGAATCTATAATCAATCAATGATTCAAAATTATTAAGCCTTTTAAGCCTTTCTTTTTTCATGACTTATAATCTTTCCCTTAAGCTTTTTCTCAAAGATTTCAGTTCCTTCTATCTCGACGATGCAATTTGTCATGGATGGATTCGCATCTTCGATAAGTATCGGTATGTAGTTGTCGGAGAAACCCTTCATGAGATCCGATCCCCTGTCTCTTTTTCCTTCCACAAGAACTTTGAGCCTTTTACCTATAAAACGACTGCCGAATGAAATTCTCTTTTCACTGTCTATTTTCCTCAGAATTTGCGCCCTTTCTTTCTTTATATTCTCCGGGATATGACCGGAGAGTGAAAAAGCGGCGGTTCCTGGACGTTTGGAATAGGGGAAAACGTGGAGGTATTGAATGGGCAATTGTTCTATGAAGGTTTTGGTGTTTTCGAATTCTTTTTCACCTTCACCGGGGAACCCGGCGATTATATCGATCCCTATACCTATGTCAGGTATTGCCTTTACTATCGTTTCAATTCGTTCCTCGAACTGACGCGAATCATAAGTTCTGTTCATTGCCTTCAGGATTTTGTCATCACCACTCTGAAGAGGGATATGGAGATGTCTGCATACTACGTCAGATTCTCTTATGAGTTCGATTATCCCGTAGGTAATTTCCATTGGTTCTGTCGAGCTGATACGGAGCCTTTCTATGTTCGTTTCTTTTTCTATCCTTTTAAGGATGTCTGAAAGTGAGGTCCGTGGCGAGAGTTCCTGACCGTACATTCCCAGATGTATTCCTGTCAGAACGATTTCCCTGTAGCCTGCCCGGTTAAGAGAGCGAATTTCCTCAATTACGCGGTCCTCGGGGAGGCTTCTGGCACGACCGCGCGCATAGGGGATGATGCAATAGCTGCAAAAGGCGTTGCATCCGTCCTGAATTTTCAGATATGCTCGGGTTTGACCATGAAAGTCTCCCACGGAAAGGAAGGTGAGGGATCGTTCATCGTCGACGTTTCCAACGTTGATTATTGTTCCTTCCCCCGCCACATTCAATAACAGGTCTGGAATCGCTGCCTTTTGCCCCGTTCCCACCACCATTTTTACACCCGGTAACGAGGCCAGTATTTCTGGAGAAATCTGAGCATAACAGCCGGTGACAAAAATGGATGCCTCAGGATTAATCCTGTTTGCCCTCCGTATGAGCTGTCTCGACTGATAGTCAGTTTTCCCCGTAACGGTGCAGGTGTTGACGATGTAGATATCGGCCTCGGATCGAAAGGGGACAATGGAAAAGCCCCTCGATCTGATTTTCTCCTCAATACCCGCTGATTCGTAGTGGTTTACCTTGCAGCCAAGTGTGGCTATCGCGACCCTAACCACGGCGAACCCCCTTCGCTATCCAGCCGCCGCCGATAACCGCATCCTCCTGATAGAATACGGCCGCCTGGCCAGGTGCAACGGCCTTCTGAGGCGTGTCAAAAAGGACAGAGACGCTGTTTCTTTCTTCGGGCATCTGCGTGATAATTGAGTCTACTCCTTTGTGGCGATACCTGATCTGTGTCCTCGCCGAAAGCGATTTTTCATGTGAAGGGGAAGAAGAACTCCATGAAACACGCTCCGCAACGAGACCCGTAAAAAACTGGTCCTCATCGCGCCCCACGACGACCTGATTCTTTTTGTTGTCAATCTCTGTTACATAGTAGGGCCTCTCCGATGCGATACTGAGTCCCTTTCTCTGGCCGATTGTAACCGTGTGTATTCCACGGTGTCGGCCCACGATGATCCCATTTTTATCGACGATATTTCCGGGCTCGAAAGGGGAGGGGACGAGAAAGTCTTCGATGAATCGTCGGTAATTGTTGTCCGGAATAAAACAGATTTCCTGGCTTTCCCTTTCGGAAAAAGATCCGAGGTCCAGACCCCGGGCCATCTCGCGTATCTCGCCTTTTTTCATTTCACCATTGGGAAATATGGTTTTTCCGAGTACTTCCTGTCCGAGTTCGAAGAGAAAGTAGGACTGGTCTTTGTTGGTGTCGACTCCCCGCAGGAGTCGGAAACCTTTTTCTCCGCCCCGTTCCTCTATGCGGGCATAGTGCCCCGTTGCCAGGTAATCGATTTCCCGTTTCTCGATCTCTTTGAGGAGATATCGAAATTTGATCTTTTTGTTGCAGACGATGCAGGGGTTTGGTGTACTGCCTGCAGCATATTCAGAGGTAAAATATTCAACGATATCGTTTCTGAATTGACTCGTGAGGTCAATTTTGTGGAGGGGTATGTCAAGCTCTTCGGCAACACGCTCCGCTTCAACTTCGGCCCTCGTCGCAAAGCCGTTTCTGATATAAAGTCCCTCGGTACGAAAACCCTGTTTAATAAGGATTGCGGCAGCAACGGCACTGTCGATACCCCCGCTTATCCCTATGAGAACGCTTTTTCTTGCCATTAATCCTGATCCTGTAACGATTATTACTATGCAGGTCGCTGCTTCTAAACATTTATTGTCATAATGTCAATAATAAAGGAATATACACATTTTAACAAGAATTCAGGGGAATCAAAAAGATATGAAAGTTGTTATCCATGGAAGATAAGGAATTCGTATACGTTAGCACGAGAAATTATACGAATGAATTAAAAAATAGTTGCCTTTTGGTACATATGTCATTATTGTAGCATCGGTATTTCCGTGAGGTGTATTCCGAAGATAAGGAGGGGAGAGATATGATAGTTGTGTCTGCCGTTTTGGAGGCTCAGGCGGGGAAGGAAGATAATATGGAGCGTGCCCTGATGGATTTTATGCCCACGGTCAAGTCTGAAGAGGGAACCATCGCCTATATTCTCCATCGTTCGAAAGGAGATCCCGCTAAATTCATGGTCTATGAAAAATACGTCGATGAGGCTGCCCTTGCATATCACGGTTCAACGAAATATTTTAAGGAACTCTTCGATACGGTGGGACCGATGATCGCCGGGACGCCGAGTATCGATATCTACGACGAGCTGGCGGCAAAGGAGTAGAAGAATAGTAATCTTTACGCTCTGCAAATCAAGTCTGTACCTAACCCTCAGATAGATGAAGGGCTCAAAATGGAAGGCATTTCGAACAGGAGATTTTATATGTTGAGAAAAGCGATCCTTTTTATTTCTCTTATAGTACTTTGTGGATGCTCATCTTCTGACAATCAATGCGATTTAAAAGATATTAATCCCGGACTTTATGAGTTTAGCTTCAGTTTAACCTATGAGGATCAGCACTACGTCGTGAAGCAGGTTGTGAGGTATAGTGTTGATGGTTCATATATGGCAAGGACGTACAACAATGATATTGCCGTTGATGAGCGGAAGGGCAGCTATAAAGTAGAGAAAGAAAGGCTTTTCTTTTCCGATAAGTATAAAAGGATACTATGCCAGGAAGGGACATGGACGCCATGGAAAATGGCGGAACCGTCAAGCATAGCAATTCGAAACCTCTGTCAGGATGGATATGAATATTATATGGAACCGATCAATGAAGAGCAAAAGGCTCAATTTCGGGCCCTCGGCATAAAAGAAGAATGGAAAACATACAAACGGATCAGCGGATAATAGATACATAAAGCACTTCGAAAATAGCAGTCTTAAAAAAAAGCGTTTCCTCTATAATTCTCAAATTATGCATATGCATATCAGAATCCTTGGGACAGAATCTCTCGGCGTCAGGGGCCTTTGCTGTTTTGTAGAAACGGAAAGCCGGAAGATATTGATCGATCCCGGTGCAGCGCTTGGCTACAAAAGGTACGCCCTTCTTCCCCACCCCCTTCAGATCGCGCTTGATGAAGAAATACAAAAGCAGATTGTTGCGGCATGGTCGCAGGCCACCGATATCATAATAAGCCATTTCCATGGCGATCATGTTCCCCTCGTTGATGCAAATCCCTATCAGCTGAATATGGAAAGGGTACGTGGATTAAATCCCGATCTCAGGGTGTGGGCAAAGGGATCGTTTCTCTCGCCAACTGAAGAAAAAAGGGCATACGCTTTTTCACATGTATTGAATAAAAAACTCAATACAGCAGAGGGGAAAGAAGGGCCATTTACCTTTTCCTCGCCCGTTCCCCATGGAAGAGCCCAGGATAATCCCGAGAAGGTTGTCATGACGAAAATAGAGGAAGATTTCATTTTTGTGCATGCCTCCGACATACAGCTCCTGAATAATGAGGCGATTTCTGTTATACTTTCCTGGAGGCCGGATGTGGTTTTCTTAAGCGGCCCCCCGATCTACTTGTCGAGAGTTTCAAATGATCAACTGGAGATGGCACGAAGGAATGCCCTTCTCCTTTCAAGGAAGATAGATACCCTGATTATTGATCATCACCTCTTAAGGGATCGGAAAGGTGTCCTGTGGTTAGAAGAGCTCTCATCGGAATCACTGAACCCTATTGTATGTGGTGCAGATTTTATGAAACGACCGAGGTTGTTCCTTGAAGCTGACCGTCAGCTCCTCTATCAGAAAATGCCGGTGAGGGAAGGCTGGCATGAGGCATATGCGGAGGGGAGGGCAGGGACGGAACCCTATAGAAAGCTGGTAAAAAGGTTTCATGAGTACTCGCACTTGGACGATTATTTGTCCTGAAGGAAAGATAAGAGAAAATGAAAAAAAGGGAAACTCATTTTAACTCTGCGGGAAATACTATCAGGGGAATCCTTTTTGTGCCCGATGACTCAGAAGAGAAAGTTCCTGCTGTCATGGTTTCTCATGGTGCATTCGAATTTAAAGAACGCTACGTTGAGCTATGCGAAAATCTTGCGATGAATAAGATTGCAGCATTAGTTGTGGATATGAATGGTCATGGCGAAAGTGAAGGCGATCGCTATCATATTGACATGAGAAGATGGATATCCGATATCAGTACGGGAATCGATTTTCTGACGATGCAACCCGAGGTCAACCCCGACGCTATTGCTGCCTTCGGGCTTTCTACGGGCGGTACGGCCGTTATTGAAACAGCGTTGGTTGATGCTCGGATAAAGGCCCTGATCCTTTTTGCACCGACGGTGCGAAACATTATGAAGGCAGGCGAGATTGTGTTATATTCCCTCTTGACCCCGCTTGGTTTTATGAAAAAAGTGGTGACGGGAGAGCCCTTAAAGATTTACATGCCCCAGGCTATCGGTAAAAAAAGTCTTGCCTGGGATGAAAAAATCAATAGGACAATCATACAAGATGAGCGCTTTCAAAAGAGCTATGTTCCTATACCCGGCTCCTGGCAGTCTTCGATGGTAGATACGATTAAACGAGCAGAGAGGATTACCATACCCACACTCATAATGCAGGGTGAAAATGACGAGATTGATTCCCCTGACTCTTCAAAAATGTTGTATGACAGGCTTCTATGCGAAAAGAATCTCATCATCATTCCCGAGACGGGGCATCTGGGTCATTTAGATGAAAAGAGAGGAAAAATGTTTAAATACACCTCTCGATGGGTTAATGAACATCTGAAAAAGAGTTAGAAGCGGTACAACAAAAAAATAGAATAGGGCATTTTGAGAACAATGACCGGGAGCGCACCCGCAAGCCCCGCCTTGTAGGCGGGGTAAGGGGCGCAATATAAAACAAACATATTCCTTACCGGGAAGCCCCGCCCTGTGGGCGGGGAGCTTCACCAATGTATTGAGATTGAAGGGTGTATAAAGGGGGTTCCGTGTTTAATAATTTCATAGAATATGTTTCAAGCCAGCCAATAGCACTTATTGTTTTTTCAGTGGTAGCTCTTATAATCGTCTACTTTATAATAAAAAAGCTGTTAAAACTGGCGCTGCTGTTTGGACTTATCCTGATCGCGCTATTTGGATACTATTATTATAAAGCACCGGGGGAATTTCCCGGCAATGTGAAGAGCACGATACACGAGGTGAGAGAGCAGACGGGTGTCATGGTGAAGAAGAGCAAGACGGTCTATCAGAAGGGGAAGGAAATGGCCGAAGAGGTATTAGATATGGCAGAAGAAAGGACGGAAGAGGTCCCGTCAGAGTAGGTCTATTTCCATTGCCCGCGCAGGACAGGCCGTAACGCAGAATTCACATCCATTGCACTTTTCAGGGTCGAAAAGAATCTTCATTGTCGCGTAGTCGAAATATAAGGCGTTGGTAGAACAAAAGGCGAGGCATGCACCGCAGTGTACGCATCTTTCAGCGTTTTGAGTAACGCTCTTTGAGAGGGGTTCAACCTTCAGTCCCGATTCCTTCAGATAATTAATTCCCCTGTCGAAATTTTTCTTTGTTCCCGTCAGTTCAAGAACAAGCAGTCCTTCTCTTCTCTGTGATACTCGTGCCCTCAGTATATTGAATGTAAGATCATAAACCTGGACAAGACGACAGACGATCGGCTGATCGACGACCTCGGGAGTGTATCGAATTACAATTTTCTTAGAGTAGGTTTTATCCATGGAAATTCTATAACCCTTTAAAATCATCGTATACTAATGTAACATCTATATCATGTCAAGGAGTTAGTTCTACAGGGTATCAACAGGTGTATTCGTTAAATAGACGTTGACTCAATTAAATGAAATGAGTACCATTCATTTAATGAAATGTATTCACCTCGACACGTTATTCTCTGCCAATGTTTAACTATCAACAGAAAAGGGAGGTTTCCCCATGTACAGCGATCTTGAAGGGAAGACAGCGCTGATTACCGGGTCAGGAAAGAGGACCGGTATCGGTTATGCTATGGCGGAAAAGCTTGCCTCCTGCGGTACCAATGTCGTCATTGCAGATCTCGGAAAAAAAGAGAGCAATGGTGGAGGAGTGAGAACGGGCACATGGAAAGAGATGGAGAATATTGCGCGGGATCTGAAGAAACGATTTGGAATTGCAACACTTTCCGTTAATCTTGATGTCACCGATAAGGGATCGGTAGAAGCAATGATCGATAAGGTGAGAGATACCTTAGGCGCTGTTCATATTCTCTGCAATAATGCCGGGGCATCCTTCGGGGTTCCGAATGCTGTTAATTCATACGATGAAGCTGCCTGGATGAAAACGATAGATGTCAACCTTCACGGTGTATTCAGGGTTTCACGGGCGGTCATTCCCATGATGTTTGGAACGGGAGGAAGCATTATAAATACGGCCTCGAGGGCGGGCAAGAAGCCCCCACTTTTCAATGGTGCCTATGCGGTGGCAAAGGCGGGTGTGATTATGCTTTCAAAGGTGATGGCAGCCGAACTTGCGGGGGCGGGAATTCGCGTCAATGCAATTTGTCCCGGTCAGATAATGACGGATCTCGAAAAATGGCGCTTCGGACTCGAAGCAGAGGTATACGGAACAAGCGTTGAAGAGAGGGAAAAAGAGATGTGCGCTACCATACCATTGGGCCGCATTGGCGAACCGGCGGAGGTGGCAAATCTGGTGGCATGGCTCGCATCAAGCGAATCTTCATATGTTACGGGACAGGCCATCAATGTTACGGGTGGTCAATTGATGGAATTGTAGGAGTGGAGGAGTAACGATGAATGCAATAACTGGTGGTCAGCTGGCGGCAGAGTCCTTAATAGAAAAAGGAGTCGAATATGTTTTCACCATAAGCGGTGGCCATATCACGCCGATCTATCAATATCTTGAGGGAACTTCCGTGACCTTATTCGATACCCGCCATGAGCAGGCGGCCGTGTTTATGGCGGAGGCGTGGGGTAGAATGACAAGAAAACCGGGGATTGCCATGGTGACCGCAGGTCCCGGTTTTACGAACGCACTTTCCGGCATCGCAAATGCCCGCCTTGCAAATTCCCCCCTTGTGCTTATTGCCGGGTGCATTGGGCTCGAAACCAGAGAGAAACTCGATCTTCAGGATATGAGTCAGATGCCCGTCATAAGCCCCATGGTAAAGAAGGCCTTCGTCTGCTACAACCCTGAGCGGATTCCGGAATTTGTGGACCTTGCCTATCGCACTGCGATAAGCGGAAGGCCCGGTCCTGTCTATCTTGAATTGCCCGTAGACGTATTGAACGGAATTGCGAATGAGGACAAAATCAAGAAGATTCATACCGACGTTAATTCACGCCCCGTAGATCTCGATAAGGCAGGGAAAATCATCGAGATGATTCAGGAGGCGAAATCCCCAATCGTAATTGCGGGGAGCGGTGCGTGGTACGCAGATGCTTCATCCGAGCTAGTTCGATTTATCGAAAACACCGGCATTCCAGCTTTTACGTCTTCGCTGGGGCGGGGAACGATTTCCGATACCCACCCCCTGTGCTTCGAATCGTCACTGGCAATAAGGCCGGGAGCGGCACTTGCGGCAAACATGACGGCCGATCTCATCATCTTCCTCGGGGCAAGGATGGGCCTTTTCTATATATTCGGTGACATTTTCAGTAAGGATGCCACGATAATCCAGGTTGATATAGAACAGGAAGAAATCGGAAGGAATCGTTCGGTTGATCTGGCGGTGATGAGTGATATCAAACCCCTTCTAAAGGAATGTAACAGAATAATAGAGGAAAAGAACATCGGTGAGCGACTGAAGGCGAAATTCGAAACCTGGGTCTCGACACTTAAGGAGGCGGAAAAGGATGGGAAGTCCGAGGCCGAGGGCAATTGGACCAGTGATAATATTCCCATCCATCCGATGCGCCTTGCAAGTGAAGTGAATAAATTCATGGCGAGGGACGATGACATCGTCGTGGCCGATGGCGGAGATACACAGATCTGGATGGGAATGACCAGAACAATATGCCAGCCGGGACACTATATGGACTCGGGTCTTTTCGGTTGTCTCGCCGTCGGCATTCCCTATGCCAATACAGCGAAGCTGCTCTATCCAGACAAGAGGGTCTGCCTTATTATCGGTGACGGGTCCGTAGGTTTCAATTTTATGGAGTTTGAGATTGCCATACGGAGAAAATTACCCATTGTCGTGGTGATAAGCAACGATCTCGGATGGGGGATGATACGGCACAGTCAGGAATTGAGGCTCGGCCATGCCATAAAGGAAGGCACCCATATCGGCAAGGTGGATTATCATAAAATGGTGGAAGCGCTGGGAGGCAAGGGGATGTATGTTGAAAAACCGGAGGATATTCGTCCGGCCCTGGAGGAGGCATTTGCCTCGGGGAAGACAACCTGCATCAATGTAATGACTGATCCCACAACGGTGAGTCCCGGAAGTGTGGCACTCGCGAACCTCGGAGCATACAAGGCGTAGCGAAGGGGTAGTACTCTTTCCACAAGGGGAAAACAGGAGGTGGGAGCAAAAGGCTTTACGGGGGGGGATGATGTTATGGAAAATAAAGTCAATGCCGACGGGTACCTGATATCCAAGAGATATTCGTACTATGTGTTTTTTCTGCTTTTTCTTCTCTATATGTTTAATTATATAGATCGAATGGTTGTTGTTTCGATATTTCCCTTTCTTCATAATGAATGGGGAATATCGGATACGAAGTGCGGCCTCCTTGTGTCTGCTGCCTACTGGGCCATTCTCATCTTTTCCCTCCCATTTTCCGTTCTTATCGACCGGTGGAGCAGGAGGAAGGCAATCGGAATCATGGCGATCCTCTGGAGTGTCGCGACAGCACTGTGCGGTGCCACGAGAAGCTTTGCTCAGCTCTTTACTGCCAGGGCGGTGATAGGGATCGGCGAGGCCGGTTTTGCCCCCGGCGGAACGGCAATGATATCGGCAATTTTTCCAGAGGAGAAAAGGGCGCAGATAATGGGGTTCTGGAATGCCTCCATTCCCCTCGGCAGTGCCCTCGGAATTGCCCTCGGCGCCATAATAGCCGAGCATTTCGGATGGCGATATGCCTTCTGGGCCGTCGCAATACCCGGCCTTATTGCCGGTTTGGTATTCTTCCGTATAAGGGATTATAAGACCGTTGATCTTTCAAAGGCCGTAAAGGGAGACGAGAGCGAAGATCGTAAGAAGATGAAGATGGGTGATATCGTAAGAGAATTTACGGGTACACCATCCCTCATCTTTACCTATATTGCATTTGCGGGAAACCTTTTTGTGACGACATCGCTTATGAGCTGGCTCCCCACCTACTTCCATCGTTCCGGGGATATCTCCATGAGCAGGGCGGGAATGATGACCGGAGCGGTGATGGCACTGGCAATCGTGGGTGCGCCCCTGGGAGGATATCTTGCCGATAGATGGCAGAGGAAAAGGGGGAATGCCCGCCTGCTCTTCAGCTCCATTTCTTCAACACTTACGGCAGTGATATTCTTTATTGCCTTTGCTTTTTTCAGCGGCAAACTACAGTATATGCTCTTTTTATGTGGCGGGATAAGTGCCGTCGCATTCGTCCCTGCCGCGGCTGCCGTTACGCAGGATGTAGTCCATCCGGGATTACGTGCCATATCATACAGCCTCTGCGTCGTTGTCCAGCATATACTGGGAAGCGCGACAGGGCCCGTCTTTGTGGGTGCCATTTCGGACAGATATGATATCGGTACAGCCCTTACGATTGTGCCGCTCTTTTCTCTGATCGCAGGCCTGTTCTTCTTTGCCGGCTCTTTATTCTATATGCGTGATCTGAAAAAGGTGGAAAGAGTTGAAATCACCATTGAGGACTAGCCGGTGAAACCGGAAAGATTTGAACGAAACCATTGTCGATAGAAAATAATTGCCCAGGAAAGAGACTGCTCGCGTTATGGAAATACAGAAGAGGCCAGATATAAACAGGGAAGAAGGGGATGTGGTGAAAGGGGATTCCCGTTCTTTCCTCTACAAATTCGGATTCTTTGCCTTTGCTTTCGTCATTCTCGGAGTTATCGCCATCCTTCCGAGCCCTGATCCGCTCGTTAAGGGGGGAGAGATGATACCACTTGCCTGGAATGCAAAGGCCACCCTTGCACTCCTTGCAGCGGCGATCGTTTTATGGATTACGGAGGTGATACCCTTCAGCATTACCGCGCTTATAGTTATGCTTCTCATTCCGGTTTTTGGTATTGATACTTTCAAACATGTGATCAAGCTGGGATTCGGCAATCAGATTATAGCCTTTTTCATCGGAGTTCTGATACTGTCCTCGGCATTTACACGTTCCGGAATGGGAAACCGTCTGAGTGGTCTGATACTGTCAGTGATGGGGACGAAAACCAGAATGGTTATCCTGGGATTCATTATTGTCGGCGCCCTTTTGTCCATGTGGATTACCGATATGGCAGTGGCGGCGATACTTATGCCCCTTGGTGTCGCTATCCTGAAACAATCGGGGATAAAGCCCCTGGAGAGCAACTTCGGTAAGGGCCTGATGATTTCCTGTGCCTGGGGTCCCCTCTTTGGCGGTATCGCAACCCCTTCCGGTTGCGGTCCCAATCCACTCACGATCGGGTTTCTCAAGGGACTGGCACATATTGACATAGACTTTCTCACATGGATGAGCATGGGTCTTCCCGCCTCGCTTTTAATGATACCGGCAGGATGGCTTGTGATAACGACCATTTTTCCACCCGAGATTGAGAGGCTACCCTTTAAAAGAGAAGAGGTCAGGAAAAACCTCGTTGATATGGGGCCCCTCGGGACAAGGGAAAAATGGACACTCTCCATATTCCTGATGACGATTTGTGCGTGGATCACCAGTCCTCTCATCAAGAATATTACAGGCGGAATGATTGATATGCCCATGCAGGCAATTGCACTTTTGGGGGCGCTTCTTCTCTTTCTTCCGGGGATTGAGGTGTTGTCCTGGAAAGAGGCCCAGGAGGATGTGGACTGGGGAGGCATAATTCTTATCTGCGCGGGGATATCTCTCGGCATGGTAGTCTACAATACGGGTGCGGCACGATGGTTGTCCTGGCTCCTTTTGGGTCCGGTCGTTCAGCTGCCGAGTATTATCAGGGTCTTTGTAATTGTTCTCGGTGTAAGTTTTCTTCATCTGGCCTTTTCGAGCAATACGGTGACGGGGACCATTATTATCCCCCTTTTGATTGCCCTGGCGACAGATCTCAACATAAACCCCTGGCTCATTTGTGCCCCCGCGGCATTTACCTCGTCCCTTGCCTTTATTCTTGTCACGGAAACCCCCACAAATATCATACCCTACTCGGCGGGATATTTTGCGATCAAGGATATGGCCAAGGCAGGAATTATTATGACCCTTGTGGCGGCACTGTGTGTGGGTGTATCGATACTTATCTTTGGCAATCTCTTCGGCAATTATTGAAGATCTCCGCAACAAGTTGCTGGGAATCTCCGACTGTCAAGGAAAATGTTTGTTTTTTTATTCGCTAGCTAACCTCGCCGCAAGCAGCGGGGAAAGCGCTCGCTGTTCAATTCAATGTAGAGAGGTGGGTATAGTATGAAGGCTGCTATATATGACAGTGAAAAGAAGCTTGTAGTTCAAGATGTTCCCATGCCCGAGTTGAGCGAAAATGAGGTCCTGGTGAAGGTGGCAAATACCGGTTTCTGCGGATCGGATCATTCACTGATTGAGAGCGGTGGTCTTGCAAACGGCACCATAATTGGGCACGAGGTAAGTGGTACAGTGGCAGATATGGGTCGAAAAGTGGATGGCCCGTCGGTGGGTAAAAGAGTGATGATACGTCCCACCTATTGCGGAGCTTGCAGGGAATGCAGACTGGGCAAACCATATCTCTGCCAGGTAGATAGAAGAACGATAGGGCTCGGTGATTTTCAAGGTGGGTTTGCCGAATATCTTAAAGTGGACCCGCGAATGCTGATTCCGATTCCCGAAGGGGTTGATTCACAAAACGCAGCACTGGCAGAGGCCTTTGCGGCGTCGCTGCATGGAATAGAATGCTCCGGTAAAAAGGAGGGATCAGCCCTCGTAATCGGTGGAGGATCAATAGGGCTCGCATTGGTGCGGCTTTTGAAGATCATCGGCTTTGGCCCAATTGCCCTTTCGGAACCGGTGGAAAAAAAGAGAGCGATTGCAAGCCACTATGGTGCAGATCTGATTATCGATCCCTTTCAGGAAAATCTGATAATGCGCACTATGGATGAGATGGGAGGAAAGGGTTTCGATTCCGTCTTTGAATGCTCCGGTGCGGGTGAATCCGTTCAGGCTGCCATAAATACTGCGGCAGTTGGCGGTACCGTCTGTGTCGTCAGTATAATCATGAAAAATATCGAGATCATTCCGCTGACGCTAAACTTTAAGGAGATCTGGCTCACAGGGTCCTATTCAAATACACATGAGGAAAACATACAGTGTCTCCAGTGGATGAAAGAGGGGAAAATCGACGGGCGGACGCTGATTTCCGATTATATCGGCCTCGACGACCTGCCGCGAGTCTATGAAGAGCGCATTGATACGGGCGAGGCAGTCAAGGTAATAATCGGAATCGGTGAAGAGTTTTAGTGAAACTACCCGCCCACAGGGCGGGGCTTCCCGGCAAGGAAATCGAAGATTCATGAGCCGAAGGCGAATAATATATTCCTTTTTAATTGCGCCCCTTGACCCCGCCTACAAGGCGGGGCTTGCGGGTGCGCCCCCGGTCGATGGCAGTAATTACGAAAACAAAAAAAGGAATAACACTTCGATGGTTGATTCGAGAAACGTGGTCATGATAAAGACCTTCGTCAAGGCAGAGAGGACAGCGTGGGATTAAAAGAACGAAGAAGCCGGGAAAAAGAGCTCAGAAGAAAACAGATACTCGATGCGGCGCGGGCCTTGCTACTCAAAAAGGGAATCTCCTCGACATCGATGAATAAGATTGCTCGAGATGCAGAGCTCAGCGTCGGCACACTCTATATTTATTTTAAGAACAAGGAAGACCTCTATGCAGAGCTTCAGGAAGAGGGGTTGAATCTTCTTTACGATAAAGTAAAGGAGGCAAAAGAAAGGCGGAAGGGCCCGCAGGATAAATTAAGGAACATTGCAATTGCCTACCTTGATTTCAGCGAGGAGAACAGGAACTATTTCGATATAATAAATTATTTTCTTTCATCGCCCGAAATAATATTTCCTCCGCACCTGAAATCGAGAATAGACCTTCAGGGCAACAGGGTCCTCTCCCTCATCGAGGAGGTTCTGGGGGATATGGATTCGGCACGGGGGATCAGTGAAGGGGACGTAAAAAGATATGCCATCATATTATGGTCGAGTCTTCACGGGATGCTGCAGCTGAGAAAACTGAAAAATACCATACTTAAAGATCAGAGTTTCAGGGAGTTGTATCTCACAAGTGCAATGTTGACCATCAGTTCCATAACAGCGAAAACGGGAAATGATGTCCTCTGACAAGGAAGGATATATCTAATCATTTATCTCCAGAAGATTGTACCAGTCAAAGGTTGGAAAGGTAGTGCTCAGGGGATGATCATCATTCACGGTGTTGTAGCTAATATTCGGAAAGATTGACGTTGCTATTTTTTTAACGGGTTCTAAGGGAACAACGTCATCCTGACTCCCATGATATGTGATAACCGGGATGTCTATTTTCTTTGAGAGGTACGGTTCGAATTCATCGAGGTCCAGTGCCGGCGCCAGGAGAATAATCTTTTTCACTTTCCCTTCATTCTCGCAGGCATAGATGGCAGCCATTAATCCTCCGTAACTCGAGCCGACCAGTATCAACTCCTTCTTGTCGGCGAGAATCTCGTTGAGCTTTATCATTCTCTCCTCAAGCGTTCCCACGTAATCTTCGACGATCATTCCGTCGTACCGCTTACTGAAGTAGGTCCCCTTGGTTCCGCCACTGCTGCTTTCCAGCCCGTGAATGAATACTCGTGTTATGCCCATCAACCTTCCTTTCCCTGCCGAATTTGATCAATTCATACTATTCATGAAGTATTTTTGCAAGGGTTCCAAAATGATTGATTAGAATATATGTCCTGTGGTAGTAGTGCCGTGGAAAGAGAGGAGTAATCATGGCAAAGATAATTCCCTTCAGGGCTGTAAGGCCCTTAAAAAAATATGTAAAGAAAATGGCTTCATATCCTTACGACGTTGTTGATTCCCGTGAGGCGAGAAAGCTGGCACGCAAGAACAAGAGGAGCTTTCTCCACGTCATAAAAGCAGAGATAGATTTGCCTGAAGATATAGATAGTTATGACGACAGGGTTTACGAGACGGCAAGGAAAAATCTGTTTAATTATTTAAAGGAAGGGTCCCTCTTTCAGGAAACAAAAGAATGTTTTTATGTATACCGTCAGAAAATGGGAGATCATGAACAGAATGGAATCGTGGCATGTATCGATACATTAGATTATATCGCGGGATACGTAAAAAAGCATGAATTGACGAGAACAGATAAAGAGGCTGACAGAACGAAGCATATCGACGTTCTGAACGCTCAGACGGGACCGGTTTTTCTTACATACAGGGCATTAGAAACCGTTGACAGTATTGTCGAGAGTATCGTTCGGAAAAAACCGGATTATGATTTTGTCGCCGACGATGGAATCGCCCATACAGCCTGGATAGTGGATGATGAAGAAATTATATCGGACCTCCGGGTGGCCTTTCTAAAAAGGGGAGCTTTGTATATAGCGGACGGTCATCACCGGGCCGCTTCCGCCGTTGCCGTTGCGAGAATGCGTAGACGGGAAAATCCCGATCATAACGGTGAAGAGGAATACAATCGTATGATGGCCGTCATCTTTCCCCACAACCAGCTTAAAATCATGGACTATAACAGGCTTGTCAGGGATCTTAACGGGATGACGGAAGAGGAATTTCTGAAGGGAGTTTCGGAGAACTTCGTTGTGACTCCTGGCTATAAGAAAAAGGCTCCCCAAAAGCTCCACGAATTTGGCATGTATCTCGGTAAAACCTGGTACAGGCTTAGGGCCAGAGATGAAAGCTATGATGAGAGTGATGTCGTGAGAGCACTGGATGTGTCCATTCTTCAGAATCATGTGCTGACGCCTCTTCTTGGTATTGGGGATGTGAGAACCGATGAGAGAATTGCCTTTGTCGGAGGCATCTGGGGAATGAAGCGGCTGGAGGAATCAGTTGATTCCGGAGAATTCGCCGTGGCCTTTTCTGTCTATCCCACCGCCATGGATCAATTAATGGCGGTCTCCAATGCAGGGAAGATAATGCCTCCCAAATCCACCTGGTTTGAGCCGAAGCTTCGAAGCGGGCTCTTTGTCCATCTCCTCGATTAGGTATCCAAGGGGCCTGCCTCAGCGGCCTTTTGCTGCTCGAGTATTCTAAATTCCCTTTGTGTCCAGCTGAGAATAATGAAAAAGACCAGGACATTTGCTATCGGCTGGGCCATCCATACACCGTTTAATCCGAAGAAGGATGGCAAAATATAGATGAGCGGGACAAGAAAGACAAGCTGGCGGGTCAAAAGAAGCGTCATGGAAGTCATTCCCTTTCCTATCCCATTGAAGAGGTTGATCCATACTATATTGGGACCCACGAGGAACTGGGTCAAAACGTATATACGGAATGCCGGAATAGCAATCGACAGGAGTTCTGGGTCTTTCGTAAATATGGAAAGAAGCGGATAGGTGAACACCTCTATGAGGAGGCAGCTTATACCGCCTAAAATTGCCGAGAATCGAGACGAGACTCGGATGATCTCTTTCAATCTCTCATAATTTCGTGCCCCGTAGTTAAAGCCCACCATTGGCATCACCCCATGCCCGATGCCGAAAAGCACCATCATAAGGATGCCGTTTATTCGAAACCCGAGTCCCAGTGTCGCGATCGCAAGCGAACTGTAATTTCCGAGTACCTGATTATAGATGGTAAGGACGAGGCTCATTGCTAAGTGAATGATAAAGGTAGGAACACCGACCTTATATATCGAGTAAATGGTAGAGAAATGGGGAATCAAATGGGAAGGCTTCAGTTTGTATTTGGAGTGAGAAAAAAGGAGGAAGTAGATCGAGAGGAAGATTACTACAAACTGCGATATGACAGTGGCTAGTGCTGCTCCTTTTATTCCCATCTCGGGGAAGGGGCCCCATCCGAATATGAGAAAGGGATCGAGAACGGTATTCAGAGCGGCCGAAAAGGAAATCACATACATCGGCACATTGGGATTTCCCTCGGCCCGGAAAAGATAATCCGTCATCATCATAAACAAGAGAAAGGGGGTTCCGAAAACGACCACGGTAAGATAATGGGCCGAGAGGGGAAGAATAATTTCGGTGGCACCGAAAAACCGCAGGATAGGCTCGTAAAAAAAGACTCCCGAGAGAATAATCGCAACTCCGAAAAAGAGAGAAAGAAATATGACCTGTCCCGCAGCCCTGTGGGCTTTGCTGTCATCACCCATCCCGAACATTCGAGACACATAAGACCCGGCGCCCACTCCAGTTGCAACTCCGAGTCCCCCGAATATCATCTGAATGGGAAAACAGATGGTCAGCGCGGCAATGGCTTCGGAGCTGATCTTTGCGATCCAGAACGTATCGACCACATTGTAAAGAGCCATGACGAGCATCGCCACGATTGAGGGGAGACTCATCTTAATAAGAAGATAAACGATAGGATCCCGGCCGAGATCAAGTCCTTTTTTGTTGTTAATGTTTGTCATTCGCAAGGGTGTCTGGTTAAGTTACGTGCCACTATATAATGCCAAAACACCTTTTATACAAATAAATTAATTTACTAAGAAAGCGGTATCGTTCTCTTCGGGTTGATGAAGGACTAAGAGGCATGATAAGGAATGACAAACGATGAAAAACAACCATTATAATCTGATAGTGATACTTGGACAGACAGCGACGGGTAAAACAGCGCTTGCGGCGAGGATCGCGCGGGATCTGGGATCAGAAATTATATCTGCCGACTCACGCCAGGTATACAGGGGCATGGATCTCGGAACGGGCAAGGACCTTGATGATTTTGTTGTTGACGGTGTCGTCGTTCCCTATCATCTCATCGATATCGTCGATCCGGATCATGAGTTCAGCGTCTTTGAGTATCAGAAGAGATTTTACGAATCGTTCCTTGAAATTTCGAAACGGGGGATAGTACCCGTAATGGTTGGAGGAACGGGCCTCTATATCGAAGCGATTATAGAGAGGTACCGGATGCGTGAAGTTCCGGAAGATTACCCCTTGCGAGATACGCTTGAAAACGAAGACGACGAGTCCTTACGGGATCGCCTGTGGAAGCTGAACCCGGAGCTCCATAACACAACAGACATTCTGAACAGGAACCGTCTCATCAGGGCTCTTGAAATTGCCGAATATACGGAGGCTCATAGACTCAAACCTGAAGCGGCGAAGCCGGAAATCACACCCCTTATCCTTGGTATACGGTGGGAACGAGATGTCCTTCGTCTGAGGATAAAAGAGCGCCTTCAAAGGCGGTTTGCCCTGGGGATGGTGGATGAAGTGAAGTCACTTCATGCCTCGGGTATCAGCTGGGAAAAATTAGACTATTTTGGCCTGGAATATCGTTTCGTGAGCCTCTATCTGCAGGGTGAGATGGAGTATGATGAAATGTTTGAAAAATTAGTGATAAAAATTCGACA
>Ga0208905_1000124_pt1 | contig 37356 bp, 52 predicted proteins | sample AntAceMetag02UKS_FD_184776 | JGI IMG/M metagenome (GOLD analysis project Ga0208905, IMG submission 184776) | Saline lake microbial communities from Ace Lake, Antarctica - Antarctic Ace Lake Metagenome 02UKS (SPAdes) (version 2) | ecosystem: Environmental > Aquatic > Non-marine Saline and... | reverse complement strand
TTTTAACACAACACTACAACAGCGCGACAACCCTACCGGGAGCCCATATCTGTGTTTATATACACATTATGATATAACATAGCGGAATTATTAGATATTACCTCCGCTCTATTTATATAATATCATGGGCAAGTAGCTAGGAGCCGGTCACAGCGCGGGTATTTAGCCATAAGTGAAATATATAGCATTATTTTATATATAATGATTTCAGCTATTTAATCAATTTATCAATTTTAGCCTATATATTTTAATATTATCTAATAATATCAGCCCTTTATATAATATCCAAAAATAGCTTGCTTTAAGCCTATATATGTTATATAATCCTTTTAAAGCAATAAGGAGCAGGAATATAGTCTACCAGTAAACACCTAACAGGAGGGTATTATGACTGAGACAGATACACAGGGAGTAGATACACAGAAGATAGCAATGGATTGGGACAAGATGACAGCTCAAGGTGAAGAAGAAGATCGGGATAGACTTATTGACACAGGTAATCCAGGAGTTATAGATTTGGGTAGGTTGTCTGCAAGGGATTCTCACGGGCATTTCAGACCAAAGATTGACCAAGCGGCGTATATGAAGAGAGTGACTGGTCAGGCGGAGTCTATTCCAGTTGCAATGGAGAATTTAGTAGGAGACTCAGCAGAAAAGAAGTATGCAGGAATGTCAGACGCAGAGATTAGTAAGCAAGTGTTTGCACAGGCTAAGAAGAATAAAGATATGAGAGTACACAAGCCCACACAGCGAGTGCGGGAGGACTTCAAGAGTAGGTTTGATAAGAATTATGAGTGGTTGCCTCATTATTCCTTATATGCACAAAACCTTTCCAGAGCCCGGCGTGGGAAGACTTGGGTAGTCAAGGCGCTTATCTTGATAAGAGACGATGGCCGTTGTAGGATATGCGGAGAGCGAGTTCGTGGCAATACATGGAAGATGCTTAAGGAGGACAAGAGAGGCGGAGTCGAGGAGAATAACTGTTTTTTGGCCTGTAAGGAGTGTGGGATGTGTCATGAGTATAGACAGACAGTAGGTCATGATAGATTGGGATTGTTCAAGGCCATGAAGTTGTTTGTACTAAAAAGGAGAAATAAAGGAGTTAAGGGGTGTAAGCCTTTGAATGAGGAAGGAGGCACCACGCTTGCCATGTTACGTAGGGAATTGGAGACTAGGAGCTTTGGGTCTATTGACTGTAATCTAGTTAAGCAGAATGTTGGACTGGAAATGAAGGAGAAGAATAAGGTGAGATATTAGGCTTATAGTAGAATGGTTCAATTAATGAATCGTTGTTTTGTAAGTCTGTTAGTGTCCTATAAGCTCAGCTTATGAATTATGGCGCTTTTTATGCAATTATTTTGAGCCCTTGCGCATTATTTCCTTGCATTTAGGGGAACGCTCCTTTATAATGGCCTTGATGAATAGGGGAACGCCCTTTATATAAGGAGCACTTAAAAAAAGCCAATTTTTACAGAGACAGGAAAGGAGACGACTTATGGGACAGATCACAATACTAGGATATCACATCTCGGTTATCAGAAGAGCACGCACACCTAAACACTCCACTCACGGAGCATGGCCGCGCCCCTCCACCTCATACCACTCTAGGAAGACTCACAAGCTCTCACACACACAGAAAGCAGAAATCGCACAGTTGATGGGGTATGGTTTGTCTCAGCCCACCCCGAAGGAGATTTAGTCATGGCTCAGGACAGAGAACTATTAAGGAAGGATCTAGACAGGCAAAAAGAATTAGAATATCTGTCCGAGGTCGAGACTGAGCGATGTCGTATAGGCACGCAGATAGAACAGTTACAAAGGCAGATAGGTCAGTTGACTCAAAAGAAGGTTTTGCTGGATCAAGAATGGCGCACTGGTATTTTATCAGTCCAGGCGGTTCAGTGTAGGCCGACACAAGCGCCCACATTCGGGAAGAAGTTAAACCCAGGCGAGTCGGCACAGGCGACTAAGAAGAAGTCCACTAAGGCGAGTGGGTTGAGTAAGGCACTCAAGGGCGCGAGTCTGGATAAGTTGAATAAGCTCACGGAGATACTTAAAGAAGCCGGGATTGAGTTATAAGACAGTATATATAAAAGGAGACACATTATGGAAGCACAGTATAGAAATGCCGAGGTTATGGTGCACATGGAGTCTGATACTCCAGAGATAAGGCTGGAAGGTCATGTCAATGTCGGCTCGGGGAAGTCAAACTGGGTCACTCTTACTATTGCAGGTCTCACGATCTCATTCTTCACTCCTACTCCTATGGGAGTCCTGCATATCTTTGATGAGTTTAAGAAGGGTACGCTTATGAAGAATTACTCCGAGGAAGAGACCACTCAGGAACAGGAATCTCCTTCGCTGGAGAGTATCCAGGTAGAAATAACCTCGTATAATGCAGACCCAGCACAGACGGACTCCACGCCACTCATAACTGCATCCGGGGTCACCGTCGCGGAGGATATATGTGCCTTGTCGAGGGACATCGAGCGGGAATATGGACTGAAGTTCGGGGATATTATACACATAGAAGGTTATGGAGAGTTCTCTTTCCAAGACAGGATGAATAAGAGGATAGTCAGGGGAGTCGATATATTCAGGTGGTCGCGGAGAGAGGCGCTGGAGATAGGAAGGCGACAAGGCCGCATTTCCTTTACCTCACGCACTATTAACTATGAAAACTCCCAGCGAGCGCAGCGAGCCAAACCCAGTGAATTAAAGAAAGGTTGATAAGCGAAGACTAGGAATGGCTTCCTAGGAGTCGACAACCTAAGCTCTGCGGATAGGGTCTCCGCCTTGGAATAGACATTGTGTCTTTGACAAGGTACCTATCCAAAGGGCTTTAATTAGTATAAGCCTCGTGTACTCACATGTATTCAGAGGCAAAAAGCCACTTTGCACAAAGGAGACTTTACTATGTACAGAGAAGAATTGAAGAGAGCCACGGTAGAGGTGTTTGAGTTTGTATGTATAGCCGCGCTTGCATGTGTGTGCACTGTGCTCGTGTTGGTCTTTGCCTGATGTCTACTCATATCTCACACATGGGTCTTGCAGAACTTGAGATAAGCCCTTATGAGTGGCCCGCGCGAGTAGGGGAGTTGACTATACTCCTCTCAGCACACACAGGATACTGCGCTATTGTGTATGATGTTGACACTGAGCACAGTATCGCTATTGTGTCTCTCCTGGATGATGCAGACTCCGCGAAGTTCTCGGTGCCTTTGTATGACTGTGTGCCGACGAGGAAAACGCCATTGGACATCGTTTCACAGTATACTCCCACACCACAGGAGTTCTCGCACGCTGTCGAGCAGGAGAGGAGCTTTCCGGATTTTGACTCTCCGGCACTCTCGAAGTCGCGGAGGTCGTCTACTAAGAAGAAGGCTCCTGCACAGAAAGCACTTAAGGGCGCGGAGTTAGTCGCCGCTCTCGCACTCCTGACGCCCGCGCAGAAAGAAGCCATTGGTAGGCTCGTAACAGGTAAAAAGAAAGGAGACAAATAATGGAGATAGAGATTACAGATCACAAGAAGTTCCGCGCTACAGTCCAGACAGCTAAGGAATTAGGTGATGAGTCTAAGCAGTCCTTATTCAAATGTCTTAGATCACTTAATGAAATACGTAGATGTAATGATTATGACCTTCAACTCATTCCTGATTTTGTCAAGTACTCCTGGGGATTTTGCTTTCATAAAGACGGTGTTAGAAAACTAAACGGAGGCATGATCTTACATGGTCTTGAGCAAACATTTTCAGTTGAGCTAGACGGTGCTTCATATCCTCACTGGTCTTTACACACATAAAGGGAGGAGTTAATTAAAGATGAAAGAGGTAAAGTATATAAAGATAAGACAATGTAACAACTGCCACCCTGTGTTATGGACTCCCATTAGAAAGAGTGTTGGTGTTTATAAATGTGACTCCTGCCATAGTGTAGTAACACAGGTCTTAGAGTATACAGGGAAAAAGGAGGTTATGGAAGATGAAGGATAAGACTACTATACAAAATCTCCGCAATTCCGGGATTCCTATTTATGACAACTCTACTATAAGATCATATTTATGGTGTCCACGTGGGTGTTTCTACCGGCATGAGCTAGGTCTAGACATTAAGAACAAGCAAGCCAACCCTGCAATGATGTTTGGGACTACCGGGCACCTCGCACTTGAGCATTGGTACTCTGTTGACCATTACAAAGATGATGCATATGCGCTGAGAAAATTCGTAGACTCCTTCACTCCTTATGAAGAAGTGCCGAGGCTAGGTAAGAGTGGCAAGGAACTCTCCACTACTTACTCCTGCATATTTGGATGCTCTCTCTTGCAGACATATTTCGACAGGTACAGAAAAGACGAGCGCACTGTGGTCTCTCTTGAAAACGCCTACGCCGAGGAAATCATGCAGGATACTTACCTCGTCGGTAAGATTGACAAGCTGGTCGAGTCTAAAAGAGGTATAACCTTCTGCGATTATAAATTCACCAAGTATATGAACTTCCTCGTGCATCCTAACCCGCAGATGTGTGGATATAAATTCCTCATTGAGAAAATGACCGGAGAGCACGTCACAGGAGAGGTTGATATAGTAGGAGTCAGCAAATCAAAAGACCCAGCTGAGCTACTCTCCCGTATTCCTGTAGACTACTCTTCCTACTCAATGCAGTTGTGGAAAGAGAGTGCGGTCGGGAATATACTTAGCATTGAGAGGTGCCGCGAGGAGGGATTCTGGCCGCAGTCTTGGGACTGCAAGCCTTTCTTCCGTGAGTGTGATTACACCGCACTTTGTACTGCATCCTCGAAGCAACTAGCCCAGGAATTGCAGGAGCGTTTATATGTGCAGAAATTCTGGGACCCTTTCTCATCGGAGGTATAGAAAATGCCGCAACGTAGAAGGAACTCTATATTATTAGAGACACAAGACAGACTAGGCATCCTGACCCGCACACACAAAAACATGATGATGGTTACTATTCATGACAAAGACTCCGGTGAGACACATTCAGGGGAGTTGAACATAGGGCAGATTTTATTCACTCTTAATAAAACCCTCAAGAGAAGAGAAACCATTCAGTACTACCGGATGAAAACGGAATTCTATAAATAGGAGACAAAAGATGAAGTCAAAAAAGCCGATTAGATTCATCACAAACGACGGGCAGTCATTCCCGTGTAGGTGCATTAAGGAGACTATTAAATCGTACAGGATTCTGGTCTCTTTCACTCCCAGGAAGAAGGAAATAAGGGTGAGGAAAAAGAACTCGCATAAGCTGGTATACAACACAGGGGAGGTCTAGACTATGCAACCACGTCAATCCTTTGGAGCTTCGCAGGGTAGTACTCCTTACACTGCACAAAAGCCAAGACAGAGGGTAGCTAGCCAGCGCAGGAGAGGACCCACCGGAGTCGCATCTCTACGATACCTTCCGAGTGGGTTGTTCATCCAATTAGAAGCACCTTATAACAAGCCTTTCACGGAAGAGTTGAAGAAAAGTCTGCCCAGTAAGAAAAGAATGTGGGATAATAATGACAAATGTTGGTATGTTGTCAAGGATCAGTTTGACAAGCTGGCTCATCTCCTGGATAAGCACTACACAGAGACTATCTTGCTAGACTTCCCGGCGCAGGAGGTAGCCACGGACGCATGGTCTAAGTTGTATTTAGTAGAGAACGCGCCGATGGAGGCCGTGAGGTGTATGTATAAAGTACTCGCGCAGAAGCACCATCCAGACAGAGGTGGAGATGCCGAGAAGATGGTGGAGTTGAACACAGCTTATAGTGAACTATTAGGAGATTTGAAAGATGAAGATTAAAAAACTAGCCCTTTTGGGAGCTACCTTGAGTATGTTCACTCTCACTCCCTTGGCACATAGCATAGAGCCCAACCCGGCGCAGACGGACGTACCGCCGGAGATAGTACAAGGTGAATCCCGGCAGGTTTTACTAACCGCCACCTCGTCTTTCTACGCTGCCTCTGCGGACAGTACCATCTGCAAGGTTGCTTTTGACATTCAAGAAGACCAGGCGGATGTGAGTATCACCGGAGTTACTCCAGGTTCTTGCACAGTGTACTACTTCAACGATAATGTGTTATACGGGAAGGATTTATTCACCGTGGTGGGAGAGAGTCCAAGTGAAGAGTTCTCCCTGGTGCCATGTTATGTATTCTATAATTCACAGTATGTAAATCACTACTACACATCAGATGAGCAAGTTAAGGAAGACCTTATGGGAGTGCACTCTGACTGGGGATATGTCTACCAAGGTATTGCTTATTATGTGTATACAAAGAATAACTAAGGAGGGTGTTTAAAGATGTCTTATGACTTAGCTATGAAGGATACCAGTAAGTTGGTGAAGAAGCAGACTCTCGGGAATGGCAAAAAGCTGACTCTTAAGAGTACGCTACCGCAGAAACACACATCAGGTAAGACCTACATCTTGGCGGATATAAGTGGGAGTATGAGCGGGGATAGACTACACGAGCTCAAAAAAGCGCTCCACACTATATGGCGGCCCGGCATCCATGGCATTGCATTCGGCTCTATGGTGTATGACTTTACACAGGAAGATATAGACTCCTTGAGGGTGACCGGAACGACCAATATGCTGGACGCACTCCTGGCCGGGTGGGATGATGCCGCCTCGCACATGGTCTTGCTCACGGACGGGATGCCTGATCAGTCTGAGTCCACCATCCTCAATGAGGTGGGTATACACACAGACACACCCATAGACACAATCGGCATAGGGCATGGGTGTAATAATGACTTCTTACAGAGGATAAGTGAGATAACCGGCGGGAAGTTTAATTCAGTTAATGAACCATTAATGCTAACCGAAGTTATGGAAGATTTACTCCGTATAACAGAAGTTGGCACAAGTGGATGCATCAATTTATAAGGAGGTGTTAAAGTGTTCTGGTCTGGATTCGCGGCGGGGTTTATAATAAGCATACCATGTGTTATACTAATCCTGGGCTTATGTCAAGCCTCTGGAAGGTCTGGCCTAGAGATGGAGATTATGATACTAGAAGATAAAATAAAGGAGATAAAAAAATGCCTGAAAGAGTAAGTGTAAAAACATGTGACTTGGTGAGCGTACTCGGCGGATATACCCATAATATGTCCGCACGAGCCAAAGCCCTGGATGATACTTTTAAGAGCCAGAACACTATCCAGTCTTTTAAAGAGTTCCGGGAATTGGAAAGTGTATTCCAAGATGCATACGAGGCGGTACAGGCCGCGTGTCGGATGCTGGACAGGAGGGTTTAAGGATGATTACACATATAGACATTCCCGATAATATAGAAGAGGCAATAGCAAGAGTCGGCATAGAGCAGATATTTGAGAATTGGTATGCGCAGAAAAAAGGACAGGATAAGCAGGAAGTAGAGGAAAAGCCCACTATTGATAAATACCTCCTGGTCAAAGGCCGACACATAGAACATGCCCAATACTATAAACGCTTTATCGTTGCAGGAGAATTTGTTACTGAAACTTATTATTTTCAGACTGTGTTTGAAAACTCTGCGATTGCTGAGTTGGTTATCACACACAGAAGTAACAAGATATTTAATGTAACAAACACTCTCAAAATAGAGGAGTAAAAAATGCAAGTATCACTCCCCGATGCCACGCCCATCTCTGCATACAAGCCCACGAGTATGAATGTACTCGCATACGGGAGGTCAGGAACAGGCAAGACAGAACTCGCGGCCACATTCCCCACTCCCTGCTTATTCATAGACTCTGATAAGGGTATGCTCACCGTTAAGTCATCTCCCAGGATACAGAACAAAGATCAGATCTATTTCGTACCGGTGCAGGACAAACTCCCGGAGCAGAAAGACTCCCGACCTATGGGCTTTATCACTATAAAAGCGGTGTTTGACCAGCTCAAGGAGCACGGAAAGTATGGAGACTTCACCCCTAAGACAGTTGTGTTGGATACTCTCTCCTCAGCTAGTATGTTCTGCATGAAGCACGTTTTATTCAGCGCAGGCCACACAGGCCAACAGCCTACTCAGCCGGACTGGGGCACCTTCCGCCGAGCACTCATCGAGATTATAGAGACTGGTGTCGCTATGAACATTAACTTCATCTGCCTCGCGCATGAGCAGTATATAAAAGATGAGTTGAGTGGGAGAACATGGTGCTTACCAATGGTCAACGGAAAGCTCGCGTATGAGCTCGCCGGGTATTTTGATGAGGTATACCACATGGAGCCTAAGCAGCAGGGTGTCTCCACGAAATACATGCTCACCATCAAGGCGAGTGGACTCGTTACAGCGAAGAGTCGTCTTGACTTACCATCCCCTATAGACTCCAACTATGCCACCATCAAGCCAGCGTGGGATTTACTCCAGAAAGGAGACGCATAATATGACCCAGACAATAGACTACACTGATGAATACTACACCACAGATATATTCAACCATAAAGAGCACGCTCTTTTGGTTATAAAAGACAACCCCTTTTCTTACACGGCAGGGGACTACCTAGACATAGAAGGACAGTTTTATATAGTCCAAAAGGTTGCCGCAATTCCCAGCACTTTTACCATTATATACACACTGCTGAAGATCGTATAGAAGTATAATACCCCAAAACAGGAGGTTAAAAAGATGAGTCAGAAATAAACCCTACACATTAAGCACTACGCAATAAACACTAAACGCAAACCTAATAGGAGATTTTATTATGAGTCCAGTTATCGACCTGAACGTAGACTACTCAGACGTACAAGATGAGGATGTTTTCACCCCACTGCCAGCAGGCACTTACTCTTTCCGAGTACAGTCCGTAGAGGCCATGACCTCTAAGAAAGGCCGCCCGATGCTTCGGTGGACCTATGCCATCGTACACGAAGCCAAAGAATACAAACTCTCCTACTTCACTGTCCTACCCTGGATGGTAGACGGAAAGGTGGACACTGGTGGAGTAGGGATGCTCGTTTCCGCAACAAAAGCCGTGGGCCTGCCCTGGACCGGCCAGCAACTAGTCACCGAAGACTACCTGGGCGCGGAAGGCACGATGGAAGTTGTGCAGAAGAATAAACAAGTGCCTGGACCGGACGGGAAGTATATAGACGATCCGGACTCTGACGTTAAGGTGAATGATATTAAGAAGTTCATCTACTAACTTTTAACAATACACACAGGTGCGTGGCAGAGGTTAATAAATAACACAACATACCGGAAAAAACAGGAGATTAACACTATGGCAACAACTGAAACGATTGAAATTATGTCCAAAGGCACCTTGGTAGGCTCATTCAAATACACCGCGCCGGAGACCCTTGAGGAAGCAATCGAGATGGACGGTGATGAGAAGGTGTTTAAGCTCTATGTCGCACAGAGGAAGATCAAAGCACGCGATGGTGAGCGCACTAAGCTCACTGGTGGCGGACTGCCTAAGGCGATTACCGCTGCGCTGAAGAGTGCAGATGCGGATACCGTTGCACAGATCGCGGCCGCACTTGGCGTCGAGCTGTAGCATCTGACCAACAGGAGGCACACCTCTTTACAGAGGTGTGTCTTTCTACTCAAAGGAGATTATTAAAAATGACCTTCGACGAAATAGCTAACAGATGTCCTTGGAGAGATTATGATAGTGATTTTAGCTGCTACACATGCCGCGCTGTTGGAGGTGAGTGCCTGTATGATACATGTGCGCCACTTTTTTGGGCTATAGAAAAGGAATTTCTGAAGGAGGATTAAATATGTGCTTTGGTATGAACTGCCCAAATGAGCTAGACTCAGGTGAGTGTGGCGGGAATAAACACGGCCCATGTCCTGACTCTTATGAAGACGAACAGGAGTATGAAGCCGCAAAGCAGGAGATGCAGGACCAGCTAGAAGAAGAAGCCGACTATAAATATGAGCAGGAAAAAGACCGCCGCTTAGGTATATGAGCAAAAAAAGGAGACTACACAAAATGCCCGCCAATCACTCCACAGACTGGAACTCACTTCTCTCAGCCTATAATAAATTCGAACTTGCCAACTATAAAGACATCCGCTCACTCCTAAGTGCCTTGTATAAAACACACCATAGCCTGGCCAAGATGGAGTCTATTCTCGGCCCATCTGAAATGACCCTAGGCCGGAAGATGGACTCTCTGGGTATGTACCGTAAGAGAAGATTACTAGTCTCCAAAGTAAAGACTCAGCTCCTGGCGCTTGGCCCGGAGAAAACCCAGCACATGTCTATACACAATCTAACTGCATACACACATGGCCACTCTTCCGAGGTGTATAAATTCCTCTCTAGGCTGGACTTACCCTACCGTAGACTACGCCCCCGCGCACAACAAAAAGGTGCAAGATGATAAAAGTATTTCTTAAAGATGGAGAACCGCGCCGGGTAAGTAAGAATATCCCAACGCAGAGAGTCGTTAGAGTTTTTAGCGGGTACAAAGAAATAATAGATCATGTGTTTGTTCTTGAAGATTATCAAATAAAAAGCTGCGGTGAGTGGTGGGAAAACACAAAGGTTGTCATGCTTACAAAAATACCAGAAGGCGTTACATTAGAAAACGGAGTAATCAAACAGATAACCATAGGAAGGAAACGTTTTGAAGGACTCATGGGTGTTATAACGAGAGGCCGCTGGTTTATATTATTAAAAGCTGAAGATTATCCTGAAGTGATAGCACAAGATGAAACATTAGAGTTTATGGAAGCATCTGGGATCTTAAATTGCACTGGAGATCATTGCAAAGTTCCGCAGGAGGTGCGCCATGAACGATGAACACCTAGAACTGGATGAGGTAACAGGGGATTTCGTGGACTGGTTCCATGTGCGTATCCACTACATGGCCGTGGAAGCGTCAGTGTATCATCATCGGTATATGCGGCAACATCGGACAATTATGGAGTATCATTTCGAGAAAGGTGTGGAGAAGTTATTCGGCCATGAACTGTCGTTTTACACAAGATGACAATGAAAGAACCAGGAGGATGAGGGATGAACAGTAAACAGTGGAGAAAGTTTCTAAATGAACATGGGCCAGGTGATGATTCAATGATCTATTCGGTCTTGAAAGATTGGGAGAAATCACTGGAGGATGCGCTGGAACCACCGAAAATATGCAGTTGTGGGAGTAAGAAAATCCCAAGGGTATGCGGCCCGGTATATTTAAAGTGCCGAGATTGTGGCGGGGAGTATTCAGGTGCACTCAAGGGAGGTGAGGTATGATTTATAGTTATGGGCGTTTTACGGTGTCTTTAAAGTTATCGACATCTGGTTGGTCGGTTACTTCCAGTAAAGATGAAAGATATGTAATGTGGCTTTACATTGGCAAAGTGATCAGGGGGCCACTCCATGCTTTCATGTTTGATTTTGGCCCAATCCATTTACTAATCGGGAGGGTGTAAATAACCCCAACCGCCAGGAGGTGAAAGGAATGATCCGATGTAGCGTGTGTGGAAAAGAGGCCTATGTGGACGGAAACGCTGAGTGTCCAGAGTGCGCCCGGCTACGAGGATATGATGACATTGAGTTGAAGCGCGAACTAGCATTGTTGAAAAAAAGCACAAAATCCCGGGAGGGTTAAATTATGATAATTACAGTAATAATTATATCCGGGTTTTTACTCGTATTATTAATCTTTGGAATAATCGTAGGGAGGTGATGCCATCGTGAAGACTATACTGTTGAAACTGATGATCGCGGCAACGTTAGTCTATACACCAGCGGCCCACGCGGCGGGACTCTATATCCCAGGCCGCCCAGGATTCCACACTACACACACAGAAGGAGATAAACAATGGTAGCAAAGAAGGAATACCTTTACACAAAAGAAGCAGTCAAAAAGATGGCCCAAATGTACCAGGATATGACCACGGCGGAGGTCGCTAAGGAGTTCCACACAAGCCACGAGACCATCCGCCTCATCCTGCACCACGCAGGAGTCCCACTCCGCAAACGCGGCGGACGCACAGATGCATTCCTGGTCCACTCGGCGGCCTACCGGTGTGTGAAAATAATCCGCACAATGCGCACCGACCTCCACGACAGAATCATAAAGCAAATAGAGGAGTATTTATAACATGGACTTACTCTTTATAATATGGGACGTGCTCACAGGCATACTTGCAGGACTACCCACAGAAGGTGTGTAAAATGACTTGGATATACCTAGCTATTGCCGCATTTCTGGCACTCTTGTGGATCGTGATGGGCAAAAAACCACCCACTTGGAGGCCTTGATTATGCGATACCGGTGTGATTTTTGCAAGACTGCCTGCACCTTAGACATAGGCGCCTTAGACATAGGCGATAGTGAATACAACGACCCAGACTTTATTCCCACACACTGCCCCTACAAAGGCGCGGCGTACTGGAATGTAATCCCCTCCCCTCCCACGGAAAAACCCAACAAGAAAGGATATTTCACTGATGCCGATTATACCAATAGCCCAAATACGTATAAAGCCGGAACGTATACGCAAGCACTTCGACCAGAAGTCACTAGAGGAACTGAGTGAGTCTATACGCACCACTGGCCTGATAGAACCAGTTATTATCAATAGAGAGAACTTTTTAGTAGCTGGAGAGCGCCGCATACGTGCCTGCCAACTCCTGGGCTGGACAGAAATAAGGATAGACTACTACGAATCACTAGACCCCTGGATGCAGGAGGTAGCAGAACTGGATGAGAACCTCCACAGAGACGCTCTCTCCTATCCTGAAGAACTCGCCGCCAAGAAACGTCTCCACTCTAAGTATGTAGAAAAATATGGCGAGCCGAAGAGTGGCCGCGCTGGCGACGGCACTGGATGGAAAGTAAAAGACACCGCAGAGAGGCTCGGCATAAGTGCCGGCGCTATCTGTGAAGACCTCCAGCTGGCCGATGCCTTAGAAGCCGACCCAAGCCTAGGCCTTCTAAAAAGCAAGACGTCTGCTAAGAACGCCTTTAAGCGATCCTTAGAGCTTAAGGGGAGGACATTACTTGCAGCTATCACCAAGCAATCAAAAGCAAAAGCCCGAGAGGCTATTCCTTTTGAGAAGCGTACTTCCAACACCGCGATCCAGTTGCAGAAGGGTGACTGTTTGGAATTAATACCTTTCCTGGATGATAGTAGTGTGAGCTGCCTATGCACCGACCCGCCGTGGCAAGTTGAATATGACACGAAGTATGGCAGTGACCCCGAGACAGGTCTGGGTATAACGCAGAAAATGCTCCTAGCAGTGAAACCAAAACTCCAACCAGGCGCACTCTGCTATCTATTCTGTGCCACGCGCCACCTCCTTACAGGCAGGATATATAAGCTAGTGCAGGAGTGTGGATACCAAATATTCGACACTATCTTTATCTGGTATAAACCCACCGTAGCACACTCCTCCCACCCTTATCTCAAGCCTTCTAATGACTATGAGCCTGTAGTGTTCTTCTCTAATGGAGACCCCCGCAAGATGTCCACTCCATCTTATGCAGTCTTGGAGTACAAAAACACCGGGCATAAGCTGCACCCGGCGCAGAAGCCCGTCGCACTCTTGGAGCGCCTGATCTCCTTGGCAACTGTGGAAGGTGAGCTTGTGTTGGACCCTTTTGTAGGAAGTGGTAATCTCCTTCTCGCGGCACACAATACCAAGAGACGAGCAATAGGTATGGAGTCAGATGAGCGTAATCACACCATCGCGGACTCTAACATTACATTGAATATGAAGGAGTAAAGGATGAGACTAGTCTACATAGCCGGACCCTACCGCGCCTCTTCCACATACATGACTCAGCTCAATATAGACCGAGCCTCTAAAGTGGCTGTGAAAATGTGGAAGAGTGGATATGCAGTAATATGTCCTCATAAGAACACAGCACACTATGACGGTATGTGCGAGGATAGTCAATTCCTACTGGGCTACCTGGAAATCCTCAAGAGATGTGACAAACTAATCCTCCTGCCAAACTGGAGAGACAGCAAGGGTACATTAGAGGAGATTAAACTCGCTCAGACTCTACAAATACCTATTTATGTGTTCACGAATAACACCATAACGGAATGCTTCGTAGCTCTTGATATAAAGGAAGACTAAATGCCTATTATTGAGTTGAACACTGGGCCGAAATGTCCCCTTGAATCTGCCGCGTTATTGGAGACCAAAACAAGAGGCCAGAACCTAGTATACCCACTCGCCTTCACCCCTAAAAAGATGATGATAGTGGGAGAGGCACTGGGCGCGGATGAGGAACTGAACTCACAGTATTTCTGCGGAAAGGCGGGCTTCTTGCTGGACAAACTCCTCAAAGATGTCGGCTTGATGCGCACTTCTCTCCACGTCACCAATGTAGTAAAGGTGCGCCCGCCTAATAATAAACTAGACCGGCTGCAGGAATATAATCTGAGTATAGAAGACTTCATCCCTTTTCTAAAGGAGGAGATACAGAATGTCAACCCTACGGTCATCCTCGCGCTCGGAGCCACCGCACTCAGTGCACTCTGCGAAGAGTCCGGCATCCTCAAGCAACGTGGATCTGTCCTCGACTGCTCTCTCGTCCCCGGCATCCGTGTTGTCCCCACCTTACATCCTTCACACCTCCAACGTGGACAAATGGACCTATATCCCTATGTACGAAATGATACCAAAATCTTCGCAGAGATAGGCTTCGGACTCTACAAAGCAGACACACCCTGGGAAGAGCACATAGATCCTACCCTGACCCAAGTCCTGAATTACCTAGACCAAATATACGAGGAGTCCACGCAAACCTGCCTCGACATAGAAACAGTCGCCGCTCAGCGTATCACATGTGTAGGATTCACTCTCTCGCCAGACTCAGCCATGTGTATCCCATTCAGGCACAAGGGATTAAAATTGCGGTGGTCCGAGCCTGAACAGATAATGATACTCAACCATATGCAGCGTATCTTTGCAAAAGGAGGTTTATTAAAGATTGGCCAAAATATACACTACGATCTTCATTATTTGCTTCCACTTCTAGGCTTCCCACGTGAGCCTATATTTGACACACGATACGCTCATCAGCTTATACACAGTGACATGCCTCACAACCTAGGGTTCATCATCTCTGCATACACAAAGATGAACTACCACAAAGATGCAGTTAAGGATTGGAAATCAAAAGACCTCCCTAAAGACCAGGCACTATGGTCATACAACTGCAAGGATGTTATTGGCACACACAGAGCCGCGCTAGGTCTTATAAAGGACTTAAAAGAGAACAACCTCTACAACTTCTACACTGGCTATATAAACCCATTCCGGCGTGTCATCTTCGAGATGGAACACCGTGGCATTCGTGTCGACATGCCTTTGCATAAAGAGTGGAAAGACTATATCCAAGAAGAGGAACTACCAATCGCCCTGGATATCATAAACAAGTATGCCAAGCAAGACATAAACCCAAATTCCTCAAAGCAAATCGGCGAGTACCTCACAACCCTAGGCATTATAGTCCCACGCACTCCGAAAGGAAACTATACAGTAAAAAAAGAGACCCTGGAAAATATGGTAGCCAAGCACCCCGAGCACAGGTTCATACTAAAGCAGATACTATGTGCTCGTGTCTTAAAAGCAAAGGACCTTGGCACTTATTTAAGCGCAATAATAAGCCCAGATGAACACATGAAGTGCTCCTATGGGTATACCGTAACTGGCAGACTGACCTCCTCAACGGACCAGTTCAACAATGGGACCAATCTCCAGAATATACCAAAGCACCTCAAGCAGATATTCATCCCCGAGAAAGACCACGTGTTCCTCGACGCAGACCTGAGCGCGGCCGAAGCAAGAGCTATGGCCTACTTCATGGACTCACAGATAATGAAGGATGTACTAAACGGCCCACTTAAAATACACTACAAAGTAGGCGAGTGGATATTCGACAAACCCTGGCAGGAGTTAAATGCAGATGAGTACCTCATTGCGAAGAAGACAGTACATGGATCGAATTACAAGATGGGGGTGCAACTCTTTTCCAGAATTATCGGAAAGCCTGTCCACGAAGCCCAAGCAATCCAGCAGAAGTACTTCACAGTGGTGCCAGAACTACCTAAATACCATCGTGACATCCAATCTGAGATCGAGACTAACAGGCGTCTCACTAACCCATTTGGACGCACTCGTATTTTCACCGGACGGATCGATCAAACCACTATCGGCAGCGGCTATGCTCAAAAACCCCAAAGTACAATAGTAGACATGATGAACCTGGGTATCTTGTCACTATATCTCATCAAGCCACAGGACATACACCTCCTTACACAGACACATGATTCCGTGCTATGCTCACTGCCACCTGAGAGATACGACTGGTGGAGTACCTATATAAAGACACATCTTGAGATCCTGCGCCAGATTGAGATAAACGGAGATATTTTAAAGATACCCATAGAGATAGAAGAGCCTAAGACGAACTGGCTGGGTAAATAAGGAGGATAAGTTATGAAAATATTTGGTCTAAAAATAATGAGAATGCGGCAATATAATGACTTATGCTTGACTGTATCAAATGCAGGTAAAATGGTCAGAAAGTACAAAAGTCATGATGGGTACACTAATTTTGGGCGATCGGCAAAAGTGCCCTTTAATGATTTGAGTTTAGTACATTGCATAGAAAATGTGATTTGGTCTGATGTGAAAGATATGATACTGGATGAATATGGAATATATAGAAAAGAATAAACCCCATAAAGTTTCAGAGGTTATTTGTTTAAAATGCTTAACACGTTGGATTGCAGTAAGGCCAGTGACAGTTCTATTAAAAGATTTAGAATGCGAATGCAGTGAATGTGGATTTGTGATTGAAACTGGAGAATCGCTATCCGCACCGCCGGAGAATAAATAATGAAAACAACTGACATAGAATTGGAGTCACTGTTTATCGCATGGTGCGAATTACAGAATGACCCTAGCGGAAAGAACGTCCTGCCTTTTGAAGCGTTCAAGTGGGGATTTACTCAAGGACAGTTGATGTCTGAAGACGCACCGGAATATATCAGAATGGAAACCAAATTCTACAAAAGTATCAAATAATCCATCAACACCAACAAAGGAGGTGACTCCCATAGCAAAGAGATACGATAAAGGATTCACAAAGTCAGCCCGCAGCAAACAACGAACTCATGATCGCAAATGCAGATCATGTGGTAGATACGCATGGCCTAATTACTTCTACTGTCCAAGCTGCCACTCGCGCACATCTGGCATAGTAGACAGTGTAGAAGCAGCAACGAGTAGAACACCACAAAGACTAGGAGGTTATTAATATGCAGGACAAAACCTATGACCGTCGCCCGCACCGTAACAGAATAGCTAGGAGGATAAAGCACGCACTAGGTAAGAAGAGAAAGTGCCAAGCCTGCGGAGGAGACCCATATCCTAATTACTACTACTGTCCACTATGCCATGAAGAAGTATCAAAGTATGAATTCTCCGCAACCGGGAGTATGGCTAATGAGTACGGTGGGAGGAGACTTTAAAGATGAGCAGACTTCATCTCACCAAGGACCAAGTTAACACACTAGACCGGGACACTCTCTCTGAATTACTCCAAGAAGTAAATGACGAACTGTGCACACTAGCCAATGTCGAGAGATACATATACACACGCAGGAGAGAACTAGACATAGCAGATGATCCAACCTTGATGAGAGAACCATACCCACAGCCCGCGCCGAAGATAGTTGTGAAGCCTAGCACACAGTCCATAATCGCCGCGCTCAAGATCGCAGGAGTTGACTCTGCGACATTAAAACAATTCATTAAATGAATCATTACCGAGGAGACAATATGTCAAAAGAACAGAACCCAACCATAGAATGTGGGGAGTGTGGTTTAATCTTCACCCTACACGGAGAGCATGAGATTGATGACAGGACAAGACTAAGATGTCCGCGCTTTGATTGTGCCTATATACTAAAACCCATAAAAAAGGAACCTAAGCAAGATGACTAAAATCTGCCCACGTTGTGGATGCACCATAGAATACTCCATAGGAGACAACGAACACAGCACACACTACGAAGAACTCTGCCATTACTGTAAGGAGATCACACTATGCAAACTATGCAAAGCACCGACTCAATTCAATACGCCAAGAATCAGGCCCAAGACCACGCAGAATTCATAGGAGAGTACGCTAAGTACATATACCGGCTAGGCCACGAGCACGGATTCAAGCACGGTTTTGACTACGCGATAGAGAAACACCCACAAGATTATCTAGACTCATGCAAGATCGTAGCCAAACACATGCAAGAAGAGGAGGAGTAGAAAATGCCCATACCCGCCGGATCAATGATCATGCTCAAGTCCCACTGTCCAGACTGCCATCTAGGCAAAGTCCCGCACAACGAAGAGAATAAGTATTTCGACTATAAATACTGCTCCACTTGTGACGGCACAGGCTGGGTGCAAAACTGGACCTCTATCAATGATCTCTACATAGAGATGAACAAGATCAATGCTGTATATATGTCACAGAAATAGGAGTTCTTAAAGATGTCCAGTCGACAGTGCAAGAACAACTGGCTAGATACTTATTTAGAATACACAGCCTTCCAAGAAGCACCTTTGAAATTTCACATGTGGACTGGACTTTCTACACTGGCTTCCGTTCTACAGAGAAAGGTGAAACTCCCTCGTGGATACTTCAACATCTTTCCTAATTTATACGTGGCTCTCGTGGCCCCAAGTGGATTCACTAAAACAAGTGCGGCAGACATCTCTATCAAATTCCTAAAGGAAGTAAAAGACATAGAGATAATAGAGGAAAAGGTAACCTCCTGGTATATACTCGACTACTTCAGCGATCTTACCACAAGCAAAGGACAGTGTTGTGTGACTCTATACGCACCGGAGATGAAGACCTTCTTAGGAGATCTCAATAAAGCCGAACTAGTAGCCATGTTGACCTCCTTCTTCGGCTGCCCGAATTCTTCCTCCTTTCGCACCAAGGGAAATAAGTCCACACAAGTAGACTTCAAGAATATCTGCCTCAACTTACTCGCCTGTTCGACTCCCGAGTGGCTGACCCTTGGCACGACCACAGACGAGATCGCGGGCGGTTTCACAGGACGCTTCGTGTACATCTTCGAGGATGTCCCTGAGCGCTCGTATGCATTTCCTGAAGACTTCATGACCCCAGAGGTGATCGCACTCCGCAAGCCACTCATCGCGGACCTTAACCACATAAACACCCTCAACGGTGACTTCATAATAACAGACCAGGCCAAAGCGGAGTACATGGTGTGGTACACCACGAGAGGAGACGAATGCCAGGATGAGAGACTAGTCGGATACTATGCCAGGAAGCGTGACCTCATCTTCAAGGTCGCAATGCTCTTGAGTATATCCCAAGACGACTCACTTATCATAGACGAGGATATACTGCACGCCACCTGGACTATACTCACCCAAGTCGAGGACAAGATGAAAGCGGCATTCTCAGGTATCGTAGACGACCCGAGTATGAAATACAAAGACATGATAGTGAGCCAACTCGCCAAGTCGCCGGGCCAAGAGATGTCCAAGGCCGCGCTCTTGAAGAAGAACTGGAATAAATTCGACGGGCTTGTACTAGACAGGATTATAATAAACCTAGAAGAGGCCGGGATGCTGGATCAGTATAGTAAGAAGAACGGCAAGACTGTATCCATTATGTATAAACTAATAGATAGTAATTACTGTTAAGGAGGATAAATGATATCAATAACTAACAAAGGCCCATTCAACGATCCAGACCCGGAAGGCTGGAGGGATTACGAAATCAAAATAAACAACGACATCATAGCAACATTCAGGCACATACGCTCAGATGGCCTGTTCGTGTGTCTTGAAAAAGCCTCGGAAGCCGCGGCCATGAACTGTCACTCCATGAGAAATAACAAAGGAGGAGAAATGAAAAAACTCGAACAAGCCCACGGACTACTCGAACAAGCAATCACAACCTTAGAAATAATATACAATATCGGAGGTGACTTAATAACAAAGGATGAACTACTATTTGGCGCAATCAAAAAAATCGCCAAAGCGCAGGAGCTTATATATAAAGACTAAAAAAAGGGAGCTACTCTCATCAGAGTAACTCCCTCTCCCGTCAAGGGTCTCACCAACCCTACTACTTAAGCAACTCCTCCCTCACAATATCCAGATCCATCTCATGTCTATCTTTCCACGGCACATTCCTCTCCTGCATCCTCGCGCCTATGTCGCCAAAGTCCATCAGCTTCATACCCACTTCCTCCACAGTATCCCAATCGCCTTTTCGTATTGCAGTACTCAGATCTCTCCTGAGATTCCCCTCGTGTTGTTGCGTCTCATACTCTCGACTCTTGCCTAGATTAACCTCACTCAATCTCTCCAGACGCGGCCCGAAGGTCTCAACCCCGGCTTCCATCGGCGACAACTCAGCATCAAGCCGCCCTGCGCTATCATACCAAGGGAGCTTGTACCCTCCCTCTCCATCTCGATGCGCTCCCCTGACCCCTTCATACAACTTCTTCATTTTCTTGGCTTGCACCGGCACTAGTTCCTTACCAAGTGCCTCCAGTCCTCTCCCCTTGCCAATACCCTCCGCAATGTCCACCACCGCGCCCACAGTTGGAGAATACCCAGGCACCAAGCCTCCACCGGAATTCGCCAGTCTAATATGTTTGAAGAAATTATCCCAGTCTCCCTCCGGCACCTGCTTAGCCGCACTCACCAATTCTCCCCAATTAAATCCCAACCCCATAGCATTGCCCATATCAATACCAGCGGTCTCCTCCAGCAACTCCCTACCACCCTCAGCATATATGGCCCATTTGACCAACTTCCCTGGGTCATTCTTCAACAGCTTGACCAAGAACTCAGTCTGCTTAATAGGATAAGACCAGAACTGCATAGCCAGTTTCCCCGGTGCAGACTGCAATGGCATCGGCAGTCCAATAGAACCATACCTGAATTGAGTCTTATGCACTACATCAATTCCATGCTGGATAGCCTCTTGTCCCGTCAACCCAAGACCCTGTGCCTGCTCGACCCCGGCCAGGAAAGCACCCTTCCTATTTCCTATCTCAATCTTGGAGAACATAAACCCCACAGCAGTCCTAAACTTCTCCATACCCTCTGGGACCTTACCCTCCATCAAGACGGTCGGCACTTCTTGAGCAAGACCAGTCTTCTTAAATAACTCATCTCCTTCTTTAGTCCACCCTTTAAAGTACCCCTTTATGGCATTCCCCTCTCCGACATCTGCTATGGTATTAACGCGCTGGGCGAAATTAGTAATAGCACTCCGGGGATTCAGCCCCAGTTTAAGCATCCATTGCACAGACGCAATAGCATCCGCCGCATCCATAGCGCCGGTCCTGCCCATACCCAGCCAGGTCTTGACATGCTTCGTTACATATTGCCGATACTCAGGACTCAGCTCATTAAAGTGTGTCTTAACTTGCTGAACCGCAGGCTCTTGGTATATCTTCTTACTAATCCCTTTAAGATAACTCTCGTATGCCTTCACCGAGTCAAAAGAATACCCCTGAGCACCCTGCCGTGTGTCGAAGAACTTAAACCGGAGATTTTGCGGCAAGTGCTCGTATGTAACCATACCGCCGCCTTTTAACTTATTAACACTGCCCTCTACACTAATGAGTCTCCTTTTGATCCTATTAATCTCTTTACCATCAACGGCCTTCCCAAGTGCCGTATTCAACACGACCTTCTCAGACTCCAGTCCCTTCAGCAACTCCTCCCTGTCAAATATATGAGGCAGATAGTTCTTAACCTTCCTCTTCATAAGAGAGTAGACTTCCCTCTCAGTCTGATCCAACCCCTCCAGCCATCCCTTGTGCTTAATAGAATCCAACTCACCCCGCATCTTCTTCAAGATAGTCTTATCCTTAACAGTGAGCTTATCTAAAGACCTGCCGCCAAGCCACCTCGCAAGTTGCCCGACCTGCTTGTCATACCTACTCTTAAGACCCTTCCCCAAGTCCTTAACACCCACCATAGGACTCTTATCAGCACTAGCTGCACTGGCTATCTTCTTATACCGAGCATCTGTGCCAAGTGAACTGCGTGCATATTTATTAATCAGGAAGTCGAACTTTTTAGAGAGGAATTTATACAACTTAGTCTCTTCCTTAGACAACTGACCAACATCGAGCTTCCCATCTAGCACTCTCCCAACTCGCCTACTCGACACACTCCCAGCCTTGATCTTCCCCAAAGACTGCATAAACTTATCAACCTCACCAACCATAAACCTATTCATACTCTGGTCCGCGAGATCCATAATCCTGTATATCTTCCGGCCAGCGCCGGTCTTCTCCAGTGCGTACACAGTCTCAGGACTCAATGGCGCGGCACTCAAGAACATTTTCTTAATCTTGCGCATCCACCCAGCCTGACTCCCGACCTGCTCACCCATCTCTCGTACTATCTTACCACTAACATCCTGCACTCCCTCAGTGCCAATGCCCAACTCCTTGCCCGCCGCTCTTAAAGTCTTATCTTCCATAGCGTGCTTTAGTACAGTAGCACTCTTCCTCATAGGGCCAGATAATTTCTGGGCGATCCCGCCACCCACACCAGCGAAGGAATCCCACATACCTTCATCTAGTATACTTCTCTTCTTCTCATCAGACATACCCTCCCACTTCTTTTTATTCCCCTTTGTGTCCACCTTCTTGACTAGATTCTCGCCGATACTCCGCGCCGCCAGTAGGAGCAAATCCCACGAAGTATAATTCCTACCCATTTCTCTCAATCTACCCATACCACTACCCTCCTACTTCTTAATAAACCCCGGCTTGGTAATCTTCTGTGGTCTTGCCTCATACTTATTAATAATATCTGTCAGTATCAACTCCCAGGTTATCTTACCCATATCCACCAAACCCTGCAACATGCCCGGCTTGCGCCTCTCGAACGCGGCAACCTCTTCCTCAGCTCTCTTCCGTATCGCAGGATTCAGGCTAGTGTCTCTACCCACCTGCCTCCAAGTCTCCTCAGGGATTATCATACCTTCTCCAGTATCCTCAACTGGACTCCCCTCTAATACCTTACTCCCTACACTCCCTCCCACTGCCGATGGGTCTTTTAACTCTCCACTCAATCGTGCTCTTTGAATAGTTAACCTCTTCTCCTCATCCCCTAACCGCTGACTCTCCTTCTGTAATCCCTCAAAGGTCTCATTTCCCTCTATCCTCTCCTGCGGCATACCCTTTATAAAGGTCATATTCTTAGACCGTAGCTGACTCCGTACATCCGCGAGCTTCTTATCAATCCCACTGATAGCACTCTTCGTACTAGCCTGAGCCGCAGAGTCGACCCGGCGCGGCACACTAAAGGTAGTCTCTTTATAATACCCGGGCGGCGGCAACTCACCCGGCCCAACTATCTTCCTATCACCAGTTTTAATATTCTCATATACCTTTCCAGCACCTGTCTTTGGATGTAGTCTATCATAAGCATCCTTCCCTTGAGTATACCCAAACTTCTTTTTGTCAAAGTCCAACCGTGCTTGCTTAATACTAACACCCTGTGCTCTCTGCACTTTTTTCAAAAACCCTACATTCCCTACTCTCAACACCCCACCATCAGGCACTCCACTCTTAGCCTCAACTGGTTCCCACTCACCACTCTGTACCAATTTAGTATACGTAGCCATAGCTGAGGTATCCCTAGCTCTCTCATCCTTGGCCGTCTCTTCCCTCACGCTTCCCATTCCACGTGCAAACCCGGAGCCTATCGCGGCACCCATACTCGGTCCTGCAAATTTCATCTCTTGCTCCTTTCTTATCTTACCTACCGTCAGAGAAATCCCAGTAATCCTCGTTATTAGCCTCATCCCAGTCTAATGTACTACTAGCACTACCTGGAGGCTTAGGTGGAGTATACTCATACTTAGGTTTTTTGCGCTTACCCAGACTCCCCGCCAAACTCCCAAGACCCTGACCAATCTCGGACATCATCTTCTGGCTGTTCTGCAAATTCTGGTTACCCATTGCATACTGTGTGTTAAGACTAACTCCACTCTGCCGCCCCATCGCACCCTGCATATACTGATTAGTCAACTGCACATCAAGATCATTCTTCTTACCTTCCCACTCCCTGCTTATCTTATTCTTAGCATCCTGACTCTTGATACTCAACTCAGCCAGCGCCCGCAATTTAGCGCCTCCCTGTGGCATAGTGTCCTCGATCTGTTGCTGCGCCTTTCGTATCTCCTGTCCGACCAGCCCTTCCTGTTCCTGCCTCATAAAATCCAGCTGTCCAAACTGATTACTAAACCCAGGAACATCATAATCCTTAGCTCTACCACCACCCAGGAAATACCTATCAATCCCCTCTATCAAGTCTCTATTACCCTGACCCTGATTCACCAAGCCCTGCATATACTCCTCTTGATCACCGGCCTGGCTACTGGCATACATCGCTGATCCAACACCAACTGCCGCTTCTGCTGCCGCGCCCCACATTGCCTCGCCCATTATTTATACTCCCTTCCTAGACTAGTCTGTGTTAAAGTACCCGTGCTGTCCACTGTAATTCTCCAATACCCTGGAGGATCTAACTCATCTCTTAACACAATTCCCTCCCTATATGAGTCCACCACAATATCCCCTTTATTAACCTGCCGCGCCCACACCTCAGGCTCTCCTCTAAACCCTTCAATCTTATCCAGCCTATTAGACACAATCTCAAAAATCCTATTCACCTCTGCCTGCAAGTCTGCTGGGTCACTCCCTACTACTTTATAAAGTCCACTCATTACTCCACCTCATTACTCCACCTCAAGACTAGAAAACGATCTATTAACAGGAGTGCTACCACTTCCTGCCACTCCCCTCACATAAAGTTGTAACCCCTTTATATTATCATCCAAGTCATACCATATATACTTATCTGCATTAGTCAACCCTGTTAATGCTTTAGTATACCTCAACACATCATCTACATAAAAATAAAGAGTCCAATCCCCGACAGCCTCAACGCGAAACTTCCTCAACCATTTAACGCGACTCCCATCCTTAGCGCGGCCAAACTCCACACACTTTGTCACAAATTCCGGACTTGGGTCATTGTAATAATTAAGTAAACTATTCTCCTCCAGCAATTCATAGACACTATACCCAGTCCCTTCGTACATACTACCATACACTTTGCCTCTGCCTACATCTGAGTATATAAAATCCAGATCCATACCAAGCTCAGTCCACAGCTGTTGAAACACGTCATAGCTAAACACTGTATTACTCTTAATCCCATCACTATCCACCATCGGCAAGATGATATAGAACACACCATTCAGGAAACAACTCCGGCAGTACTCCACAACAGAATCCCAATCCACCACAGGCACCCAAGTCTTAGCGAGCTTACCAAAACTCTGCCCGATTTGCTCACTCACCCGCATACTCTTAACTCCATCAAACCGATACACGCCATCATATCCGAGAAAATAAACCCCATCAGGTCCGGCACTTGCGCTGTACTTACCTGCCACTCCCATATGACTCCTAGTCTTATACCAGGCAAAGGTATCAGGAGTAGTCCCATACATACCTGAGATAGCACCAGTCTGCAAGAAGAACAGAGTCCCCTCGAACTCCAACATATCCAACACTCTATCATCAGCAGTGCCAATCTCTAGATAATACTCCTTCGGCCAGTTATCCGGCCTACTCCCTCTACTATACCACACTCTATTAGGATATGAATCATTAACAGTACCAAAAAGCCGATTCTGGAAATTCTTCACCTTACCAAAAGTAGCCGGCACTCCTTGATCTGTCTCCATCAAGGTAGTCAAAGAAGTATCTGCATCCACGTCAATAAAAGAAGTAGTAACGTTATCTCCAATATCTCGCACAAGGTAATGACTCCCTCCATCCACCAAACTCCTATACAGTCTCCTACTAGTCACCCGCGCATTGGCAGAAATCTCAATACCTTTAACATCAGCACTGTCATCATCCACCGCAGTAACCGGTCCCATCAACGGACAGGGATCACTCTCCGCGCCGGTATCCTCATCATAGAATGTATACTGCCAGGTATAATCACCAGCAATCAACGATCCACCATCTCCGTACATATACCCCTTGAGTGGATTCTGCGGCGGATCAATGCCCCAGGTGTAGGAATGCACACCCGTGTCACACAGCATAGTCGTGCCATCTGTGATATACACATAGGTAATAATACTAAGCAAAGGCTTAAACGAGGCATAGCTCACATTCTTCTCATTTATACCAGAACTCAACTCAGTCGCGGTATTGGTAATACTATTATACCTATACAGACTCCCGTCAACAGTATAATAAATCAACTTAGTACTACTCCCTTCCACATCGAGTTGGTATATATTATACACCTCACTAGTATACCCCTGCCCCTTGAAAAAAGACTCCTCTTTATTATTCCTAATACACCTCAAATTACCCAGCTCAAGTAGAGACAAATCCACGCACCTGAACAACGCCTCATCCTTCATCAACTCCTGCCGGGCGCGGTTCTGCCAGCCTAGACTAAAATTCTCGAATATCATCCTTACCACCTCTTACCAAAGGTATCTTTAATCGCATAGCACTCACTGATAAACAAATTCCCCAGTAGCTTACTCTTCTGTTTATCCTGACCATCACAGTCCTTACTAAAGGCCCGCGCTAGTACTCCATGCTTAATCACTGGGAGTAACCCAGCACTAATAACCATCTCATTATAGGTAGAATAAACCTCTTGCGGTAGCCCCTTATACCAGAAAGTACCCTGCCCCAGGTATTGTCCACAATACTGCACAAATCCATAATCCCGGTCCATCTTCACAACATGATCAGGCGTGGTAGCGCTCCCAGTAGCATAAGCATCCACCAAAATGCCGTAATCACTATTACCTGTCTGATAAACATCAACTCCAGCCTTCGTAACAATAACCCCGGTGCACAGACCAAATCCCCATTGGGACAGGTTAGTAACAAGCACTCCCTCAAGGCCCGCTACTACCGACCAAGCACGTCCATCTACCACTGAATTATTCAACACAAGATTACTAGAAGTAGTAGAAGTACTGGCAGTCAATGTCAACTCCCCACTCGTTGTAATACCAAGGTCCCAATAAGCCCCATATCCTTCTATCACCTGTATAGAATCCGCAACACCTGCCGAAGAGACAGTAGTCAACACCCCACTTACACTAAGCAAAGCCCACACATTAGCACCGGAATCCGCAATAAGCAAAGACGCAATGCCAGTCCCACCACCCGCAGGCACTTCCACCGTACTCGGCCTGGGCACAAACCGCGCCTTGCTCCTATCTCCCGAGCCCCACACCAACATACCCTTAGGATCACCCGCCCCATCCGCCATCCAGTCCTCATCCAGGAACTCACTCTCTCCTAGTGGAACAATATCCAGCATCTCTTGTGAGTACTGTCCTAAGTAAGTCTGACCAAACCCATCAGGTAAATCAACCTCGCCAGTCAGATAATCAACCAGCTCCACTCCGCATCTATCCACTAACTGAGTCAACTCTCCAAACAGCCACAGCACCACTTGCAAATCTTTAAACAACTCAGCCTTAGTCCACTGTGGGCTGTAAGTAAAATCCTCACTCAGCAGTTCAGCTACCTCTTCTACAAAATCAATCGCTTTCATACTAAGCTCCTTGAGTTACACTAGCCTCATCCTTTTGCCTGTCCCTACCGTCCATATTAAATCTAGTCACTGTATCATAATTAAACTCAACAGGCACCGGCTTCACCCCCTGATCCGAGGGAAACCGACTCGCAAGATCCTCAACCATGAGATTCACAATTCTTATATAACTCTTATAAGCCTCAAGACACTCTTCCACCATCCCGGGCATACTCACATAACAGTAGAACATTCCATAAAAGTACAGCACCTCTGCATACTGTTCAGGAAAGTCCATAGTGTCACCACTTGCGACATCTCCAGGCACATACGCACCCACCATATCCAATGCAACAGTTCCTGTATTCTGTATCGGACTACACAATAACTCCATCTCTAGACAGTGCACCGGATTCAGCAAGATATAATAAAGAGAGTCCGCGCCATCCACCACGCCCTCCCACTGCTCGTCAGATAACTCAAAGTCAAGTATCCTCACAGGGTTAACTCTATTTCCTGAGACTCCATTACTCACATATATAGGACTAATCATTTGAGCATCCCCATCACTGGGCAAATCCACAATATTCCTCGTGCCCACTCGCGACAGACTCTTCTTCCTCTCATCATAGAAGGTCAAATAACTAGTCAACTTCATCCCTTCATTAATCCCTTTCATGACAAAGGTACTAGATCTATACACTCCAGTAGTCTGTAATGTCTTTTGTATATTATTCAGTATAATACTAACCAACATAACAAACCTCCCCTCTAGCCCATACCTCTATTCAGCATGAACTCATCATTATATATACCTGTACCCTCATGCATAACATCACGCACTCTCCCAGGCATAGAGCTACTTTCCATATCCTCTATGATAGTATCCCTTAGCATGGAACGATACTCAACTGCCGCATCCCGGGCAAGTCCCATAAACGCGGGATTCTGAGTCAGCCCGAACGTTAGCCTGTAGCAGTCCCACAACGCACCCGCTTCTATAAGCCCACTGTCAAAAACAGGCTCATCAGCATTCGCACTTAACTCATCCACTGTTTTCTTATAATACACTCGTACTCCGTAATTATCATCAGGCACCGGCCAGACGTCAAATTCCGTAGCCCCGCCCTGGCTAGCTCTATCCACCACACTATAATAAACCGGACTCCCTGTGCTCGACCTCTCAGGATCAAGGCGCTGTATAAACTCCCGACTCTTCTCTTGCAACCTATTCTGGTACACAATCCCAGTGATCTTGCCTATTTCGTTACTGACCGGAGCGTAGGTCTCATCCCAGTACTCAAAGTCCAGCCCACTTCCAGCGCCCGCACCTCCATAGATATTCTCAAGTAATAAAGAAGTATTACTATTCCTGGTTCCGATTCTATAAAATTGCGGATCATCACCAAACCGGAACATCTTACCCACCAAACCCGCGCCCCAGGTCGTGCCCACTCCTGTAATCCCATCACTCCCGTATGTGACAGTACAAGACTCAGTACTCCCATTAGATACTCTCTCAGGTAGTGTCACCACCTCAGAGTTATTCAAAAATACCCAATCTTCCTTCTCCACCAATTCTTTATACCGTACATTAATCCGCTGCTTTATTACCGGAATACTCAACCCAGGACAGAACTGCTTGATATTCAACGCTATTAACTTGAAGTTCATATTATTTCTCCTATTTCACCTCTGGCTGACTCTCATCCAACTGAGCTTTCTGAAAAGCCCTTATACTTTGGTCTAATGCACTCCCCAATCCTATACAATTAAATGTAGTAACCTTATTACCCTGCTCCTCCTGGTAGAATTTCTTAACCACCTCCTGCACTACTTGATTAACTGTACTGGACTCTTCTGCACACACCGCCGGACACAAGAACATACCACACACCATAATAATACCAAACACTTTCCACATAATCATTCCCTCCTTCTTAGACTAATTCAACTTAGTCAATCCCCAATAAAGATCATTCCCATTTCGCCACAGTTTCTCATCACCAAACCAGATATAATTAGCACTACCCATCTGAATCGCGGTCCCGTTTGTAAACGTACCTCCATCAAAATTCAGCCCAGTAGTACAAGTACTCCCATCAAAAGTAATTCCGGCCACAGCAGTAGCACCATAAAAACTCATACCTGTTATATGATACCCTGTCAACCTAATCCCGTCTGCATCGTAAGTAGTACTACTCGCACCCTGTAACCAGATCGCCTCATTACCCGCACCCGGCACTAGGGTATTAGCAGTGACCACCAGACCTGAATACCATCCCGATTTATCTGGATGTGCAGAAGGATTTAATCCACCAGTTTTTGCCACTCCACTACCAATACCAATAGCCCAGTCTGTCTGATATCCCTCGGGCGCGGCAGTATCACCACTGACTATCCAAATACCTACATAATTGCCCCTATTGGGATAGTAGTCACCTCCCAAAACCGTCATCTTAGTATTATCAGTTAAAGATTTCATATCATATTCAACACCTATAACCTGATTAGGCGGCGATCCTGCGGTAGTATCTACTGATATATTCCAAGTAACAAAAGAGTTAGTCCCGGGTCCTGCATATACTCTACTATGTGTAGCCACGCCCTCCTGCCATCGGCCTCCTACCCAAACACCGCTAGTCCCCTGATCAGCATTATTAACCAAGGTAGTAGTAGAAATACTCATAAATTCCTTAGAAGCATCGTTCATATATCCAACAAGCTGCAACACACCTCCGTCCCAGATACCTCCACCAACAGCACTCCCCATATATTTAGTCATCTGCAACATAGGCGTTCTGTCAGAAGTATAAGCACTCCTAGTCCCCATCATAGACTCAAAATTATTCCCTCCAGTGGTAATATTATAAACTGGATCGACACTCTGTGCAGTAGTTCCATCAATCCTGGAAGCAAACTCCACCAATGTTCTCCCCACGATAACATTATCTGTACTCAAATCATCTCCACTCAGGGTCCACTCGCTAACCCCACTCCCAGTTGCTGCCGTGGTTTGTGTAGTCCCGTCAGGAAAAACCACTCCTCCTGAGGTTGAGGAGATCTTTCCCACAGACAGCAACCCAGTAAAAGGCACATAGGAAAGTCCTATATCAGTTCTAGGTGACTGAACCACATAAGTTCCATCAGGAGACACCGAAGTAAACATAGGATAATATGTCGACGCAGAGGTGTATGTACCCGTGGTATAAACCTTCTCCGCATATTGAGATACTGTAGCAGTGGGTACATCAAACAGAGCGCTTCCATCTCCGACAATACCCGCCAGGAGTGGATCACCCTCAGCGGCACAGACAGGAGTTGCGAAACAGAACACGATCAAAGCTAAAAGAAAAATCCTCATAATTAATCTCCTTACTAATTATTATTATCATACACACTAGTACCCCAACCACCAGAAGGAGAATCGACTGTCCAGCCCCTAAAAGTATTTCCAGTAATGTTATGATTATTAGACACTACATTTACATCCAGTATTTTATTATTACCAGATCCATTTAAAGTTCTTACTCTATTTCCAGTCATAGTAATCAATGCACTGGTCGAAATGTCAATAAAGTAAGAGCTATACACTGAGGAATAGGCTATAAAGTAGTTATTACTCAACATAACATCACCACCAGTAGCATATAACCATTTCTCATGTGACGTATTATACATATGACAATTACTTATATTCATATTTCCATTACCACTCATAGTAATCATAGGTTCGGAGGCTCCTGCGTTATTGTGAGCAAATCTAGAATTTGTTATATTCACATTCCCTCCATTGGCTGCTATACTATTTGTACCTACCAAAGAATAACTAAAGGAACATGAATCAAATAAGGCAATAGCGGAGGAAGAAGTACTAAGCAAAGCATACCCACGTTCAAAACTACCACTAGACACAGTAATCCGTCCAGTACCAGGCATAGCAATCGCGGGTTCGTTATACAAATAAATAGCACAATAACAATTACTAAAATAATTAGTTATAAAACTCTGGTCACCTCTTCCAAACTTAATACCAATAGTATCCGAATCATCCATATACGGCCTAAGGCCTAATGCCTTAACATTACCAAAGGGCCATATATGTAAATTACTAATCCTAATAGTATCAAGCGCACCAGCTATGTCGATACCTACTCTGAACATGCTCATTTCTAAATTATTAATAAAGGCTCCACCTGAGTTAGTAGTACCAACAGCCTTCATGTCAATACCATCCCAAGCTCTTTCTATACGTAAATCCTGTATCTTAAATCTAGCACAAGCTTGGGCATACACAGCTGGTTTATACTGATATAAGTTATCAACAGTAGCGGGATCTTGGGGCTGCTCAAAAATAATACTCATATCTCTTAAAGCCGGACCATTCTCGCCAGAAGAAAAATAAAACACACCCTTGGTAAATCCGGCTATATTTGCATGCGTTACACTTATAATAGTTCTGGTAACACCAGCTCCAGTGATTAACTGTCCCACATTAGGACATATATAATCTGATGTTGGGGTATAAGTCCCAGGAGAAAAATATACCGGGTTTCCTGTGCTTAATGCAGTATTAATAGTTGTGACACTATCGGACGGAGAAACAACCTGCCACTTAGCACTAGTAGATCCACTTACTGCGCTGGTCTGTGTACTCCCGTCAGGAAATTTAAACCCACCAGAGGTGGAGTAAATAGTCCCCGCTACTTCTAGTTTTTGAGTAGGACCAGCAGTCCCGATGCCAACATTGCCATCCAGCCCAACCCAGAATCTACTAGTATACCCACCTCCATCAAAGGTTTCAAAATCTAAAAAGGAACCTGTTTCTGTACCACTCCACCAAGCGTATCCGTATATCAAACTACCCGAATTAACACCACCATACCCCCTATCATCTACTATATCAATAATATTACTAGACCCTCCACTATTCTTCGACTGAGTAATATAAAGCAAAGACTTATCCGTAGTATGAATAATTTCAATAGGATAATTAGGAGCTGGGGTCCCTACTCCCACACTCCCTCCCACTAATATATCACCTTCTGTAACAATATTCTCCAGCACAGGATCACCCTCATTAGCCAGTGAGAATGTAGGCAGGAGTAAGCATAGTATTAAAAAAATCTTCCACATAATAAAACCTCCTTAAGAATTATTACTCCTACTCTCTTCAATCCAATTTTCGTCAGAGCCAACCACCATTGTTACACAGTCATAATGCCCATCAAAGGTGAACGAACCCGGTATTCTAAGATTACCTCCGGTATTCATAATAGGAGTATCCCCTCCAGGATCAGTAACAGCCCAAGTTAGAAACACTTTAAACCCTTCTTCACAGGGGGTAGTAAGTACATGAGGATAGATATTAGTAAATATAGAACTATCCCCTTCATATATCTTTATCCATTGTGTAGTATAATCAGGTAGGTTGATAATCCCACCAGTGATAGCCACCTCAGCAGAGGTTCCATATGATATATACTCAGCCGAACCAGAAACTCCACTCGTCCCACTCGTTCCATTAGTACCACCATCTCCTGTTACTCCACTAGTACCCGCCGTTCCGCTAGTACCGGATGTACCATTTATTCCAGCAGCTCCAGTATCACCATCTTCACCGGATGTACCAGAAGACCCGGCCGCGCCTACGTCTCCATCCACTCCGCTAGTACCTGATGTACCGCTAGTACCAGAAGTACCGCTAGTACCACTAATCCCGCTAGTACCACTAATCCCGCTAGTACCGCTTGTTCCGCTAGTGCTATCAGTCCCTGAAGTTCCTGACGTTCCTGCTATCCCACTAGTGCCAGATGTTCCATTTGTACCAGTATCTCCTTTCACTCCTGATGTACCTGACGTACCACTAGTACCCGTGGTTCCGCTCGTCCCGCTAGTCCCACTCGTTCCACTCGCGCCAAATAAATCCCAGTAGGTCTCATAAGAGGTCCCACTTGGAGGTTCGTAAGCTGTCCCAGAAGTATGCGAAGTCGAGCATATATATGCAGTGCCTAGTATAGTACTAACCACATCACCGGCGGAGTACACAGTTGCATCAGCCCATACTCCTTCATATCCCAAACCGGCCTCACCACCGCCGCTCACTACACTAGCCCAGCCACCCACTGCAACGCCGCCAAAGGTAATAGTCAAGTGAGTAGTATCCACCATGGTAATAGTATCAGGTATGATAACTACACCAGAGGTATCAAACACTTCTACATTTACATACTTATACCCAAGATTATGATAAATAGTCCACGTAGTCGCCGTACCTATCTGGGTATAAACATAAGCACCGGCTAATATGGACGCTCCCGATGTTCCACTAGTTCCACTAGTTCCACTAGTACCGGAACTCCCACTGGTGCCTGAACTACCTGATGTGCCATCACTAGCCGAGGTACCACTAGTTCCGCTCGTTGCAGAGGTTCCACTAGTCCCGGTAGTACCGCTTGTGCCACTACTTCCAGACACACCGCTTGTTCCACTAGTCCCGGACGTTGCTGAGGTTCCTGACGTACCTGAAGTACCACTTGCACCAAATAAATCCCAATACGTCGTATAATCAGTTCCGCTTGTCGGTTCTGTACCTGCTCCACTAGTATGTGTAGTAGAACATGCCCAAGCTGTTCCAGCCACAGTAGAAACAACATCGCCAGTAATATAAACAGTAGAGCTTCCCCATACCCCAGAATAACCTAGCCCAGAAGTCCCGCCGCCGCTCACTACACTTGCGTACCCAGCTATTGCAGTACTAAAAGTAATAGTTAAATGAGTAGTATCCACCATCGTAATAGCTTCAGGAAATATGGCCTCATGGGAAGTGTTAAAAACCTCCACATTTACGTATTTGTATCCAAGATTGTGATAAACTTCCCAAGTATCAGACGTTCCTAACTGTGTAAATACATAAGCGCCTGTCAATATTGAAGTACCTGAAGTTCCACTAGTCCCAGTAGTACCCGATGTACCTGAAGAACCAAAAAGAGTTCCATCTATTCCACTAGTCCCTGAGGTTCCTGCTGTTCCGCTAGTCCCTGAAGTTCCATCAACACCCGCATCTCCTCCACCCGCAGCTATTGACGCATAACCATTCACCGCACTACTAAAAGCAATGGTTAAATTATTATCATCCACAACAGTAATACTACCTGGGGTTATAGCCACATCAGTACTATCATATACATTAACAGTAACATACTTCTTCCCAAGCCCGTGAGTCACGGCCCATGATGTTGATGCAGTACCTGAAGTGAAAGCAAACCCACCTGCTACTATCGACACTCCACTGCTTCCAGAAGTACCAGAGGTGCCTTCCACCCCACTCGTTCCACTAGTGCCCGTAGTTCCACTTGTTCCACTTGTTCCACTCACCCCGGAGGTCCCACTTGTACCTGTCAAGCCCGAGGTTCCACTCGTCCCGCTACTACCGCTGAGTCCACTCGTTCCACTGCTTCCTGATGTTCCGCTAGTTCCGCTTACTCCAGAAGTCCCAGAAGTCCCAGAGGTCCCGCTTGTACCAGACACACCCGAAGTTCCGCTTGTACCTGTGGTACCAGAAGTCCCGGCGGTACCGCTACTTCCTGAAACTCCTGAGGTACCGCTTGACCCACTCACTCCCGAGGTACCTGAAGTTCCCGTTGTACCACTCGTTCCCGTTGTACCACTAGTACCACTAGTACCATTAGTTCCAGATATTCCAGAAGTACTAATTACACTATTTGCGTAAGCCCTAATCGCATTCTGTGTCACTAGAATATTATCACTGGTTCCTAGACTAGTATCAGAGCTAAATTCCGTAATCTCAATAGTAGAATTATCATCCACTATCCTACCACTTGTTCCTAGATGCACACCATCAGTACCAACATAAGTATGCTTGGCCGTGATAATCGCATCAACAGTCGTTGTTAAATGTGTCGGCATGATATAATACCCCTCTTAACCAGTTCCCAATACTTTCTGTAACCCATCAAATATGTCCTCCACACTTATCTCCTTTGTGCAAATAAAGTCCTCTTCCCTAGGACACCATTTCCAGTCACCCCTATCGAAATAATACTCCACATCATTAAAACACCCATTGCATACATTCTCATTAATGACCCGGCTTACTTTTTCAGACTCTCCAAACTCACAAAACTCTTTAGTAAACCCACTTACCAGTACAACAGGCACATTCATAGCCCAAGCTAACCAGACCAAACCACTTGACACCCCAATAAACGCTTTTGAATAGTAAATATTCCTGATAGTCTCATCAATACTCTTTCCATTGCACCTCCTTGCTTTTTTTAAAGTTGTCTTTTCTTTGCTAACACTCATTACCTGCAATCCACTCTCTTTTATCTTGTCCACTAAGGACTTCCATCCTCCAGCAAGATTCCAATATTTACATAACATGGTGCTATACTCACTTACACTTACATAATCTCTCTTTTGAGTACGAGGTAAATCCGGTATACTAATCCTAGGCCGCTTTTCCACATACTCAAGACCTAGTATATCCGTGGCAATCTGTTGCATAGGTATCTCACGCCAGTCTCTTTTATTCTTAGCCAACATATCCTCATCATAACAACCTAAATTATATACAGCATATACCTCAGTAACACTATCACCAGGGGATATAAACTCTATACCGGGATACTCCTTCTCGAATAAATTATTCCAAAACGTGCTCACGACTACCTTGCATGAATGCTTTTGTGCAAATTCCTCCACATAAGGAAACCAAGATACAGTATCTCCTAATGCTTTACTGCCAAAACTTATTAAAACTTTCTTACCTTTAAGATCAAGGGTGAAAGAGTTAACTATAGTCCCATTATAGCTAACATTGATAGCCCAATTTACGAAATATTTTCTGTTAACACTAGCCCAGTGATTTGCCTTTAGTCTGTCTTTATAAATAACTTTATTACTATCCTCATCAATAAATTCAACATCAAATTCTTTGTCTGAGTCAGTTCTTATATCCACCTTCGGACCATCTATGAAAGAATAGTTACAGATTACTTTCTCTTTAATTAGCTCTTTAGGAGTAAAATCAATACTCTCTGAATTATCTCCATCTTTTACATGATACCAAGACCATCCAGTAACATTAAAGGAATCCGCAAATATACTCTTCACAGCTTCCTTAACCCCAGGAAATCCATCTATATAATCATGCCCGGCAATCATACCTCCGGGTTTCACTTTATCAATCCAGTTGCTTATATCTTCTGACACAGATTCAAAAGAATGGTTTGCGTCTATGAATACGAAGTCTAAAGAGTTATCTTCATAGATTTCACATGCTTCAAGAGAAGTCATTCGCATGGCGTTAATAGTATCCCAGACTTTCCTATCATGCATATTCTTTTTAAACTCTTCAAAGACATTACACTCCTTTAATGTTTTGTTTTGGCATACCTCATCAGAGCCTTTCCAGGTGTCCACAACATCAAGTCTTATATCCTTACCGCTATTTTTAACCAACTTAGCCAGGAATGCAGTGGACTTTCCAAACCATGCGCCTATTTCTACTATGTGTCCATAATCAAGAGTGTTCACAATATAACTGTAAATATCCTCAAAGTTAAAAGACCCCTCTATTTCTTTTTCTTTTTCTATCTCTTCTACAGCTATTCTATACTCCCCACTCTTCTCTTCTTTGTCTATGAGGCTAAATCCAGAGTGCTGAAACGCCACTGGTTTCTCTAACACAACCTTTCTCTTCCCAGTGAATGCATAATCAAGCCAGAGGTCTGGAGAGTCCCAAG